>Ga0075434_100004240_pt1 | contig 12857 bp, 11 predicted proteins | sample RhiMethybrSRZTD3_FD_75298 | JGI IMG/M metagenome (GOLD analysis project Ga0075434, IMG submission 75298) | Populus rhizosphere microbial communities from Tennessee, USA - Rhizosphere MetaG P. TD hybrid SRZTD3 | ecosystem: Host-associated > Plants > Roots > Rhizosphere > Soil | place: USA... | reverse complement strand
AGACGAGGTTGGTGACGAAGAAGAATGGGAGAAGCTTGCTGGAATATGGAAGTAGATTGAACACAACTATTCACAACCAAGAGGAAAAAAATGCACTAAGATATCTAAACGGAAGTTTATTCGAACATTTCTTGGAGTTTTCCCTTAAAACCAACTGTAGTTAATTATATAGGATGTTATATGAAATTGCTAATACCAGACTTAAATCTGAAGTTTGAAATTATTTATTCGTACTACGAGATGAAATTTTCTTCTCGTCTACCATTAGTAGCTTATTGTAATATTTTTCGTTGCGAACATAATTGAAGGTATACGTATGGTCAGAAACAGATCTAATACCCTGAAATATGTATATGCTTTACTATACTCTCTTAATAATTAACAATATCTTATTCCACAAGATAGCTTTCCGGGTTTTATAAGACTGGCCTGAAAGCCTGAGTAATGTAAAACAACAACATGGGGGCAATGATTGCCCTTCCTTAAGAAATAGCTACGTTAAAGACGAGAATATCATCCAATCACCTCATTTATTGCGTAAACAACTAATCTTTAACTTCCATCAATCAAACCATCTATCTCTATCATTGAGTTATCAGCTGACATGATTTGGTACCTCATCTTCCACTTTTCCTTAAATAGCCACTATCAAATATCAAATAACGTCCTAGCCATAGCGAAATCCGTTCTTTAACTAATTTGTGATATCCACAAACAAGATATTTGTATTAAAGATAACCATCAGAGTTTGACTATTGCCATATCAGGATTGCAGTTATAATCATTCACTATTGCGACAAGCATTAATAGTTGTGATATCTATTTGCTTATTGTGATAAATTTCCATGGACTCATTTGTGTGTGAGTATGTGAATGCAGAAACTTGCATCAATTAATTGTCTCACAGGTAATAGGAAGATATCTATTGCTACTGCAGGTGTTATAATTGCACTTGTAGTTCTGGATTTATTTACTACTCGTCAGATTTTGTATTTTAATAATACCTCACAAATCGTACTTTTTATACTGAGTGCTGTAATTGGGTATGGGATTGGATCTTGGATTCTTCTAGGATTCACAACGTATATTACCAAAGATCTGAGGGCCAAATCTAAGCTCATCAAGATTATGCATATTGCGGTTGTACCAGTTCAGTTCATCCTGTTGGGGATCTTGCTTTACATCTTGTATAATAATCTCACATATTGTCAAGGGTACTTCAGTTTATGTAATGGAACAGAATTTTTGACTTCTTCTTTTAATGCAACCGCTTCAATAACAGCAACTATTCTTTTAGGGACACTTGCGTGGAAATTCTTATCATGGTATAATTCAAACAAGAGAAACTTTTTACTTTTGCTTTATGGGCTGGCAGCAGCGGCGCTTGCGATATCTGTAGCAGGAGATGCTTTTGATAAACTATTACTAGCTCAAGTAGTACAAGAAAAATCACCGGCCGGAGCGATCCCTCAATCATCTTTTATTTATGAAACTTTTGAAAAATATCATGGGGAGATAGAGTACAAAGTTGTAAATCCTCAGGTTACGACGCTATATGTAGTACCCTCATCACTCTTGGATCTTTACAACCAAATTATCTATTGGACTTCGCTTTTACCATACATACTAACATGGGCAGGTACTGCCCTTCTGTTGGGTTACTATTATAAGAGAACAGGAAAGCTTGACCTAAAGTTTTGGGTTATCCTTGCTATTCCTTTGGTATTGTATTTGGTGGGAAGCGGCCTAATATTCTCATTGCCATCAGATATTCCATACCGCTTCTATTTTAGGCTTGTATTCAGAGCTGGCACTATAGGCAGTAGCATTTTGTTTGGACTTGCATTTCATATTATTACAAGGAGTTTGGGTTCTACAAGAGTAAAAGATTATCTTACTATTGCTGCAATAGGCATCGCAACCATCGGCATTGCAAATGAGGTTTCTGCTCTGCAGCAAACCTATGGAGTAGCTGCTCATTCATTAGTTCTTCTTTCATCCTACTTGTTTACTATCGGATTATACTCGAGTATTGTCTCAATATCACAAGACAATTCACTAAGGCAATCAATAAGAAAATCAGCTATAGAGGTGTCTAAATTAGTGGAGGTTATTGGGGCTTCCAAGATAGAGCAAGAACTAGAAAGACGGGTCCTTAACACTGTAAATGAACGCCAGCAAGTTCTCAAAGAACAAACAGGAGTTGACTCCTCTCTTACAGAATATGATATCAGACAATATCTTGGTGCTGTATTAAAAGAAATTAAGATCCTAAAAAACGTTGAAGATATTCTTAAGAAAGGAAATGAGATTTTGCATTCATCGTATGAATTTTTGGTTTGCTCCAGATCTGCTGGTATTCGTTTATTTTACAACAATTACTTTGATTCACTTCAAAAGGTAATGGAAAAACACCGACTAGGCGAGCACAAAGGAATCAAATTAGTGACTAGTATAGATCAGTCCAGCTTGGACATAATTAAGAACTTTCTTAATATCGGTGTCCGAGTAAGGCATGTCAAGAATATGCCGCCAATAGACTTTGCTGTTTCCGATAAGGAAATGATGACTACTGTAGAGAAAATCGGATCTGAACAAGAAATGATCCAAAGTCTTCTTATAAGTAACGAGCAGCTATACATACACCAATTTATATTTATTTTTGAGGAATTGTGGAACAATGGAATCGATGCCAAAGAGAGAATAGCATCTATAGAACAAGGATTAGAACCAGAATTTCTTGAAGTTATTACAGATCATAAAAAGGCAAGCGAAATTCTTGTCAATTTGGCAAAATCAGTCAAGAAGGAGGCTCTCTTGTTACTTCCTAATTCTAGAGCAATGGTAAGAATGGACAGACTAGGAGTCATTGATTACCTAGCAGAGGCATCACAAAAAAATGACGATGTACAGATAAAAATAATCTGCCCCTTATCATCAGAGAATGAAGAAATTGCAAAAAGGATATCATCGGCAAGTGCATATAATGGTAATCATCACGATAATGGTGTTAGAATTTTGCATGGTAATAACTCTGCGTATGGCATGTTCATAGTGGATGGTGAAAGGTCTTTCAGCGCTGAAGCTAGAGAACCATTTGAACTTGAATTTTCACAAGCGATTGGATTTAGCATTTATTCTAACAGTAAACCTAGTGTAGAAACTTTTAAATCGGTGTTCGAATTGCTGTGGAATGAACGAACACTAAATGAGGAACTAAAAATAGCAGATAAAATGCAAAAAGAGTTTATTAATATAGCAGCTCACGAATTGCGTAATCCTATTCAACCAATACTTAGCATCTCCGAAGTTCTTCAGGGTATGATAAAAGATACACAGCAGTGTGAATTATTAGATATTACAGTGAGAAATGCAAAAAGGCTACGACAGCTTACAGAAGATATATTAGACGTTTCAAGAATTGAAAGTAACTCTCTTCGGCTGAAGAAAGAACACTTCAATTTAAGTGAGATGGTATTAAATTGCATTTCAGATTTTAGAAACCAGATTAAAAAAGAAAATAGAGATAACAATTTAGACTTAAAAGCATTATTTAGCCTGCATGGAGGTACGAAGAAGAATGAGAAGGTAGCGAACGAAGACATATTTATAGAGGCTGATCGAAATAGACTTTACCAGGTCATTTCAAACCTTCTCAGTAATGCTATAAAATTCACAAAAGAAGGTATTATATCTGTAAGCATAGAAAGACGAAAAGGAGGAGGGCGAGTCACGACGAATACAGACTACAATTACAGGACGAGAAACGATGGCGATGCCGGTAATGATATCGTCATTGGTATAAAAGATACAGGCGTTGGCATAGATCCTGAAATATTACCAAGATTATTTACAAAATTCACCACTAAATCAGAAACAGGGGGCACTGGTTTAGGATTGTTCATATCAAAAAGCATTGTTGAAGCTCATGGTGGCAAAATATGGGCCCAGAACAATTCTGACGGTAAAGGGTGTAGCTTCTATATTAGTTTGCCATTAGACATATAGATCTGGAGAGTATGTCTGTTGCTACCCATAGGTTATTATATCTTATATTGCAATGGTAAATGGCGAAAAACGAAACGAACACTAGAACTAAAACGATCACTGCATCTATGGTTATAATTTCCGCATCGCTAATAATTAGCTTTATAGGAATTTTCGCAAAGTAAGATAATAACAAATAATAAATTCTAACATCACCACATTCCATCCCGTCTCCTAGTGCCAAACAAAATTCTGCAAGATCTAAGGAAATGCTGCTACTTTCGAAGCTTGATTGAACTTATGGTAAAATAAGAATGTGACAGCAAATCTAATACTTGTATGCATGGTGAAGATAGGAACTCTCTTTGATGTTTAGGTCATACTGGCTCTTGAGTTTATTCAGAGCAGAAACAGAATCAATTACTATCTCGTCTTTTATATTCATTATACAACTAGAACACAACCAATTTGTTGTTTGTTATCCACTAATTTATTTAGCATTGACAATATGCATTTAGCATGTTAATTAAGCAAGTTCTTAAGTAAGGCATGCCGTAATAGCAAGTAACAATGATAAATTATGGTAATTCCCAAGGAAGATATGGCAATATCAGTAATCCCAAAAATGGCCATGAGAGAGTCGTAGAAGATAGAGACAATAGCAAACACCTTCAGGTATTCATGAATGGTAGCTGGAGGCATAGTCACAAATGCAGAGATTCTACAAATAAGGAGTGTAGGATAAAGTAGCATTATGGTAGCAGACTACAGACTACTGTATGCATTATTAGAATTAGCCCGTTAGGGTCATCTAATGTTCGTATTTGGTTTGGTCGACGAGATTTTATGAATATATTTCAGGAACAATTATTCGATGGTTATAAAATTTCATAGTAGTGTATATGTGTTTAGACTAGAGATTTGTATCCGTGTTCGATATTTTAGATTTTAGATGTATAGGTTGATGGTCGATATGTTATTATGGTTCTTCTAGTTCTTGCTTTATTATTTTAGCTAGTAAGTCTATTGAGATTGGTTTATCAGCGAAGCATTTTAACGCCAGTTTGGGAAATGCCATTCTAAATTCGTCATTGTAATATTCAATTGCAGTCAGAAAACACACCTTAACTTTATTATCTAGCTCCTTTATTTTCTTATACAGCTCAAAACCATTCATTTTCGGCATTTTTATGTCTATTATCAAAATATCATATACATCAGCTCTAAATTTTTCTAATGCCAATACGGGATCATTGTATGAATCAACTTCAAATCCGTTGTTTTTTAGTCCTTTTTTTATGACTGAAGTAATATCTCGTTCATCGTCTACTACCAAGATTTTGTAGGTGCGTTTGTTGTTATTGTTATCTTTAGTAGTAGCCGCTGCTCCTGTCGTTATTGCTATTTTGGATCTACCGTCATTGTTAATATTATTACTACTATCTCGATTAGCATTCAAATTTGGCAGGACTATTGTATGCTATCTATCTTTACTTTTTAATTGTTTCATTCACAAACTTCAATTGTCGTATTTATCATTTTTAAAATCCATTAGCATAGGAGCAAGGGACAGAGAACAACGAAAAGATCTATCTGGAGTAGTACACGCTAAGAACGACACAATATAAGGCTTGTAAACAAGAGATGCTATAGCTATATATCTATAGCAAGATTAATGTAACCGTGATTAATTTTTAATGGTAATAACATAAACTCCTTATTTTCCAGTTTTAGGTGCTGCAGCATTTGATGAGCATTTAAATCCTCATGTGATCTCTCTTTCTAGTGCACTTGGATCTGTTGCAGGCAAGATGATAGTTTTTTGTGCTAGTTACAATGGTCACAAAATGTTGAACACTAGGACCAAAAGGAGCATATTTCCACTTCACAGACTTTTGAGAGAATATGGTTGGCTAGGAGCATTTTTAGCCGCAGCCATTCCAGTGCCCGATGATGTAGTCTATATCACGCTTGGGTTAGCGAAATACAGCCCATTTAGATTTGCAACTGCTGCTGGTATTAAAGGAAATTACGGTATGGGGTGCTCTATGTATAGGAAGACCATTTGTAGAATACTTTGTGTCAAATTATTAAGTTTATTTTGTTGCTCTGATTGGTTCTACTGCAGTGATTCTTGCTACAGTATTATATTTTTCCTTAAAGCTAGATTGGGGAAAAATAATCTGAAAATATTTTCCATGGACCCTTACAGATGAAAGCGGCAGTGGTAGTAACGGTGGTAGAGAAGACAAACCAAGGGGCTAGTTTTTCCCCTTCATTTTCAAGATATTGTAATATCATACTACCTATTTCATCTTTAATCTGTATTGTAAGACTTCATAGATGCTGATTATAACATCATGTGACAACTAAAGTAAATAATTATAAATAATCATCGCAATAAGATATTCCATAATTATCATTATTTAAAATTTATTTGATTATTCTTTATTCTGGTTATTGCAACTACAGCTGACAACATTAATAACAACAGTAACAATGAGGGAGAAGGTGTGAAGTAGAACAAAGAAGCAAGCAAAGGAAACTCCGGGATAGTGACATACTGATCAGAATCGGCAAGAAGTGAATATCCCTTTACCCTGAATATTTGCGGTGCCGCTGTCACAGGTAAATCAAAGGCGGCTTCGGAATGAGACGAAATATTTACTGGTTCTGTTTGCGCTCTTCCAACAAGAATTACATCTCCATTTTTATCGTATAATGGAGCAATAATCATTGAATTTGTGGTGCCTTCTGATCCCTCGTTTACAACTCTTCCTCTAATATAGTAGATTCCTAGTATTGTATCTAACTTAGAACTATTTGAAACTATTCGCAAGGCTCTTGTTTTAGTTTGAGCTTCCTCACCTGACGCGGATAGTGTATAATTTTTTACATCATTGACAGTTTTAGTATCAATATACAATATTTCAAATGGAGAGGTTTCTCCTGGGTTTATAGTTCTCAAATCGGTTGATTTCTGAAATTCATTTATCATTTGACCACTTAAATTATAAAAAGATGCTTTTACTACTATGTTTTTAAAAGCCTTGTTTGATGTATTTTTTACCAATCCATAAACGTGTATAATATTATTTTCGTCTATATGTGACGATGTTTTCTGAATAGCAAATTGCTGGTATTGTTGTTGCTGTTGTTTTTTCTCCTGCTGAGCCAATACATTTTGTACCAAGCCTAATCCGTTAAATAGCATACCTGTAACAATAGAAGGCGTTAGAATAACAATACTAATAGTAGCAATCCACAAAACTTGCAATAATATAGGTAGATAAGAGTCGATATTTAAGTATAGGAATAGAAGTCAAATGTATTCTATTGTGACAATGACTTTTTATTTTTGACATTTTATAATCTAATATTACTGCATCAAACGGCTGAATGTCCTTTGATGGATCTGTATTTAGAGTGATATCTTGTAATTCCTTATGATAAACATGCAATCACTCCTCTACATTATTTGTGATCACGAATGTCCTCACCATTCGTTCTTCTGATGCTATCTTGTATAATCCAAATCAATATATATTTTGGTATGTTTATGAGAAGAGAAGAAAATATATCCATTATGCTTTACAGAAGACTGTTGTATACTAGTCATATATTGCACAAATCTTTTGGATAGCTTGATTTATAATGCTAGTAATATAACAAGAGCATCAGCAAATTGAATCATTACTGGAAACCTTGCAATGCCAATTATATCTATAAATGGGTACTGTTGGTTGTATAATATATGGGGCAGGTATCCAATTAGCACTCTCACCTAGTGAAGTTTCAGTTCTTATAGGGGATATTTAATTTGGTGTTTATCTATAAAATCTAAAGCTATTTTTTTAACCCTATTTTAACCCCATTGTTAACTCTGGTCTGAGCTTCTTTTCTATTTATTGTGTTGCAAGAAGTGCGGTCACTAATGCTAATGCTCCACAAGTTACGCTTGTCACTCCTAATAGTGCTGTGCCATTAAATACGCCTGCAATTGTTAGGCCTAAAGTACCTATAGCCAATCCTCATGGAATTTTATTGTTTACCTTGTTAACATCATTTCGAATATGATTGTTGTACATAAACTAAAGGTAATATTTCTACATAGTGCTAACTTTTGCATTTTTTTACCAAATTATACAGCAAAAATTCCCTTAATTATTTCGATCTTGATTCATTTAGAGAATTAACGCTAAAGGCAAAAAAACGAGGAATGACTTCAACTGATCTAGCTTCGTTTTTTAGGTTGTACAACTTCTTCCGGGTTCGGGGGAAAAGGAAAATGAGAGAGTCATTAATTACCAGCATTAATTCTGGTTATATTCCCTCGGGTAAAGCAATTGAGCTAATAAATCAGATATATAAGATTACCAAATCACAAACTGTATCCGAAGATCAGCTACCAGATTATATCAAGCAAAAATTAGAAGAAAACTAAAAGATCGATGACCATCTATATTTGCATTTTTGAATTCTTTCAACTATCAGCTTGTTCTTTATATGGCGTCAACTCTACAGTCAAACCATCGCTCCATCCATATTTCGTATGCATAAGATTAGATACTTTTTCAGCTAGTTTAGCGTCAGTGGTTTTATCAACTATTTGCCCCTCACCCTCAAAGGACTTGGAATTTACAGTAAACATAACTCTTGAATTGTCAATGATATTTTGAACCCAATGAGCCTTTTCTCTATGTTCTGACATTGTATAATATTTATCAGCATAAGATACAAACCATATTTCTATCCTATGCTCTCTTCCAATTTTCCATCCTTTTTAGTCAAATATAGAAACTGCTGTTCTTGTTCGATGGTCACTTTAATAATATCTACTGCTTACCTTAGATATTTGATCCGCTTATTTTGTTCTACTATCACCAATAATTTTGTTAGCAATATACCAGCAACGAAACCGCCAATGTGTGCTGTAAATGCTATTTGGATTGCGGTAAATGAGCCTACGATAGCAAATACAATTTGAAGTATTAACCATAATAAGTTAAGCGTTGGTATTATAAATGGCTATTCATCTTTCTATCAATCAGTAACGACTAGTTTTTGTAAAATTGAAGAAGTGAGATCTTACTTATCGAGTAGTCGTAATACCACTTTCTAACTTAAGTAGTACATAATATTATGTAAACAGGAAAATAGATGGAATCTTATTATTATATATTTATTTTAGTTTTATACCTAAAAGCGGTAATAGCTCCAACAAGGAATAATGCTATTTCTGGATGTCGTAGTCTTAATAGACCAAAGTTACCAATTGAATACAACATGACAAAGCTGAGTATTATCAATCCAATGCCAATCGATTTGGTATTGTTTTTAAAAATAAACATGGATATGAAAGCAAAAGCACTAATCGCTAAGACCGATAGTGATAGCTGATGAGCGACAAAAATTAGATCATAAACGACAAACAAAGCCCCTATAATTGTAAGTATTTGATAGCTTCTCATTATGTAGGACTCTGTCTATTTAAAAATGCACATACCTAATCTATTATCGATGATATTTATGATACAAGTATTCTAAATTAGGATTCATTATAATGGCAAGTGTTGATATCAAAAAATAGAGTTAGTTCATTATTGAGCGATTTGTATTTCGTTACTAGGAGCCCATATGTCGGGGTCCTATCATCATACCGTTGCCATGATCACCAAATCCTCTCCCTGCACTATATCCTCCAGAAAATGGTCCCATTTTACCTTGGCCAAACATCCCATGTTGGCCTAAACCGAAATTTCCAGATACCAATGATGGTGGTGTTTGCTTATACAGAACTTTTCCATTTCCTGCATCTACTATAACAGCAGTAGTTGTATTGTTGCTATTATTTCTTACATGTACATCATATACCAAATAGCCATTTAGCGGACGAATGAATGCTAAAGTAGCTGAAGTGTTTGAACCCACTGATTTTTGAGCTATTGTTATAGCATCATTCAAAGTAGTCTTGACTTTTGAAGATAAAGCACTGCTTATTGTAGAACCAAGAGGTATTGATCCTGTAATGTTGGTGATAGGAGAAGCAGCGCTTGAAGCTGTAGTAGCATTTTTGGATGCTGTACTATTAGCGGTTGTTTGTGCTAATACTTCAGAGCTAACTGCTGCTGTCAAAAGTACTGCTGCAGCAATAACTATTGCTCCATACGATAGCACTTTCTTACTTTGCATCAGGCTGGTTGTCATATGGTTTTATCGTGTCATATGATGGATAGAAGATAATATAAACGTAATGCCATTTATGTCACCATATCGATATATTTATGTCCATCAAAGGGAGTAGTAGTTACAGAACTGTCCTTATCAAACACTCTCATTTGTAGAATAGCGTCTATTTGTATATATAAGAAACTACTAATGATGTAACAAGGAGCCTCAATGTGTATATATTTTCTATAATAAAGATTCAATGTTCTATACATGGATTTCAGAACAAATTTCATAGCATGTCTCTTCTAGACAGGTGCATCCATATCTGAATACATGTAACCTAATGGCTATTTGAAGCAGGATTCCTGCTAGCTCATTTGGATATGTAATCATTATGTCATGACCAGTATCGACAGTGAAATCAATATAACTTATTGTAGCCCGTATCTGTTGACAGAGACATGAGTAAGGAAATAATGGCAATGGTTGCTGTTTTTGTAATGTTCATAACAATTGCAGGCGGATCGTTTTTATCTATCGCAAATAGCCAACCGCAAACGACTAATACTATTGCCACTAAGAAACCACTTCCAGTACTTTTGATACATGGATATGCTTCAGATGCATCAGCATGGTCAAAGTGGGAAGATTTACTCAAAAAAGATGGTGTTACATTTTATCCTATTACATTATACAAGTCAGATGATAAATGCGGTTCTGCTGCAGATCATGCCAAGGAATTAAATTTACAGGTTCAACAAATTCTTAACAATATAACGGGATCATCTCCCAAACAAGTAAACATAGTTGGTCATAGCAAAGGAGGACTAGATGCAAGAGTTTTTTTGGCAAACAATGCTTTTACTAACAATAAAGCTGTTGCAAATCTAATAATGATTGGAACTCCTAACGTAATATTTGTGAACCAGCAGTAGAAGACCTGAAACCTGATGCAGCAGATACCAAAGTAGGGATGAATCCAAATACAAAGTACTATACTATAGCTGGCGATTGGAATCCTTCATTATTGCTCAATTGTCCCCAACTCTTGGGAGGAATTGGGATATGCACAGCTTCCAAAACCTAATGATGGACTTGTACCTTTGTCAAGCGTAGAATCGCAAGGATATTTCCATAATCTCGGACATACGTCTAACTGCCATACAAATCTATTGAGCGACAAGGAATATCAGCTAGCCAGGCCTATACTGCTTAAAACAATAGAAGAAATACAATAGTAGAAGTTTACATCAACAATCAAAGTGCATTTTGTCTATGCTGCGGAATGCAGCTAAGGCTAACACCACCCAGCGAGATCATGCCAGCCGGAGTTTAGGGTTAGTGAAATACATCTGCTTCCTAGAATTTCCTTATTTGCAGGGAATCCTAAAGCAACAAAAACTTCATTCAGGAAGAGATCTTCTATTATTGTTTCTGGGCGTACGAAATCCGTTAAATTGGATAATAGCCTATCCAGAAGTATTTATTGAAATACTGGTGGAATTGAATGCAGAAGCTAGAGCAATTATACTTTTCAATTTAAGAAGGAAATAGAGTAGTAATACCATAATCTAAATTATTTAAGAGAGGAGTTAGAAGCAAAAGAATTCAATGAAAGACTATCTTTAGAGGCTGAAAAGAATGAACCAGCTTGGATCACCAAGATTTTCTGTCAATAAAGGCGAATACTCAAATGAGGACGTTTCAGATGTTATTAGAATCCCGGGGAAGGAGTGGCAAGAAACACAATTTTACAACATCGATAATTGCAGGAATGTTTCAATTCCATGCTATTCTGATATATGCATAGAACATAGATCATTTCTTGTCGACATCCATAGTTATTTAGCTTGTATTATCTATACTTACTTTCCGCATACGGATTCATCGATATCAGGGCAGTGCACCATATGTGGCGATGGTATTATAAGCGGTTATGCGATTTGACCATTGTATCTCAGCTTGGATAGAGCAACGTAGCACTTGAACACAAGGACTCTAAAGCCACTTTTGTATTTTCAGAGCTTAATGCTGTTTAAATATGGAGATTTGACCATCTTGTGTCACCATGGAGATAGCAATTACTTCTTAGCATATCCGCTTGTTACTTCTTATATGACCAGTAAACTCGCGTTTATGACGTAATATATTGTGGCCTATCTTCTCCTATTGGTTGCCTCTCATTTAGTATACAATATGACAGCACATGAATAAATGAGTCCCTAGATCTTAGACTACAGTCTCTTTTAGACCCAATGTGTTTCATCGAACACATTGTACTGTTAGTGTTTAATGCAAAATTGCTAGCGCTTCTGCATCAGAAATTGTAGATATTACAACAGATAAAGAATCATCTTCTTGCATGTTTTTATTGTTAGTCGTTGTTATTATGATTATTGTTTATGGATGATTGTGTTTGTATCCAAGTGGCTTTGTATGTAAACTAGTAATTAATTGCTCAACTTGGCAAACAAATTGTATAATTATTATTATATTGTATGATATAGCTTCATTAACCCAAAACAGTATTCTTTTCCATAATATTTCCATGAAGAGGAGGTTATTATGATAAGCCTAATCATTACCCTAAAAGTATCCTGTGACAAGGCATAAGGGTGGTTTTGTTTTCTTTTTATAAAAAGTGAATTGTATTGATGATCCCATTTATTCTGGCTTTATGAGTGACCCCTTGATTTGGG
>Ga0075434_100004238_pt1 | contig 12859 bp, 7 predicted proteins | sample RhiMethybrSRZTD3_FD_75298 | JGI IMG/M metagenome (GOLD analysis project Ga0075434, IMG submission 75298) | Populus rhizosphere microbial communities from Tennessee, USA - Rhizosphere MetaG P. TD hybrid SRZTD3 | ecosystem: Host-associated > Plants > Roots > Rhizosphere > Soil | place: USA... | reverse complement strand
CGAATCATTTACGACCTCGCGCCGCGGCCGGGGAAGCGATCGAGGGCGTTCTGCGCGCCGGTACGCATCCCGCGTGAGGTCCACCTCGTGCTGCTTCCCCACGGCGGCGCGACCGACTACCGCACCCTGCTGCACGAGCTCGGGCACGCGCTGCATTTCGGCAACATGCGGGACGATCTGCCATTCGAGTACCGGTGGCTCGGTGACAACTCGATCACCGAGGGCTACGCAATGCTGTTCGACCATCTCCTGCACGATGCCGGCTGGCTGGCCCGCTACTCGGCGTTAGGCAGGGGGCATGTGGGCGAGTATCGGCGAGCGGCGGCGTTCGAGGAGCTCCAGTTCCTTCGGCGGTACGCGGCGAAGCTCGTGTATGAGCTGAAGCTCTACGGCGGCGATACGCCGTGGTCGTCGCTCCCCGACGCGTACGTCGACATTCTGAGCTCGGCCACGACGTTTCGGTATCGGACGGCGGACGCGTTCGTCGACGTGGACCCCCGCTTCTACTCGGCCCGCTATCTCCGCGCGTGGCAACTGCAGGCGGCGCTGCGCGAGGTGCTCACAGCACGGTTCGACGAGGACTGGTACCGGAACCCGCGCGCCGGCCCGTGGGTGGTACGCGAGCTGTTCGCGGAAGGACAGCGCGAGCTCGCGTCCGAGCTGGCCGAACGCGTCGGAGCGCCAGCGCTGTCCTTCCAACCGGTGATTCGGGCGATCGAGGCGGGACTGGCTGCCTAGCCGATGACCCGCCCCAGGCATTGGTGGGAGCTCTACCCATGGCCGTCGCGTGTTCTTGCGTCCACATGTTGGTAGGGCATGGCCAGTCCCAAGTGGGTAGTCATCCAGGTGCGAGTGATCAGGCATCAGAGTCCGTTTCCTCGGATCGCGATATGCGACAGGACCGAAGCGCGCTTTCCCGGATTGCTTGGGTCAACCAGTGGAGGAAACGGGATCTGATGCCTGATAACTGAAACTGCCGACCGACCGACTTGGGACTGGCAATGCCGCCGCCGGGTGGTCTGCCCACTGATTTTTACGGTGCTCGGACTGCCTCGAGCGGACGCGCCCCGCGATCGAGAACGAAACCGACGACCTTCCCCTCGATGACGTCAACCATGATGCGGCCCGGCTGGCCCATCGCCGCATACGTGTTAGGCGCGGACTGCTTCATCATGCGAATCGCGGGTTGATTCTCGATCTGTAGCATCAACTGCTCGCCGTTCGCGTATATCCGCGCGTTCCGCTTCGCCCCGTCCGGCCAGGTGACCTTGTAATTCCCCGACAGTCGGGCGATCTCGTCGGCCGCAATCGGCAGATCCGCTGGCGGTGCTGGCTTGTCCGGAAGCAATGGCAGACCGAAGGCGACCCGGGCGAGATTCTCGGCAACTTCGTCCGAGGGAGCTGGCGCGGTGTTCGACAGCACGACGACGGTTAGTGAATCGTCGGGGTAGTACGCCAGCTCCGAAATGAATCCGTTGATGCCCCCGCCATGATGGATTCGGCGATGGGTGCCGACGGTGTCCATGAAGAGCCCGAAGCCATACTGCAGCGGCCGTCCGCTCGTGAGCTTGGCCGGCGTGGTCATGGCCGCCAACGACGACTCCTTCACGAGTTTGCGGCTGTGCAGCAGCCGTGTCCACTTCGCGAGGTCACCGACACTCGAGCAAAGTGACCCTGCCGCGTACGGCAGGTCCATGCTGATGTAGGGGGCGTTGACGATTCCCGTCGGCCGGCCCTCATACCCCTGCGCGCGATGCTTGATGAGTGGCATGACGCTGCAATACACTGTCGAGGTCAGGCCGTTAGGCGCGAACAGCGCATCGCGCAGGTAGTCGCCGTACGGCTTCCCGGTCACTCGCTCGATGATCATGCCGAGCAGGAAGTAGCCGGTATTGTTGTAGTAGAAGTGCGACCCCGGCTCGAATTGCAGCGAGTCGTCCTTCACCGTGGCGATCAAGGAGTCCTTCGACAGGTCGAGGCGCATGACACGTCCGAATTCCGGGCCGACATCGGTATAGCTCGGAATCCCGGACGTGTGGTTGAGCAGGTGCCTCACCAAGACCCGACGACCGTGGGTCGGCGCATTCGGCACGTACTTCGTCACGTCGTCGTCGAGCGACAGCTTGCCCTGCTCGACGAGCTGCATGATGGCCACCGAGGTGAACTGCTTGGTCACCGACCCGATACGGTAGACCGTGCGGGCAGTGGCCGGAACGTCGTTCTCGATGTCAGCCATTCCATACCCTTTCATCACCAGCGTGTCGCGTCCCCGAATGACGGCCACGGACAGCGCGGCAACCCGGCCACGCTTGATGACGACATCCGCTATGGAATCGGCGGCATGTGCGACCAATCCGCGATTCGACCGGCCGTCTCGCGTCGACTGAGCCACTGCGGTCGATTGGAGCGCGAACGCGATGAGGGGCAGGGCAGACAACATGATCGTGCGTCGTGTGCGCATCGTCGGCGGGTCTCGAGGTTGTGTGGTGGCGCCACCGGCCAATTTGATCGCGGTGTCGCATGACGGCCAGCGCCCGGGACGCGCTTTGAATCAATGCGCCGCCGTGCGAATCTTCTGCTCCTACGACCCAGCGACTCCACGGGGTTTCGCGCTACGGACTCTTCCCCGCACGAACGTGACGGCCACCTCCAAATCCTCCGAAGCGCACGCGATCGATTGGGCGGCCGTCGCTCGCGAGACCGTCGTCCATCTGCAACGCATGATCCGCATCGACACGGTGAATCCGCCCGGTAACGAGCTCGCCGTGGCGCAGTATCTCGACGGTGTGCTCAGAGCCGAGCGGATCGACACGCGTCTGTTCGAGCCTGCGCCGGGTCGAGCTGCGGTCGTTGCGCGGCTCGTGGGAGACGGGACCCGCCGGCCCGTCATCATCATGGCTCACATGGATGTCGTGGGGGTCGAACGTGCGAACTGGACACTCGACCCGTTCGGCGGCGAAACGGTCGGTGGGTACCTGTACGGTCGCGGGGCGATCGATGACAAGGGGATGCTTGCGGCGAACCTGCAGACCATGTTGCTGCTCAAACGACACGTCATCGACATCGGAGGCAAGCTCGCGCGCGACGTCATCTTCATCGCGAACTCCGACGAGGAGGGCGGCGGAGAATTCGGGATGGGGTGGCTCGTGAGACACCATCGCGAGCTGATCGACGCGGAGTACGTGCTCAACGAAGGCGGGCGCACGCGAGTCGTCCGCGGCAAACCCCTCTACGTGGCTGTCCAGAACACCGAGAAGGTCCCCTACGCGGTCGCCGTGACGGCGCACGGCCCTGGCGGGCACGCCGCCATTCCACTCGGCGGCAACGCCGTCACGCGACTTGGCCGAGCACTGGCGGCTATCGGCGAGCACCAGGAGCCTGTTCGATTGACCGCGACGACCCGCGAATTCTTTGGTCAGCTCGCGAAGGTCTGGCCCGATCCAATAGAGCGACGCGCGATGCACGACCTGGCCTCGCGAGAACGGCGCCGAGTGCTGCGGGGCGCCCGCCTGCTGGCCATGACGCCCGTCTTCAATGCGGTGCTGCGAACGGGAATCTCGGCTACGATGGTGAACGGTGGAATTCGCTCGAACGTGATTCCTACGGAAGCCACCGCGCTCCTGAACATCCGGACGCTGCCGGGCCAGTCCATCGACGCGGTGGTCTCGCGCCTTCGACGCGTGATCGACGACCCGCGCGTCGACGTGACGATCGTGGACCGCGGCGAGGATGCGCCGGCATCAGACTTTGCCTCGCCGATGTTCGAGGCGATTGCGGAAACCGTGAAGGAGCTCGCTCCGGACATGGTCACGGTGCCATACATGAGCACGGGGGCGACGGACAGTGCGCGCCTCCGGCAGCTCGGGATGCAGGCGTACGGCCTGCTGCCGTTCCCGATGGACCAGGAAGACGAGGACCGGATGCACGGGAACGACGAACGGATCCCGCTTGCGTCGCTGGACTTTGGGACCCGGCTCATGTTCGGCGCGGTCCACCGCGTGGCTCGTTAGGCGTCGGCTCGGGAGCCGGATTGGCGGGTTGCGGCCACAGCAGTGTGGCGTCCGGGCTACATCTGCCGGCAGGCGTCGCCCAGCCGCTCGACACGCGAAAAACGGCCCTCGAGCCAAGCAACCGCAGTCCGGCCGGGCGTAGGCTGCGGTGACGGCCTTCGACCCACGCTCGTTAGTGTTCGAGCACCTGGCAGATGCAGATGGGCACGCTTGTTGTTACTGGAGGCAGCGTGCCTGAGTTCGGTGCGCCGCCTGCACCGATTCGTTTTTCCATTAGAAAAATTCAACCCTCGGAACATCCCGATGACACGCAATCGCCGCTCTGGCTATTCGCGCATGCTTTCACGTCGTTCGTTCGCGCCAATCGCCGCGTCCATCCTCGTTGTTCTCGCGGGCTGTAAGGAAGGCGGTAGTACCGAGCCAAAGAAGGGTCCGACAACCATTACGCTCGACCCCAGTGCACTGACAGTAAAGGTCGGGCAGACCGGGACGGTTTATTCGACCGTGAGGGACGAGAAAGGCGCCCGCATGCCAAGTTTTAGCGGGGTGACGTGGAGCTCGGCAAACTCCGGCGTGGCGTCCGTCGCGAAGTCGGATACGACTGGCGTGGTCACTGGCCTCGCGGTAGGCGACACCCAGATATTGGCGACTATCGGCAGCACCGTCGCCCATATTTCGGTCACAGTCGTCCCGTGATTCCAGGGTGATGTGGCAACGATAGATGACAGGAAAACAGCGGTCGTCACTGGCGCGTCCCGAGGGATCGGGCGCGCCATTGCGCTCCGGTTAGGCACGACCCACCACATCGTCGCGATCGCGCGTACCCAGCGCGAGCTCGAGACGCTCGCCAGTGACGTTCGGTCGGGCGGCGGGTCGTGCGACACGATCGAGCTCGATGTCGCGGATGCGAAGGCGGTCGCTCGCGCACTCGAGGGCGTCCGTGCCGAGGTACTCGTGAACAACGCCGGCGTCGGGTACATGAAGCCGCTGCTCGAGCTCACGAGCGAAGAGTGGCACGCGATGGTCGACGTGAACTTCAACGCGCTGTTTCACGTGACGCGCGCCGTACTGCCGGGCATGGTGGAGCGCGGGCGTGGGCACATCGTGATGGTCGGCTCGATTGCCGGGCGGAGCGCGTTCGTCGGAGGGAGCTGCTACGCCGCGACGAAGCACGCCGTGATGGGCTTCAGCGAATCACTGATGCTCGAGGTGCGCGACAAAGGCGTGAAGGTCAGCGTCGTGAATCCGGGCTCGGTCGCCACGAGCTTTTCGCGACGCGAACGTGACACGAGCTGGATGCTGACGGCCGACGATGTGGCCGAGGCCGTGATGCACGCGCTCGATACGCCGCCGCGGGTGCTCGTGCATCGGATCGAGGTGCGGGCGGCGGCGCCGAAGAAGGGGTAGCGCGTCCTAGCGAAGCAGGAACCGCCACCCGGCTGCGATGGTCGCGGCGATGATGGCGAGAAAAACCCACCAGCGCACCGCGAGGCGTCGCGACTCGCGGCGCCCGAACGCTGACGCGGGAACGACGGCCTGCCTAACGACAATCTCGATCGGGGATTCGATCCCGTCGGCCCGTGCCGTGACGATGGCCCAGCCCTCACCCCGTGCAACGATCCCGCCGTCTTCGCCCACCGACACGACCCCGGCATCACTCGAGCGCCAGGTCACGGGGCGCGCGAGGACGTTGCCGCTCCCGTCGTACACCGTCGCCGAGAGCGCCGCCGTGTCCCCGAGGCGGAGCAGGGACGAGGGTGACTTCACCACGATGGAATGGGCGCGGACCGTGACCACCGTGACCTCGACCTGCCCACGAACCCCGTCGCACGTTGCGCTGATCACGACGCGTCCGGGCGTTCGCGCCGTAACGGTGCCGTTGGCGGCGACGGCGGCGATGGCCGGGTCGCTCGAACGCCATTCGAACGTTCGGTCCTGCTCGACGTCAGCGGCACGAACCGCCGTCCTGGCAAAAGCACGCAATGGCGTCTTCGACCCGACCACTACTGCGGCAGGCGCGCCGTCGATGACGACGGCGACCACCGGTGGCGGCGTGACCGTGATGCTGACCGCCCGCGCGGAGCCTCCCGATTCCGCGACGACGACGGCGACACCGCGGCGCTTCGCGGAGAGAGTGCCATCGTCGCTGACCGAAGCGACGGCAGGGTTACGCGAGGCCCATCGCACCGCGATCTCCATCGGGTGGCCGTGTCGATCGACCGCTCGAGCAGACAGTGGCGTCTTCGTCCCCGCACGCACTTCGGCCGGCGCAACCACCTCGATAGTCCCGACTTCCTGAGCCATGACGACGAGGTCCACCGAGCGCCAAGTCTGACCGGCCGACACGGTGATCGTCGCCGTGCCGACCGCCTTCGCCGTCACCACGCCCGCCACGTCGACCGTGGCAACCTCGGGGTTGGACGACTCCCACTTGAGGCGTGCCCCGTCGATGGCGGCGCCACCTTCCACCCGCGGCCTGGCGCGGAGAACCACACAGTCGCCAACCTCGATCGCATCGGGTGGCTGGTCGAGCTCAATGGACGCGATGGCGACGCGTTTTGGCCTGTCGGTCGAGCCGGCGGATGGCGACGCGGAAGATCCCACTGCCATGGGACTCGGCGTGGTGGTCGGTCGGTGCCTAACGATTTCAGCGAGCCGGCCCTCCGCATCCGCCGCCGCGGCGAGTGCGGACATCTCCGCACGCACCGGCCCGAGCGAGCCAAGCGGCTGCGCACCGAACGCTTCCGCGGCCGCGGCGAGATCGGGAAATCGATCCTCCGGCTTCTTGGCCAGCATGCGCATGATGGCACGCTCGACGTGCTCAGGGACGTCGGGACGTACAGCGCGAAGCGAGGGCGGGAGCTCACTCGAGTGCGCGCGCATGACGGCCATCGGGTCGCCGGTAAACGGCGCGTGGCCAGCGAGCAGTTGGTAGGCGACGACTCCGAGCGCGTATTGATCGCTGGGCGGGCCGACCTCGAGGGCGAAGCATTGCTCGGGGCTCATGTACGTCGGTGTGCCCAGGACCGTGCCGACGAGCGTGTACCCCGGCGCCTCGGCAATCTTCGCGATGCCGAAGTCGGTCACGATCGGGTCGCCGTCCGCGTCGAGCAGGATGTTCCCTGGCTTCACGTCGCGGTGTACGACGCCGCGGCGATGTGCGTAGTCGAGCGCCGATCCTACGTGGTACACGACCGCGCCGGCAGACGTCAGCGTGAGCTGTCCGTGATCGCGGATGACCCGTTCGAGCGATCGGCCGGGCACGTACTGCATGACAAACAGGTGCAGATCGTCGACCGTTCGCACGCCGTGCACACCGACGATGTTCGCATGCTGCAGGTTCGCGATGGTGATCGCCTCCTGGCGAAAGCGTTCCACCATCCCCTCGCCGAGCAGCAGTCCGGGGGCCATGACCTTGAGCGCGACGCGGCGGCTGAGCGCGCGCTCACGCGCGAGAAAGACGGCGGCCATGCCGCCTCGTCCTAGCTCGCCATCAATGTCGAACTCGCGAGCCAGCGCCTCACGGAGCCGCTCCACGACCAATGCCCAGGTCATGTCGCCCGCCGGGACCGCGGCGGCAGAAGTGATGCCGTCGGGTTGCCCGACGCTATGACCGCAGTTGCCGCAGAATCGATCGTCTGGGGACACTCGGCCACCACACCGCGCGCAGTGTGTGGGCGGGACCGGTGAAGAAGCGAGAGGTGACAGGAGAGGGCGCCGCGAGGCTCTTCGGCGAGTGTGATCGGACGCACGCGAGATCTTGCGCAGGTGCGTTCGCAAAGTGCAGAAGAGCCCAGGGTCCCGCAAGCAAGCGAACCTCCTCCCGCGAACGCTGGCGGCCGGGTTCAGTCGCCTCTAGAATTGCGTTCCGGTGCGACGGTTCCGACATCGCGCGCGTTCACGAGCGCGATCTTCGCCACTCATTCCGAAAGCCATATGCGCCGAAGCATCGTTGTGCTCGCGTTGATGACGGCAACCGCGGCAAGCGCTCACGGACAGGGTCTCCGAGAGAAGCTTGAGCGCGGATTGTTCTCATTCGGCGACTGCGGGGAGCCGCTGTGTCTCCCCGCGCTCGTCCTCGCCGGCAATCCACACGGCCGCCATTTCATCCCGTCGGCAGAGGCGGGAAACGCGGCGATCATTGCGTTCCTCGGAAGCGCGATCGGCGCGAACGTGAGCAACATTCCGATCAGCGCGACGACGAGCGGTGTCACCTACTCCTTCGAAGGTGGCGCTCCCGTCCGGAACAACGTGTCCAGCGGCCCGATCTTCGCGGAGCGCGCACAAACGCTCGGGCGCAGGAGGATGTTGATCGGCGCAAACGTGAGCTCCATTCGATTCAACACGCTGCGCGGAATCCCTCTCAATTCGCTCGATTTCAATTTCACGCACCAGGACATCAATCCACCAAGCGAAGGTAGCCCGCCCTTCGAAAACGAGTTCATCACGGTGCGTACGTCGCTCGAAGTGAACGTGCTCGCGACGATCGCATTCGCGACCTATGGAGTCACTGACCGGATCGATGTCAGTGTCGCTGTGCCCTACGTTTCGAACTCGATTGATGGTCACAGCTTCGGCCAGATCGTACCGTTTGGGCCGAACCCCGCCCACTACTTTGCCGGCACAGCCGACGCACCGATTCTCTCGGCAACAACCGACGTCAACGGATCCGCATCGGGTATCGGCGACGTCGCGCTGAGAGCGAAGGTGAATCTTTCACCGGGCGGCTCGAAGGCACGGACCGGGTTCGCGCTCCTCGGTGACGTGCGTCTTCCGACCGGGAACGAGGATGACTTCCTCGGTTCGGGCAGCACATCCGCGCGCATTCTGGGAATTGTCTCCGCGCGTTATGGCGACTTTGCTCCGCACGCGAACGCGGGGGTCGCGCTCCGGAGTAGCGACGACCAGCAGGATGCGATTCTCGCCACCGCAGGCTTCGACCAGCTGCTCGTTCGGTGGGCCACGTTCGCATTCGACGTCATTTCCGAATGGCAACTGGGCGACCAGAAGTTTTCGCTGCCGGGTCCTACGCAGATCACGATCCCGTTCGCGCGCACGATCTATCCAAGCAACATCCCCGATCGTCGCGATGATCTACTGAACGCGTCGATTGGCACGAAGCTGTCGACGAAGAAAGGCCTGACATTCATCGTGAACGCTCTGCTGCCGCTCAACCGTGGTGGGTTGAGGGCGAGCACGCTCTGGACGACGGGGCTGGAATACGGCTTTTGATCCTACCGGATGCTGGCGATATGCCAACCGCCGGCGTCCCGCTGTACGACCGCGATGAAGTTGACCGGGAAGGACTGATCCGACCTCGCGGCTTTCGACGAGAATCGCGCCGAATATCGCGCGCGCACCTGGACTTGTGAGCCGGCCGCATCTCGCGGCGGATCGAGGATCTCCACGGTGCCGCCGCTCATCGCTATCGGGCCGCGCGCGTCGTCGAACGTCGTCTGCCACCGGGTCATCAGCTGGCTGCCCGCGTTAGGAAACACGCGCCGGATGAGTGACGTATCGCGCTCTTCGATCGCGCGCGCATACACCGCCATCACGCCCTGGATCTCCGACCGGAGCTCGGCCTCGCTCTTCGGTGCTGGCGTCGGCGTCACCGAAGACGTCGACGGCGGATCGAGGCGCGCGGGCGGCCGCGCGACCGAAGTATCGGGCGTCGTGACCACGTTAGGCTTCGGAGCCTCCGGCGGTGTCGGTCCCGGCTGTGCTGGCTGTGGCACGATCGCAGAATCGGGACGCTGCCGCGTGGCGGAGCGCGCGTTGGCCGGCGGTGCCTGCGGTGGTCGGATCGCCGGCGTGTCCGCCCGGGGTGCCGGCCTGGCGTCCGTGGCACGCGTCGTCACGGCGCCCGCCGGCGCGGCCGAATCCACTGGCGCGGGGACCGACACGTTAGGTGGTGGCGATGGGGGCGTGGCGGTGTCCTGCGTAGAGGCGGGCGAGGCCGGTGCCGACGGCGTTCGCGCGGGCTGCTTCATCACCACGTATCCGGCGATGGCCACCGCAATCGCGGCCGGCAAGGCCCAACGCAACCCCCCGCGCTTCGGCGCTGGCGTCACTGCCGGTGCCGGTTCCGGCAACGGCGACGCTAGCGGCGTCGCGGGCGCATGCACGACCGTTGGAGGCAACTCCGCTGGTCGTTCCGATTCCCTGGTTGCTGGAGCCGTCGCGGGCAAAGCTGTCGCGGGCGGAGCAGCCGCGGGCAGAGCAGCCGCGGGCAGAGCAGCCGCAGGCGCGACGTTCGGCGCCTGTTTTGGCCGCTCCCGCGTTTTCGGCACAGGGCTCGGAGGCGTCCGCACCACGTCCGCGAGCTGATCGAGCCGCTCGGCTGCCGCCGCGAGCTTCTGGAGGTCGGCGTGCAACGGATCGTCGTGCGAGAGCGGCACGGCGCCTAACGATACGAGCGCGTCCGAGAGGCTCGGAAACCGCTCTTCGGGCGTCTTGGCCAGCATCCGCATCACCGCCGCCTCCATCGCCGGCGGGACGTCCGACCGCACCTCGTGCAGCGGTGGCGGCGGAGTGTCGGTGTGTGACCGCATCAGCGCGAAGCTGGAGCCCGAGAAGGGGGGGCGACCCACGAGCATCTCGTAGGCAACCACACCCAGCGAGTATTGATCGCTCGCGCCTGTCAACTCCCGCGCGTAGCACTGCTCCGGGCTCATGTAGACTGGCGTGCCCACGACGGTCCCGGTCTGCGTTTGATTCGGACTCTCGGCCACCTTTGCAATGCCGAAGTCCGTGACGATCGCCTCGCCGTCGGCGTTCAGAAGAATGTTGCCGGGCTTGATGTCCCGATGGATGACACCCCGACGATGCGCGTACCCGAGCGCCGACCCAATCTGGAACAGCCAGGCGCGAACCACCGGAATCGGAAGTGCGCCGACGTCGCGCAGCACGCCCTCCAACGTCCGGCCGGGCACGAACTGCATGACGAAGAAATGCAGGTCGCCGATCTGGCGGACACCGTAGATGGCAACGATGTGGACGTGCTGCAGGTTCGCGACGGTGACCGCTTCCTGCTTGAAGCGCTCCATCATACCGGGGCCGAGCAGCAGCCCGGGCGCCATCACCTTGATCGCAACGCGGCGATTGAGCGCGAGATCGCGAGCGAGGTAGACGGCGGCCATTCCGCCTCGGCCAAGCTCGGTGAAGATCTCGTACTCGCCTGCTGTGGCGGCCTGCAGCCGGGCTCCTACGACCGACCAGGGCGAAGCGTCGGTCAACGCGTTCGCGGCGGTCGGAGCTGAGGGATCCGCGTGCGCGTCCAGCGGAGTCGGATCCGATCCCGCCGGAGCAACTGGCGTCCCGCAAATGCCACAAAAACGGTCGCCGTATGAAACGGCGCCGCCACAGCTTTTACACGTCGTTGTTGTCGTTGGCGTCATCGAGTGAGGAAGCGCCGCCTTGACCATTGCGGGTCGCCTTAGCCCTCGGGCGGCTCGACCCGTAGCGCCTCCAATCTAGGGTGTTGTGCCCGAGAGTCGCTACGCGCGCGCGCGCAACGCGTGGCAACAACTGTTACGCGAGCGTGGCGGTCTTGCGGACATAAGGCGTCAGGATCACGCGAAAAGTGTCATTTCAACGGTATGCGGGTTTGATCGGCAATTAGTGCCGTCCGGCTGGCCTCGTCGTCCAAACAGATGTGGCCGAGTCGTCAAACATCTGAAGTAACCGGTATGTTGCTTCGGACAACCTCGGCCGTGGTCGCGCATCTGTCGTTCCACCTTTAGATTGCGTCCCGTGCCAAGATCATCCGTCTCCAGAACGGAACGGTTGCGTCCGCCTACCGCTGCGCCCGATCAATCTGTTCGGGAGCTAATGGCGGTACGCGAGGTGATCCACGCATTCCTCACGGCAGACCGGCCGGAGGAGGTCTACCAGTTCGCGCTCGAGCGGGTGAGCCCTCTCGTCGGCGCCACCTTTGCCTCGGTGTACCTGGTTGACGGAGCGTCGGAGCTCATGCGGCTCGGCGCGGCGTACAACTGGCCGCAGCGTTTCAGGCCGTGGCTGGGCGAAGCTCGGGTGCGACTCGGGTTCGGACCGAGTGGTGAGGCTGCGAGCGAGCGCCGCACGATCGAGGTCCCGGATGTCTTCGCCGACGATGACCTCGAGGATTGGCAGGAGGTCGCGTCCGAGCTTGGATTCCGCTCGCTGATCGCGCTGCCGCTGCAGACCGGATCCAAGGTCCTCGGCGCACTGACCTTCTATTTCGCGGACGCGGAATCATTCTCGTCGGAGAAGCGCGGGCTGCTGCGAATCGTTGCCGACCAAATGGCGGCGACGGCCGAGAAGTCTCTGCTCATCGACCAGCTCCGTCGTTCCAATGCGGCGCTGGTGGAGGCGAACGCCGAGCTCGAGCGTCAATATGCGGCGGTACTTCAGGCTCGCCGGCTCAAGGACGAATTCCTCGCTAACATCTCGCACGAGCTGCGCACTCCGCTCACTGCCGTTCTGGGATACATCTCGATCCTTCAGGACGGCATCTCGGGTCCGCTCACCGACGGTCAGCGACACGACCTGACGCACGTGAAGCGCGCGAGCGAGCGTTTGCTCGACCTGATCGAGAGCCTGCTCGAGCTGACGACGCTAAAGCGCGGTGAATTGGACGTCTTCATCGAGGACGTGGACCCGCGGGCGCCGTTGCGCGACGCGGTCGCGTCGGCGCCAGCGCCGATGCCCGGCGTCACGATGCGCCTCGACGAGCCGACCACCATGTTGCCGCGGATCCGCAGCGACCGGAAGAAAATCTTCCGAATCCTGGTTAGCTTACTCGGCAACGCCGCAAAATTCACCGAGCGCGGCGAGATCGTTGCAAGCGTATCGCTCGCCAACGACCG
>Ga0075434_100004235_pt1 | contig 12863 bp, 11 predicted proteins | sample RhiMethybrSRZTD3_FD_75298 | JGI IMG/M metagenome (GOLD analysis project Ga0075434, IMG submission 75298) | Populus rhizosphere microbial communities from Tennessee, USA - Rhizosphere MetaG P. TD hybrid SRZTD3 | ecosystem: Host-associated > Plants > Roots > Rhizosphere > Soil | place: USA... | reverse complement strand
GACGCCACGCCCCTTCCGGACGACCTGGCGGCGGAGCTGTGCGAGCAGGCCGCCCGCCTCGCAGCGGATGGCGACCGCTCGCTGGCGGTGCGCTCCTCCGGCGTGTACGAGGACGACCGCGACGCGTCCCACGCGGGGATTCACACGAGCGTCGTCGTCGCGGGCCACGACGCCGCGGCGGTCGTCGCCGCCGTCAAGACGTGCTGGGCCTCGCTGTGGACACAAGCGGCGTGGGCGTACCGGGAGCGTCACGCCATTCCGCACGAGGCGGCCGCGATGGCCGTCGTGATCCAGCGCTTCGTGGCCACGTCAGCCTCGGGCGTGGCATTCTCGGCCGATCCGCTCACCGGCGATCGCTCGACGGTGGTGATCGAGGCCGGCTGGGGAGCCGGCGCCGCGCTCGTCGGCGGCCAGATGACCCCCGACCAGTACCGTGTCGTGCTGAATGGCGGCGAGCACGCCGCCGTCCGCCGGCGTCCAGGGCGACAGACCACGCTGACCGTCTGGCGCGATGGTCACGAGAACGTCTTGCCCCTGGATGACGGCAGGCGCCAGCGGTCGGTGCTGAGCAACGAGGAGGTGGTGGAGGTCGCCCGCGCCGTGAAGAGTCTCGAGGCCGCGCTCGGGACACCGGTGGACCTCGAGTGGGTCTTCGACGGCCGGATGTTCTGGGCGGTCCAGGCCCGACCCATCACCACGCTCGCGGCCACCACCGGGCGGGCCGCGCGCCGACCGGCGCTGTGGACGCGGGCCAACCTGAAAGAAGTGTTCCCCGAGCTGCCCAGCCCGCTGGCGCTGTCCTATCTCGCGCTCTGGCTGAACCGCATGTTCCGCGGATACCACGCCGCCAACGGCTATGCGCTCCCGGACGGCGCCGAGCTGGTCGCGGTGATCCACGGGCGGCCCTACTTGAACCTGTCGCTGATGCAGGGCCTGGCCATCGAGCGTGGCGGCGACCCCGCCATCGTCGGTCGGCTGTTCGGCGGCGCGAGTCCGGCGCCGGCGAGGTCACCCGTGCCCGCCTCGCTGCCCAAGCTATCGCTCGCCGCCCGGGCGCGGCTCGCGCGCGAGATGCTGGCCACGTTCTTGCGGACACCGGCCCGGGGACGCCGCCTGTTCAGGATCATGCGGGCGGAGGCCGCCTTGCTCGAATCACTTTCGCTCGAAGCACTCGACGACCGGATGCTGGTCCAGCACTTCGAGTGCTTCGGAGCGGCGCTGCTGCACGAACGCACGCTGCGGCGGCTGCACGAGGTCGTGTCGGCGCAGTCCAGGGCGTACATGGTGCTGGAAGCGCTGATCACGGCCTGGCTTCCGACCGACGCCGACACCGTCATGAAGCAGCTCATGACCGGTCTCGGGACGCTTCCGAACGTGCAGATGACCTATCGGTTGATGGATCTGGGGACGCTGGCAGCCGGCGATCCCCGGGCCCGCGCCTTCTTCATGGGAGCCCTGGACACCGAGGCCCTCCGAGGCTACGAGAGGGCGCTGGCCGATACCGCCGTGCTCGCGGGCCTCCAGGCGTTCTTGCGGGAGTTCGGGCATCGCGGCTCCTACGAGTCCGACGTGATGTCGGCCAGGTTTGCCGAGGACCCGACGCCGGTGCTACGGATGATCCAGCTGTACGTGCGCGCCGGGGCGACGGAGTCGGCCGCGCGCCACGCCGCCGAGCGTGCCCATGTCCGCCGCGGCGCGATGGCGCAGATCCGGCGAACGCTGCGGGACGGACGCGGCCCGCTGGCGTTCGCGGCGCAGTGGACGGCGTTCTCGATCGTGTGCAGCGCGGTCAAGCGCCTGCTGGCCCTGCGCGATGAATGCCGGCACGTCACCACGATGCTGGTGGCGCACCTGCGCCGCGTGGCCCTGGAGATGGGACGACGCGCCAGCCGTGCGGGGACGCTGGCGGACCCTGCAGACATCTTCTTCCTGACGTGGGACGAGATGTCGCGGGTCTTGCTCGCGCCCGACGGCGCCTGGGGCGCCGTGACAGCCCAGCGTCGGCGGCAGCGCGCGCGCGATGCCGAGGTGGTCGCGCTGGACGTGGTCAGCGACGATGGCAGCACCGGCAGCCCCGCCGCCGCCGCTGGGGCAGCGGACGACCACGACCTGTGCGGTTACGGCGTGAGCCCAGGCGTCGTCACCGGCCGCATCCGCGTCCTGCGCTCGATGGAGGGTGTCGGGCACCTGTCCGGCGAGATCGTCGTCTTCCCGGCTATCGAGCCCACCCTCGCGCCGATCTTCCCGCTCGTCGGGGGGCTCGTCGCCGAAATGGGCGGGCTCCTCTCCCACGCCTCGATCCTTGCGCGCGAGTACGGCGTGCCGGCGATCGTGGGCGTTGCCGACGCTACCCGACGGCTGCGAGACGGAGACCGCGTCGAGCTGGATGGCGCGGCCGGCCGGATCCGCCTGCTGGAGCGTGCCCGCTGACGGCCGGCCGCGGGTCAGCGGGAATGGTCGGGGGACCGCTCCAGCAGCATCCCGCCGGGCAACGCGTGCCGATGGCGATAGAGAAGCACGGCAACCGTCACGCCGATCGCGGCCCCGGCGACGATATCGGAGACGTAGTGACGCTCCAGATACACGCGCCCGAGCGAGATGGCGGCGGCGAGGCCGTACAGCACCCAGCGCAAGCGCGGATAGTACGCGGCGAAGATGGTGGCGACGGCGAAGACCGACGTGGCGTGGCCCGAGGGAAAGGAATCGATGTCGGGGGCGAAGGATGGACCCAACAGGCCGGCGGTGACCATGGTGGCGTCCGGGCGCGGGCGGCCGACCAGGTGTTTCAGCGTGAACTCCACGAGGCCGGCGGAGGCGAAGGCGAGCGACGCGAGCCAGGCCGCATCGTGAAGTCGCGCGCGCCGCAGTCGCCGGGTCAGGACGGCGAGCGCCAGGCAGGACACGAGGAGTGTGATCCCGGCGCCGATCGGGTTGATGATGCCGACCATGAGGTCCAGGATGGGAGCCCTGGAGCGCAAGGCCCAGGCGGCCACCGTGTGGTCAGTGATGAGCGCGGCGCCAAATATGACGAGGAGGATGGCAAGCGCCGCCGGCGACCGACGTTCCCAGCCCATGGTATCGAGTATATCGGAGGTCCTCGCCGGCCATGGAGAGTCCTGATCGGGTCCGCCCGCCCCCTCCTCGTCGGTGCCGGCCTGGCCTCGGTCGCCTATCTGGTCGCGCAAACGGGCGTCGAGGCGCTGCTGGACCCGCTTCGCGTGCTGTCGTGGCGCCTGGCGGTGTTCCTGGTCTTGCCCTACGCGGTCGTCGGATTGCTGCACACCGTCGCGTGGCGCCTCGTTTTCGTGCACGCGCCGGCGTCACTCCGCCGGTTGTTCCTGATACGCCTGGCCGGCGAGGCTCTCAACCTGGGCACGGCGTCCGTGGGCGGGGAGCCGGTGAAGATCTACCTGCTGCGGCCCGGCGTCCCACTTTCGGAGGCCTCCGCGGTGCAGGTCGTGGACAAGACGGCCATCACGATCGGTCAGGTCCTGTTTCTGGCCGTCGGGCTCGCGGTCGCGCTCCCGCAGTTCGAGCTCGCCCCGGACTTCGTCCGCGCCATGTTCATCCTGTTCGGGGTCCAGATCGTCGCGGTCATCGGCTTCGTCCGCGTGCAGTGCGTCGGGATCGGCGGCTGGACGTTGCGGCTGCTCGACCGGTTCGGGCTGGCCACCGGCGAGCGTGCGCGTGGCCTCGCCGGCTTCGACCGGGCCCTGGCGCTCGCCTATCGGGAGCGACGCGGTGCGGTCGTCGGCTGTGTCCTCGTCCATCTGCTGGGATGGCTGGCCGGCAGCCTCGAGGTCTATCTGGTGCTGCGCTGGCTTGGCATCGGTGCGCCCCTGACGATGGCGCTCGCGATCGACGCCTTTGGCACCGGGATCAAGTTCCTGGCCTTCGCGATCCCGGGCGCAATCGGCGTCCTCGAGGGCGGCTACATGGTCGTCTTCGGCGCGTTTGGCCTCGGCGGCGGCCTGGGCCTGTCCTTCACGCTCGTCCGGCGGTTGCGCATGGTCGTCTGGAGCCTCGTCGGGCTCGTAGTGCTCGCGTGGCTGCGCGCCGCGCCTGTTGTAGCTGGGGGCCCCGAAATGGCCCCCAGACCCCCAGTCGCTCGGGGCGCCCCGGCGAAGCCGTGACGCCCCTCGATAGTCCGGCTGGCTCCAAGGTCGTCTGCGGCGCCGCGCGTGCGCGGCGCCACGCGACCATTGGGAGCTGGGGGCCCCGAATTGGCCCCCAGACTCCCAGTCGCTCGGGGGCGCCCCGGCGAAGCCGTGACGCCCCTCGATCGTCCGACTGGCTCCTAGGTCGTCTGCGGCGCTGTGCGTGTGCGGCGCCACGCGACCATTGGGAGCTGGGGGCCCCGAAATGGCCCCCAGACTCCCAGTCGCTCGGGGCGCCCCGGCGAAGCCGTGACGCCCCCCGTTCGTCCGACTGGCTCCTAGGTCGTCTGCGGCGCTGTGCGTGCGCGGCGCCACGCGACCGCGAGCACGCCGAGGGCGGTCGCCGCCATCACCACGACGTTCGGCCAGGAGGCGAGCACCCAGTGGCCGCCGTACGACCAGCCGTGATCGGACAGCGGCCACAGGTACCGGATCGGCGCGCCCCCGGTGCCCACCAGGTCGAGCAGCAGGTGCAGGTGAAAGCTCACGGCAGCCAGCGCGGCCGTGACCCACGGAGAGTTGCCGAGCCAGATCGCGGCGATCACGACGAGCGCGCCGAGGAGCACGCCGTGGCCGACGGCGCGATGGGCGACGGCATAGGCATGCGCGCTCCACAGGATGCCGATGCCGTCGACATCGAGCACGGTGCCGGCCAGCACGATGATGGCGCGATCGCGCGACGCCAGCGGCACCAGGTTGGCGACGATCCAGCTCAGCCCGACGTGGGTCAGGAAGTGCGCCGCCGGCAGCACCCGGCTACTTGACCGCGGCGCGCAGCCGCTTTACCAGCTCGTCGTACGACGTTTTGCCGATGACGGTATCGAACTGGACACGATAGTTGTCGATGAGGCTCATCGACTCCACGCGAACGTCCTGCACGTGCCAGCGCTGCGCCGGCGTGCCCTGCACCACGTACTCCACGTCGATGGTGCTGCCCCGCTTCGTGAGGACCGTCGTCTTCACCGTGCTGCGGTCGCCGACGGTGGCGTCGCCCAGGTACTGAAAGCTCCGAGCGTCGACGAGATTGATGCGCGAGAGATAGGCCCGCGCGAAGAGATTCGCGAAGAGCCCGGTGAACTCCGTGCGCTCGGCCGCCGTGCGCTTCTGCCAGTGATCGCGCAGCGCGGCTTGCGCCATGGCGGTCCAGTCGAACATCCGATCCACGATGGCCCGGGCCGACCCGTTGCTCGGCCCGCCGACCAGGGTGACCGAGCGATACAGCTCGTCGATGTCGGTGCGCAGCTGCTCGGTCGGCCCGCCCGCAGTGGCGCCGGCGGCAGGAATGACGAGGGCGAGGATCAGCACCCAGAGGAGCAGCATTCGCTGAGAGCGCATCATGGCTCCTTTCCGCGGCCAGCCGGCCCGGCCGGACTGCGCCGATTGGCGAGGCTCAGCAGCACGGGGACGAGGACGAGCGACGAGGCCAGGGCCGCCGCGGTGCCGACCGTGAGCAGCAGCCCGAGGCCGAAGATGCCCTGGTGGTGGGCCACCATCAGACTGCCGAAGCCCGACATGGTCGTGAGGCCGCTGAGCGCGACGGCGAAGATGCCGCTGCGTGGGAAGGGTACGCCGCCGGTCACTTTCCACTCGCGGTAGCGCAGCACGACATTGAGGCCGTACTCGGCCGACGCCCCGATGATCAGCGGCAGCCCCCAGACGTTGGCCAGGTTGAAGGACAGCCCGAAGACGCGCATGAAGCCGATCGTCCACAGGGTGCCGAGCGCGAGCGGCACCAGCGCCAGGATCGTGTCTTGGGGGCGGCGCAGCATGATGGCGACGAGCACCGTGACGAGGACGGCCGCGTACAGCGTGCCCCGCAGGTACGCGGATTCCACGAGCCGGCTGGCCTCGTAGCTGATCACCGGCGAGCCCGTCACGGCCGCATCGACCGAGCGAAGCTGGCGGACGAATTCCCGGGCTCCATCGCGCTCCCAGGTGTCGATGGCCGGGTAAATCAGCATGAGGAGGCGCCCGCTGGCACCGATGAACTTGCGCGTGAGGTCGGCCGGCAGGTCGCGCACCGTGATCGAGTGTGGGCTCAGATTTTCCTGTAGCGTGCGAAGCTTCGCCGCAAAATCGTCGCGCAGGCTCGTCTGCACGCCGCCGAGACGCGCCGTGAGTCCGGCGTCGCCGTGCTCGAGGCGGCCGAGGAGGACGCCGGTCCGCTCGAGCGCGGCACGCAGCGCAGCGGCCGGGGACTCTCCTTCCGCCTCCACGGCCGCGATCTCCAGGCGGTGCCGCAGCGTGAGCAGCGCCCGCTGGATCGCCGCCGGGTCCACGATCGTCACCGGGCGGAACTGGACCTCGACCACGAGGGGGGCCAGGCGCCGCACGGCGGCGATCTTGGCGTCCTGGTCGGCGGGAATCAGCTTGAGGACGCTCACCAGCTCGGAGACGGCCGGCAGCGCAGCGAAGGCCTCCTCCTTGGCCTTCAGCTCCGGCAGCGAGTCGGCGGAGGCCAGCGCCGCGAATCCGGAGCGTCGTGACTCCATGATCTTGCGCTCCCAGATCACCGACTCCGTTCCACGGGCCTGGAGGTTGAGCCGGCTGTAATCGAAGCGGACGGCGGGCAGCGCCAGCAGGGCGCCGCTCGTCAGCGCCACCGCCACCAGGAGCACTGGCAGCGGGCGGTGCACCACATAGCGCAACAGCGGAACCTCGTCCACGAGGGCGCGCCCGGTGGTTCGGGCCGAGACCGGGCGCCGGCGCAGCGTCACCAGCAGCGCCGGAAAGAGCGTCAGCATGGCGAGGCAGGCCATCAGGATGGCCACGCCGGCGATGAAGCCGAATTCCTGGATGCCGCGAAACTCGGTCAACATCAGCACGCCGAACGTCCCGGCGGCCGTGAGGGCGCCGAACAGGATCCCGGGACCGGAGCGGCCTGCGGTCCGCTCCAGGGCCTGCTGCGGCGTGCGGCCGGGGGCCAGCTCCTCCTCGTATCGGAAGAAGAGGTAGACGCCGTAGTCGATCCCGATGCCGACCAGAAGCGACATGAACATCACCGAGAAGACGGTGAGGTGTCCAACGACGGCCGTGATGATGCCGAGAGACCAGGCGAGGCTCACCAGGAGGACGGCCGCCATGACGAGCGGCTCGACGGTGCGCCGCATGACGAGGAAGAGCAGGGCGATCGTCAGCGCGACGGCCAGCAACGTCGACACCGTGCTGTCCCGGAACGCGGTCAGCATCTCGTCGTTCGAGAGCGCCGGCGTTCCGGTGGCGCCGGCGGCGACGTCGGGGTACGTCTCCCGAAGCGTGCGGAGGATGCCGCGAATGGCGGCGAGGAAGTGCTCGTTGTCCGTGAAGTTGGCGGCCTCGCGTCGCGGCTCGACGAGGACGAACAGCAACCGATCGTCGGCGGAGAAGAAATAGCCGGAGCGCTCATGGTCGGTGGCCCCCGCGAACAAGTCCTGCCACGGCGAGGCCTGGGGGCCGTCCTGCTCGATCCCCGCGGTGATCACCCCGAGCAGCGTCGCAATGAATCCGGCATCGAGTTTCTCGGGGGGGCCCCCGTCGAGACCGAGATCGACGAAGCCCAGGGCCAGCCGTCGCGCGATCTCGTCACTGACGGCGTCAAGAAGCGCGTCCAGCGTGGGGTGCGCGGCATATTGCTCGAGGAAGTGGCGGTGCAACCGGACCTTGTCGGCGAGATCCTCGAGCTGCGGGACGGACAGGTAGAGCAGCGCCTGTCCGGTGAAGAGGGCGGGGTCGACCCGATAGGCGACTCGGCCCGCACCCGGCAAACGTCGGATCTCCGTCGCGAGCCGGTCGGCATACGCCTTCGCTCGCGGCACGCTGGGTGCCTCGATCGCGATGACGATGTCGTTGAGCTCACCGAAGTCGCCGAGGTATTCCTTGAAGCGCTGAACATACAGATGGTGCGGCGGCAGCAGCTGCACCGACGACGTCTGGAACGTCAGCCCGCGGGCGGTGAAGAGGAGGGCGGCCAGCGCAAGCGCCAGACCGACGGCGATGGTGACGCCGGGGTAACGAATCGACAGGCGGACCACGCGGGACAGCGAGGCGCCGGTCGGCGGAAGGTCCATTCTTGGATCCACGTCGAGCAAGGGTGCCCGCGTGGACCCCGGTGAAGCGATGGGACGAAGGTCTTAGTCGTTCAGACGCCGGCGAGTGCCCTCTGGATCTCTGCGATGAGGGCGTGTTCGTCGAAAGGCTTCCGGAGGTACCGCGCATCGGCGGCGCGCTCCGCCCGTTCCCGCGTGGCCGCGTCGTCGTGCGCCGTGATGAAGACGATCGGGATGGGCAGCTTCAGGTCGTCGAGACGCTCCTGAACCTGGAACCCGCTCAGTCCCGCCAGGTTGACGTCGAGCACGAGGCAGTCGACCGTGGCCAGCTCCTCCCAGCCGAGAAGCTCCTCGCCCGACCCGAACGTCTTGACGGTGAAGCCGGCGAGGCCCAGCAGCCGTCGCAGGGCCCGGAGGATGGACGGGTCGTCGTCGACCACGGCAATGAGCTGAGCGGCAGACATCTCTTGGATGCCTCTGATTGGGAAAGCGATCAGATCGTCCGTAGCCGGACGGGCCTGACTCATGCTGATGTCAGCAGTCTACTCGGATGTTTCCACCACCGAAAGGGGTAACGGCGGGCGCGCTACTATCGGCCGTGCCTCTCTCAGAGATAGACGAGCCCCCCTCTACGAGAGACCGAGTTTCTCCACCATGCGGACGAGGTCGGCCACCGATCCGGCGCGCATCTTCTCCATGACCCGGCCCCGGTGGACCTTCACGGTCTTCTCGGCGATGCCGAGGTCGCCGGCGATCTGCTTGTTGAGCTTGCCGGTGACGACCTGGAGCAGGACCTCGCGCTCGCGCGGGGTGAGCGCGTCGAGCCGTACCTGCAGCTCGGCACGCTCCGCCTCTTCGGCGCGCTGATCGCGACTGCGCGCCAGTGCCCGCTGCACGCAGTCGAGGAGCTCCTGATCGTTGAATGGCTTTTGCAGGAAGTCGACGGCGCCGCCCTTCATGGCGCGCACCGTGGTCGGCACGTCGCCGTGGCCCGTGATGAACACGATGGGGACGTCCCGATGCGCCTGGCTGAGCGCTTCCTGCAGATCCAGCCCACTGGGGCCGGGGAGCCGGATATCGAGGATGAGGCAGGCGGCGCGGTCGGGGATGGGAGTGTCGAGAAACGCCTTGGCCGAGCGGAACGTCTCCGCCAGGAGCCCGACGGAGCGGAAGAGGCGCGCCAGCGCGCGACACACCGATTCGTCGTCGTCCACGACGTAGACGATCGCGTCATTCATGGGGCGGCCGGATGCACGGTGGTCCCCCGATGCGCCCGGGGCTGCAGCGCCTCGAGGAGGCTGTTGAACGGGGGCACGATGGCGCGAGATGGGCAAGCATACGCCCTCGGGGGACTCGGCGTCTTGCCGTCGAGCGTCGACGAGCCGTGCACGGTGCGCCCGATCCCGGGTGCCCCTCACCACGCTCAAGGGGTGGTGCAGGCTCCGAAGAGTGCGAACGTGAAATTGTCGGCCACGACGCCGGCGGACATCCGGCCCGTGTCCTCGGCGATGGCGGCCGACCATCCACGTCCATTTTCGCCCCCATGCAGGATCAGGCGGCCATCGAGCCGCGACGCGGACTTGATCTCGGTCTTCCGACCAATCGTCTGGTCGTCGGTAATGAGACGTTCACCGACGTTCACTCGGAGGAACGCCGGGAAGTCCGGATGCTGCGCCGCCGTGAAGCGCTGGCACTGACCGGTCCCGTCGCACTCCATGATCGTGGCGATCGCGCAGAGGAGTGGTGCCGAGCCGTCGAGCGCGGCAGCGGCGGCCGTCGACGCCGCGGCGGCGAGCGCCAGTGCCCCGAGCGCGATGGTGCGCCGGCCGGGTGTTCCGAGCGAGATCGTCATGGTGATGTCCTCTCGGTCGTCGCTGGTGACTCGTCGTGGCCCGGATGGTGGACGAGCGCTCCCGCGCGCGCCATACGACCAAGGTCCCATGGGATTGGTCATGGCCCCGCGCACGTGCCGAAGGCGAGGTAGCCGCCCGCGTGCGTCAGCACCGCGGCCGTCATGCTTCCGGAGCCCTCCTCCACCACGACGTTCCAGGCGGTACCGGACATTTGGAGGTCTTCACCATGGAGCAACAGCCGTCCGGCGGCGTGCCCCACGGAGACGATCTTGACCGTGCGACCCGAGGCGTCGCCGCCGAGCAGCCGGCCGGGCACGTCGACGGCGACGACCGGCGGCAGCAGCGCGGTGGCGGCCGTCCCGCGCACGCAGATCGAGGGATCGCTGCAGATCAGCACGGTCTGGATCGCGCACTTCAACGGCGTCGAGCCGTCGTATGGCGCGGCGGACGCAGTCGCCGCGACTGCCAGGAGCCCAGCGGCAAAGCCGAGCGCTTTCATGTCGTCGTCCTCTCACGGCGCCCGAGACACGCCGTCGACCACCGTAGAGACCACCGGCGGCCATGACCATAGGACCTTTGCCCCATCGGACCTTCGTCCGATGGCAGTGGCGGGCAATCGTTCCTACCCTCGGGCGCACCCGATGGACGTCGGAGACCGAAGCGAAGGAGACGCGACGATGGCGAGAGCGCGAGGGATTCTCAGGCAGGTGATGGTGGCGGCTTCGCTGGCCACGGTGCTGCACGCTGGTCCGGTCTTCGCGCAGGGTGCCGACGGAACGCTGACGAAGATCAAGGCGTCGGGAACGCTGACGATCGGCTATCGTGAGTCGTCGCCGCCCTTCTCCTTCACCGGTCCCGACAAGCGCCCGGCCGGTTACTCCATCGACCTCTGCCTCCAGGTGGCCACCGCCGTCCAGAAATCGCTGGGATTACCGGACCTCAAGCTGAGCTGGGTTCCGGTCACTCCGGAGACGCGCATCGACGCGGTGAAGCGGGGGAACGTGGACATCGAGTGTGGCTCGACCACGGCCAGCCTCTCGCGCCAGGAGCAGGTCGACTTCAGCCTGATGACGTTCGTGGACGGCGGCGGTCTGCTCGTGACCAAGGAGTCGAACTTGCGCGGGCTCGCCGACCTGGCCGGCAAGCGGGTGGCCGTCGCGACCGGCACGACGACGGAACGTGCACTGGCGGAGTTCCTGAAAGCCGAGTTCATCGCGGTGCAGACCGTCCCGGTCAAGGATCACGCGGAGGGTCTGGCCGCCCTGCAGGCGGGCAAGGTCGATGCCTATGCCTCCGACCGGGGGATCCTGGTGGGGCTCGCGTTGACGGCGCCCGATCCCAAGCGCTTCGGGCTGTCCACCATCGCCTTCTCGTATGAGCCGTACGCGTTCATGGTGCGGCGCAACGACGCGGCGTTTCGACTCCTGGTCAACCGCGCGCTCGCTGAGCTCTATCGCTCGGGCCGGATCGCGCCGATCTACGACCGCTGGTTCGGGGCGTTCGGCAAGCCGAGCCTGGCCCTCCAGGCGATGTACCAGCTCAACGCCTTGCCCGAGTAGCACACCCGGTCAGCCTACGGGCGCTTGTCGAGAGCGCGGCGGACGGCGTCGAGCAACACTTCGCCGTCGAAGGGCTTGGCGAGGAGCTCCACGGCACCGGCCCGCAGCGCCTGCTCGATCATCGGGCCGTCCGCGTGCCCGGTGATGAAGATGAGAGGAATGTCGTGACCGGCCGCCTCCAGCACCTGCTGCAGGTCGAGACCGCTCTGTCCCGGCATCCGCACGTCGACCACGACACAGTCCGGCGTCTCGACGTCAGCGCGCTCGAGAAACTGCCGGGCGGAGACGAAGGTCTGTACCCGGTAGCCGCCGGCCCGGACCAGTCGTTCGAGACTGCGACGGATGGACGGGTCATCGTCCACGATGAATACCGTCGCGGCGGCCTCCGTCACGCCGGCACCGCGGCGGCCGCCGGCAAGGCCAGGTGGAAGGTGGCGCCCCGCCCGGCATTCCGCGTCGCCCAGATCAGGCCGCCGTGCGCGTGGACGATGGACCGGGCGATCGACAACCCCATGCCCATGCCGGCCGGCTTGGTCGTGTAGAACGGCTCGAAGATGCGCTGCTCGGCCCCGTCGGCAAGACCGGCCCCTGCATCCTGGACACTTACGTGGAGGGCGCCGAGCTCGTTTCCGGTGCGCACCACGATCGTGCGGTCGGCCACGTCGCACTCGACCATCGCCTCCATCGCGTTGAGCAGGAGGTTGAGCACGACCTGCTGGAGCTGGACGCGGTCGCCCACGACGACGAGGGGCGCCGGATGGAGCTCGAGCGTGCACGTCAAGTTGCGGATCACCGCGTCGCTGCCCAGGAGCCGGACGACATCGTGGACCAGCTCGTTGAGCTCGAGGGGCTCGCGTGAGAGCTCGCGCTTGCGGAGCAGATCGCGCAGACCATGGATCACCTCGCCCGCGCGCTTGTTGTCGTCGACGATGTCCGAGAGGATGTTGCCGAGCTCGACGAGGTCCGGCGGCGCCTTGCGGAGGAACCGCTGGGCGGCCTGGGCATTGGTGAGGATCCCGCTCAGCGGCTGGCTGAGCTCGTGGGCCAGCGAGGCCGTCAGCTCGCCCATCGCCGAGACGCGGGTGAAATGCGCCAGTTCCTGGCGATGGCGCTGAGCCTCCGCCTCCGCGCGCTTTCGCTCGGTGATGTCGGCCTGGGACACCACCGCGCCGCCCTCCGGGCGATTCAGCGGAACCACGGCCATGGCGAACCAGCGGTCGGCGGGGGGCGCGCCGACGACATACTCCAGGGCAAACGACGCGCGAGACC
>Ga0075434_100004234_pt1 | contig 12863 bp, 12 predicted proteins | sample RhiMethybrSRZTD3_FD_75298 | JGI IMG/M metagenome (GOLD analysis project Ga0075434, IMG submission 75298) | Populus rhizosphere microbial communities from Tennessee, USA - Rhizosphere MetaG P. TD hybrid SRZTD3 | ecosystem: Host-associated > Plants > Roots > Rhizosphere > Soil | place: USA... | reverse complement strand
GCGAAACGCCGCACGGACCGCATCGCGTTCGCAGATCCAAGGCCGGCCTACTTGCAGACCGCCCCGAAGTTGTCGATCAAGACCGACACGTCGCCGTTGGCATTGATCGTGACGTGAGCGTTCTCGTGGATCAGGACATTGTTCCCGGGCCCGGGGCCGATCAGCCGAAAGTTGTTCACGTACGTCTCGGTGTACTGCCCGTTCTGGATGCTGCCCTTGAACGTGTCCTGTGTCACACCGACCGCATTGTACTGGTCGCCCGTGATCTGCCCGATGCCCTTGAGTCCCTGGGGCTGGAATTGAGTCTTCCCGGAGACGTTGTTGCCGTTGATCGTGAAGCTGACGATGGCGTGCAGGTTGCCGCTGAAGTCGACGATTTCTCCCGCGCCGCCGTTCGCGCATGGAATGAGGACCGAAAACACGATCGGCACCTGGGTGTTCGTCGTCACCTCTGCTCGAGCGGCCGCAGCCACTCCCAGCGCCAGCACCGACAGCACGACCAACGTCGAAAGCTTCTTCATGATGGTTTCCTCCCTGGGGCGCCCGTGGGGCGCAGTCGATGTGGGGTGCATGCTCCTTGCTTGACGCGCGCTTCAGACGGTCACCCGCCGGACGCACGTACGGCCGCAGCGGCCCGCGGAACAGCACCCTCCTTTCCCAGGCAGGCGTTGCGGCCCTCGTCGCCGACCGAGCCGCGAAGCTACTCCGGCTCGCATTCGTGATCCAGTAAAAACGCAGCGTGAAGTCCCGCCTGCAATATGAATGGGATCCTCCCGTCACCACAGCTCCCCCTGCGGCCACAGCGTCCTGGGCTCCACGGTGTCGAGCCCGAGCCGGCGCTTCATCTCGGCGGCGCTCGCGGGCGAGTGGCCGGCCCAGTGGTTGTTGAAGTAGCCGAAGACCTCGCGCACCTGCGGCAGCGCCCGCCGCAGATCCCGCTCCCATGCTTCGAACGCCGCCGCGCGGTCGATCTGAACCCGGTCGTACGCAGTGATCTCCCGCCGGTCGCCGAGCCAGCGCAGGTAGAGGAAATCGGCGGTCACCTCGCTCACGCGCGGCAGGTCGCGCCACTCGGTCCACGCCACAGCCGCACGGCGCGCGCGCAGCAGGTCCCAGGTCTCGGGGACGTGCCAGGAGCGGTGGCGGAACTCGACCGCGATCCGCACAGAGCCCGGCGCGCCGGCGAGGAAGCGATCGAGCAGCCCGACCGAGCCCGGCTCGCGCGTGAACTCCGACGGCATCTGCACCAGCAGCGGCCCGAGCTTCTCCCCCAGCGGCTCGAGCGCGCCGGCGAACGCCGTCATCTGCTCGCCGACCTTCGAGAGGCGCGCGGTGTGCGTGATGGTCTCCGGCACCTTGGCGGCGAAGCGGAAGTGGGGCGGCGTGTTCCGCTCCCACGAGCGGACGATCGTGGGCTTCGGCGCGTGGTAGAAGGTGGTGTCGAGCTCGACGGTGTCGAACACGCCGGCGTAGAACGGCAGGTAGTGCTCCTGCTTGGCGCCCGGCGGATAGAACACGCCGACCCAGTCGGGATAGGACCACCCCTGGGTGCCGAGACGGATCGTGGCGGTGGCGCTCACCGCTCGCCCCCGGCGGCGGGGCTGCCGGTCTCGCGTTCGTTCTCTTCGAGCGCGCGGTCGAGGAACGCGATCACGCGCCGCTCGTACTCTTCGCGATGGGACTGCCAGGCTTCGGTGTGGCCGGTGTCGACCAGCCACAGCTCGTCCTTCGCGCCGGCGGCGCGCCACAGGTCGCGCGCCTGCTCGGTCGAGAAGCGGTCGTCGCGCGCGGCGTGAATGAGGAAGAGCGGCCGCGATCGCAGCGACTCGGCCGCCGCCACCACGTTGAGCGCGCACGGATCGCAGCCGGTCAGCATCTCCCCCACCCGGCACGCCGGCACGGCGAAAGCATGCGGCAGGTGGAACCAGCGCTCGATCGCGTCCTCGAGCGCGCGCTTCGCGCTCGCGAACGGGCAGTCGGCGACCACCGCAACGATCTCGGGATGCCGCGCCGCGAGCACCAGTGCGACGCTCGCGCCCAGCGATTCGCCGAGCAGCGCGACGCGCGCGCCGCGGGTCTCGGGCCGACTCTCGACCCATGCGAGCGTCGCCTCGGCGTCGGCCAGCTCGTGGCGGCCGAGCGTGGTGGGCAGGCGATGGCGGGAACGCGAAGAGCGGAAGTCGGGCGCGAGCACGCCGTATCCGGCGGCCCTCAAGAAATGCGCGTAACGCCAGGCGCGGGTGTGATCGCGGCCGTACCCGTGGAAGATGATCACCACCACGGGCTCCTGGCCCGCGAGGTACCAGCCGTCGATCGCATCGTTGCCCACCGGGATCCGCACGTGGCGCGCGGCGCGATCGAGGTTCGGTGCGCCGCCGAGGTCGCGCGGCACCGGCGGATAGAGCGCGAGCCACGCCGAGCCTGAGGCGAACAGGAGGAGCGCAGAGCACGAAAGCACGAGGAAGCGCCCCGCCCGCGAGGCGTTCGAGCCTTCGGGCATCACGGCAGCAGGGCCCCGGCCGCCAGGCTCACGACCTCGCGCCCCGCCCGGGCGCTTCGCACCTCAGAAGCGGTCTCAGGTCGAGACTCGAAGCCCTTTCGGCCCAATGTATTCCGACTGTGGCCGAATCAGGCGATCGGCCGCGCGCTGCTCGATCACGTGGGCGCACCAGCCGGCCACGCGCCCGCACGCGAACAGCGCGACGAAGCTCTGCGGATGGAGCCCGAGCGACTGCAACACCAGCGCGGTGTAGAACTCGACGTTGGTCTTGAGGTTGCGCCCGGGCTTGTGCTCCTCGAGCACGCGCAGCGCGGTCTGCTCCACGGCGCGGGCGAGATCGAACAGTTTGCGGTCGTGGAGCACGGCGTTGCTCATCTCCTCGGCCACGCGGCTCAGCACTTCGGCGCGCGGGTCGCGCACCTTGTAGACGCGGTGGCCGAAGCCCATGATCCGCCGCCCGGCGGCCAGCTCGCTGCGCAGCCAGGTTTCCGCGTTCGCGGCGCTGCCGATCTCCTGGAGCATGTCGAGCACGGGGCCGGGCGCCCCGCCGTGGAGCGGTCCCTTGAGCGCGCCGATCGCGCCGGTGACCGCGCTCACCATGTCGGAGCGCGTGCTGGCGATGACGCGCGCCGTGAAGGTCGATGCGTTCATGCCGTGGTCCATCACCGTGACCCAGTAGGTGTCGAGCGCCCGCGCCACCGCCGGGTCGGGCGCGGCCCCGTGTACCATGTAGAGGAAGTTCGCGGCGTGCGCGAGGTCGGCCCGCGGCGGGATCGGCTCCTTCCCGGCCGCGATGCGCGCGTGCGCAGCCACGATGGTCGGGAAACGGGCCGTGAGCATGCGCGCGCGGTACAGGTCGGCCTCCGGAGAGATCTCGCCGTCCACGCCCAGGTCGAGGCTCAGCGTCGCGCACGCCATGCGCAGCGCGTCGATCGGGAGCGCGCCGCGCGCCGCGCGGATCATCTGCATCGTGCTCTCCGGCAGCTTGCGCAGCGCCGCCATCTCGGCACGCAGCGCGGCCAGCGCCTCGCGGCCCGGCAGCGCGCCCGACCACAGCAGTTGCGCTGCCTCTTCGAACGTCACGTGGCCCGCCAGCTCGGACAGCTCGTAGCCGCCGATGATGAGCACTCCCGCCAGTCCGTCCACGTGGCTCATCCGCGTCTGCGCCGCGACCACGCCTTCGAGGCCGCGCGTCGCGGCTCCGGTCGTCTCCGCCATCCCGTCCTCCTCTCGACCCTTACGTTGCGAGATCCTCGACCAGCGCGGAAGCTCCGAGCGCCTCGCCGGTGGCGGCGCGCAGCGTCTCGCGCCAGTCCTTGAGGCGCCCGCTGCGGTAGAGCCGGCTCTGGAGAAAGCGCCCGACCTCGGGGCTCGTGACGTAGCGCGGCCACGCTTCGCCGCCGTCCGCCAGCACCTCGCGCAGGATGTGGCGCTGGAGCTGCGACGCCATCATCTCCCCCAGCATGTAGTTGTGGTAATAGACCGGCGCCACGCTGAAATGGATCTTGCTCGCCCAGTCCGGACCGCTCCGGCCCTCGGGGCGCGCGAGCCCCTGGAAGCGCTCGACCAGGTCCCACCACACCCGGTCCAGGTCCTGCGCGGGATCGCGGTAGAGCGCGCGCTCCATGTGGCACATCACCAGGCACCAGCGCGTCTGCACCAGCAGCTGTCCGCGGATCGCGCGCGCCACCGCGGCCGCGGCGCGCTCCGCCTCGCCCGCAGGCATCCCGGCGTAGAGCGTGAGCCACGCTGCATTCTTGCTGAGCCTTCCGAACAGCATCGCGCTCGCCTCGGTGGTGAGCGTGTGCGCGGGCGCCCGCAGCACGAACGGCAGCGACGGATCCACCGACGCGTCGTAGACCGCGTGGCCGAACTCGTGGAGCATGGTGCTCATCCAGCGCTCGGTGGGGCGCAGGTTGCAGAGCACGCGGATGTCCTGGCGATTGTCCACCGAGAGGCAGAACGCGTGCTGGCACTTGCCGGGGCGCTCGTAGAGGTCGGCGCGCCGCAGCAGGTCGTCGATCTGGAATCCGATCGCGTGGTAGAAGCTGCGCGTGATCTGCTCGAGCGACTTCCCCGCGAACACTTGGTCGAGATCCACCTCGGCGGCGGGCGCCTCCTGGAAGAACGGATCGCTGTAGTGCCAGGGCCGCAGCGCCTCGCGCGCGATGCCGAAGCGCCGGGCGAGCCGCTCGTCGAGCTCGCGCTTGTACTCCTCGAACAGCGGGCGCGTGCCCCGCTCCAGCTCTTCGAGCTGGGCGAACAGCTCCCGCTCGTCCAGCTCGTCGAGCTCGAGCATCATCGAGTAGTAGTTTCCGAAGCCGAGATCGCGGGCCGCGCCGTTCCGGATCCGCACTAGCTCGAGCAGGTCGCCCACCACCTCGCGCCCGACCTGCTTGGCGGCCTCCCACGCGCGGCGGCGCCGCGCGGAATCGTTCTCGTGGCGGAGCACGTCGAGCAGCTGGTTGTCTGTGACCTGGGCGCCGTCGAGCTCCGCGCGGAAATTGTTGAAACGGCTCTCGAGCGTCTTCTCGATCTTCACCATGCGCTCGATGGTCTCGGCCGGGATCTGGTTCGCGCGGAAGCTGTGGTGGAGCAGCACGAGCTGGCGCTGGAGGGCTTCGTCCGCGACGCCGCCCGCCTTGAGGCCGTCGCTCAGCTCCCGGTACGGCTCCGTGCGCGAGAAGATCTTCCGAATCTCGGCGTCGAGCCGGGCGCCCTCCGCCTCGTGCGCGGGATCGCCCGTGAGGTTGGCCTTCCACACCGCCTCGTTGTGCGCGAGGTGGAGCGGCTCCACCTCGGCGACGATGCGGTCGACCAGGGCCGCGAGCGCGCGGCGGCGTTCCGGTACGGCGGGTGTGGGCTCCACGGCGCGGCATTATATGCGGCCGCGTGCGGCCGACTCAACGCACCCGGCGCTACGAGACCGCGGCGGTCAGCCTCCGGTAGTAGCGGGGGCGGCGTGAGCGGAAAAGATGCGTCATGGCGGTGAGCGACTTGTCGCGCGCCTTCGCGAGGTCGACTTCGGCGGCGCGCGCGCAGGTCTCGCGCACCCCGGCGCGCGCGACGATCACGCCGCCCGGATCCACGATCTGGCTCCGGCCGGTGAAGGGCACGCGGCCGCCCGGGCGCTTCTCCGTGCCGATGCGGTTCGCGGTCACGGTGTAGATGCGGTTCTCGATCGAGCGCGTGAGCATGGCGGCCTGGGCGTTCTTGAACACCAGGTTCGAAGGGTGGGCGATGAGGTCCGCGCCCATGAGCGCGAGCGCGCGCGCGGTCTCGGGGAAGCGCCAGTCGAAGCAGATGAGGAGCCCGACGCGCGCCGGCCCGACGCGATGCACGGCGAGCGGCAGGTTGCCGGGCTCGAACCATTCCTGCTCGCGCTCGAACAGGTGGAGCTTCCGGTAGACCGTCTGGACGCCCGCGGGTCCGACCAGCAGCGCGCTGTTGAAGAAGCGCCCGCGGTGCCGCTCGGGAAAGCCCGCCACGAAGTGGCGCCGCTCGCGGCGCGCTGCGGCGTGGAGCGCGCGGGCGGTCGCGCCGCGCGCGGCGTCCTCTGCGAGCGATTCCACCTCGCCGTGCGACGAGAACACGTAGCCCGAGCTCCACAGCTCGGGCAGCACGACGAGATCGGCGTCCACGCTCCGCGCCAGCGCGAGACCGCGCTCGAGGTTCTCCTCGGTCCGCCCGAAGCGCGGGGCGCCCTGCACGAACGCGACGCGGAACTTCGCCATGGCGCTACGCTAGCGCGACGAAGCTCAGTGCGGCAAACGAGGGCCACGGCCAGAGCGCTCCGAGCCCGGGAGCTGCGTCTGGCGGCGCTCGAGCGGCGCGCGCAGGCGGTTCCTGCGCGCGCTCGCGAGGAGCGAGCGGAGCCCTAGGCGGAGCGAGCGGGCGTCGCGAGACGCAGCTCCCGGGCTCGGAGCGCTCTGGCCGCCGCCCCCGTTTGCCCGCTCAGCCGGCGAGGCGGTCCTCTTCGGGCGAGCCGTTCGCCAGCGGTGCGCCGGCGCTCTCGGAGAGCGCGATGCGCGCGACCGCCGAGGCGTTCACCAGGTGGAGCCCCGAGTGTGTCGTGAGCACGAAGAAGCCGCTGCCCTGCTGGTTCATGAAGTCGGAGAGCCGCTGGGTGTCGCGCAGGAGCGGCATCCAGATCTTGCCGCTGAGCGACGTTCCGTCGTTGAACTGGACCTCCGCCTCCTCTTCGCGCCAGGGCTGGAAGCCGCGGGCGTAGACGTCGCTCTGGATCACCGGGCGGCCCACCGTCACGCGCACCAGCGCGGACTTGTTGAAGAGGCAGGTGCGACCCTCGTCACCGATCGCCAGCGGCAGGAACGTGCCGCTCTCGTTCAGCTTCTCGAGGATGGTCTGGTGGCGTTTGCGGGTGGCGTCCAGGTCGAGGAAGAGCTGGCCCTGGACCGCCTGTACGGCATCCGACCACAGCGTCACGGGTACGCGCCGCTTGGGGATGTAGTGATCCATGGCTCGCCTCTTAGGCCCTTGAAGTTCGGGGGGGGTGCCGTCGACCGGCACGCGGGCGCCACGCGATCACGGCGGCCCGCCACAGGAGGGCGGGTCTAGCAACTCGTCTGCCGCCCCGCGGCTTGGTCCGTCGGCTCGGACCCGATGCTCGGCCGCGCGCGATCCGCGCGGGTCCCTCGACGGACCACCCGGTGTGGCGTCACGCTCGCCGCCGCCCACGCGTCCGGCCGGGATTGCGAAACGCACGGCGGCACGCCCGCGCTTTTGACTTCCGCACGATCGTTCCGGCGAACTCCTCTGCTAGACTCCGCGATCCATGCTCCAGCGCGCCGAGAATCCGTCCCGCAAGCCCCGCCCGTCGGATCGCCCGCGACCCCGACCCGGGCCCTGGCTCGCGCTCTATTCGGTCGCGCTCGCGGTCCGGGTGCTGTACGCGTGGCTCGCCATCGGGCCGCGGGCGCTGCCCTCCTCTGACGCTGCGGAGTACGACGCGGTCGCGTGGAGCCTGGCCAAGGGCGCGGGGTTCTCGTTCACGGGCGCCGGCGCCCCCTACCCCACGGCGTTCGTTCCGCCGGTGGTTCCGTGGCTCACGAGCCTGGTCTACCGCGCCTTCGGGCACCAGTTCTTCGCCGCGATCCTGCTCCAGTGCGCGATCGGGGCGCTCATCCCGCTCCTGCTCGCGGGCTTCGCGGCGTCGATCTTCGGCGGCCGCGCGAGCCGCGTCGCGGGCTGGCTGGCCGCGCTGAACCCGCTCCTGGTGTTCTTCTCCGGCTACCTGCTCACAGAGACCACGTTCACCGCGCTGCTGCTCCTGGCGCTCACCGCCAGCGCGGCGTGGGTGAAGACGCCGCGGCCGGGGCGCGCGCTGGGCGTGGGCCTGACGTGGGGCTTCGCATCGCTCGCGCGCCCCACCGCGCTCCTCCTGCCGGCGCTGGTCGCGGCCTGGGCCTGGGTGCCGCTCGGGCTCACCGTGCCCGGCCGCGAGCGGATCCGGCACATGGCGCTGTTGCTCTTGGGGCTCGCGCTCGTGGTCGGCCCGTGGACGCTGCGCAACGCGCTCGTGCTCCACGCGTTCGTGCCGGTCACGACCGGCGGCGGGCGGGCCCTGCTCGACAGCAACAACGAGGTGGTGTGGAACGATCCGGTGCGGCGTGGCGGGGCGATCAGCACCACGCACGTCGAGCCCTACGCCTCGGAGACCCGCGGCCTAAGCGAGCCAGAAGCCGACGTGATCGCGCGCCGCCGCGCGGTCGGATTCCTGGTGGCGCACGTGGGCCAGTGGCCGGCGATGGCGGGCGCCAAGCTCGCGCGCTTCTGGCGCGTGACCGCGGAAGGCGGCGGCACCGGGGCGTGGCAGGCCGAAGGCTCGCCGCTCGGGCGCGCGCTCGCGGCGGTGGATCCGCTGCTGGTGTGGTCGGTGATCACATGGCCGTTCGCGGCGTGGGGCCTGGGTCAGACGCTGCGCGGGCCGCGCCGTTTCTACCAGGGGCTGGGGTTCCTGGTGGTGCTCTACTTCACCGCGCTCGCCGTGGTGTTCTGGGGCGCGCTGCGCATGCGGGTGCCGGTCGAGCCGATGATCCTGCTGTTCGCGGCGGTGGGCTTCGAGGACGCGCGCCGCCGGGTGCGGATGCGCACGCGCGCGCTGCGCGTGATCGCAGGGCGCGGGAGGGAATCCCGTGCCGGCTGAGCACGCGGGAAGACTCTCGATGCTCCCGCGCAACGACCGCGCGGATCTGCTGCTGCTGGCGCTGCCGAATGCCGCGCTGCGCGAGGCCTGCCGGCAGCTCCAGCTCACGTTCCCGGGCTACCGGCTCGAGGCGGTGAAGCCGGGCGTGATCGCGGACTCGCTCTCCGAGGAGTACGAGACGTCAGAGGAGGACGCGGCGACGATCGACCGGATCGTGGAGGAGAACTGCGTGCTGCCACCCACGATTCCGGAGGAGATGATCCCGGCGAGCCGCATCCCGGGCCGCACGATCGAGCTGCTGGCGCGCGTGGCGGCCGCCGACCCGGAGCTGATGCTCGCGCCGCTCATCTGGCGGCTGCTGGGCCATCCGATCGAGGGCGTGCGCACCGGCGCGGCGGCGGCGCTGCGCAGCTACCTCGAGTGGTACGACGCGATGGCGGCAGAGCCGGTCGACGAGACCAACGGCGCGACGGAAGCGCCGCCCGAGCCGGAGTCGATCGCCGAGCCGGAGCCGGGGGATGCTGCGGAGTCGGCGCTGCTGCAGCGAAGACTCAAGGAGACCGAGACGAAATCCGCCCGGCTCGGCGCGGATCTCGAGGCGGCGCGCCGGCAGCTCGCCACCGAGCGCGCGCACGGCGCGCGCAAGGACGAGCGGCTCTCGGGGCTCAAGCGCGAGTTGGAGCAGGCCCAGGCGGAGCTGCGCACGACCCGCGATGCGAAAGCGGCGCTCGAGGCCTCGCTCGATCGCGACACGCGCGCACTGCTCCGGCGCCGCGAGTCCGAGGTCGAGAACCTGAAGCACGAGGTGGAGGGGCTGCAGAAGAAGCTGGAGGAAGCGCGACGGCGCGAGGCCGGAATGCTGGCAGAGCGCAGGGACGTGAAGACGCCGGCCGATGCGGTCGCGCCTGCGCCGGCGCCGGTGGAAGCGCCGGCGGCTCCGGTGGAGCCGGCCTCGGGCTTCCAGCCGCCGGAGTTCACGGCGGAGTTCTACGAGTCGATCGAGGAGTGGGACGAGCGGGTGGTGAAGACGGCGTTCGAGAAGGTGCTGCTGCTGGCGGGCAACTTCGCGCACCCGAGCCTGGACGCGAAGCTATTGCAGGGCGCCGAAGGGCTCTACCGGATCAAGGTCGCCACCGACGTGCGCCTGATCTACCGGCGGAAGCCGGCGCGCGGGATCGAGATCCTGAGCCTGATCGACCGCGAGAACCTCCCCCGCTACGTGCGCCAGTACAAGCGGCGGGCGCATTCGTGAGCGGGGCGGCTCGGTAGTCGTATCGGGGGCGCAGCGAGCCCGGGAGTCGCGTCTGCACTCGGGCGGCGCACGGAGCCCGGGAGTCGCGTCTCGCGGCGCCGGTGCGGCGCACGCAAAAGGCCCGCTTAGAGAAGCGCACGGAGCCCGGGAGTCGCGTCTGGTGGCGCTCGAGCGGCGCGCGCAGGCGGTTCCTGCGCGCGCTCGCGAGGAGCGAGCGGAGCCCTAGGCGGAGCGAGCGGGCGCCGCCAGACGCGACTCCCGGGCTCCGTGCGCCGCTCGAGTGCAGACGCGACTCCCGGGCTCGCTGCGCTTCTCGGTCCGCCACTTCAGCGCGGCAGGACGCTGGCGACCTCGTAGCGGAAGTAGTATGCGCGCGGCTGGCCCTCGATGAGGAAGGTGAGGTTCACCGCGAACTGGCGGTCCTGGTATTGCGGCGCGGCGTGGTCTTCGGGGAGCAGGGGGCGGTGGAGCTGCTCGTCGGGATTGGCGGATTCCACCAGGTAGTCGATCGGGAAGAGGTAGTCGCTGTAGCGCTGCAGGCCGGGGATCTGCGTCTGGCTCTGCGGACGGAAGCGGTCGGGGAAGCGCGTCGTGGCGTGCGCGACCTTGCCGGTGTGCCCGAGCGGGCCCTCGAACGACGATCGTTCCCAGTCGATCCACGTGGGTCGATCCTGCCGGTTCTCGACCTGCATGAAGAGCGCGGCGGGCGTGGGGCGGAAGTAGAACGAAAGCTCCCGGTCCTGGAACGTGAAGCGCTCCGACGACGGCGCGACCTGGCGGAAACGGTAGCGGTAGAGCGCGCCGGGCGATCCGGGACGAGGGGCCGTGGAGTCCGCGGCGCCGCTCACGATAGCGGGAGGAATACCGGCGTCACCTGAAGCGGGCGGGGGCTCGTGCGGACTCGACGAGATGACGGGGGGCGAGCTCGCGGAACAGCCTCCGAGCAGCGCCACGCACGACAGGATGATCGCGGCCTTCGCGGCGTTCGAGCAATGCACGGCGCGAGACTAGTGGGCGTGCGCGCGCTCCGTCAAGCGCGCGGAGCGGGGCCTGGCGCGGCTCCTACCGCCCGAGAACATGGCGCAGCGCGGGCTCGAGCGACGGAAAGTGGAACGTGAAGCCGGTCTCCCGCAGCCGCACCGGGTCCGCGCGCTGGCTCGCGAGCAGGAGCTCGTTTGCCATCTCGCGGCCGAGCACCAGCCGGAGCGCGAAGCGCGGCGCGGGCACCCACGCGGGGCGTTGGAGCACGCGGGCGAGCGTGCGCGCGAACTCGAGCTGGCGCACCGCTCCCGGCGCCACCGCGTTCACCGGCCCGCGCAGCCCATCACGTGCGATCCCGTGCGCGATCGCTCCCACCAGGTCGTCGATGGCGATCCAGCTCAGCCACTGCCGTCCGTCGCCCAAGGGGCCGCCGAGCCCGAGTGCGGTGAGGCGGCGCATGGGCTCGAGCGCGCCACCGCGCTCAGCGAGGACGATGCCCGAGCGCAGGTGGATCACGCGGATCCCGCGGCGCTCCGCGGGGGCTGCCGCCTCCTCCCACGCGCGCGCCACCTCCGCGAGGAAGCCGGTCCCGGGATCGCTTTCCTCGGTGAGCCGCTCGTCGCCGCGATCGCCGTACCAGCCGACCCCGGACGCCGCGATCAGCACGCGCGGCGGGCGCGCGAGGGCTCCGAGCGCTTCGCACAAGAGCCGCGTGCCGCGCACCCGGCTCTCGCGCACCCGCCGCTTGTGCTCCGCGTTCCAGCGCCGCGCGCCGATGCTCTCGCCGGCGAGGTGGATCACGGCGTCGAACCCTTCGAGCGGCTCGCGCGGGAGCGCCTCGGCATCCGGGTCCCAGCGCAGATCGGCCGGTGATCGCGGCGCGCCGCGGGTGAGACGCAGGACTTCGTGTTCGCGCCCGAGATCGGGAACCAGCGCAGAGCCCACCAGCCCGGTGGCGCCGGTGACCAGGATCCTCACGGAACGGTCCGCCGCGTCGCGCCCCGCGGCGGGCGGCTAGCGCTCGGGTCCGCGGCTGTCCGTCTTCCTCTCCATCGTGGTCATGAACGCCTTGAGGAAGTCGATCGGCACGGGGAAGATCGTGGTGGAGTTGTTCTCGGTCGCGATCTCCGAGAGCGTCTGCAGGTAGCGGAGCTGGAGCGCCGCCGGCTCGGTCGAGATCACGTGCGCCGCCTCCGCCAGCCGCGCCGCGGCCTGGTACTCGCCCTCTGCGTTGATCACCTTCGCCCGGCGCTCGCGCTCGGCCTCCGCCTGGCGCGCGATCGCGCGCTGCATGTCCTGGGGCAGGTCCACGTTCTTGACCTCGACGGTCGTCACCTTGATGCCCCACGGCTCGGTCTGGCGGTCGATCACCTGCTGCAGCGCCTGGTTCAGCTTCTCGCGCTCGGAGAGCAGCTCGTCCAGCTCCTGCTGGCCGAGGATCGAGCGCAGCGTGGTCTGGGCGATCTGCGAAGTTGCGTAGAGGAAGTTCTCGACCTGAACCACGGCCTGCGCTGCGTCCATGACGCGGAAGTAGATCACCGCGTTCACCTTCACCGAGACGTTGTCCTTGGTGATGATGTCCTGCGGCGGCACGTCCATGGTCACGGTGCGCAGCCCCACCTTGATCGCACGATCGATGATCGGCCACAGCAGCACGAGTCCGGGCCCTCGCTCGCCCTTCAGCCGCCCGAGGCGGAACAGCACGAGCCGCTCGTACTCGCGGACGATGCGGACCGCGTTGGCGAGGATGATGATGAACAGCAGGACCACGAACGCGAGCAGCGTCGAAATCGGTCCGATCATCTGCGTGCCTCCTTGGACAGAGGGCGCACCCGGAGGGTGAGCCCGTCGACTCCCGTGATCTCGACATCGCTTCCCGCGTCGGCCGCGCCTTCATCGGCCGACGCCCTCCACAGCTCCCCGTCGATGCGGACCATCCCTAAGGGCGCGAGCCGCTCGATCAC
>Ga0075434_100004232_pt1 | contig 12865 bp, 12 predicted proteins | sample RhiMethybrSRZTD3_FD_75298 | JGI IMG/M metagenome (GOLD analysis project Ga0075434, IMG submission 75298) | Populus rhizosphere microbial communities from Tennessee, USA - Rhizosphere MetaG P. TD hybrid SRZTD3 | ecosystem: Host-associated > Plants > Roots > Rhizosphere > Soil | place: USA... | reverse complement strand
GCCTCCGAGACCTGCGCGCTCGACCTGATCGGTGCACGGCTCGAACGGGAGCTCCGCCCGGGCGAGCTCGTGGTGATCGACGAGCAGGGCGCCCGCTTCCGCCAGGCGGTCGACCGAAACGGCGGCGCGCTCTGCATCTTCGAGTTCATCTACTTCGCCCGCCCCGACTCCACCATGGAGGGCGAGGCCCTGCACGACGTGCGCCGCCGGATGGGCGCCCGCCTGGCCGACGAGGCGCCGGCCGAGGCCGACGTGGTGATCGGCGTCCCCGACTCGGGCACCCCGGCCGCCGTCGGCTACGCCGAGCGAAGCGGCATCCCCTACGGGGAGGGGCTCGTGAAGAACCGCTACGTCGGGCGCACCTTCATCCAGCCCGACCAGGCCCTGCGCGACCGCGGCGTGAAGCTCAAGTTCAACACGCTTCGCACCGTCCTCGAGGGCCGGAGGGTGGTCGTCGTCGACGACTCCATCGTGCGCGGCTCGACAACCCGCAAGCTCGTGCAGATGCTCTTCGAGGCGGGCGCGGCCGAGGTGCACCTGCGCATCTCCTCGCCGCCGATCGTCTCGCCGTGCTTCTACGGGATCGACATGGCCGACCAGGGCCAGCTGATCGCGGCCGGCCGCACCATCGAGGAGGTTGGGAAGCGGCTCGGGGCGACGTCGCTCGCCTACCTGTCGCTCGAGGGGCTCACCGACGCCACCCACAAGCCCGCCGAGAGCTTCTGCCGGGCGTGCCTCACCGGGCGCTATCCGACCGAGATCCCGGCCGACCTGCGGCTCTCCAAGCTCCGCTTCGAAGCCCAGCCGGTGGAGGCTGGATGAGCGACGACCCGCTGACCTACGCCGGGGCGGGCGTGAGCCTCGACGCGGCCGAGGCGGTCGTGGAGCGCATCCGCGCGGCGGTCACCTCGACCCACGGCCGCGAGGTCGTGGGCGGGCACGGCGGCTTCGCAGGGCTCTTCGCGCCCTCGGTGGGCGATCCGCTGCTCTCGGCGGCCTGCGACGGCGCCGGGACCAAGGTGCTCCTCGGCCACGCCGCCCGCCGCTACGCCGGTCTCGGGATCGACACCGTCGCGATGAGCGTGAACGATGTGATCACGAGCGGCGGCCGGCCGGCGTTCTTCCTCGACCACATCACCTGCGGTCGCATCGACCCCGGACTCGTGGCCGAGCTGGTCGAGGGCGTCGCCGAGGGCTGCCGGCGGGCCGGCTGCGTCCTCTTGGGCGGCGAGACCGCCGAGCACCCAGGGATGATGGAGCCGGAGGACTTCGACATCGCCGGCTTCTGCGTCGGCGTGTGCGAGCGGCGCGAGCTCGTGTCCGGCGGCCGGATCACGGCGGGCGACGCGATCCTGGGGTTGCCGTCGAGCGGCCTTCACTCGAACGGGTTCTCGCTCGTCCGCACGCTGCTCGAGCGGGCGGGCGTCGACCTCGACGACACCCCTCCTGAGCTCGGCGGGGCGACCGTCGCCGATGCCGTCCTCGAGCCGACCGCGATCTACGCCCGCGCGGTGGCCGAGCTGACGCGGACGGTGGACGTGCGCGGCATGGCCCACATCACCGGCGGCGGGATCCCGGGGAACCTGGCACGGCAGTTCCCGGCCGGGCTCGGCGCCGAGATCGACACGGGCTCGTGGGAGCGCCAGCCCGTCTTCGGATGGCTGGCCTCGCTCGGGGTCGAGGACGCCGAGATGTGGCAGGTCTTCAACATGGGCCTCGGCTTCGCGTGCGTCGTCGTGTCCGAGTCGGCCGAGGTCGCGCTCAAAGCGCTCGAGCGCGGCGGGACGCCGGGCTTCGTCGCCGGCCGGGTCGTCGAGGGCGAGGGAGTGACCCTGCGCTGAAGGTCGGCGTCCTGATCTCCGGCGAGGGCACCAACCTCCAGGCGCTGATCGACGACCCCGGGATCGACGTGGCCTGCGTGGTCTCGAGCCGTACGGAGGTGCCCGGAGTCGGCCGGGCCGAGCGGGCCGGGATCCCCGTGATCGCGACGGCCGACCCGGACGAGACCGCCGGCTTCCTCGAGGGCCACGGCGTCGGCCTGGTCGTGCTCGCCGGCTATATGCGCATCCTGCCCGCGGAGTTTCTCGACCGGTTCCCGGGGCGGGTCGTGAACGTGCATCCGTCGCTACTCCCGGCGTTCCCGGGCCGCACGGCGATCGCCGACGCCCTGGCCGAGGGCGTGCGCGTCACCGGCGTCACCGTCCACATCGTCGAGGAGGAGGTCGACAGCGGGCCGATCCTCATGCAGGAGGCCGTCGAGGTTCCGTATGATGGCGACGCCGTGGAGCTCGAACGCCGCATCCACGAGGTCGAGCACCGGCTCCTGCCGCAGGCGGTCCGCGAGCTTGGGGCGACGTCGTGACCATCAAGCGGGCCCTCATCTCGGTCAGCGACAAGAACGGCCTGACGACGCTGGCCTCCGGCCTCGCCGAGCTCGGCATCGAGATCATCTCCACCTCCGGGACGGCGTCGTTCCTGGGCGACGCCGGCGCCAAGGTCACGACGGTCGAGGAGCTGACCGGCGCGCCGGAGCTGCTCGGCGGGCGCGTGAAGACGCTCCACCCGGCGCTGCACGCGGCGATCCTGGCCCGGCGCGACCACGAGGACGACATGCGCTCGCTGGCGGCGGCCGGCATCGAGCCGATCGACCTCGTCGTCTGCAACCTGTACCCGTTCCGCTCGGTGGCGATGCGGCGCGGCGTCCCGGAGCCCGAGGTGATCGCCAACATCGACATCGGCGGCCCCACGATGGTGCGGGCCGCGGCCAAGAACTTCCACTCGGTTGCCGTCGTGACCGAGCCCGACCGCTACGGCTTCCTGCTCGACGAGCTGCGCACCTCCAAGGGGGAGCTGTCGCTCGACACCCGCCGCGACCTGGCGTCCGAAGCCTTCGCGCACGTGGCGTCCTACGACGCGGCCATCGCCGCGTGGTTCTCGGACACCGAGCCGTTCCCCGAGCGGGTGTCGCTCGACCTGATCAAGGTGTCCGACCTCACGTACGGCGAGAACCCCCATCAGCGGGCCGCGTTCTACCGCGAGGCCGGCGCGCGTCGGCACCTGCTCTCGCGGATCGAGCAGCTCGGCGGCCAGCCGCTCTCGTTCAACAATCTGACCGACCTCCAGGCGGCGCGGACGATCGCGTCGGCGTTCCAGGTGCCGTGCTGCGCGTTCGTGAAGCACGCGAACCCCGCGGGCGCGGCGGTCGGCGCCACGATCGACGAGGCCTACGAGCGGGCGCTCGCGACCGACCCGCAGGCCGCCTTCGGCGCGGTGATCGCCGTCAACCGGCCGGTCGGCGAGGCACTCGCAAGGCGCATGCTCGAGACGAAGGTCGACCTGCTCTTCGCGCCCGGCTACGACGACGGCGCCCGCGGCGCGCTCGCCGCCAAGGCCTCGACCCGCGTCCTCGAGGACCGCGAGCGGCGCAAGGTGTCGCCGGGGGAGCGCGACATGCGGCGGGTCCTGGGCGGCATCCTGATCCAGGACCGCGACCTCGAGGTGGAGGACCGGTCCGACATGCAGGTCGTGACCGAGGCCCAGCCCGGCAAGCGCGAGTGGGACGACATGCTCTTCGCGTGGCGGATCGCCCACTTCGTCCACTCGAACGCGATCGTGCTCGTCAAGGACCTCGCGACCGTCGGGATCGGCGCCGGGCAGATGAGCCGCGTCGACGCAGTCCGGATCGCCGTCGAGAAGGCTGGCGAGCGGGCGAAGGGGTCGGTGCTGGCGTCGGATGCCTTCTTCCCGTTCGACGACGGGCCCAAGGTCGCGTTCAGCGCGGGCGTCACGGCGGCGATCCAGCCGGGCGGGTCCGTGCGAGACGCCGAGGTGATCGCCGCCGCGAACCAGGCCGGCACGGCGATGGTCTTCACCGGCCGGCGCCACTTCCTGCACTAGGCCGAACCGCTAGCCGGCGATGAGGTGCTCGTAGGCCTCCTCGTACTCGCTCACCATCCGCTCGGCCGAGAACTTCTCCTCGACGACCGCCCGCACCTGGACGCGGTCGAGCGCCGCGGCGGCCTCGACCTGCGGGATCAGCTCGTCGACGGTGTCGGCCACGATGCCGCCGCGCTGCTGCTCGACGACCTCGGGGACGGCGCCCAGGCGGGTCGCAAGGACGGGCGTACCGCACGCCATCGACTCCACCATCACGAGCCCGAACGGCTCCGGCCACTGGATCGGGAAGACCGTGAGGAGCGCCCGCTGGAGCAGGTGCACCTTTTCCTCGTGCGACACCTCGCCGACGTACTCGATGTCGTCGCCGAGGAACGGTCGCACCGTGGCGTCGAAGTGCTCCTGCTCGAGCTTGTCGTGCATCTTGCCCGCGAGCTTCAGCGGCAGGCCGGCCTCACGGGCGATCCGCACGGCGTTGTGAGCACCCTTGTCGGGCGACATCCGGCCGAGGAAGAGCAGGTAGCCGTCGTTCCCCGCGTCGAACGGGTAGTCGTCCAGGTCGATGGCGTTGTGGCACGTTGCGAGCCACGGCAGGTCGGGAAGCGGCGAGCGCTGGTCGTAGGAGAGTGAGATCAGCCGCACGCGCGGGCAGACGCGCGCGATCTGGGAGTAGACGAGGCCCGGCTCGCCGCGCAGCGGGCCGTGGACGGTGTGGCAGAACGGCGTCTCGACCACCTGGCCGAGCGCGCACGCCAGCGGGCCCGAGTGATCGTTCACGACGTCGAACTCCCCGGCCCGCTCGAGGCACGTGAGCGCGTGATGCAGGTCGGGCAGCGAGAGGCCGATCCGGTAGCTGGGCGGCTCGTCGTAGCTCGTCGCGAGCGTGGCCTTGGTCTGGGAGTCGCCGGCCGCGAAGAGCGTGACGTCGTGACCGCGATCGACGAGCCCGTCGGCGAGGTGCGACACGACCCACTCGATGCCGCCGTAGCGCACCGGGGGCACGGCGAACCAGGCGGGTGCGAGAAGCGCGATCTTCACCGGTCGGCGACCGGGATCACGAACTTCTCGGCGGTGTGGGTATCGGAGAACCGCACGACCTTGACGTCGACCAGGCCGGCCGCCTTGCCGGCAGCCCTGACGTCGCCCTCGGTGAGATCCTTGCGGCCCTTCGGCCGGAGTGTCCACACGGCGCCGTTTCTGGCGATCAGCGGGACGAGGCCGGGGATGCCCGCCAGATCCTCCTGTGTGTCGACCACGACGAACAGGTGGTCGGCGTCCGCGTCGACCAGCTCGGCGCCGCGCGCCGCCAGGTCGGCGGCGAACCCGCCCTCGTCCATGCCGCGCAGGAGGACGCGCTGCCCCGGCTTCACGCCCAGCTTGTCGATCACCGTCTTCGGATTCGCGATCTGGTTGGCCCACCGCGCGGCCTTGTCGCCGAGCTCGAACGTGCTCGTCTCGCCGCCGTGGTCGACCTCGAGCACCCCGTCGAGAGCGCGCACCGCGGTGATCGACGCGTACGGGATCCGCAGGCGCAGCCCATCGCTGCGGAAGAGCAGCTCGTCGGTCTCGAGCAGCGCCCGGCCGGCGGTTCGGCGGCCACCGCTCGATGCGGTGCAGGCCATCTCCTGTCCCACAGCCCGGAAGTGTATTTCCGCGTGATGTTTCGCGCCCGGGAAGGGATGAACCGGGTGACCGAAGGAGGAGCACGTGAAGCGGATCGTCACGACCACAGGGCTCATCGTCGCGGCGGCGCTCGCGACGGCGCCGAGCGCGTCTGCAAAGGGCTACATCAGCGGCATCAAGGTGTGTGGGCAGTCAGCCTGCGCCTCCGTGCAGGCACCCCGCGCGGCGATCGGCAGGTTCGGCGTGCAATCGGTGATGGACGAGACCCGAAAGGTGGCGACGCCTCCGCTTCTCGCGTACTACCGGGTCAGGTTCGTGCCAAGGGGCGAGCTTCCCGACGGCGACACGTTCTACATTCCGGGGGCGAACGTGATCTGCATGGACAGCGGGTGCATCGCCGTGCCGCACGGCCTCGTCGCGGCCATGTCGGCGGCGGCCGCGAGCGTCGACTCCTTCACGCCCCGCGTCAGCTCCGTCACGGTCGGCGAGCGCGGCCGGGCCGACCGGGCCGCGTTCGCGATCCTGTTCAACCAGCGGCCCGCCGCGGCGCCCTCGGACGCCGTCTGGGCGACCTCACACTCCGCCATCAGCGTCGAGTTCGACGGGGTGACGCCGTGGTCGCTGGGCGGGGCGAGCTGGATGGCCTACTACCCGAAGTACCACCTGCTGAGCCGGAACGGGCGCTGGTTCCATGCGGGCGAGGATGTGGACCGGCTCGTCCGCGGCCAGGCGGCCACAGCGCAGGCAGCCGCGGCAACGGAACACGGGTGGACGATCGCCGCCGCCGTCGCGGTGGCGCTCGCAGCCGCCGTCGGCGGCGGCGTCCGGAGGCTGCGGAGGCCGAGGACCGGCTGATCGGTGGAGGGGGACGACCATGCCGGGTTCCAACGCTACCAAGCCGACTTCGATGCCCTGTTTCGCGCCCACTACGCCGAGATCGTGCGCTACCTGGCCGCCCGCCTCGGCTCGCGCGACGATGCGGCCGACGTCGCCGCGGAGGTGTTCGTTGCGGCGTGGCGGGGCGTTCCCCGGCTGCGCTACCGGGGCCGCCCGGTGCTCGCCTGGCTCTACCGGGTGGCCGCCAACATGGCGAGCGACCGGCTGAGAGAGCGCATGCGCCAGCCCGTTCCCGTCGAGGTCATGAGCGGCCCCCCGGTGGCCGACGTCGCGGATGCGCTCGCCGACCGCGATGCGCTGAGCCGCGCGCTCGCGCGGCTTCCGGCCGACCAGCAGCTGGCCGTGCACCTGCGCCTCGTCGAGGGCTACTCGTTCGCCGAGGTCGGGCGGCTGATGGGGAAGAGCGCAGGCGCCTGTCAGATGCTCGTCCTGCGCGCGGGCCGGCAGCTGCGGGAAGCGCTGGAGCGGGAGGGGATCCGTGTCTCGAGCTGACGAGCGCGAGGCCGCCCGCCTGCTCGCGGCGGTGCTCGACGGGGCCGAGCCGGCCGACGCCGACCTGGCGGCAACTGCGCGCGTCCTTCGCGACGCCGCGGCCGTGGCCCGGTTCGACCTCTCGGAGGCGGATGTCGAGCACGCGCTCGAGCAGGCCCGGCCCGTGCCGGTCGCCCCGTCCCGGCGCCGGCTCGGCGTTGCAGGGGCCGTGCTCGCCGCCGCAGTGGTGCTGGCCGCGGCGATCCTGCTCGTGCTCCCGTTCACGTCGGGGCCCGTCGACGTCGACGTGCAGGCGCGCGCGCTCGCGGCCCTCGGCGGCCGGGGCCAGGTCCTGGGCGTGTCGGAGGTCGTGCGGCCGGGCCCCGGGGCCGGGTTCCCGGTCTCGGTGCGCACCGGGTGGGTCGACCCTGCCGGCGGCCGCCAGCGCTGGACGCAGACGGTCGGCGGGACGGTCGTGACCGAGACGCTCGTCGACCACGGCCGGGTCACCCGCTACGACCCGGCAACCGGGACGGCGGTCATCGCCGCCTCGTGCGCGGCGCTTGCGAGCGGCTGCGCCGAGGGCGTGGACCCGATCGCGTTCTACCGGCACGCGCTCCTGGCGGCCGGGCCGCTGCGCACGCACGCCCGCACGGAGCGCGGACGCCGTGTCTACCGTGTCTCGCTTCCGGTCGAGCGGCTGGCGGACTCCACCCGCATCGTCCAGGTGGCGACCCTCGACGCGGCGACCTTCCGGCCGCTTCGGATCGAGTGGCGCCAGCTCGGCGCCGACGGACGGGCGCAGACGTTCGCCACGATCGCGGTCCGGTCGGTCCTGCCGATCGACGCCGCGGACCTGAGCCCCGGCACGCTCGACCTGGAGCTCCCGCCCGGAACGCCCACCACACAGCTCGCCGCCCCGGGCCAGCCGGTGCGGCTCCTGGGCGTGCGCCGCGTGACGCTCGCCGAGGCGCGTGCGCTCGAGCCGCACCCGTGGTGGCTCGGGCAGCGGTTCCGGGGCAGCCGCGCGAACGACATCGCCGTCCTTCGCTACACGGGCGGGACGGCGGTGCGGATCCGCTACGGCCGGATCACCGTGTGGACGTACAGCCGCGTCGTCCCGCCGCCGCTCCTGGGCGCGCGGGTGCCGGAGAAGACGATCCCGCTGGGCGGCGGCGTGGCGCGCTTCTACGGCACCCGCGGCGGCGGACTGGTCGGCGAGCGGACGATCCCCGGCGGCACGGTCGCGGTCTCGACGCCGGGGAACGCCGACGCTTTCACGGCGCTGACGGTCGTGCGCCCGCTCTAGCCCGACCGCTTGAGCCGGCCGTGGCGCTTGGCGTAACGCTCGCCCTGCGCGAACACCGCCAGGCCGGCCGGAATCGCGATCACGCCGATCAGAAGCAACGGCCAGATCTCGCCCCAGAGCGCCGTCACGCTCGCACCGTCGAGCACCGCCTTGCGCGCACCCTCCAGCGTGTAGGTCGCCGGCGAGATGACAGACAGCCACTGCATCCACTGCGGCAGCACCGACACCGGGTAGTAGACGCCCGAGATGACGAGCAGGAGCCCCTGGGCGATGAAGCCGAGCTGCGTGCCCTTCTCGGGCGAGATCAGTGGCAGCACCGCCGTCATCATGCCGATGCCGACGAACGAGAACGACGACGCAGCCAGGACGACCATCGCCGAGCCGAAGTCGGCGTTCGTGAACGTGACGTCGAGGAACGCCGACACGACGCCGAAGAGCAGCACCGTGCGCAGCACGCCGTAGACGACCGCGAACGCGCCCATCCCGAGCAGGTGCGCCGGCCGCGAGAGCGGCGCCATGAACGTGTACTCGATCGTCCCCTCCCAGCGCTCCCACGCCACCGTCTCGGTCACGATCTCGAAGAGCAGGCCGAGGTACGACCACACGACCGCGCCGATCAGGAGCACGATCGTCATCTGGTTGACGTCGACCCGGTATCCGGCCGATTCGGCGCCCTTGGCGATGAACACGATCGTGAGCGTGTTCGCAACCGTGTACAGGAACCAGGCGACCTCCCACCACGCGAACCGGCGGATCAGGTACGTGTTGCGCTCGACGATGCCGGCGAACCCGACCAGCTCGCGACGCACCGCGACGGTGTCGAAGCGGATCATTCCTCACCTCCCTCGTCCTCGAACTGGCGCCCGGTGGCGGCCAGGAAGGCGCTCTCGAGCGTGTCGGCGCCGTGGGCGGCCTTGAGCGCCTCGGCCGTGTCGAGGCAGATCAGCGCGCCCTCGTGGAGGATCCCGATCCGGTCGGCGAGCGCCTCCGCCTCGGCCATGTCGTGGGTGCAGAGCAGGATCGTGGAGTCGTGCTCCTCGCGGATCGAGCGGATGAACTCCTGCACCTCGAGCTTCGAGCGCGGGTCGAGCCCGGTCGTCGGCTCGTCGAGCAGGAGCAGCACGGGCGCGGTCAGAAGCGCGCGGGCGAGCGCGATCTTCTGCTGCATCCCGCGCGAGAGGTCCTCCATCGGCTCGCCGCGCCGCTCGGGCGGGAATCCAACCCGCTCGAGGATGCGCGGGATCGCCTCGCGCGACTGGCGCGGCGTCATTCCGTAGAAGCGAGCCGAGTAGCTGAGGTTCTCGGCCGGCGACATGCGCTTGAAGAACGACGCCTCGACCGACACGCGGTTCACCAGGCGCTGGACGGCGCGCGGCCGCCGGAAGACGTCGTTGCCGAAGACCTCCGCCGTGCCGCCGTCGTGCAGGAGCAGCGTCGAGAGCAGGCGCACGAGCGTGGACTTGCCGGAGCCGTTCTGGCCGAGGATGGCCACGCACTCGCCGCGCTTCAGCGAGAACGTGACGTCGTGCAGGGCGGCGACGCGCTTGCGGCGCCGGCGATGGCGCAGGCCGCCCTCGCCGTCACGGCGGATGAACTCCTTGCGCAGGTCGCGAACTTCGACAGCAGGCTGGGCGGACACGATGACTCCATGCCGAGTGAGACCCCCGGACGGGCGCGCACGCGAGGGCGCGGGCCGGGGAAGGACGTCGATTGAGGCGCGGGTGGCGGCTGGCGCCGGCACGTGCTGGGAGCCGACGCAACAGGCCACTCTATCAAGGCGGAGACCCGGCGTAAAGGGACGGCCCGGGGCGTACGATGCGAGCGATGCTGGCGCTGGTCAAGAAGCTCGCCGAGCCGGGCCTGTGGCTGGAGGACGTCCCGGAGCCGGAGCACGGCCTGAACGACGTCCTGATCCGCGTGCGCCGCACCGGCATCTGCGGCACCGACCTGCACATCCAGCACTGGGATGCCTGGGCGCAGCGGACGATCCCGGTGCCGATGACGATCGGCCACGAGTTCGTGGGCGAGATCGTCGCCGTCGGGTCGAACGTGAGCGACTTCCATCCCGGCGACGTCGTCTCGGGCGAGGGCCACGTCGTCTGCGGCCGCTGCCGCAACTGCATGGCCGGCCGGCGGCACCTGTGCGCCCACACGAGCGGGGTCGGCGTGAACCGGCCGGGCGCGTTCGCCGAGCTGATCGCGCTGCCGATGACGAACATCTGGCACCACGCCGACGGCATCGACGCCGACGTCGCGGCGATCTTCGACCCGTTCGGAAACGCCGTGCACACCGCGCTCCAGTTCCCGGTGCTGGGCGAGGACGTCCTCATCACCGGCGCCGGGCCGATCGGCTGCATGGCCGCGGCGGTCGTGCGCCACGCCGGCGCCCGGCACGTCGTCGTCACCGACCTCAATTCCTACCGGCTCGACCTGGCACGCCGGATGGGCGCCACCGTCGCGGTGGACCCGCGCGAGCGCGACCTGGCCGGCGTGCAGCAGGAGCTGGGGATGACCGAGGGGTTCGACATCGGCCTCGAGATGTCGGGCAGCCCCGACGCGCTGCACTCGATGGTGGCGAACATGTCCCACGGGGGCCGGATCGCGGTCCTCGGCCTGCCGGCGGAGGAGTTCGCGCTCGACTGGAGCACCGTCATCACCAACATGCTGACGCTGCGCGGCGTGTACGGGCGGGAGATGTACGAGACCTGGTATCAGATGACCGTGCTCCTCCAGTCGGGGCTCGACATCACGCCGGTCATCACCCACCGCTTCTCGTTCCGGGATCACGAGGAGGCGTTCGCAACCGCCGCCTCGGGGAACTCGGGCAAGATCGTCATGAGCTGGGAGGACGCATGAGCACGCTGGAGGAGGAGCTGGCCGGGACGCTGGCCGGGCTGCGCGAGTCGGGGCTGTACAAGGACGAGTGGGAGATCGAGACGCCCCAGAGCGCCCACGTGCAGGTCGGAGGACGCGACGTCCTCAACCTGTGCGCGAACAACTACCTGGGCCTCGCGAGCCACCCGTCCGTGATCGCCGCCGCCCACGAGGCGCTCGACCGGTGGGGGTTCGGGATGGCGTCGGTGCGGTTCATCTGCGGCACGCAGACCATCCACCGCCAGCTCGAGAAGCGGATCTCGGAGTTCCTGGGCACCGAGGACACGATCCTCTACTCGTCGTGCTTCGACGCCAACGCCGGCCTCTTCGAGTCACTCCTCACCGCCGAGGACGCGGTCATCTCCGACGAGCTGAACCACGCGTCGGTGATCGACGGCATCCGGCTCTGCAAGGCCCAGCGGCTGCGCTACCGAAACGGCGACATGGGCGACCTGGAGCGGTGCCTCGCCGAGACGGCCGGCGCGCGCCACCGCCTGATCGCGACCGACGGCGTCTTCTCGATGGACGGCTACCTGGCGAACCTGGGCGGCATCTGCGCCCTGGCCGAGAAGCACGACGCGCTCGTCATGGTCGACGACTCGCACGCGGTCGGATTCGTCGGCCCGCGCGGGCGGGGGACGCCGGAGCACTTCGGCGTCGTCGACCGCGTCGACGTCCTCACGGGCACGCTCGGCAAGGCGATGGGCGGCGCCTCGGGCGGCTACTCGTCCGGCCGGCGCGAGATCGTCGAGATCCTGCGCCAGCGCTCGCGGCCGTACCTCTTCTCGAACAGCCTTGCCCCGCCCATCGTCGGCGCTGCGCTCGCGACGCTCGACCTGCTCGAGACATCCGACGAACTGCGGACGCGCCTCGCCGAGAACACGGCCTTCTTCCGGGGGCGGATGACGGACGCCGGCTTCGAGATCCTGCCCGGCGAGCACCCGATCGTTCCCGTCATGTTCGGCGATGCGGTCGCCGCCGGCCGGTTCGCGCGCGGCCTGCTCGACCACGGCATCTACGCCGTCAGCTTCACCTACCCGGTGGTGCCGAAGGAGAAGGCCCGCATCCGCACGCAGATGTCGGCGGCCCACAGCCGCGCCGACCTGGAGGCCGCGGCCGCGGCGTTCGAGGCCGTCCGCGCCGCCGGCCCGGACGACGCGGCATGACGCTGCCGCTCTTTCAGGTCGACACCTTCACGGCGCGCCCGTTCGCGGGCAACCCGGCAGCGGTGTGCGTCCTCGAGGCCGAGGAGGAGAGCGCCTGGCTTCAGGCGATCGCGACGGAGCTCCGCATGCCGGCGACAGCCTTCGTCGTCCCCGCGGAGGGCGAGTGGCGCCTGCGCTGGTTCACCGTCCAGACGGAGCTCGAGCTGTGCGGCCACGGGACGCTCGCGGCCGCGCACGTGCTGTGGGAAACGGGGATGGGCGATCCGGGGACGAGCGTGACGTTCCAGACCCGGGCCGGCGAGGTCGGCGCCGCTCGCGAGAACGGGGTGATCTTCGTCGCGCTCGAGCCGGGCGCCGTGGCCGAGGCTGCGCCTCCTCCGGGGCTGGTCGAGACGGTCGGAGCCTCCGTGGCGTCGGTCTGGCGCACCCCACTCGACTACCTGGTCGTGCTCGACGACCCGACGGCGGTGGTGGACGCGGCGCCGGCCATGGACGTGGTGGCGGCGATCGACGCGCGCGGCCTCATCCTGACCGCCGCCGGCGGAGACGAGGTCGACTTCACGTCCCGGTTCTTCTGTCCGAGCGTCGGCATCCCCGAGGACAGCGTGACCGGATCGGCGCACGCAAGCCT
>Ga0075434_100004231_pt1 | contig 12867 bp, 10 predicted proteins | sample RhiMethybrSRZTD3_FD_75298 | JGI IMG/M metagenome (GOLD analysis project Ga0075434, IMG submission 75298) | Populus rhizosphere microbial communities from Tennessee, USA - Rhizosphere MetaG P. TD hybrid SRZTD3 | ecosystem: Host-associated > Plants > Roots > Rhizosphere > Soil | place: USA... | reverse complement strand
CCCGGTTTCGGCCGTAGCCGTCGTGTAGTTGAACAACAGCAGGGCGTCGGCTTCGCGCTGAAGCTGGCGAGCTTCGGCCGGCGCCACCCGCTCGAGGAATCTGCACACGGCGGCCGCGTTCGGAAACGGTGCGAGGCGTCGTCGCAGCTCGTCGTCGCAGCGCGTGCCGACGAAGACGACGTCTATGCAGCGCTCCGTCTCCGGGCGAGCCCCGAGCACCTGGTCGAGCGCGGCGAACAGGATCTCGGGACGCTGGTTGTCGACGTAGACGGAGCCAGTGTAGACGAGCCGTAGTCGTTGATGGCCGCGGCGTGGCACCGGGGCGCTCTGGCTGTCGGACGGGTCAAAGCCCACCATCACGACCCCGCCCCCCAGGCGGTACGTGCGCCTAACGTATTCCAGCATGCCGGGGGTGATCGCGCCAGCGCTGCTCGCTCGCCGCATCCAGGCCCGATGCTTCGCAGCGCCGAACCAACGCCACGCGGCGCGCCGCTCCGCTTCGAGCTGAAAGCTGAACAGGTCATCGAACTGGGCGACGAAGGGGACGCCGGTCTGCGTCGCTATTTCCGAGGCGACGGCGTGGGCAGTCGCGGGTGGGCAAAGACTGCAGATAGCATCGATCGACTCGCGGCGAACCGCCTCCACCCCAGCCGGCACGGCGGTTGCCCGCCAGCCAATGAATGCGTCGGGGAAATCACCAAAGAGCGGTGAAAAGAACGAGAGGGCACGCCGCGTCAAAGCGCGCGGCGTCCACGATTCGCGTTGCGGCAGCGAATCAGAGACTCTCCCCGAGGCGTATGTGCCGCCTAGCCGGGCATGCAGTCGCCGCAACGCGTTGTCCCGTGTTTGGTATGCGGCTCGCACGACGCAAACGCCGTCGATCTCGTTCAGCCCCTCCTGGTCCGACGTGACCGCGTAGGCCTGACGATCTTCACGGGCGCCGTCATGCGTCCAGTCCTTCGTGAGCACGACCGGTCGCCAGCCAACCGCCGGGAGGTACTTGGAGAGCTTCGCGGCGCGCCGAGCACTGACGTCGTACTGCGGCGGGAACGTATACGAGACGAGCAGGACGGAGCGCACGCGCCCGTGATCGCCAGTCAGCCGCTCAGGCCGGACCAGCCGCGAGCGCGCTGTCGTCGACACCGATGAACTCCGCAAAGCGTTGGCGGAACACACTCAGGCTCAGCTCCTGGCGCAGCGCACGCGGGATTTCTCCCGCGGCGACTTCGTGAAACTGCGTGTCGACGGCAGCGGTGGTGAGCGCACCGACGATCGCGTCCGGCTCGAGCGAGTATGCGGTGACCCCAACGCGGTGCCGCTCCAGGAAATGGACTGGCGTGGATTCTCGCGGGCCGTGGTAGAAGATCGGCCGGCCGGAGGCGAGATACATTGAAATCTTGTTTGGAAAGCAGAGCTCGACGCCCGGCCGGCAGGCTGGGTCGAACCAGTACGGGACGTAGCAGACGTCACAGCCGGCCATGATGCGCACCGCATCGTGGGTGGAGTGCCAGCCGAGGAACTCGATGCGAGCCGGCCCGGTCACTCGTGCGTCGAAGGATCCCGCGAGCACCCGAACGACTACGTCGCGCCCAGCTACGCGCCACCCGACCGCGCCAAGTGCGCCCAGGAGCGCATCCCATTCGCTGCGGGCGTACAGGCTGCCGGCGTAGCCGATGACGAACGGCGCGTTAGGCGGCCGGATTCCGGATGGTGCCCACCACGCGGATTCGGGCAGGCCGTGAATCATCGGCACGCACGGTGTCCCGTAGCGCGCCTCGTACGCCTCCTTCATCTCTGGCGACGCGACCGCGCATCGCGCAGACCGTCGAACCGCCGACGCGAAGCGCTCCATCACCCGCGCGAGCGCCGCTCCCTGAATGTCCCAGTAGTGCGGCAGGAAATAGTCGGGTGGGTCCCAGACGGTGGTGACAAGGGGAACCCCAACGCGCTCGGCAATTGCCGCAGCGACGTTGATCATCGTCGGGCCGGCGAGCGGAATCCACACGATGTCGGGTTGCACACGCTCGGCGAACGACGCTACGCGATCGATGAGGCGGGGAAAGTGGACCCGTTCCACATACCGATCGAACACCGCGCGAGATGACCGCTGCACACGCCGTCCCCATCGGTTGAAGCCACGCTCCGGGACGACGTCCAGCGTCGTGCGTGGCGCCCCCTGTAACCGGTCAGGCCAGGGTCCGGTGCCGATACCAGGCAGGATCGCGAACGCGATCCGATCCGCGGGATACATGAGGCAGAGGTCACGAAGGAACACGCCGCCGACGCCCTCGGGCACGGGTGCCACGGGAGATATCAGGAGCACCCGCGGCACAGCGTTAGGCGCGCTCCGACGGCCGGTGCTCTCGAGTGAAATCGCGGTCACGCGAGACGTTCTCCGAGCAGGACGTTGGCCGCCGCGTCGGGTCTTGCCACCGACATCGCGCGGTCGAGATCCGCTTCGGAAAGCACGTCGACTACGTCGATGACGCGTCGAGCGTCGAACCATCGGAATGAGGCATAGTCATCGGCAGAGCCGCGCACCGTCGCGAATGCGCCGATATCGCGGTCGAGCTCGCGCCACGCCCGATGGCCGAGCATTCCAGCCGCTCCGAGGACGAGGGTCCTCATTGCGGCCTCACGGCTGCGATCGACTCGTACATGCCAACCACGCGCGGTCGGATCGCGGATCGGTCGGCCAGCTGGCGCACGAGCGCCAGATTGCGGTCCGCGGCCGAGTCCACGAGCGCGTCGTCGTGCATCGCGCGCACGAGTGCCTCGCCGATCTCATCGGGGTACAGGTTTCGCGCGAACAACACGTTCGACCCGTCACTCACGAGCGGCCGGATCGTATCGAGGGGCGAGAGGATGGGGAGTGCGCCCGTAGCCATCGCCTCGAACATCGAGTTGGGTGTGCCGTCGACGAGCGATGGGGCAAGCATGACGCGGGCCCGTCCCATGAGTTGCAGGAGCTCATGCCGCGGAATCCGGCCTTCGATTCGACACGCCTCCTTGATGTGCGCTGGAAGCGCGTGAAACCACATGCGTGTCTCGGGCACCATGGCGAACAGGTGCAGCTCGCACGGCGGCAACCGATCCCAATGCCTGACAAGCGCCTCGAACACGGGAAGTGCCTTGGACCACGGGCACTCGTACGCTTTCGGCCACACGATGACGCGTCGCGACGATGGATTTCCGCTCGCGCACGAGTGCAAGGCGTCGATGTCGACCCCGCCAGTGCCAGGCACCGTCCCGATCGGCGACAGCTGGTCGGCGCGAACGCCCATCTCGCGGGCGATGTCGAAGTTGACGGCGTTGTCACTCACGATGCAGTCCGTCGCCCGCAGCACGGTGGCAAGGCGGGCGGCTTTCGACTCGTCGAAGCGTGTAAGCGCGAGGTCAGACCCGCCGCGCGTCTGCGCGACCCACGCCGCCACCTTCTCCAGTCCGTACTCTCGCCGCGTATCGAAGAAAAACTCGCCGGCTGGATCGAGGCCTAACGTGTGGACAATGTTCGGCTTCCACTCGCGAACGACCTGCGCCAGCCAGCGCTGCTCGAGTGCCCGGTCGCTCGACACCAGGCGCGCATAGGCGCGCTTCGGGGCGCGCGCCAGGCGTCCGGCGGGATACAATCGTCGGCGCGTTCGGCCGTCGAGCCGTTGACTCGTGGGCGTGCTCACGTAGGTGCGGACTTCCCACGAATCCGGTGGAACACCCCCCGGAAGTGCGAACAACCTGACGTTGAGCTCCGCGCCCGCCAGCAAGTCGATCCATGCATGGGAATGCGAGCTGTCGGCATGCCCGATGAAAAGGATACGCGGCCGGCCAGGATAGGGGTCGTCGTCGAATCTCGTCACTGGTGCCCAGGTGGCGTCACCAATCGACCGACGCGTCGCCATTCTGAGGGCGGCACCGATTGGTTCGCGGATGATTATCACGCGGCACCGCCTGGGTCGAGCGATGGCGCCAGCGCGAGCTCCGCCGAGGCGACGGTGGGCGCTGGCGCCACAGGAGCGCGGGACGGATGCCCCGACGTGTCCAGCACCTCGCGACACCACAGCTCGAGCATCATGAGAAGCCAAGGCTCCGCCCACGACGTCTCGCTCCGTCGGAAACGGTCGCGCACCCGCTCGACGCCAGAAGGCTCGAGGAGGCCACGCCGCCTCGCGTTTCGCGCATCGAGCGTGTCATCGAGGACGTCACCGAGTGGACCGCGGAGCCAGGAATCGAAGGGCATCGCGAACCCGCGTTTCCGCTGCACATCGAAGTCGTGAGGCAACCATCGGTGGCCGATGTCGATGAGCACGCGCTTGGCCCCCGTTTCACGGTAGGTCTGACCGTACGCGTTGGCGGTGCGCACGTCACCCAGCTTCGCGGCGTCAGGCAAGGACAGGGCGGTATCCACGACGACGGGGTCGAGGTAGGGCACGCGGACCTCGAGCGAATGCGACATCGACACCGCGTCGATATCTCGGAGCAGCTGATTGCCGAGGTAGCCCCGCATCGCGAGAGCCGTCACGCGCTCGATCGCCGAGCCGGCCGAAAGCTCGTCCAGTCCGGAGAGATCGCGATGGGGCGGGGCACCCGCGCCCGCGGCTTTAGTGACGGCCGGCGCAAGCAAGCGCGCCGCTCCAACCGGTCCGAATATCTGGTAGGTCTCGGCGTACGCCCCGACGAACCCGCCGCGGCGGAGGCGATGAACCCTTCCACCGCCGCGGCGTCGGAGAAGCCTGTCGAACGCAGGGTGTCTCGCAGCGGCGGCGACCATCGATCCGGCCAGCGCTCGCCACGGTTCGCGAGCCCATCGCTCCGTCGCGTGCACCATCGTGATGAACCAGGGGTACCCCGCGAACAGCTCGTCACCGCCGGTCCCGGAGACCGCGACCGTCACACCGCGTCGAGCGGCCAACGATACGAAGTAGCTGTTGACCCCATCGACGCTCGGCTGATCGAGAGCGGCGGCAACGGCGGTAATGCGATCGCGGACGTCGTCCCCGGTCACGATCGAGGTCGTGTGATCGGTTCCGAGGTGGCGCGCCATACGCTCGGCGTCAGAGGTCTCGTCCAGTGCCGAGCCCTCATCGGCGAATCCGACCGAGAACGTCCTGACCGCGGTGCCGAGCGCCTTCGTCATCACCGCGACGAGAAGGGACGAATCGACTCCACCGCTGAGAAACGCACCCAGCGGCACGTCGCTGACGAGCTGCAGGCGTGCCGATTGCTCGAGGACTTCCGCAACCGCCTCCACCTGGTCGTCGTACGAGCGGGCGCGCAGGCCAGGCTTCCGGTCGATGCCTAACGACCAGTATCGCTCGAGCCGCGTGTGACCGCCCTCGACGATCAGGCGATGTCCGGGCAAGAGGGCCCTGACGTCGCTGAGCATCGTGCGCGGCTGAACGACCGACCCGTACGTTAGCAACATCCGAAGCGCCGTCGGATCGATCGTCGGGGCGACGAGGCCGCTCGCGAGAAGGGCCTTGAGCTCCGACGCGAAGACGAGACGCGCACCCGCCTCGGCGTAGAGGAGTGGCTTGATGCCCACATGATCACGCGCCAGAACGAGTCGCTCTCGCCCCGGGCCGCGGCGGCGGTCCCAGATTCCCAACGCAAACATCCCGCGCAGCCTGACCAGGAAGTCCTCACCGTATCGCTCGTACAGGCGGAGCACGACTTCGGTGTCGGAGGTCGATCGGAAGCGCACGCCCACGGCCTCGAGCGCCCGGCGTTCGTCGGCGAAGTTGTACACTTCGCCGTTGTACACGATGTGGATGGCGCGATCCTCGGTCGCCATGGGCTGATGGCCGGCAGCGGTCAGATCGAGGACTGCGAGGCGCGCCATGCCGAGCGAGGCGGATTCACTCACCCAGACGCCGTGGTCATCGGGACCACGGTGGTGAAGCGCACGCACCATCGCGTGCAACGCCGCGTCATCCCGCGGGCCGGTGAAACCGGCGATCCCGCACATCGTCAGGCCTGCTCCGAGGCATGCGTGAGCGCGGGCGACATGTCCCGCTCATCGCGACCGGCTTCTTCGGTGGCGCCCCGCGCCCGAGCTTCGACGCCATTGCCGCCGACGCACACCTCGACGTTCGAAAGGCCGAGCGCGATGAGTGTCGCCCGGATCCTGTTCGGATCGCGGAAGTGCTTGTACTGGTCCGTCAGGGTGTCGTGGGTGTCGAGCAGCGCCCACTCGGCGAGAAGGCCAGGGCCGAGCTCGGGATAGGCATCGTAGTAGTCGACCACGGGCGACAGCCGCGAGAGATAGCGCCGCAGCCGGCCGAACCCTCGCCGCCGCTGCCACAGCGCGCGGTGCACCGGGAGCAACGTTCGGGTGATGCCTAACGCCACATGGTGAGCACGCTCGGGCGGCAGTCGGAGCAGCATCGAGCGGATCGCCCTCCTCGACCATGTCGCCGGGTAGCGGCTCGAGTAATGGTCGATCGCGAGCAGCCCGCGCGGCTTCACATACCCCGCCAACGCTGCGATCGTCTCCTCGGGGTCCGGTGTGTGCTGGATGACACCCAGACAGAGGACGACATCGAACGATCGCGGCGCAATTGGCAATTCTCTCACGTCTGCCTGGCAGACGAAATAGTCTCGACCGCTGGCGCAGTTCGCGTAGTTCGCCTCGACGGCGGACGACAGATCGGTCGCGACGACGCGAGCACCGGCGTCGAGCAGGATCTCCGTGAACCGCCCGGCGCCGCAACCTGCCTCGAGTACCGTTTTGCCGCGAACCGCCTCCTCGAGGCTGCCGCCAAGACACCGGGTCAGACGATCGCGAGAGATGGTGGTGCCGGTGTACGAGTCGAGCTGAGAGCGTGCGAAACGCTTCCACTGCCAGCCGAACGCCGCGGCGTAGTCATCCGACGCCACGAAACGCGCAATGCCACGGACGACAGGCACCTGGCATCCGCTCGGACACACAAGTGCGACGGCGTGCTCGACCTCGTTGCTGTTCGCGAAGTCGCCGTGAAGGGACAACGATTCAGCATGAACCAGGCAGCGGAGCTCCGGTGGGATTCGCATGGTGCGCGATCGCCTAACGGGACACCGCGGCCGCGCTGCGCGGCTCGGGGTCGTTGCGGACTCCCGGTCGCTCGACGTCGGCGTCGGGCGTCGAGATGACGACGCTGTGCCGGAACGCGCACAGGTACGGACCGGGGAACTGTTCGGAATGCTGGAGCTGTTGCGGGTCGGGCTCGACCTCGAGCGAACCGGCGTAGAGAATCCCGTCGATATCCTCGACATTGCCGCGGCCCATCCACAGACCGACGAGATAGGTCCCGGGTTTGAGGCGCAGATCATCGAGCGTGAAGTCGATGCGCGCGTCGTCTCCCGGCTGCATGGAGACGAAACGTCCCTGCATCGCCGTGTTTGCGTCGACGAGCCGGAAGCCGCTCGCGTCGTAGATCGTGATGCCTACGTTGGCGCTGTCGACCTGTGCAAAGCAGACAATGCGCGTCTCGATACGAAGCCGGCTGCCCGGACACATCAGCTCGCGCGTGGTTCCGTCGCGGCGCTCAGGTACGAACCGGAGCGACACAAAGCGGGCCTTGCCGGACCCGAAATGCTCCGCCGCCGATAGGTCCGTGGTGGCTGTCGGCGCCGCGGCGAGCGTCGCCTGATACCGCGCGGCGACCGTGATCGCATCGGAGTCCAGCATCAGTCGTCCGGCGTCCAGCAGGAGCGCGCGCGAGCATAACGAGACCACGGCTCCCATGTTGTGGCTCACGAACAGGACCGTGCGACCGTGGCGAGCCACCGTTCCCATCTTCCCAAGGCATTTCTTCTGAAACGCGGCGTCGCCCACCGCGAGCACCTCGTCGACCACGAGGATGTCCGGCTCCAGGTGCGCAGCGACGGAGAACGCCAGGCGCATGTACATGCCGCTCGAGTAGTGCTTCACCTGCGTGTCGATGAAGCGGTCTACCTCGGCGAACTCAACGATCTCGTCGAATTTCTTCTCGATTTCGGCGCGCCGCATTCCGAGGATCGCGCCGCTGAGAAAGACGTTTTCGCGTCCCGTCAGGTCCGGGTGGAAGCCCGTACCCACCTCGAGCAGTGACCCGACGCGTCCCTCGAGGTCCACGGTTCCCCTCGTCGGCTCGACGATGCGCGACAGGATCTTGAGCAGCGTGCTTTTCCCGGACCCGTTGCGTCCGATGATGCCGACGACCTCCCCATGCGCGACGTCGAACGACACGCCATCGAGTGCCCAGATCCGATCCGGGACGCGGCGAGACCTTCCGCGACCAATCGAGCGCGCCATGCCCCGCACGCTCTCGACGAGGGTCTCGCGAAGCGTGCGGTACGTCGCCCTCGCGCCCAGCTGATACTGCTTTCCGAGGTGCGCCACGCGGATTACCGGCGGCGTCTCGTGCGGTGCCGGCGAGAACGAGTGGGCGTCTGGGGACGCGTCGTTAGACGACATCGGCGAACGTACGCTCCATACGGCGGAAGAAGAAGGCGCCGCCGGTCAGGAGCGCAAGCGCCGCGGCAGCGGATACCAGAATCATCGGGCCCGGACGTGTGGCCGTGCCGAGTAGCGCCCAGCGGAACCCTTCCACGACCCCCACCATGGGGTTCAAGGCGTAGAGGGTGCGCCACTTCTCCGGGAGCAGGCTGCTCGGATAGGCGATGGGCGTCGCGAACATCCAGAGCTGCGTGAGGAACGGCACCACGTGGCGAACGTCCCTGAACTCCACGTTCAATGCCGAGAGCCACAGGCCGACGCCCAGCGCTGTCGCGAAGGCCAGCGCGATGAACAGCGGAAGCCACACGACCTGCGCAGTCGGGACAATCCCGTACCACCACATCAGTCCGAACAACACCGGGAAGGCGAGCGCGAAATCGACGAGCCCCGCGAGCACCGTGGCGAGCGGGATCGTCAAGCGCGGGAAGTACACCTTCGTGATCAGATTCGCGCTGGCGACGAGGCTATTCGACGCCATCGTCAGCCCGGTCGCGAAAAACGTCCACGGCACGAGCGCGGCATAGGCGAACACCGGATACGGCACGCCGTCGGATGGAACACGCGCGAGGCGCCCGAAGAAGAGCGCGAAAACGAGCATGGTGAGCAGTGGCTGGAGCACCGCCCAAGCGACCCCGAGTATGGTTTGCTTGTAGCGTACCTTGAGGTCGCGCCAGACCAGGAAGTACAGCAATTCCCGGTAGGCGACGACCTCGCCCAGCCGCAGAGCTACCCAGCCACGGGTCGGCTCGATGCGCAGCGTGTGCGGGCGTATCGGTGCGTGGGTCACTGGCGACGGCGAACGCAAGCGTTGTACCGGGCGTCGGAGATAGGGAATTGGGAATGGGGAATCGGGATTCGGAATATGGGGAACCGGGAGGCGGCGCGCCGGAGGCGCGGGCCGCCGGGAACCGGGACCAGCGATTCCGCCGGGAGCCTATCCGCGGGAGCATCGCTCGCGTTAGGCACCAGACCGCGATAAATGCGACGCGTTCGGATGACACCGTGGCGGTGCGTTCGATGACGCGTTTCGCTCGCGCGGTCCTAGCTTCGCCCCATGTCCGCGGCGCGGCAGGAATTTGGCGAAGTGGGGGAGCGGGTGGCCGAGCGATGGCTCCGTCGGCGTGGATGGCGTGTGCTGCAGCGACGGTTCCGAAGCGGCCATCGCGATATCGATCTGGTGGCGGAGAGAGACGGGCTGGTCGCGTTCGTCGAGGTCAAGGCGCGGCGGGGATATCAATTCGGCGATCCCGTCGAGGCCGTGCACTGGCGGAAACAGCGCGAGTTGGTGCGTTCGGCGGCGGTCTGGATCGACCGACACGGCCGCCCGAACGACACCTATCGCTTCGACGTGATCGGGGTGCTCATGGAGGGCAATTCCGTGCGAATCAAGCACATAGAGAACGCGTTCACACCCCCGTCCAAAGCTTGAGTTTTCGCGATCAGCTTCGTATTTTCTTCGGGTATTGGATGGGTCGCCTCCCGGCGTAGATTCTGGTCCGTGGCCAGAGCTTCAACGACAACCACAATGGGTGGATGAATGGCTGTGTCAACTGTGCAGGACGATCGCAAGAAGGCGCTGAACCTGGCCATCGCACAGATCGAGAAGAGCTGCGGCAAGGGATCCATCATGAAGATGGGCGCCGAGTCGGCGCGCGTCCGCATTGATTCGATTTCCACTGGCGCGATCAACCTCGACGCGGCGATCGGTATCGGCGGAATCCCTCGTGGCCGCATTACCGAGGTCTATGGTCCCGAGTCGAGCGGCAAGACGACGCTGTGTCTTCACGTCGTCGCGAATGCGCAGAAGGCGGGCGGTGTCGCCGCGTTCATCGACGCGGAGCACGCCCTCGATGTCGAGTACGCGAAGAAGCTGGGTGTGGAGGTCGAGAGCCTGCTCGTCTCACAGCCTGATACTGGAGAGCAGGCGCTCGAGATCTGCGAGATTCTCGTGCGCTCCGGCGCCGTCGATGTCGTCGTGATCGACTCGGTTGCGGCCCTCGTTCCAAAGGCCGAGATCGAAGGCGAGATGGGCGATTCGCACGTCGGTCTGCAGGCGCGGCTCATGAGCCAGGCGCTTCGCAAGCTCACCGGCGCGATCGCGCGCTCGAAGACGTCGGTGATCTTCATCAACCAGCTGCGCGAGAAGATCGGCGTGATGTTCGGCAACCCCGAGACGACCACGGGTGGCAAGGCGCTCAAGTTCTACGCGTCGGTGCGCCTCGACATTCGCCGCATTGGGCCGGTGAAGGAGAAGGAGGATGTCATCGGCTCGCACGTGCGCGTGAAGGTCGTGAAGAACAAGGTGGCACCGCCGTTCAAGCAGGCCGAGTTCGACATCATGTACGACGAGGGCATCAGCCATGCGAGCCTGGTGCTCGACATCGCGGCGGAAGCCGGGATCATCGACAAGTCGGGCGCATGGTACAGCTACGGCTCTCAGCGCATCGGGCAGGGACGTGAGAACGCCAAGCTCTATCTCAAGGACAACCCCACGCTGATGGCCGAAGTGGAAGAGAAGGTGAAGGGCATCCTCGGCATCAAGGCCGCCGATACGCAGACCGATTCGGAGGTCGCGGTAGACGACTGAGCGAAGCGACATCTCGCTCCGGTTCGATCGGGCCGGAGGGTTGTTCTTTGGATGAGTCGGTGCCCGGATCACCGTCGCGTTCAGAGGGCTGCTCTCCGGCTCTTTCTTTTCGACGTCGTTATTCGTGTGTCATCAATCGTGAGCACTCCATGAGCACGGTTACGCAGATTACCGAGCATCCCCGCAAGGCTGGCCATTACGTCGTCGACGTGGACGGACGTGAGTTTGCCGTGGTGACGGCGGACGCGTTGGCCGCGATGAAAGCGAAGGTCGGCGTCGTCGTCGACGACAGACTTGCCGCACACCTTCGCGAAGCAACCGAGCTCACGTCGGCCTACGATCGTGCGCTCAACCTGCTCGCGTTTCGCGCGCGGTCGGCGCGCGAGCTCGAGCGCCGCCTGCTGCAGAAGGGGGTGACAGCCGAGCGGGCAGCGAGAGTGATCGCGAAGCTTCGTGATGTCGGGCTCATCGACGATGGCGATTTCGCTCGTCAGCTCGCTCGATCGAAGGTTTCGGCTGGCGCATCGCGGCGTCGGCTGCATCAGGAGCTCTTCAAGCGAGGCGTGTCGCGTGAGGTTGCTGACGAGGCGGTCGACGAGGTCCTCGAAGAGGAGAATGTCGACGAGGTCGCAGTTGCCGAGCGCGTGGCTCGCAAACGACTGCCATCGTTGAAAGGAGCCGATGTGTCCGCACGCCGCCGCCGCCTGTACGCGTTTCTCGCTCGTCGCGGCCACGACAGCGAAACCATTCGCGAGGTCATGGATCGCGTCCTCCGCGACGATCCCGATACGGCCGCGACTGACTGACGCGAGACTACATTCGCGGCGTTATCCTGTTCGATTCCCGCTCGCACAACGCGGGATCATGGTCTGGGACGGCCGAGCCTTTCTGTCGTGCTATATTGTGCTCCTATGCGATCATCCGAGATTCGGGACCGCTTCCTGGGCTACTTCGAGCGACAGGGGCATGCGGTGCGCCCCAGCTCCTCGCTCGTTCCTGCGGACGACCCGACGCTGCTGTTTACGAACGCGGGAATGGTGCAGTTCAAGCGCATCTTCCTCGGCCTCGAGGACACGACCTACGGGCGTCGCGCTACGACCTCGCAGAAGTGCGTGCGGGCGGGTGGTAAGCACAACGATCTCGAGCAGGTGGGCCATACCTATCGGCACCACACGTTCTTCGAGATGCTCGGAAACTTCTCGTTCGGTGATTACTTCAAGCGTGATGCGATTCGCTTCGCCTGGGAGTGGGTCACTGAGGAACTCCAGCTGCCCAAGGAGCATCTTCGCGTCACGGTTTTTCACGAGGACGATGACGCGCGGGCGCTCTGGCGCGAGGTCACCGGGCTTCCCGATTCCCGGATCTACGGGCTCGGCGAGAAAGACAACTTCTGGCAGATGGCCGACACCGGCCCGTGCGGGCCGTGCTCGGAGATCTATGTGGATCTCGCGTTTCTCGCGCGAGACTGGGCCTTTCCTGCCGACGCATCCGGAGAGTGGACGGAGACGAATCGCAAAGAGTTCTCGCTCGACGCGTTCGTCGAAGGAGCGGAAGCGGGCCGGTTCCTCGAGATCTGGAACCTCGTGTTCATGCAGTTCGATCGGCAGGCGGATGGAACGCTGGTGCCGCTGCCGAAGCCGTCGGTGGACACCGGCGCGGGCCTGGAGCGGATCGCGGCGGCGCTGCAAGGCGTCACGAGCAACTATCACACGGACCTCTTCGTCACGCTGCTCAAGCGCGCCGAGGAGGTCGTGGGCTTGCCGTACACCGGACTCTCCCCTGAGGGACTTGGCGGGGCCAAGCCCAG
>Ga0075434_100004229_pt1 | contig 12869 bp, 11 predicted proteins | sample RhiMethybrSRZTD3_FD_75298 | JGI IMG/M metagenome (GOLD analysis project Ga0075434, IMG submission 75298) | Populus rhizosphere microbial communities from Tennessee, USA - Rhizosphere MetaG P. TD hybrid SRZTD3 | ecosystem: Host-associated > Plants > Roots > Rhizosphere > Soil | place: USA... | reverse complement strand
TGGGTGATGCCCATGCGCTCGAGCGCGTGCGCGGTCTTCTTCTCCACCTCATTCCGCGCGTACCCGTAGTTCCGGGGGCTGAAGGAGACGTCGTCCCACACCGTGGGCGCGATGATCTGCTCGTCGGCATCCTGGAGCAGCACGCCCACGCGTTCGCGGATCTTCGAGAACTGGCGCGAGGGATCGACGCCGAACACCCGCACCTCGCCCTCCTCGGGCGCCAGCAGGCCGAGGATGTGGTAGAGGAGCGTGCTCTTGCCGCAGCCGTTCGGGCCGAGCACGACCACGCGCTCGCCCTCGCCGACCACGAAGTCGAGGCCGCAGAGGTGAACGCTGGTCTTGTCGGGGTACGTGTGCCGCACGCACGACACGTGCACGATCGGCTTGCGGCCCCCGAGCTCCGGATGTTCGTGGCTCACGAGACCCTCAGGTGCCAGAGCGCAACGCTCACCACGCCCGCCCACGCCATCGCCAGGCCCACCCAGAAGTCGTCGCGCGACAGCTCGAGGTAGTGCCGGCAGCCGCAGATCCTGCCCGAGTGCCCGCGAAGCTGCATGGTCTGGTAGAGCCGGTGGCTGCGGTCGAAGCCCGAGACCACGACCGTGCCCACCGCCTCCCCGAGCAGCGCGAAGCGCTGTCCGACCGGGCGCGCCATGGCGCCCCGCAGCCGCAGCGTCGAGCCCATGCGTTCGACGCGCGCGTACAGCGCGAACACGGCGCGGTAGGTGAGGAACAGCCCGTCGCCGACGCCACGCGGCAGGATGCGCGAGAGGGGAGCGAACAGGTCCGGGTAGGGCGTGGTGATCACCAGCCACACCGCACACAGGCTCGCCACCATCGGCCTCGCGAACAGCACCAGCGGCTCGTCCCAATCGGTGCGCACGTGGGCGAGCGCGAAGATGAAGGCGAAGAAGAACGGCGTCGCCGCCGCCGCGAGCATGAGCTTCAACGGCGCGCGGGCGCTCACGCACATGGCCACCAGCGTCGCGAGCAGTGCCGCGAGCACGGCCCACGAGGGCGTCACCACCGCGAGCGCCACGTAGGTGACCAGCAGCAGCAACTTGGTGAGCGCGCTGGCGCGGTGCCAGGGGGAATCCCCGGCGGAGGCGAGGTGATCGATCTGTGCGAACGTGTTGGTCATGGCGCCTCTAACGGCCGCTCGGACGGGGTTCGCTGAGCGGCGGGCCGCCGCTCGCGGCCGCGCGCGACGCATGCGGGAGGGGCAGAAGGTCGGGGCGCACGCGGGCCAGGAACCGCGCCAGACCATAGCCCAGCAGCGCCTCGATGGCGACGGCGGCGAGCAGCATGGCGAGCACGACCGCGGCCCCGGCGGTGTGCACGCCCCGGACCAGGTCCCCCGCGATCGCGTGCTCTCCGGCGATGTTCGGCGTGAGCCGGACCGAGAGCAGGAGCACCAGGATCCAGCCCGCCGTCGAGGCGAGCTGCGACACCACCGTGGCGAGCGCCACCGCGCGCGCCGGCCCCAGCGCGCGCACGCTCCACAGGTAGACCGGCCGCGCCAGCATGGCGCCGCCTCCGAGGACGAGCGTGTTCAACCCGATCACGGTGAACCCGCCCTGCCCGAGCAGGGCGAGGATCAGCGTCACCACGAGGCTCACCTGGAACACGGGCGCGGCGCCGAGCAGCACGCCCACCGGGCCGGCGAGCGTCATGCAGTAGTCGAACGCGGTGATCGGCACCGGCAGCGCCATCACCGCGAGCATGATGCCGCCGAGCGCGCTCTGGTAGGCGATGAGCCGCGGGCCACCGCGCGCGGAGGCGGGAACCGACCACGCAAGCACGAGGGCAGTCAGTACCAGCCCCGCCAGCCAGAGAACCGGCGGCAGGATGCCATCGGGGATGTGCAGATGGGACATGGACCAGGGAGTCTAGCGTCCTCACTGGGCCCACGCGAGTGCCGCGCCCGCGGTGCTCGCACCGGCCGCGCGCAGCGTCGCCATGGCCTCGGCAAGCGTGGCGCCCGTGGTGAGCACGTCGTCGACGACGAGCACGCGCCGGCCGGCGACCCAGCCGGGGTGGCGCACGCGGAACGCGCCGCGCACGTTGCGGCGGCGCTCGCGCGAGCCGAGGCTCGACTGCGCGCGCGTCGCGCGCGTGCGCTCGAGGAGCGCGCCGGTGAACGGCGCCCCGAGCGCGTCGGCGAGCGCCTCGGCGATCACCGCGGCCTGGTCGTAGCCGCGCTCGCGTCGCCGCGTGGGGTGGAGGGGCACCGCGGTGACGAGCGCCGGCCGCTGCCAGCGCGCGGGCAGAGCGGCGGCGAGCGCGGGCGCGAACGCCCGTGCCAGGTTCGGGCGCGAGCCGAACTTGATCGCGTGCACGAGGGTCGCCACCGCCTCGTCGTAGACGAACGCCGCGTGCACGCGGTCGCCCGCGTGGCGGATGCAGGAGTCCGCGGGGGATTCCTCGCTCAGGCAGCGCGCGCACACCGGCACGCCGAGCCGCGGCAGCGCGCGCTCGCACGGGTCGCAGAAGAACCGCGCCGGATCCGCGGGAACGCCGCACACGGGACACCGTTGCGGAAGGATGAGATCGAGGAGCTCGCGTGCGAGCGAGGCGACGGATCGGTGGACGAGCGCGCGGGGGCCGCGGCCGTTCAGGGCCGCACCGCGGCGAGCAACGGCTCGAGCGGCACGTCGCGGGCCAGCCAGCGGATGAGCGAGCGGCGCGCCTGGTGGACGAGGAGCGCCAGGCCGTCGATGGCCTCCAGGCCCGCCGCACGTGCGGCCGCGACCCATGGCGTCACGCGCTCGCCGTAGGTGAGGTCGACGACGAGCGTCGCACGCGGGATGCGCTCGACGGCCACGGGCCACTCGTCGCCCGCGAGCGGCGTGCAGTTGACGAGCACGTCGGCGACCGCGATCGCACGCGTGGCCGCGCCACTCCCCCACGCCGACCAGCGCTTGCCGAGCGTGCCGCCCCAGGCCTCGCCGGGCTCGGGCTCGCGGCGCGAGATCACGTCGACCGGCCGCCCGCCCGCGTCGGCGATCGCCAGCGCCAGGCTCCGGGCCGAGCCGCCGGCGCCGAGCAGCGTGACGTTGCAGGTGGTGGCGTTCCGTCGCTGCGCGCTCAGCAGGTCGAGGAAGCCCGCGCCGTCCGTCGTGTCGCCGGAGCGGCGGTCGCCGAACGTGATCGTGTTCACCGAGCGCGCGCGGCGCGCGGCGGGCGTCGCCTCGCCCACGAGCGCCAGCGCCGGCTCTTTGAGGGGCATGGTGAGGTTGCAGCCCGTGTAGCCCTCGCGCGCGAGCCGATCGAGCGTCGCTGGAAGCTCCGCGACGGGCGTACGCAACGCCAGCGACTCGCACGCGAGCCCGAGCGCGGCGCAACCGGCACGGTGCAGGTCCGGCGACCGCGTGTACGCGAGCGGATCGCCAAGGACGGCGAGCTTGACCGGGCGGGTGCGTTCGCCTTCGGCTCGGCTCGCGACTTCCGCCGCGCTCACGGTGCCGTGTGGGCGGGGGCGGGTGCGGGTGCGGGTCGCGGCGCGGCGCGGCGGAGGCGGAGGATCATGAGCCCGGCGAACAGGATCATCACCATGCTCATGAGCTGGCTCTCGGTGATGTCGGTGACGCCGACGCGCATGAGCACGGCGTCCACTTCGTAGGCGCGCGTCAGGTCGAGCGGGATGCGGATCAGCGCGAACGCGGCGATGAACGTCCAGAACATCACGCCGGGCACGCGGAAGCGGCCGCGCAGGCTCTGGAAGATCACGAACAGCCCGAGCCCCGCGACCGCGTTGTAGAGCTGCGACGGGTGCACCGGCTGGTTGCCGAACTCGAGCGTGGCGAACGAGTCGTGCGGGAACACCACGCCCCAGGGCAGAGCGGTGGGCCGGCCGTAGCAACAGCCGTTCAGGAAGCAGCCGATGCGCCCGAACATCGTGCCCAGCGCCAGCGCCGGCGTGAGCGCGTCGGCGACGATCCAGATCGGCAGCTTCATGCGTTTCGCCGCCACCAGCCCGGCGAACGTGCCCGCCGCGACGCCGCCATAGAGCGTGAGCCCGCCCTGCCACAGCGCCAGCGCGCTCGTCCACTCACGGCGGAACTCGGGGAGGTGCTCGAGCACGTAGAGCATGCGCGCGCCGAGCACCGAGGCCACGAGCGTGACCAGGATGACGTTCACGACCCGGTCTTCGTCGAGGCTCAGGCGGCGGGCTTCGCGGAGTGCCAGGAACGTGCCCACCACGAACGCCACGGCCATCATCAGGCCGTAGCTGCGGATGTGGATGAACCCGACGTGGAACAACTCGGGAAACATCTGGCGCTAGTACTCCCGGCGCCTCAGCGCCACGTTCTGGAGCAGCCCGATCTGGATGCAGTTCACGATGAGCGCCGTACCGCCGTAACTCAAGAACGGCAGCGGCACGCCGGTGACCGGGGCCCAGCCGATGGTCATGAGCATGTTGACCATGATGTGGAAGAACAGCGCGGTCGTGATGCCCACCGCCATCAGGCTGGCGAAGCCGTCGCGCGCGATCGACGCGAGCCGGTATCCGCGGAACACGACGATGCCGTAGAGCAGCACCACCGTCAACGAGCCCAGGAGCCCCAGCTCCTCGCCCACCACCGAGTAGATGAAGTCGGTGTGGCGCATCGGCAGGTAGGCGAGCGCCTTCTGCGAGCCCTTCAAGTAGCCCTTGCCCACGAGCCCGCCGGAGCCGATGGCGATCTTGGACTGGATCACCTGGTAGCCGGAGCCGCTCGGGTCCTGCTCGGGATTCAGGAACGTCTCGATGCGCCGCTTCTGGTACTCGTGCATGTGGTTCCAGATCTTGGGCAGCGTCACCGCCACGGCGCCGTTCAGCGCCAGCATCGCCAGCAGCACCACGACGCGCGGCCGCGCCCACGCGAGCACGCCCACGAACAGTCCCGCGAACCACCACACGTTGCCGGTGAGGAAGAACAGCATCACGTTCAGGATCGGCGACAGCCCGAGCACGAGCTGGCTCGCGGGCATGCCCGCCCAGAAGTACATCGCCACCAGCATCGCGGGAAAGCTGGACGCGGTGCCGAGGTCGGGCTCCTTGGCGACGAGCACGAACGGCACCATGGTGATGAACAGCGGCGGCAGCCACCACCGCATCTTCCTGAGGTCGAGCCGCGCGTGGTCGAAGAAGCGCGCGAGCACGAACGTGGTCGCGAGCTTGGCGATCTCCGAGGGCTGGAACTGGAGCGGCCCGAACTCGATCCAGCGCTTGGCGCCCAACCGCTCGACGCCGATCGCGAACACGGCCACGAGCGCGACCAGCGAGGCGGCATAGAGCGGCCACGCGATCGAGTCGTAGAGACGGTAGTGCACCGCGGCGATGATCCAGGCGAAGCCGAGCGCGACCACGAACCACAGGAACTGCTTCGCCCACAGCCCCTGGTGCGCGCCGGGCACGCTGGTGGCGCTGTAGACGGTGGCGAGCCCGATGCCGATCAGGCCCAGCGTCGCGAACGCCAGCGGCCAGTCGAGCGGCGGCAGTCGGAGTCTCATCAGTCGGCCGCCGAGTCGACGGGCGCCACGACCGGATGCAGCGTCCGCTCGTTCACGGCCCCGGTGTCGGGCAGGAAGATCTGGCGGAACAGCGAGCCCGCGACCGGTGCCGCCCAGTCGCTGCCGTGGCCGCAGTTCTCGGCCACGACCGCGAGCGCGATCGTCGGCGTCTCCATGGGCGCGAAGCACACGAACAACGCGTGATCCTTGCCATGCGGGTTCTGCGCGGTGCCGGTCTTGCCGGCGACGTTCATGCCGGGCACCGTGCGCGACGCGTTCGCGGTGCCGCCGGGGATCGTCACCTTGTGCATCGCCTCGTGCACGGTGTCCCAGTTCGCCTGGTCGGTGACCACCCCCGGCTCGACCGGCTTCGGGATCTTGAACGTCCCCTGCCCCTGCACCGACTGCACCACGTGCGGGCGCACGGCGTGGCCGCCGTTCGCCACCACCGCGGTCATGGTCGCCAGCTGGAGCGGCGTCACCAGCAGCTCGCCCTGGCCGATGCCGAGGTTCAGGAGCACGCCCCTCGGCCACTTCCCGGTGTGGAAGTGCTGGTTGTAGTACTGCTGCGTGGGCACGAGGCCCTTCGCCTCGGCCGGCAGGTCGATGCCGGTGCGCTCGCCGAGCCCAAGGTCGCGCGCCATCTGCGCGATCGGGTCGAGCCCGAGATGGAGCCCGAGCTGGTAGAAGTAGACGTCGCACGAGTGCTGGAGCGCATCGACCAGGTTCAGGCTGCCGTGCCCGCCGTGCTCCCAGCAGCCGAAGCGGCGGCCGCCGAACCAGAAGCCGCCGTTGCACGACGTCGGCATGTGCGATTCGGGATCGACCTCGCCGGACTTGAGCCCGGCGAGCATGCACACCACCTTGAACGTCGAGCCCGGCGGGTAGGCGCTCTGGGTGGCGCGGTTCAGCAGCGGGAAGGCGCCGTTGGAGTTGAGCTCCCTCCAGCGGTCGAAGGAGATGCCGCGCGAGAACTCGTTGGGGTCGAACTCGGGCTTGGAGACCATGGCGAGCACGCTGCCGTCGCGCGGGTCCAGCACCACCGCGGCGCCGCGATCGATCTTGCCCATCGCCACCTCGAGCGCGTGCTGGATGTTGAGGTCGAGCGTGAGCGTGACGTCACGTCCCGGCACCGGCAGCCGAGGCGGTCCTTCCTCGAGCGTGGTCACGCGCTTGCCCATGGCGTTCACGACCACGAACTCGGCGCCGTCGACGCCGCGCAGCATGTCCTCGTAGCCGCGCTCCACGCCGGTCTTGCCGATCAGGTCGCCGAGCCCGTAGCCCTTGTCGGCGCGCTCTTCCAGCTCGCGGTCGTTGATCTCGCCGGCGTAGCCGAGGAGCTGCGCCGCCATCGCGCCCGCCGGGTAGCGCCGGATCGGCGCCACCTGGACGTCGATGCCGGCGAGGTCCGAGCGCGACTCCTCGACCGCCGCCATCACCGCGTACGGCGCGGCGCGGCGCAGCACCGCGGTCTGCCCGGTGCGGTTCGCCTCCTGCACCTTGCGCCGGATGTCGGTGGTGTCGCCGACGATGGCGCCGGCGATGCGCCGCAGCCACACCGGGTCGATGGCGGCGCGCACGCGCAGCGTGCTCTCGATCGGGGCCGGCCGGAACACGATGTCGAAGCTCGGCTGGTTGTCGGCGAGGATGCGCCCGGAGCGGTCGCGGATCGCGCCCCGCGGCGCGCGGATGACGTCGAGGCGGATGCGGTTCTGCTCCGAGAGCCGAGTCAGCTCGTCGTGCTGCAGGACCTGGAGGCGCAGCAGGCCCAGCACGACCACGCCGAAGCTCGCGACCGCGAGCCCGGCGAGGAGTGCGAACCGGCCGTCCTTATCCCGCTGTGGAAGTCCCTGGGGCATGTCCGTATCCGCCGCGGCGTCGCAGCAGCCGCGTCAAGAGCAACAGCAGTACGCCGATCGGCGCGGTGGTGACGGTGGCGAGCAGCACCCGGCCCGCGAACCAGGGCAGGCCCTGAACGCCGCCGGTGGCGTCGAACGCCGTGACCCAGATCTGGTGGAGCGCGGTGGCGAGTGCGATCAGTACGAGCTGGGTCAGCGGACTGTCGCGCACCAGCGTGTTGGAGAGCCGGCCGACGCCGTAGCCGATCAGCGTCAGCGCCAGCGCGTGCCGCCCGATCCAGTGCGAGGCATCCAGGTCGGCGGCGAGCCCGAGCACGAACCCGAACGTCGCGCCCCAGGCATCGCTCTGCCGCAGCGACCACGTCACCGTGGCGAGCACGAGCACGTCGATGACGATGCCGCGCGTGGCGAGGCTTGCGAGCACCGTGCTCCGGAGCAGCAGCGCCACCAGCGACGCGAACAGGAACATGCCGATCGCCCTCATCGTACCTTCCTCCCCGTCGAGTCGTAGGCCGCCGGCACGCGGGCGCCGGACAGCGGATCGGGTTCGAACTCGAGCTTCGGCCGCGGCACGCCGTCGGCCGGCGGACGCGGGCCGGGCGCCACGAACGCGTGCCGCAGGCGCGCCATTCGCGCCGCGGGCGTGATCTCGATCTCCTGCATCAGCCCCGTGGCGTCGTGGTCCACGCGCGTCACCGTGCCCACCGGGATGCCACGCGGGAACTTGAGCGACAGGTCGCTCGTCACCACGCGCTCGCCCACGCGCACGGTGTCGGAGACCGCTACCGCGGAGAGCACGAGCCGCGGCCGGGGTGCGGCGACGAAGCGGACGATGCCGTTCACGCCGGTCGTCTCCACCTCGCAAGCGATGGCCTGGTTCACGTCGGTGAGGAGCGTGGCGCGCGACAGCGTCCCCCAGCTCTCGGTGATGCGGCCCACGAGCCCGTCGCTGGTCATCACCGCGTCCCCCACCTCGACGCCGTCATTCTTGCCAGCCGACAGGGTGGCCGCGTCGGGCAATGGCTCGCCGCCGCCCAGCGCCAGCACCTCCACCGGCTTCAACGGCAGTTCGCGCCAGGCGGTGAGCCGCAGCTGCTCGCGCAGGTGCGGGTTCTCGGCCGCCATCAACCGCAGTCGCGCGTTGTCGGCCTCGAGTCGGGCGACGCGCTCGTGCAGGTGCTCGTTCTCGTTCCAGGAGTTGAACAGCCGGTCGGCGGCGCCGGTGACGCGATCGAACGGCGCGAACAACGCCGCGCCGACGCCGCGCAGGCCCGCGGCGGGAATGCGCTCGCCCACCACGAGCAGCACGAGCGAGAGCGCGGCGTACACCGTGACCAACACGACGCTGCGGCGCTCGGCCGGGGGCAATAGACTGGCCACGACTGGAACCTTCTAGTCCCTGTGGCCGCTCAGGATCACCTTCTCGTAGTCCTCGAGCTTCTCGAGGATCTTGCCCGCCCCGCGCACCACGCAGGTGAGCGGGTCCTGCGCGACGCGGATGTTCAGGTTCGTGACCTCGCGCATCAGCAGGTCGAGGCCGCGCAGCAGCGCTCCGCCGCCGGTCATGTAGATGCCGCGGTCCACGATGTCGGCCGCCAGCTCGGGCGGCGTGCGCTCCAGCGACTCGCGCAGCGCGTTCACGATCTGGCCAACGGGCTCCTGCAGCGCCTCGCGGATCTCGACCGAGGACACGCGCAGCGTGCGCGGGATGCCCCGCACCAGGTCGCGGCCCTTGATCTCCATGTCCATCTCTTCCGGCAGCGGGAACGCCGAGCCGATCTCGATCTTGATGCGCTCGGCGGTCTGCTCGCCGATGAGCATGTTGTAGGCCTTCTTGGCGTAGTTCATGATCGCCTCGTCCATCTCGTCACCGCCGGTGCGGATGCTGGTCTTGGTGACGATGCCGTTCAGGGCGATCACGGCGATCTCGGTGGTGCCGCCGCCGATGTCCACGACCATGTTGCCGGTCGGCGTGTCCACGGGCAGGTCGACGCCGATCGCGGCCGCGATGGGCTCCGGGACCAGCAGGACCTCGCGGCAGCCGGCGCGCACCGCGGAGTCGATCACCGCGCGCTTCTCCACCTCGGTGATGCCCGAGGGCACGCAGATGATGATGCGCGGACGCACCAGGAACTTGTGCTTCTGCACGCGCGACACGAACTCGCGCAGCAGGTGCTCGGTGACCTGGAAGTCGGCGATGACGCCATCTTTGAGCGGGCGTACGGCGTTGATCTCGTCGGGGGTGCGGCCGAGCATCAGCTTGGCCTCGCTCCCCACCGCGAGCACGCGGTTCGTGCTCTTTTCCACGGCGACCACGGACGGCTCGTTGAGCACGATCCCGCGGCCCTTCACCCAGACCAGCGTGTTCGCCGTGCCGAGGTCCATGGCCACATCGGTGGAGAAGAACCCCATCACGCTGTCGAGAAACATCCTTGCCTCGTTCGCTGGGGTGGAACGGGAGTTGTTGGTCACGGACCCCATAGCAAGTTCGGCACCGGCCCGCGCGCGGGGCGTTCCGGTGCCGGCATGAGCCGGGGGAAGCTAGCATCGGCCGTTCGCGGGCAGCAACTGAAGCGGCGCGTCAATCAAAATTACGCGGACCGGCAACTCAGTGTGATACAGGAAGTTACCGAACGCCATCCGAATCGGATGATGTCATGCGGCGGGCTCTGACATGTCCGGCGGGCGCAACGACTGGCCATGTCCCCCGCACGCGCCCCGCAGGCGGATCGACCCCGCGCCGGGCATGAGGCCGGCTCGTCCCCGGCCGGGGCCTGCCCGCGGGCGGATGGCTTTTTGCCATTCCGCGCCGCGAACCGGTGTATGTCATCATGAAACGGCTGGTCTCCCGCCCCGTTCGTCTGCTCATGGGGCCGTCCGGGAGGCCCCACGAAGCCAGCTTGCCACCCGGACCGAACAGGCTCAGGCCCTTGAGGAGCCACCCTCCCGCTCGAATGTCGTCCCTCCGTCGTTTCGTCATCCTGAGCCTCGCCGTCACCGGCGGCCTCGGCTTCCTGGGGCTGCCCGGGCGCACCGCCGCGCAGACGGGGCGCTTCGCGTTCGCCGACACCACGGTGCTGCGCGACACGCTCGGCCTGCACTTCGACCACCTGCTCGAGGCCTCGGACAGCCTGGGCCGGGTGCTCGGCCGCGAGATCACGCCCGACAGCCTGCGGGCGCACATCATCCGCTACCGGCTGCCGCTGCCGCGGCTGTTGGCGATGGCCGACAGCATGCACGTGGACGTGGACTCGGTGGGCATCTACATCGACCGCGAGCGCTTCAACCCGCTCGCCGCCGCGTACGCGACCACCGGCGGCCAGACCACGTTCAAGTACCGGAGCGGCTACAACGTCGGGAAGTCGACGACGCAGTGGCTCAACGGCGCCGACTTCCTGCTCCAGCGAGGCACGATGCTGATCCGCAACAACACCGACATCAGCATCGACCGCACGAACGCGACCAACGGCCTGAGCCTGCGCCAGAACCGCAGCTCCACCTCCTCGGCCGACTGGCGCGTGTCGAAGAACCTGACCATGGGCGGGCTCGCCACGCTCACCGGCTACGACGCCTCCGATCCCGGCGGGGTCTCTGACAACCAGGAGCGCACGACCAATCTCCAGTTCTCCTCGCGCTCGAAGCAACGGTACGGGCCCGGCGCGACCTCGGACCTCAACCTGCTCACCGGCTTCCTGAGCGTCACCAACGTGTCCACGATCAAGCGCGGGTTCTCCGGCGACCTGAGCGGCCACTCGCGCATCGAGCGCGGCGATTGGTTCTCCCACGATTTCACCGCGATCGCGAACGGCAACCTCTCGCGCACGCGCCGGCCCACCTCCACGATCACGCTCGGCACCCACGACCTCGCCGGGAACCTGCGCGGCGGCTTGCAGCTCTACCAGGCGACGCCGCTGGGGCTGAACGTCAACTACAGTGCGCGCCGCTCCACGGTGGAGTCACCGACCGATGCCGACACCGTGAACAAGATCATCACCACGGTCGCCAGCATGGATGCCACATTGCGGCTGCGGCAGAGCAACGATCGCTACGTGAGCCTGACCGGGAGCACCGGCCTCAACTTCCAGCTGCAGGGCGACGCCCACGACAAGGGGTGGAGGGCGCAGGGCCGCTGGGTCCAGGGCCTGTGGGCGCTCGACGCCGATGGCGGCAATGCGATCTTCCTGCAGCAGCGCCCGCGGCGAAGCAGTGCCGGTGGCTACGACGAGCACCGGGACGGCCGCCAGGCGGAAGCCACGCTGCAGCGCCCGCTCAGCCGCCGGCTCACGGCGCAGCTCCATGGTGAGATCGGTCTCACCCAATACCGCTCCACCGCCACCGCCGACTCGGCGAGCCCGCCGACGCCGCGCGACGACTACCGGCAGATGTACCGCATCCAGGCCACGTACGTGCCCACGGAGAAGTTCAGCACCAATGTGGCGATGGAGGTGAGCCTGTCCCGCTCCATCAACCTGCCCTCCACGAGCACGTCCAACAACACCGACACGCGCTCGTATCGCGCCACCTGGACCTGGAGCTACCGGCTGCTGCGCGGGCTCACGGCGTCGCAGACGAACGCCATCCAGTCCGACTACCAGTTCTTCCCGTTCGCGCCCGAGCGCAACGATCTGGGGCTGGACTACAACTCGGTGACGAACCTGAACGCGGTGATCACGCCGCGGCTGTCGATCGTGGTCCAGCACACCGCCCGCCAGCACCCGCACGGCGACTGGCGCGTGCTCCCGGACGGCAACGGCGTGCTGCTGCCGTCCGACGAGAACCTCAACTACAACCTGGTGGCCACGGTGGTGTGGGCGGTGTCGCAGGGCGTCTCGCTCAAGCTGACGCCGCAGTACCTCGCCACCGACCGCACCGGCACCACGAACGGCGTGGAAACGAAGACGCTCACGACCCGCCGGTTGGGGCTGGATGGCGGGGCCAACCTCGACTTCCCGCTGGGAAAGAGCGGCCACCTGATCGGTGACGTGTCGAAAAAGCTCAGCGACGACCGCTCCACCACCTACCTGAACGGCGTGCCGAACCCGTCGCCGCTCGCGCGGCAGGACTACTGGTTCGGCTCGCTGTCGCTGACCTGGGACCTGTGATCATGACCCGCACCCACGCACTGCGCATTCCGGGCGTCCCGGCGCTGGCGACGCTCGTGTTCGTGCTCCTGCTCGGGGGCTGCACGAACCCGTTCAAGCCCGCAGATCCCGAGCCCCCGAGCGGCGACGCCATCGTCGAGGACTTCAGTTCGATCGAGGCCTTGTTGAGCACCGTGGAGACCGCGATCGCGACGCGGACCACGAGCGGCGCGAACGCCTACATCCACGCCTTCGCCGATTCCACGACCTCCAGCGACCGCGCGTTCCGCGCGTACCACGACCCGGCGGTGAAGGCGGCGTGGCTTGCGCTCCCGGGAGCGGGTTCGGCACCGGAGCCGTGGATGCTCCAGAACGAGCTAGGCGTGCACTCCGAACTGTCCCGCATCCGGCCCAACGACCCCTACGTCTTCCT
>Ga0075434_100004226_pt1 | contig 12873 bp, 10 predicted proteins | sample RhiMethybrSRZTD3_FD_75298 | JGI IMG/M metagenome (GOLD analysis project Ga0075434, IMG submission 75298) | Populus rhizosphere microbial communities from Tennessee, USA - Rhizosphere MetaG P. TD hybrid SRZTD3 | ecosystem: Host-associated > Plants > Roots > Rhizosphere > Soil | place: USA... | reverse complement strand
CCACCTCGGGTCGACGACGCTCGCGGTCCGTGCCGCGCTCGACGCCGTCCCCATGGGGCGGGGCGACGTCGCGATCGTGAACGATCCGTTCGCGGGCGGGACGCATCTCCCGGACGTGACGCTGGTGGCGCCCGTGTTTCTCGGGCGCGCGCGGCGTCCATTCGCGTACGTCGCGAACCGCGCCCACCACGCCGACATCGGCGGCATGTCGCCGGGCTCGATGGCGCTCGCGACCGAGATCTTCCAGGAGGGGTTCCGCCTGCCGCCCGTCCGCCTCGTCGCCGGCGGCGAGGTCGTGCGCGACGTGCTCGCGCTCTTCCTCGCGAACACACGCGTCGGGGCGGAGCGCGAGGGCGATCTCATGGCGCAGTGGGCGGCGCTCCGGATCGGCGCGGAGCGGCTCCGCGAGCTCGCGGCGACGCACGGGCTGGCGCGCGTCGCGCGCGACATGGCGGCGCTGCAGCGCTACTCGGAGGCGCTCATGCGGGCGGCGCTGCGCGAGCTCCCTCGGGGGACGTACCGCGCGTGCGACGTCCTCGACGACGACGGCGTCGGCACGGAGCGATTGACGATCGCCGCGACGGTGACGATCGCGCGCGGACGGGCGCGCGTCGATTTCGCCGGCACGTCGCCGCAGACGCACGGTCCGGTGAACGCGAACTTCGCCGTCACGCGCTCCGCCGTGCTCTACGTCTTCACCGCGCTCGCCGGGGACGACATCCCCGCGAACGACGGTCTCGCGCGCCCGCTCGACGTCGTCGCACCCGACGGCTGCCTCGTGAACGCCCGCTTCCCGGCGGCGGTCGCGGGCGGGAACGTCGAGACGTCGCAGCGGATCGTCGACGTCCTCCTGCGCGCGCTCGCCGGCGCGGCGCCCGATCGCATTCCCGCCGCGAGCTCCGGATCGATGAACAACGTCGCGATCGGCGGCGACCGGGGCGCTCCGCCGTTCGCGTACTACGAGACCGTGGCGGGCGGCGCGGGCGGCGGTCCGCAGGGCCCGGGTCTGTCCGGCGTGCACACGCACATGACGAACACGATGAACACGCCGATCGAGGCGCTCGAGGCGTACTACCCGCTTCGCGTCCGCCGCTACGGGCTGCGACGCGGATCGGGCGGACCCGGGCGTCACGCGGGCGGCGACGGCATCGTCCGCGAGATCGAATTCCTCACGCCGGCGCGGCTGACGCTCCTCGCCGAGCGTCGGAAGGTCGCGCCTTACGGCCTCGCGGGCGGCGAAGCGGGCGCGACGGGCCGCGACTGGCTCGTCCAGCGTGGGCGCGCGCGCCGGATCGCGGCCAAGGTGAACGTCACCGTCGAGCCGGGAGACCGGCTCCGCATCGAGACGCCGGGAGGCGGCGGGTTCGGCCGCGCCCGGCGTCGCTGATTCAGGCCGCCTTCTCCTTCGCGAGCGCGTCGAGACGCCGCTCGAGGTCGCCGATGCGCTTCTTGATCTCCGCGAGATCGTCCGCGCTCGCGACGTTCAGCGTCTTCACGACGGACTCGACGACGCGCGTCGCCTGCTCTTCGAGCGTCGCGAGGATGCGCGTGCGGCGCGCCTCGATGTCGCGGATCGCCTTTTCGGCGCGCTTCCGGAGATCCACCTGCAGCTTCCGCGCGTCGCTCAGGAGCCCGTTCACCGTGTCGCGGCGGCTCCGCGTCGACAGCACACGTGCGTCCCGCCGCAGCCGCGCGACGAGCTTCTCGCCCTCGTTCTGCATCCGCTTGACCGACGCCCGCACGTCCTTGAATGAAAGGCGCGCCTTCGCCTCTGCCATCAATGAATCCTCCTCGTCTGCTCGTTTGGGATGGGCGGATTTACTACGCGCTGCGTCATCAGTCAAACCCGTCCGTATGCGCCTGTGATCGCAGCGATTTCCAGCCGAGATAGATCATCTACCCACCGCCGCCGATGAGGCCGAGGAGCATCGAGCTCTTCCTGCAGCGTGCGCGATGAAGATGAGGAGCAGGCCGCCGCCGGAAGACTACATGACCGCCGGCGCAGTTCGCCGCCAGCGTATACCAGAAACGGTCGGCCGCGGCGATGCGCCTCTAGATGAGTCCGCGCTCGCGCGCCAGCGAGCGCGGGATGACGAGCGATCCGGTATCGCCGCGCGCGGGTCGCTTCACCGCCTGCGCGCGCGGGATCGAGACGATTTTGCCGCGGACGCGGCAGACGAGCGCGAGCGCTCCCTCCTGCACCACCTCGACGTCGTCGAAAGCGATCATCGTGTCCCGGTCTTCCGAGGGTAGCATGAAGCGCCTCGGATACTGGCTTCGATGGGCCGCGACAATCCCGTCGATCGGGTAAGTACCTCGGACGTGCGTCGCAGCGCAGGTGCCACATCTCGATTGACCGTCCAGCACGAGTCGAGTAGGAATCGCCGCGTCCGGTCGCATAGCTCAGCTGGTTAGAGCGCCTGCCTCACATGCAGGAGGTCCTCCGTTCAAGTCGGAGTGCGACCACTGGCTTTCTCCCCGCTTACACCGACGAGCTCTACCCCCCGCAGCTTCCAGGCTCCGCTCAGGCTCCAGCGCGCCGCTCGTGATCCGTGCAGCGCTCGCGTCACTCCCCGTACCAGAACGCCACGGCTCCGACGGCATGCTGCGCCAGCGATCTCGCAAGTCGGCTCCCTTCACGCCGGCGAACGGGTTGCCGCAGACCCGCAGCAGCGACGGCGCGACGAGACGAGCGCGACGCATTGCTGGCGACGACGCCGAGGGACACCCCGGGGCTAGGGGGCCGAGCATCATCACCCGAAACCGTCGCGAGCGTTGAAGACCTGTGGCACGTCGCGACGTTCACGAACGGTCGACGAGGTGCAGCGGAGGCTCGGCAGGGCTCGTGTATTCCCGACGTATCATGCCGTCGCACAGCTCGATCGTCCGGTGACCATAGAAGGCGGCGAACGCGCTGTGGGTCGCCATCGTGATCGTGACCCCCTCGGTGTGGTTGAGCTCCTGGAGGAGGTCGAGGATGGCCACGCCGGTGCGCGAGTCGAGATTGCCCGTCGGTTCGTCGGCCAGGATCAAGAGCGGCTTCGTGACGAGTGCGCGAGCGATGGCCGCGCGTTGCTGCTCGCCGCCGGAAAGCTCGGACGGAAGACGGCGCTGCGCCGCCGAGGCGATCCCGACGTGATCCAGGACGGCACGGGCGCGCCGCCGCGCCTCCGGGACCCGGAGGCCCTGCAGCTCGAGGGGCCAAGCCACGTTCTCGTCGACGGTGAACGTCGGAAGAAGGTAGAAGCCCTGGTAGACGAAGCCGATGTGGTTCAGGCGGAGATCGCTGCGCGAATCATTGGAGAGCGCCGCGAGGTCCTGACCCGCGACGACCACCCGGCCGCTATCCGGCGTATCGAGGCCCGCGATCAGGTTGAGCAGCGTGCTCTTGCCACAGCCGCTCGGTCCCATGAGGCAGACGAACTCACCACGGCGGACCTGCAGGCTTACGTCGGCCACCGCGACGATCGACTGAGGACCAGATCCGTACCGCCTGCTGACGGATTCCAACGCGAATGCGATCTCATTGGAGGCGGGGGGCACGCCGGCAGTCCGCTCGCCCTTACTCACGTGGCGCATCTGGCGCCTCTTCCGGCGCGGGGTACGCACCAGCCCGCCCGCACAGCCAGCCCCCCGCCCGCAAAAGGACCATCTCACAACCGAATCCCGCGCCGTACGCGATCATCATCCCGAGAGCGCCATCATGCGGCGGCGTTGACCCGCTCAACTCTCGCAGGACGTGAAATACTGCCGCCGAGACAACATTGCCGGACCGCCGCCACACCGCGTATGACGCCGTGAGCGAGTCATCCGCGACGCCGAGGCTCGTCGCCGCCGCTTCGAGCAATTCCGGATTCCTCGGGTGGATTACCCAGAAGCCGATGTCCTGTCGCGCGAGGCGGTGACGCGCAAGGAACCGATCCACGACCTCACCGAGCTCTCGCCGGAGCGTATCCGCGAGACGTCGCGGACGTTGGAGTCGGAGCCCGGCGGCGGTGGAGCGCACGCCGTCATCGTGGATCGTTCCGGGAAATAGCGCGCTTCCGGAAGCGATGACCGTTGGGCCTCTCGACCGCCCTCGGCCAACGACCGCCGCAGCGGCACCGTCACCGAACTGGGTGAATGCGACGATGTCAGCGGGGGACGGCTCGAGCGTAGGAAACGACAACGACGGAAGCTCCACGCTGACGATCAGGATGTTGGAGCTGGGATCAGCATTACTTAGCGCCGTGGCCAGGCCGAGGCTCGCGACTCCGCCTGCACAGCCGAGCTGCGTGCACGGCACACGGCGACAGGTGACCGGCAATCGCAGGCGGTCGATCAGATGCGTCTCGAGCGTCGGCATCAGATGGCCGGTCGAGGACACGCCGATCACCGCATCGATGTCGCCGGGGTCGAGACCGGCGCTCCGAAGCGCCTCGCGTGCGACTGCCTCACCGAGCCGGACGGCGTGTTCCGCGTAGTGGGCATTCCGCGTCTCGAGCGTATCGAGCCGAGTCAGTTCCTCGAACGGAAGAACTCCGTAGCGGGTTTCGTTCTGTGACGTCTCGACCATACGCGCGAATCGCGCGGCCATATGCGCAGGCAGGAGGGTGCCGAGCGCTTCGCACGTCTCCGAAGCGGTCATGCAGTAGCCGGGTAGCATCGTTTCCACGCTCAGCAACTCGGCCATTGAACCTCCCTTGTGCGTTCCTATTCCGATCGAAGTGCGGCGGCCGGCTCGAGTGTCGCAGCCTGGTGCGCGGGGAGTAGCCCCGCCAACCAGCAGACGGCGAGCGTCGTGGCACAAATGAGCGTCACCTGCGCGTACGGCACGTGCGTCTCCAACGCCCACCCTAGCAGCGACGGAAACGTCTGCCGGACCCACATCGTCCCGAGACCGAAGCCAACCACAACCGCGAGGAGAAGCCCCGGCAATGCCAGGCCCATCGCTTCCACCGCAATCGCGCGCCGAAGGAAGGCTCCACGCGCTCCAATCGTCCGGATGATCGCGAGATCGCGCTGACGCTCCAACACGCTCGCCGCGAGCGTGTCGGCCAGACCGACGAGGAGTACGAAGAGCAGGAGCCCGGTGAGGACGTTCACGGGAGCGAAGGCCCGGCGCACCTGCTCCGCGAAGTAGTCGATCAGGTCCTGGGCCGCCACGATCCGCAAGCCGTAACTCGGGGCGAGCCGTCGGAGAATCTCGCCTCGTAGGGCGCCCAGGTCGGTGCCAGCGGCCGCGCGCACGAACACGCGATTCACCTGCGCGTCGTTCCAGTATGCCCGATAGAGCTCGCGCGCCATGATGATCGTGCCACGCGGCGAGCTGAAGTTCACGGTGACGCCGCCAATGGCGACCTTAAGGGGTCCGCGCGGCGTTTCGAGGTTCAGGAACTGTCCGACCTGCACGCCGAGGTTGACGGCGAAGCTGCTCGAGACGAGGACCGCGGTTCCCGTGCTCACCGCCGCCCAGAGATCGGGCTGAGCGGCGCCCACCAGCGGCCACCGGCCGAACGCCGTGGTCTGGAAGTACCGAGCGTCGAAGGCGTCGATCGCAATCGGGCCGTCCGCATATTCCCAATCGACGAGACGTTCGCCGACGGCGGCCTGCACGCCCTCGATGCTCGTTATCTCCGTGGCGAGCCGTTCGTCGACCGGTGCTTCCACGTAGCCGTGCATGAGATGGGCCGAGGTCACCACCCAGTCGCCCTGTAGCGCGCCCGAGAGCGCGTGCACCAGCGAGGTCTCGAAGCTGTACGCCAGCATGCGGAGCCAGATGATCGCGCCGATTCCGACCCCGATCAACGCAACGGTGAGAACGGCGCGGCCGCTGTTCCTCGCGAGGCTCCCGCGAGCGAAGTGCGCGCTCGGCCCGGCGATCGCGCGCAGTCCGCCGAGCAGCAATGGAGACCCGATCGTGACGAGGGGTCGGGCCGCCAGCGCTGCGCCGAGGATGATCAGTCCGGTTGCGGCCAGGCCCCAGGACGCCATGTGCGTCGCCTGCTGCAGCGCGACTGCGATGACGATGGCGATCCCCGCTGCTGCCCGAAGACGCCACCCGCCGCCCTGGCGCCGTGCTACCGCGATGCCTCGTCTGCGAATCGTGTCGACGGGAGAACGCGCGGCGACATACCAAGCCGGCAGCGCCGCGGCCAGGACCGCCGTCCCCAGGCCGAGCACGATCGCGGTGAGGATCGGCCCCGCGCCGATCGTGAGATTCGCCTTGGTCGCGATGAGCTTGAAGTTCAGCGCGGCCGACGTGGCGACGACAGGGAGCAGAATTCGGCCCGCCGCGATCCCGATCGGAACCCCGAGCACGACGCCGATCGTTCCGAGCACGAGGCTCTCCTTCACCAACTCCCACCAAAGCACCCCGACCCGCATCCCGACGCCGCGCAGGATCCCGAGCTGCCATGCGCGGGTCTCGAAGACAGTGGTGAGCCGGTTCAGGATGATGAGGAAGGCTGCGGCAAGTCCGATCAGTGACACCGCGTCGACCATGATGGCGAGAGAGCTCATCACCCGCTGAAGGTCGGCCTTGCGCTGACTCGGGCTCTCGACGTGCACGCCCGGCGGGAGCCGCTGCGCAATCCCCGCAGCCACGTCACTCAGGCGAGCGTTCCGAGCGACGACGACGTCGACGCGATTCACGAGTTCTCGTTGGGTGAACGCCTCTTCCGCCGCGGCGATATCCATGACGATCAAGTTTCCACCGTAGGCGCGCCCGATGCCCTGCGGCTCGAGGATCCCCCGGACCGTGAACCGGCGTTGTCCCTTCGGGGTCATCAAGTCGAGGTGGTCGTTCGGCCGCAGCCCGTGGCGGCTGGCCCACGTTTGCGTGATGATGATCGAATCGGGCTGGTTCACGAAGACGAGAGGGTCCTCGACGTCGGGCCCCTCCGTGTCCTGTGCCTCGTAGACACCCACGGCGGCCCGGTCCGTGAGGTCCAGCCCGTGCACCATCAGCACCTCCCCGCTGCCATCGACGGTGATGGCGGTTGCGCTGACAACGGGGACCGCGAGCTCCACGCCGGGGACCCGGGCAACCTGGGCCGCTGTCGTCTCAGGAAACGGGGCCCCGCCGGCCACGACCGTGAGGGCTGCGCGTCCCGCCACCGCATCGATCACTTCGACGAAGGCCCCGACCACGGCGCGGCTGACCAGCGCCACTGCGCATACGAACGCGACCCCACAGGTGAGCGCGATGAGCGCGAGCGCCAGCCGTCCGTGCCCACCACGGAGAAACCGCCTGGGCAACGTGAGACTGAGCGCCCTGCGGATCTTCATCCTCGAACCCCACGCGGCGAGCGATCCAGCGCGGCTACCGCGGTGTCGTACCGCTCGTCGCGCTGCACGTCTGCCCCCGTGGCGATACGCATCGCCGGTCTCTTACCGAGGTCACGTTCTGCGGGGCAACCTCGTGTGCCCGCTCCCGGGTCACCCGAAAGCCTGGCGCTCCATGCCGACCAACGCGTCGAAGACCTCCTGCTCGACGATGCGGAACCGCTGCGTCGCGGAGTCGAGGCGGTGGCGCTCATCGGCACCTAGGGGGAGCTCCGCCAGCTTCTTGGTCAGCCACTCGACGTGCCACCCCTCGTCCGCCACGACCACGCGCAACACCTTCAAAGTCTGCGGGTCCACGTCGTCGCGTGCAGCGTGCGACTGGTAGCGCTCGAGCGACCGGCGTTCGACGAGGATGCTGAGGGCCAAGAGCTCCGCGATCCCGCGAGGCCGGAGGCGTAAACCCAACCGCTCCTGGTACCCCAATGTCACCGGGACTGGCGTAGTGCCCATGGCGACGATCCGCTGAGTCCAGAGCCAGGCATGGCGAAGCTCCTCTGCTGCGTGCCGTGTGAGGTGCACCTGCGCTGCCCCATCCTCGGGCATCCGGCCCAGCAGACGAAGGATAAGACTGGCCCCATGCAGCTCGGCGCTTCGGTAGTAACTGAAGACGTGGACGAGTAGGTCGTCGACTGTCATCGCTCGCGGGAACATCGGCTCGCTCACTTCGTCGCCGTCTTCGTGCGCCGACGCCCCAGGGCACGAGCCCGCGCGGCCGCCGGCGCCGACACGACGACCGGGGCCCGCTCGACGCCAGAAATATGATCGAGCAACTCGCGGAACTCGGTGAGGAACTCGACTTCCGCGGCCACGAGCTTCATCCGGCGCGACAACAGCACAGGTAATGGATGATACTGCTTGCCGGCGGTCGCAAGGTCCGCCAATGCGTCGCTCCGATCGCGAGCGAGTGTCTTGCTCTGTATCCACAGGGTTTCCTCGCGGCGAGCGAGGACACGGCTTCGGACATCGGGCGGGACCCGATCAATGAAGACAAGCCATGCTGGAAAGTCGCCGTCCTGACCCGAAGCCGATGCGAGCCAGCGATCGAACACTTCTCGACCCCCCTCGGTGATCTGGTACGGGATGCGACGAGGGTCAGCGGCCGGCGGGTTCGCGCCGGTCTGCACCAACCCCTGCGCCGAGAGTCGGCCGAGTTCACGATAAAGGCTCCCGGGGTTGATGCGCTCACCGAGCAACGAGCGGTGCTCGGTTAGCAACTCGTAGCCGTGCCGCGGACGCCCGTCTCGGAGGAAGCCGAGAACCAAGTGACAGAACACGGGTGAGGAGCCCCCTTCTGTAGGTGATCCGGCGCGTCGGGACGATAGGACCCGCGGATACTCGATGTCAAGGAATATCAACCTTAGCGCGAATAGATGCACGGCACATATTGAGTGCCCTCGCACACGCTCGCGTCGCTCCTGGCTGCAATGCACACACAACCGCACGCATGCTTGGAAACTACCATGTAAAGCCATTGACGGAGCCACTCGAAACCAAATGAAGGCTGTTCCTGCCCAGGGAACCCGGCGCGCGGTGCGTCGCTCTCATCCCGGGTAGGAGGCCCACTATGTCACCGGTTGACCGCGCCCGCGCCTCGCTGGCACAACTGCGCACAACCCGCAGCGGCGGACGAAAGGGGGTGAAACGGATGTTCCGCTGCTTGCTTCTCTTGCTGCTCCTGGCCGCGCCCGCGTTCGCGCAGACGACCACCACCGTGCCGGACACCTGTGTGCCGAGCACCGCGGCCGAGTTCCAATCCGTGACGGCCGACGACATCACCTTCCATTCCCTGCTCTCGCTCCTCCAGAAGCGCCACTACGACACGACCCAGCCGCAGAACGTCCAGCGCTGTACGACTGCGGGACAGGTCAGCTACTTCGCGGCGATGCCGAATCTCCGTGTGGGCGAGGACCCGGCCGTGGCCTTCTACGCGCCGAGTCTCCCCGAGTCGCAGCGCGGCCGAACCGTCTACAAGAAGGGGAGCCGCGTCACCGTCGAGGCGACGGCGACCACGACTTGGATCGTCTGGCGCGACCCGGCCGGGAATCCAATCCGCCTGAAAGTGAAGAACGGGGCCGGGAAGCCGATGCATCCCGCGCCCGAGCCCGCGCCACAGGGCGTGCGGAGGCATCTTTGACGTTCATGCCTTGGACCTCCCGCGCGAGGTGGACGAGTGCGAGACGCGCCAGCATGTCTACGAGCGCTGCGACACCGATTACCGGAACAAACTGGACGAGATGCAGAAGATGGCGTTCCGCCTCAAGAAAGGGACGGATGGGCTCGACACGTTCGAGTGCGTCTTCATCAACCCGCTCGCTTGTCTCCGCCGGAGCGCCAACATCTTCATCGACAGCCAGCTCGGCCCCTGCCACGACGAGGAAGTCGCGATCACGGCGACCCCCTGCAAAGAGCCTGACTGCACCTTCGGGAGCTGCAAGTGGACGACCGGGACAATGTTCGGCCTACTAGGCCGTCTGCGCTGGCTCTGCATCCCGGATTTCACCCAGCCCCCCGGCTCGTGTGGCGCGTCGCCGGGCTGCCGCTGCGACTACGACACTTGCACCGCGAACTGCGGCACGACCACCACGACCACCACGTGCCCCACGTGTTTCTCCGAATCGTGCGCCGCGTGTGGCCCGCAGACAGCCCTCGGCACACCGCTACCGCCGGGCACCGGCTTCGGCATCTTCTCGACGCGGCCCGATTGCAACCTGTGCTGCGAACAACCCGTCAACGTCTGTCATACTACCGATCCGACTCACCCGTGCTGCGTTAACCGATTCACTGCCGGAGACCTTTACTGTTGCCCTGAGTCCCCGGGCACGTGCCCGGCCTCAGTTTGCCCTCAGTGAAAATGGAACGGGCCAGGGGAGCATGACGCTCGCCCTGGCCCGTTCGCCCCGGGGTATGATCACCGCGCTTACGCGGCTCCGCGTAGTGCGCGGATTACGCGGCCAGGCGACTAGAAGACTTGCGCCAACCGCTGGTCGGCGGGACCGCCACTCAGACACAGGCGCCGTCATCGGTTCGCGCGTGCTCGCCGTTCCGGCGAGCGGCTACGCAGCGGGCATCCTTCTGGTGATCACGGTGACGAATATCGTCTGGAACAGCTACGCCACGTCGGTCCAGGACAACAAGGGCAACGTCTACACGAATCACGGAGTCATCACCTCCAAGCCGCTGCTCGCGAGTGGCGGGCAGGAGGTGATGTTCTCGTCCATCCTCACGAACGCGCTCGTCGCCGGCGACAGCATCGAGGTGTTCTTCCGCGCGGCGAACGGAGTAAGCATCTGCGTCGGGAATTTCGTCGGGGTCACCGCCGAGGACAAATCCGCGCAGTCCTTCGGGATCACCACGCCGGACGTGTCCGCTGGCCCGCTCGCGACTTCGACGGCGAACCCCGTCCTACTCGTCGCGGCGATAGGCCACGAGTTCGCCAACGCCTTCGCACTAGGCTCGGGTTTCATCGAGCTCATCGAGACGACCGGGCAGGGGCAGGCGGCGATCCACTACCGGATTGACTCGGACAGCGCGAACATCATCGGCATCCGCGACCGGCACTCCGGCGTGATGATCCAGAGCGGCGGGCCGCCACGACCGCCGGGAGCTCGACCGTCACGGGCTCGGGCTCGACAGTGTGGAACAGCGGGACGGAGGCACAGCGCATCTTCCCGGGGGACACGATCCGACTCTACAACGGGACGAACATCGAGGAGCGCGTCGTACAGTCCATCGCGAGCGACACTTCGCTCACGACGACGGAGCCGTGGAACTTCACGTTCTCCGCGACGGACTGCATCGTCGTCCGTGGCCCTCGGCTCATCACGGCGACGACCCGGACTGGGACTCGACGCTGACGAACGCTGGGCGCGCCCGTGGACGGGTTGCGTCCATCGCGACCGGGTGGTGCTCGCGTGCCCGAAGGGGAAGGACCCGCACACAGGTGGATTCACCGCCTCACATGCAGGAGGTCCTCCGTTCAAGTCGGAGTGCGACCACTCTGCTGGGGCCGCGCGTCCTCGACCTCCGGGAGAGGCGCCACGCGACCGAAGCGCGCGAGCAGCAGCACGTCATACGCGAGCTTGAGGACGCCGGCGCAGACGAGCGGCCACGCGAGCCCGATCCGATCGAACATCAGACCCGTGAGGAGCGGTGGGACGGCCGCTGCGAGGCTCCGCGGGACGTTCGTCACGCTCGCGGCCGCGGTGCGCTCGTCCGGCGGTACGACGGCCATGACGTACGCCTGCCGCGCCGGCACGTCCATCTGCGAGAGGAGTCCGCGCAGCAGGAGACACGCGACCGCGAGCGGCGCGGTCGGCGCGATCCCGGCGAGCACGAGGAGCAGGTTTGCCGGGACGTGCGTGTAGACCATCGTCCGCACGTGGCCGATCCGGGCGGCGAGCTGCGCCGATACCCACTGCGACGCGGCGCCGAGGAGGCCCGTCGCGAAGAAGATCGCGGCGGCCGCTTCGACGCGGAGCCCGAAGCGGCGGTAGAGCCAGAGGACGAGCAGCGACTGCACGACGAAGCCGCCGCCGAAGGAGTCGAGGCTGAAGAGCGCGGCGAGCTCGAGGACCGTCCGGCGCGAGCGCGCGAGCGGCGCGCCCGTCGCGACCGCGCCCGAGCCGCGGAGGCGGAGATAGATGACGCCGACGACGACCGCGACCGCCGCATAGACGACGAAGCCGCAGCGCTCGGCGAGCGCGACGTCCGCGCCGAGCCGATTCGCGATGATCGCCGGCCCGGCGCTCGCGAGCGCGCCGACCGCGCCCGCGACGTTGCCCGACACGTTGTAGGCCGCGAACGCCCGTGTTCGTCGCGCGGCCGGGACTGCGTGCGCGAGCTCCGCCTGCTCGGTCGGCAGGAAGACGCTCACGTCGCCGGCCGAGGGATTCAGCGTCCCGACGACGGCGACGACGAGGAGGGGCCAGAACTGCGTGAGGCCGGCGAACGCGACGCCGGTGACGAGCATCAGCACCGCGGCGCCGAGGAGGAGCCGACGGCGGTCGAGTCGATTCCCCGCGAGCCCGACGGCGATCGTGAGCGCCGCCGACCCGAGGAGCGTGCCGGTCACGATCGCCCCGATCTCGAACGACGCGAAGCCGAGCGTGACGAGGTGGCCCGGCAAGAGCACGCTCACGATCCCGTCGGCGAATCCGCGCAGCCCGCGCGCGATCACGATCGAGGTGGCGTCGTGCGAGGGCGTGTCGGCGCGGAGAGCCAGGACGGCGATTCTGCCGGCCTCCGGTCGCGCATGCGAGCGCGCTTGACAGCACGGCCTTCCGTCGGGCACGGCGACGCCGTGATCACCGTCCGCGACGTGGAGAAGACCTTCCGCCAGGGCGACTCGGAGGTGCGCGCGCTTGCGGGCGTCTCGCTCGACATCCCGGACGGCGACTTCGTGTCGATCGTCGGGCCGAGCGGCTCCGGAAAGAGCACGCTCCTCCACCTGATGGGCGGTCTCGACGCGCCGACGGCCGGCGAGATCGAGATCGAGGGCACGGCGCTGTCGCGCATGAGCGACGACGACATCACGATCTTCCGGCGCCG
>Ga0075434_100004225_pt1 | contig 12874 bp, 19 predicted proteins | sample RhiMethybrSRZTD3_FD_75298 | JGI IMG/M metagenome (GOLD analysis project Ga0075434, IMG submission 75298) | Populus rhizosphere microbial communities from Tennessee, USA - Rhizosphere MetaG P. TD hybrid SRZTD3 | ecosystem: Host-associated > Plants > Roots > Rhizosphere > Soil | place: USA... | reverse complement strand
GAACACATAGTCCTGTGCGCTCACCGTACTCAGCCCCGCGCTAATCACCATGGAACCCTTGAGATTCGTCGGTGGAACATAGGTCCGCGCCACTGCCGGGTCTTGCTTGAGCACGATCCGAAACGGCTGCCCCGGCCTGCCGTTGATAAGCGTCGAACTCGTGACGTTCGCAGTCAACGTCATCACGAAGCAAGAGGCTCGCGACAGGTCAAAGACCGGCGTAGCACTAAACGTCAGGACTAGTTCATCAAGAAGTAACGGCGAGCGTCCCAGCAAGTCATCGAGAGGGATCTCAACGGCACGCCGGAACTGATCCTCGTTCGTCCGGTCGTACCGCTCAGGGGCCTCTGGAAGTTTAGGCATCTAACGCCGTCCTTGCGGAATGACACCCGCCCGGAACGACCCGATTCGGAAATCGCTACCCACCTGCGCCGAACCCAAGGCATACTGCATCCACTGCAACTGAGCGCGTGAGCCGTCTGGCGTGACCTGCGTAATCCGAACCGACAGATTCGTATAGTCCGTCGGCGTGATCGGCAGAACGTGTGAAATGACCGTGTTCACCGACAGCGTGAGAATCTGGGCGGTATCATCCCATGATCCCAAGAGCGTGCCCTTGTTTGTCTCGTTGACGTAGGCCTGCCGCGCCTCGATGAGCCATTGCGTCATCGCACCCGATTCGTTCTTGACGCTGTATCGGAGACTCACGCTCGGGATGCCCGGAGGAACGGTCCCTGGAGCGAACTTGGTCACGTAGACCGCAGTTCCCCCCCCGAGATTGTTGACGATCTCCACGAAGTTGCCGTCGCCGTCCGGATCGGGACTCGCTCCGATATCAACGTTCTCATCGAGATAGGACCAGAGATTCGCCGTGATGTTGCCGCCGGGACCATTGCCGAACCAGACGGACGGAAAGGCTCCGGTGAAATCGCCGAACAAGTCTTGGATGGGGACGATGACCTGCACGAACGTCACGACAGCCGTGGTCGGGACTTCAGCGAGTTTCAAGCGAATCTGGCGTCCCGTGGCACGCACATCTGTCGAGGCGGTCAGGGTGTAGGGACCGTTGACCGATTCCGAGGCCATGGGATAGAGCGCCGTGAAGAACGTCGCGCCGACCTGTCCGAGAAGTTTCTCGTCGGGCAGGAGTTTCTGAACGAGGGCCACTTGGTCACCCGTGCCGATCTCAAGCGGACCGCTTTCGACGAAGGCAGGAACGTTGTCTCGGGCGTTCCCCGTCTCATGGGCGTAGAGTCTCCCGTCCGTCCCCCACATCAAAGGAGTCGCAAAGACTCCCGCTCCGGAGCCGGAGGCCCGTCCAAGGTTCCCCGTCATCCAGAACCCTGTCCGATAGTTCAGACTGACGTAGCGGTCGTTTTCCAGCGTCGTCCCCTGCGACTTGGACGGGTAGAACCACCACATTTCTCCGAACTGCGTCACGGGAACGGCGGTGATCTTGGCCTTCTGGTCTTTGTTCAGGTCCCCGAATACATAGTCCGCGACTTCACAGGGAATCGGGCGCACCGCTCCGGCATAGGTGAAGAATTGTCCGTCGCCCATCCAGTAGGCCGCGCCTTCGGCGATTGCTACGGCATTCGGGCCGATCAGCCCGCAGTTTGTACCGCGTTGCTGAAAACTGTAGATCAGACTGCCGCCGATGAATACCGCAGCCCAAAGGTCCGCGTCGGTCCAGATCAGCGTCTCCCGGTCCGTCCGACGGCCCGACTGAATCCGTCCCGGTGTCTGGAGCGGAAAGCTTCCGGCTTTGTTCGAGCTGGAGGGCGTCCACGTCGTCAACGTCTGCTGGTCAGGCCATTGCACGAGCCGTGGATCGCTTCCGGCTCCCAGCGCAAAGAGAAAGCGTTCCGGGGTCACGACGAGTGCCCGACAGCCCGTTGGAGAGTTCGTGATCTGCGTAGCCTGAGCAGTAGGGGTCGAGGAATACAGTTTTCCGTCCGCCGTGAAGCATGCGACGAGAATCTCACCGAAGTTGTCAAGACTCCACGTATCCGCGTCAATCAGAACGCCGAGTTGCGAGCCCCCGCCATAGAGACCGTCCCCATAGAGCCCACCGCCGTAGAGCCCAACTCCCGTGGCAATGAAGCCGTCTTGATTGCCATTCGTGAGTCCTGCGGGCGTGATGTCGGTCAGGATACCCGCCGAGAACGCATAGAGCTTGCTCGTCGTCCCTGAGGTCCCGACCGCAACCCACCCCGTCGCGTCGTTCTTGCGCCACGTTAGTGAGCCGCGGGGTTTTCCCACGACGAGGACTTCGTTGCCGCTCGTATCCCGGGACAGACTCCAGCCACCGATCGGGCGGAGGGCTCCCTCGAACCACCGCATGGCATGGCCGTTAATCCAGCGGTTGCGGTTCTGGTAGGACGTACCAGACCGCGCCAAGCCAGGAGGCAGGTCAAGGCGGACGAGCGTTTCCACTACTTCGGAGTTCCTTCGCTACCGGGAATCGTCATGGGCTCCTATCGTCGGTCATGCGGTATCTACTGCTCTTACTTCTCGCCGCCCCTCTGTCGGCCCAGCGTCCAATTGACTACGGACTAGCAACCGTGTCCTCAAGCCTCCTCGTCTTGGACTGGAGCCAAACCCGGGAGGTCGCCAGACATCCAGGGTCATACAGCGAGACCAACTTCCTCCTTGGCCGCCATCCTTCACCGGCTGTCGTGGATCGCTATTTCGCGATAGTCGGTCTTGCGAATCTCGCGGCCCTCAAACTCCCTGCCATTCCGCGCCGCCTTTGGTATGGCTCCGTTATAGTCCTTGAATCCGTCTGTCTCTATCACGGCCATGTTCTTGGCGTCAGGATGCGATTCTAGACCGCCAGCAACTCAATCAGGACATTCTGCACGGTCAGCGTCCCCGCCCCTGTCAGGTTACCCCTGACATCGATCGTGATCGCATTCGCAAGCGTTTCTGCTGCGGTAGCGGATTCGATTAGGATGGCTCCAGCAACTCCCCCGAGGACGAAGGAACTCCCTTGCTGTGTAGCGGCTCCCGTACGAGCTAGGACGAGTTGCGCGAAATAGCCCCCGCCGCTCGCAATGTCGGTGCCCCCCGCTGCATCAAGCACGTAGGATGCACCGAACTTGATTCGGATGATGGCGGTGTTCGTTGCTGCGCCGCCTAATGTAATCCGAATCTGCCGACCATTGATGTTGAGGGTAGCAGCAGGCAATGAGAACGTCGTCAGACTGACTTCCGACGTGCTGGCGGTGCTCAGACTATTGGTCTGAAAGAGCACCTGCGATACGTGCGCCGTTGCCGCCGCAGCTCCCGCCCGTGCGTAGCCTCCGTGCAGCGGTCTGGCGTACCACGTCGTTCCGCCGTCCTTGGTCAGCAACTCCACCGCATCGACGCCCGCCACCTGAAACAGCGGGACACCACCCGTGAGCCATGTGACGGATGCGGGCCAGGTCAGTGCGAAGGCTGCCCCGTTGGTGATGATGCAGACGATGCGGACGAAGAAACTGGACGACGGGACATTGGCAAAAGCGATGGTCGTAGCCTGACTGACCGTAAAGACGAAGGCTCTCCCTTGGGCGAGGTCCAACGTCGTCGTGCCACCGACCGTAGGGCTCTGAAACTGAATGCGAGGACGGGCGAACTCACCGTCTATGATGTCAAAGTCAGTGTTGAGCTTTGGTCCCCAGAGTCCTGAACCAGCAGGATCTAAATTCCCGGGTTTCACCAGACCGTAGGTGGAAGTTGTCGTATCGGCCATCTAGTACTCGTGCCTCAACCGACGTTCCTCATCCCACGACAAGCACTCGTTGCCCCAACGGTGCCCCTTGATCGGCTGCAAGGCTACCGGCGTGGTGACCACGGTATCGGGGCCGACGTACTTGTAGCACGCCGGGTGCGAAGGATGCTTGATTCCGTGGATCAGCGTGTTTGTCCACTCCGGAACAAAGGCACCCACCGGCAGCGTTAACGCCACGCCTTCATACCGTCCGCCCCATTTGGGAAACCGTAACGCATAGACTGCGAGCGCATCCGCCGCGATTCTCGCATACCACGGAGCCTTGAGGAGTATCCCCGTGGTGTTGATCGCCGCGCCCGCACTCATGAAGGTCAGGTCGGAGGGTTCCGGACGTGGTGCAGCGCCGCCGTGCTCTTCCATGGGCGGGACGAAGCACGCGGCGAGACTGAGCAGCAGGAGCCAGCGCATTATTGCCCCGCTAGTGTTTGGGAGGCGAGGAGTCCGTACTTCTCGGCTAAGGCCTGACGGATAGCATCAAGGACGCAGGGCTGAAAATCACCTGTGAAGATCATGAATTCAGCGCAATCCCCATTCCAGAATTGGGACGGTGTACCAGTGGCTCCGATACTGATATTCATATTGCTATCGGTTCCAGCGAGCCCAGCCTTCGTGAAGAGAACGCCGTCCACGGTGAATCGACTGTTGGGGCCGACTGGCTGAGCCATAACTGTGCAGATGTGCCAGAGTGTCGAATCGCCGGCCGGACCTGCATTGACAACTGTACTATCGTCTGCCCAAGCCAGTTTGTTGTTCGTGAGCCAGTCCATGTCAAAACGAATTCGATCGGCATGAAAGGACAGAGCACTGTGGACGAGGTTGTCATCCGCTAGCGAATTTTTGATAACGCCAACCATCGTCAAGGGACGCGCATTCGTTCCTGCGAAACCAGCAACGTTGCGGGCGCTCGTCCCATCGTACCGGACCGCTGGATACACGCCATTTAGGCCCGCGACGCCCACTTTGAAGATCGGCGTTCCGCCTACGCCTAAGTCACGACCGTTTCCCGATAGGTCCTTCCAAGTTGAGACGGTCGCGCCATCTGCGGGGAGTGCCGCACCGAGTCCGTTCACTGAATCGGCGGCATACCACGCAAATAGTCCCGGTAGTGTCCGTGGATCAATCCGTAGAGAGTTGCCCATGATCGGCTCCTAACCGAAGACCCGTGCGAGTTGTCTCGGCCTCGGCGCTCCGCCATAGAGACGGCGCTCAGTGAGTATCCGCAAACTCCGCATCCCATCCTTGACCCGGGCTTCCCAGACCGGAATCCGCTCGTCATGCGCAAGGTACGACGCGGCCTCGACCAGTGATCCGAACAGGTACAGGTCCGGCGCATCTCGGAGTAGGGCGTTCGTCGTCTGCGTTCCGCTCAACGCCGGGAGAAATCCCACACACTCGATCTTGAGGTTCGCAATCGGCGCCGTAGAGCCTGCGGGGGGCCAGAAGCGGATCGTCGTCGTCCCCGCCACGACATCCTGATCGACGTAGCAGACCTGCCCCGCTGGGGTTCGGATGGACGACTGGGACTCCATGAGATTCTGGTACTGCTCTTTGCTCACCAAGTCGAGCGGGAAGTTGTGCGCTCCCGCCGCACCGTCGTTGTAGGAGACTGAGAGCACGTCGGAGACCGTCGCTGCGAGGACCGTGTCTGCCGTGACGTTCGTCAGGGAAACGGTGGTGCGCAGCCAGTCTCGGAGTTCTCTCCGGAACCGCGCCTCCGCTCGCGTCACAAAATCTGGGATGACTGCGGTCAAGTCGCTCCGATTCACCTCAACCCCTACGGCGAGGAGCAAGTTTGCGTAAGAGTCAAGCGCCACGGCTCACCTTTTTGGCGTTCAGGGCGAAGCGGGCCTGAGCTCCAAGCTTCCCGGGCGCATGTGCCTTCGCTCGAGCATAAGCCTGTACGCTCTTGCCGGCCCGTTTCGCCTTGGCAGTGAAAATCCCCCGGCGACTCTTGGGCACCGCGGCTTGCATCCAGAGATGCGCGTCCGGGTGCCCGTCCTTGATGGACATCAGTCGGGCTTCACCGACCGCAAGCCGCCGCGGACGGAGTTCACAGGATTGGCGTAAGGTTTGGGATTGGGCTTCGCCTTCCGACGCGCCTTCTCGACGCGCGGACTCCAGACGTTCCCCTCATGCGCAGGCCCCATGTGCTTGGCTGCAACCGCTCCCAGACCCCCGTTGTGAGACTGGGCTTTGCTGTTGGTGTCCACGTCCAGACCGCCCTTAGGAGTCCCAGAGGTGGACCCGATCCGACCATCCGTCTTTACCCTCTCAAGCCCGGGGGTTGGAGGCAGGTCTTTGTTGCTGGACTGGAGGCGGGTGTTCTTCGTATAGCGATGCGTCATGATTCCTCCGACACAGGAAGTGCGTTTTTCATCTTCACGGCATGACTTTGCTCGAACTCGAACGTCCCCATGTGCATGACGTCGTGCGACAGATCGTGATCAACCCAGATCGAGGCCCCGGCTTCTTGGAGCTTGCGGCAGAAGTAGGAATCCTCGCCTGTGTAGGCCCCGACTTCCGTATGCCATCCCACCATGAACCACGGCGGCGCGACCTTCTTGATCGCATCGGCTTTGACGAGCATCAGACCCATGCCGATCTGATCGACCTTCTCCAGACCGCTCGTCTCGTAGTCCGTGTAGACCCGCACGCCTTCCTGCTTGACCGCGACGGGATAGAACGGCGGTTTCCGGCCTGTGTAGTTCGCCGCCACAACATCCTGATTCCGCGCCATGAGCTGCAATAACGCATCGGGGGGAAACCGCATGTCGCTGTCCAGGAACAGCAGCCAGTCGCATTCGGCGTTCAAGGCTCCAGCCACGGTATCGTGACGGACCTGCGGCAACCACGTCCCAGAGGACTGAAACCGTCTGAGGTCCCAGTCCGGCTGTTGGCGGATGGTATGCGCCACCATCCCTACGAGGTCGTAGGAGAACCAGCAAGACACCCAATCTTGGGTGGCAAGACAGAGGCCGATTCTCACAGGCGTCCCGACTTGGTGCGCCACTTCGAGTTGTCCGAGTCGTTCAGCCACTTCTTGAAGTCCTTGGTCTCCTGAATCCGCCCCTCCGTACGCAGTGACTGCCAGAGGTGCATGGGCAGTTTGGCGACGTAGTGCATCTCGCCTTTCCACCCCGATTTTGCGTCATTGCGCATCTGGGTTGCTCTTTCCAGCACGGGTTCCACGTCTACGCGCGTCTCGACGGCAAAGGAACCGTCGGGAAGGGTATGGAACAGCACCAGTTTCCCCGTCCGGCGGTCGCGCATTAAGACCCGCGGTTGGAACTCGCTCATCGGGCCGGTTTCGCCAAGGTCAGGCAGTTCTGGCGATGCCCGTCGATCCACTGCTTTTCTGAGTCATCCCAGCTCCGCACCCGAATCCCCGTAATGGGATTGTAGCCGGGCCGAGCGTGACAGGCCGGACAGGCAGTCTGCGCTTCCCACTTGAGCGCGGCTTCCATCATCGGACGGTAGCGCTCTACCAGTCGCTCGTAGTCGCCTTCCTGAATGGCGATCTCGACCAACTTGTCGCCGCGAATCTGCTTGAGATACCGCTCCGCTGTCGAAGGGGTCAGTGGCTCGACCGGATTCTCCGTCTTCTTGGGGCGACCCCGGCGTTTGGGTTCTGCGGTCACTTCTGGCATAGCGTCCTCATTGAATGGCGTAAAAGACTTGGACTCCAGCTGCCGATCCGGTCAGACCCTTCTCCGTCGTGGTGCTCGCCGCCACGAGCCCAATCCGTAACTTGAGGCCTCCAGGAGGCAACGCAACGGTCGTGGTGCTCGTGCTTGCCGGGACCGAGAACTCCCAGTCCGGATTCGTCGTGGCGAGTGTCACGTTGGCCGCCAAGGCGTCGAACAACTGGATAAAGACCGCGGCGGCTTGGTTATTACAGACTTGCACGCCCATGAGGATGCCTTCACCCGTAAAGACTTGGGGTTTGGCTGCAGCAAGGTCGCGCGTCTGGTACTTCTCGGAAGGGGCTAACTGTTCCATGGTCAGGCCTTCTGGATCAGGAAGCGGTACGTCCCCGCTGGAGGAACGTTCGCCGCTGCGGTGAAGTTGCCCCACTGAATCGCGATGTGTGTTGCATCCACGACTCGAGCTCCCACGACACCAACGTGCGTGTTGTCCACGACGGGAGTAGACACGCCGACATAGTCTCCTACCGCCAGCGTCGTCTGGTTGTACTGCGCCAGCAGCGCCGCGGATACGTCGTAGGATTCCTCCGTCACATCGACCGCCGCGCTCCGGGCCGTGGGCGTCAGGGCTACGGAGAGGACGGTATTGCCCGCGAGTGGCATGTTATTCCTGCTTCCACTGCGAGCAACCCAGCCGATGACCCTGTTTGTTCTCGATGCCCGTGGCGGGATTGTAGCCGGGACGCCCGCCGCACTCGTCACAGGGAACCTGATCGTACCAACTCGGCTCAGCCTTGGGTGCTCTTGATCTCGGTGCTTCGTCCAGATCCTTCGGCATCTCTATCCTCCTCTGTGAGGAGGGGCCCGAAGGCCCCTCACTCAGTCGTGATTACACGAGGTCAGCGACCATGCCGTGAGCGTAGTCGGTGTAAACTTTTAGGCCCCACTCTGCGAGCATGAGCTTCTTCTCCGCATCGCCGGTCTTCGCCAGATCCTTGACCTGGAACGGTCGCAGATAGACGATGGCGACGTATTCGAAGTCCAGCACCCAGGCATCGCGGTCCCGTTGGAACCGGTTCGGCACGATGCTGTACGTCCCGAACTCCCCGACATACACATCAGCTGCCCCGATGATCGCGGCGGGAGTCGCTTCGGTCTGCGAATACGTCTTGGTGGCGATCCCCGCGAATCCTGAGGCGACCGCTTTCTGCGTCGGCCCGAGCATGATGGTATCCGGGCTGCCGCCGTTGGTCCACACACCCGACAACACGGTCTTGAGTAGGGATTCCGTGAAGGCGCGCTGCGTCCCATCAGTCCGGGCGTTGGTGAAGGTCGTGGCATCCGTCGGATTCGCTCCGCCGGCACCCATCGACACGTTCGTGCCGTCGATCGATCCGATGATGGCCCCCATCGTCCCGGTCTTGGGAGCCGTACCCGTACCACCTGCCGCCGCGGCGACACGATCCAGCGAGTTCTTCTCGATGTCGCGCTTGATTTCGGCGGAGCGTTTGGTGATCTGGTAGGCCAGTTCCGACTTACGACCGGCTTTGGACACGGCTTCGACCGTATCCGCCACGATAATGGGCTTGCTCGAGATCTGGGAGCGGTTGCCCATACGGACCGTTGCGGTCACGGCGGTAAACGTCGTGATGTCGTCGCCCTGAATCTGGGCATTGGACGAGACAGCAGCCGCAAGCACGTCGCGTTGCCACTCGAACAAGGTGTTCTCGATGGATTCTCGCCCCGCGTTGGACATGAACGGCGTGTCCTCGGGGGAGATGTTGTAGACGATATTGCTCAGCTCTTCACGAATCCCCTTGATGTCGAAGGTGGTCGTGGTACTCGTGATAATCGTCATCGCTTCCCCCAGCCGTTAGTCGGGCAGGAGGGCTTCGATCGCACTCTGGGCGTCACGACTGCGGTGCGTCTTGGCCGCCTGCTCGATCAGTTTGTCCTGTCGCGCATTGGGCCGCGGGCGCTCCGGGGTGCCAGGCTTCGCTGTTCTGATGCTCGACACCTTGGCCTTCGTGGCTGGGGTCGGCTCCCGGTGCAACTCACGGTACTTCATGGCATCATGGAGCAACCGAATGGCGCGGTGATCCACCACGCTGCGGACTTCCTGCTCCGTGTAGCCGTACTGCTTGCCTGTCTGCACCAACTTTGCTTGTGCCGCCTTGAACGTCTCGGGCTCCCGCCATTCCGGGATGGCCTCCAACAGTCGATCCTGCTCAGCGCGCAAGGTCTGCTGATACGTCTTAGCCTGCTCCTCCTGCGCCTTGCGATTCGTCTCTTCTTCATGCCGCTTGAGCTTCTCCAGCGCGGCTTTCTGGGCTTCCCAGTCGGCCTTTTGCTTCAGAAACTCTGCCGGCTCCATCTGGCTCCGCAGTTGCTCCCAGTCGGGCTCACCCTGGATGCGCTCAAGTGCGCTCCGTAACTGGGCCAGTCCCGCCTGGTACTGCTGGCGCTCTTGCGCGACGGCTTGACTTTCCGTCTCGAAGGCCCGGCGCTCATCCGCCAGCGCCATAGTCTTTTTGCGGTAGTCTGCGTCCCGTGAGTAGCCGTTCTTCAGTTCCTCGAGGTCTACGACGACGGGCTCGCCGTCGACCTTGACCTCGTACCGCTCGTCGGTTGTCTCTGGGGCTTCGGTGTCCGAGCTCTCAGGGGATGGCTCGGGTGGAGTCTCAGGGGCTGGAACGGTTTCCGGGGTGTCCTCATCGAGCCCGAGTTCGGTGATGAGGCCAGTAACCTTTTCCAGCGTCTGCTTGGGGTTGAGCGATTCGCTCTTGACCCCGGGTACTGTAGGCATAATGCGAAATCCTCCCTAGACTGTCAAGTTCGGGCGATGCTGCGTAACACTACCTGAAACTTCCGGAAGGCTTGGAGTTCCGCCCAATGCTGTTCGCGTTCGACTGCGGTCTGGGCGCGGGCCCAGTCATCCTTGATCCGCGTCTCCGTCGTGGCGAACGCCTGTTTCACGGCGTCCTTGCTGAGCAGCAATTGGACTTCCTTCGCCGCGTAGGCTTTCGCTTCCGGCGTGTCATCGAGGATCGGGACGGGCTCGCGCTTAGTCGGCATTGGCGATGTTTTCTAGCGAGTCCCGAACGAATCGAATGGCATATGCGATACTCTGATCTGCCGTCGCGCGCGGGCACAGCGTCAGATACTGCCATTCCGCCCTGTCCATAGCTCGCGCTATAGATTCGAGCCATTCGCGTTTCGTTGCCTCTGGCCAATGTGCGACTTCACTCTGCGTAGCCTCGCAATACTGTGCTGGTAGATCAGTCATTGACTGTCTCCAACTTCAGGGTCCGTTCGCGTTCCACGTCCAGCTTCTCCCGGGCGATATCCGCCTGGATTTGGGCGATGGTGATTTGACTGCCGAACTGCGCGTTCGTCGCAGCCACTTTCACGGCCACGTCGGCTTCCGCCTTGTCCCGCTCCCGCTCGTCTATGAGATGTATTTCTTCCCGGCGCAGTTCCAGGTCCGCTTGTTTGCTCAGCAATTGCGCGCGGAGGTCGGCCATCTCCTGCTGGGCTTTGACCTGCGCGATCTGGAAGTCTGCCTGCTGTTTCGCGAGCGAGGCTTGGGCCTTCTGCATCTCCGCTTGTGCCAGGACCATGTTGGGATCGGGCTGCTGCGGTTGCGGGGGCGGTTGCCAATCCGTCGGGAGGTCGTTCCAGAACTTCCCGACATCCTTAATGCCTTGGAGTTCCAACATCGTCGCGTAGGTATGCCGCAACTGGCCCACGGTCACGAGGGGATTGCTAGGACCGAGTAACTGGAGAGCTGCTTCCTGCTTCTGGGCCGTTGCGGCGAGGACCCCCAACTTCTCTGACGTGCCGATAGCGACGTTGACCGACACGTCCATTTCCGCATCCCACGCCTTGGGATCGACTTCGACGTACTGATTCCGCAGTCGGACGATGCGTTTCCGGGGCTGGTGCTCCACCAAGAGCTTGAGCAGACCTTTGCCGAGGCGTTTCATAGGCCCGACGAAGTTGCGGGCGATCAGCTCGAGTTGTTCGGAGGCCGCTTGGACCGTCGCTTTGACGCCGACTTCTGGGGTGCTCTGGAGAGAGTCTGGATCAAGCGTCGAAGGCAAAGGCCCAGTGCGCTGCTGCTTGACGTTGTCGAGATAGGCCAACATGGCGAGGGCATCTTGGCCGTGCCATTCGAAGTTTTCGATCATCACCGCTTGCGCTGGCGGCACGTCATCTACCGCGACGTTCTGCGAAATGGCCGTGGATTCCATGGCCTGTATATCGACCATACCGCGCGTGTAGTATCGGCGGGGGAAAATGGACATTGAGAGACCGTCAGCCGCAGCTCGGGCGATGCTGGACTTCATCAGTTGCAGGTCCATTACTCGATCTGCGACGGAGTTTCCAATAAGGACGTGAGGTTCGGGATCAGGGCAGAAGATGGCAAACGGACGTTCATCCACAGGCTCCGGTTCACCGACGACGTGGAAACTGGTCCCCAAGCAGCGTACTCTGACCAGTTCGGAGATGCCGTCTCCATCAAGGTCGAGGTAAGGATAGGCTTCGATCCAGAGGTTCCGTTCTTCCGCCGGCGTGGCCGCTTGGTTGACATGTGCAATCCCTCCCCGTCGGGCGATTTCCTCGATGCTCTGCCGAATCTCCGAGGACTGACCACCCCACTGATTGATCTCCGCTTCCGGGACACCCATGGCGATCAATTCGGACCGCGTCTTCTCCGTGCGGTGCCCGATGAAACTCGCGTCATCCAGGCTTCTGGCGTCCCGGGAGATCAGCATCTCCTCCGGAGGAACACAGCGGATCATCGCGATCCCGTCCCGTCTCCAGTGCCGATAGTGCACGTCATAGAACGTGATGCCTTCGACGCTGCGTTCGGTTTCCTTGGTGATCTCGACATCCGGATCCGCGGCTAGGGCATCGTACTGGTTCACGTCCATGTTCTCGGCGGTGTAGTCCTTGTACACAGACCGGTCTTCCCACCACCACTTGAGCGTCCCGATCTTCCGAACGAGTCCGTCCTTGAAGGCTCCAACGCCTTCGCTGTACCCATCGTTGTCCTGATCCAGCACGATCTCGTTCACGACCTGTGTTGCTTGATCCGCCATGGCGACGGCTTGGTCGATGTGCTGCGCATCTTTGGGGCGGGCGAGGTACTGGATGACATGTCCTGAGGTGGGGAAGAACAACCGCACGAGACTTGGCAGCATGGCCAGGGTCGTATCCCGGACGTCGGTGGAGACAAACTGCGAGCGGCCTGCCTCCTCATTCCCGAACTTATCGCCGCGATAATACTGCGTGGCCTGTGCTCGGACTGGGGACAGTTCGGCTTCGAGGTAGGTCTGAGCATCCGAGACGTACTGCTGCATGGCGTCCTGGATGTCCTCGGGGGTCATGGGCTTCTTCTTCACACGAGGCCTCGGATCAGACGTGGCTTGAACGGTCTGCGGGCTTCATC
>Ga0075434_100004219_pt1 | contig 12887 bp, 8 predicted proteins | sample RhiMethybrSRZTD3_FD_75298 | JGI IMG/M metagenome (GOLD analysis project Ga0075434, IMG submission 75298) | Populus rhizosphere microbial communities from Tennessee, USA - Rhizosphere MetaG P. TD hybrid SRZTD3 | ecosystem: Host-associated > Plants > Roots > Rhizosphere > Soil | place: USA... | reverse complement strand
CAAAGTCGGAAGAATCATCTTCAATGGTTTTCCCACCGGGGTGGAAGTATCTCACGCCATCGTGCACGGCGGCCCTTATCCGGCAACCTCCGATGGCCGTTCGACCTCGGTAGGCAGTAACGCGATCTTTCGTTTCACACGATTGCTCTGCTACCAAAATTTTCCGGAATCTGCCCTGCCGCCGGAGTTAAAGGATGAGAATCCGCTACGAATCCGGCGAATGGTGGATGGTGAGATGACGCGCTCACCAATCGGGCAGCCGCTGGAAGCAGGAGTGCGCTGAGACGGATCGAAGGCCTCTTCCCGCTTCCAGGAAGTCTTTCAAGTAATCGCAGTCATTGCCGTGAAGCGACGGCAGATTCGCAGTCAGTATTGTTCCATAACAAAGTAAGGAAAAAATCTAGCCGGGGGACACCAGTGCTCAACCATCTCCGCTTTGGATTGTTACTGCCCTTAGCTGTCACGTTACTCCGGATCCCGCTCGCCGCCCAACCGCCCCAAGAAAAGCCCAAAGACAAAGAGGAAGATACGTTCCGTTTTCGTTTTGTCGGCCCAGGGATTGGGAACCGGATAGCGTCCGTCGCGGGACTTCCCGGAGACGCGAGCACCTACTACGCCGGAGCAGCCTCGGGAGGACTCTGGAAGTCCACTGATGGTGGAAACAAGTGGGACCCGGTTTTCGACAAACAACCCGCCGCTGCGATTGGAGCCGTAGCTGTAGCTCCATCGGATCACAACCTCATCTGGGTAGGCACCGGAGAGGCCTGGATGATCCGTGACACTGACGTCATGGGCAACGGCATATATCGCTCAACCGACGCGGGAAAGACATGGTCGCGGATGGGGCTGGAAGAAACCGGCCGAATCGGCCGCATCATCGTCCATCCCACCAATCCCGATGTCGTTTTCGTTTGCGCACTGGGCCGCGCCACCGGCCCACAGCAGGAGCGCGGAGTCTACCGCACAACTGACGGCGGCCAGCACTGGGAGCGCGTGCTGTTTGCTGACGACAAGACCGGCTGTTCCGGCCTGAGCATGGATCCCCACAATTCGCGCGTACTTTTCGCCGGCATGTGGCAGGTGGAACTGCATACCTGGGCCGAACTCAGCGGCGGTCCCGGAAGCGGCGTTTATGTCTCCCGCGATGGCGGCAGCAAATGGTCACGCATCGAGAAGCACGGCCTGCCGAAATCGCCGGTAGGAAAAATCGATGTGGCGGTTGCGCCCACCAATTCAGCTCGCGTCTACGCCCTGATTCAGACCAAAGATCAGGGATCGGTTTGGCGCTCCGACGACGGCGGCGAGAACTGGCACGTGGTCAACCACCAACGGGCGCTGATCGGGCGCGCCGGTTATTACATCCGCATCGCGGTTTCAAGCGGAAACGAAAACGAAGTTCTGGTCGCGAACAGCAGTTTTTTTCGGTCACTGGATGGGGGAGAGAACTTTCAGGAGACGCACTGGGGTGGCGATAACCACGACATCTGGATCGATCCCGAAAACCCCGAGCACTTCGTGATTACCGATGACGGAGGAATGCACATCACCACTGTTCACGGGCGCGGCTTTCACGACGTCAAGCTTCCGATCGGACAGATGTACCACGTTGCCGTCGACGATCAGGTCCCTTACTACTTCTACAGCAACATGCAGGATGACGGGAACATGCGCGGCCCGAGCCTTCCTTTGGGCGATGAGGAAGATGCTCAGGAGGTCGGATGGGACCGCCACATGGGCGGCTGCGAGTCAGGCTTCACCATCCCCGAGCCCGGCAATCCAGACGTTGTATGGGCGACATGCTATGGCAATAAGGTGACGCGTTGGGATGCCAAGAGCAAACATGCCCGCTCTGTCAGCCCCTGGATGCACACCCTCGACTCACCGCCGAATGAGATCAAGTATCGCTGCCACTGGACTCCGCCTCTGGCCATCGATCCGTTCGAGCCGAAAACCGTGTACTACGGCTGCCAGGTAATTTTCAAAACTACAAACGGTGGACAGACCTGGAACGTCATCAGCCCCGACCTTTCAACTCAGGATCCGACTCATTCCCAACCATCAGGAGGAATAGTAGGTGACAACCTCGGCCAGTTTTATTCCGAGGTCGTGTTTGCCATCGCGCCTTCACCTCTGCAGAAGGGCTTGATTTGGGCGGGCACCAATGATGGCCAGGTCTGGTACACAAAGAATGGGGGCGGAGACTGGACGAACGTTGCGAAAAATATTGCCGGACTGCCCGCATGGGGAACCATCACCAGCATTGAGCCTTCCCAATTCGATGCCGGGACTGCCTATATCAGCGTTGATTTCCATCTTGTCGACAACCGCGACCCGTACATATTCAAGACCACCGACTTCGGCAAAACCTGGAAGCGGATCAACAGCGACCTGCCGAAACATCAGCTGGCCTACGTTCGCAGGATTGCCGAAGACCCGAATTGCAAAGGTCTGTTATTCGCCGGCACCGGTAACGGGCTCTACTACTCCCTCAATGACGGCGGCCATTGGACGGCCCTGGACGCCGGCCTGCCGCACGCCGTTGTGTCGTGGATGGTTCTGCAAAAAGAGTTTCACGACCTGGTGGTTTCTACCTATGGTCGCGGAATTTACATTCTGGATGACATCACCCCCTTAGAGCAGATGGCGAAAGCTGAGTCAGCTGCGCCAGTCCGGTTATTTGACCCTCGGTCTACTTACAGATTCACCCGAGGAGGACACGCCTTCCTGAACTACTCGCTTAAAGCAGCTCCAAAGAAGCCGGTGAAAATTGAGATTCTCGATGCGAACGGAAATGTGATCCGCAAATTGAAAGACTCCCCCGCCCGGGCCGGACTCAACCGGGCCGAATGGGATCTTCGTTACGAACCACCCCGCTTCATAGCCTTGCGCACAGTACCTGCCGATAACCCGCACATCTGGGAGGAGCCGCGATTCCGTAGCGCTGAATCCCGCCCAGTGACCCATTGGGGCATCGAACCAGCGTTGGTCGGTCCGCTCGTTGCACCGGGAAACTATCAAATCCGCCTGACGGTGGATGGTGAAACATCCACCGCACCAATCGTAATTCTCAAAGATCCGCGCTCTCCCGGTACGGACGACGACATCCAGGCTTCCACAAAATTGTTGTTACGCGTGCGTGAAGATATCACTGCCACCTCCGACACGGTGAACCAGGTTGAATGGTTGCGAAAGCAGTTGACTGTGATTGAGCAGATGCTCAAGTCAAAGAATAAAGATGCGAAGAACGGCAAAGATGACACGCAGACGGAAGACTTGTCTGAAGGCAAAGATACCAACGACAAGAGTGGGCCTGAAGATGAACTTTTGAAATCCGTCAAAGCTATGGATGAAAAGTTGCAAGGCGTGGAGTATCGCCTGATCACGAAGGCTGATTCCCTAAGTGACGATAAGTACTACTCCGTTGCCTACAAAATTTATATGAATCTGATCTGGTTCAACGGCGAGGTTGGCACGGGAGCCGGCGACGTTGCCGGCGGCGCGGATTTCCGGCCCACCGACATGCAATTGGAGATTTTCGACACGATTGACAAGGAGCTAAAAGCCGTGAGTGCCGATTACCGCAATGTGATCGAAAAGGATTTGGCCGCCTTTAATCGCTCGCTTGCCGATCGAGGCATCACGCCAGTCGTAGGAACTTCGACTACAAAACCTTCCAACTAGAGAAGTTGTTGACAGACAGAAACGATTTCATTAGCTTGCTCGGGCAAACGTTTACTGCTGGCTCATAAACCTGCATGCAAGTCGAAGCCGCATCATTCCGCAACTGGCGAATCGCTTTTCTGGTGAGCGCGGCGATCGCGATCAGCTATCTCGATCGTCAGACGCTGCCGGTAGCCGTGAGTGCGATCGCCAAAGATATTCCTCTTTCCAACGAACAGTTCTCGACTCTGCAGTCCGCATTCCTGCTCTCATACGCATTCATGTACGCTGGCGGAGGAAAACTGGTTGACACGCTCGGAACCCGATTGGGATTCACTGTCATCATGGTCTTCTGGTCCTTGGCCTGCGCTAGTCATGCTCTGGCAACAAGCTTTGCCATGCTGACGGTAAGCAGATTCCTGCTCGGCATCGGTGAGGGCGGCGGCTTTCCCGCAGCTACCCGGGCCGTTGCGGAATGGTTCTCTGTGAATCACCGCGCCACCGCCATGGGAATTATCAACGCCGGCACCGCGGCTGGCGCCGTACTGGCACCTCCTCTAATCGCGCTGATACTTACTACTCTGAACTGGCGTTGGATCTTTCCCATCACCGGCGGCTTGGGGCTGCTCTGGACACTTTGGTGGAACAGGACCGATTCCTCCCCAAGCGATTCTGCATACGCCAATCGAGGACTCAACCACATCGCGGCCCCTGATTCCGCGCGTTGGATGGACTTGCTGCGCCTTCGTGAGTCATGGGGCTTGATCTTTGCCAAATTCCTGACGGATGCCGCCTGGTACTTCTACCTCTTTTGGCTGCCGAAGTACTTGTACGATGCCCGCGGCTTCAACGTAAAAGCAGTGGGCACCTTCGCATGGATTCCTTACGCCGCGGCAGGGCTTGGCTGCCTGCTGGGCGGCGGGTTCTCGAGTTATCTGGTGCGGCGGCAGGTCTCAGTTGGCGCCGCCCGGAAAATCGCTCTCGGGCTCAGCGCTGCCGCCATGCCTTGCGTCGTTCTCGTCACCCGTGTCCCGGTCTCATGGGCCCTGGCCATCTTTAGCCTCGCGTATTTTGGCCAGCAGTCCTGGTCAACTCTGATCATGGTCCTGCCTGCCGATCTCTTTCCCCGCAACATCGTTGGCTCCATTGCCGGACTCGTCGGCTTCGGCGGAGCTATCGGCGGAATTGCTTTCGGCCAACTCGCCGGCTACCTACTGGACCACGGCTTTGGCTATGGGCTTGTTTTTACGCTCGCGGGAACATTTCACGTCGCCGCCTATTTGCTGATACTCGCAACCATACGAACCGTCCGGCCACTGAGCCTGCAAAGAAAACTGAGTTATTCAGGAACCTAGTGAAGATCAAGGAAATTCGCGCACGAGTCTTCCGCTGGCGCGGCAAAACTGCTCCCTTGCCGCCGCACTTTTGCACCAATCCCATGGATCTGCTGCAGCTGCCCACAGCTTCCATGCAGACCTTCACGTTCCATGAATGGCTCGTCGTAGAAGTCTTCACCGATGATGGTCACGTTGGCATCGGCAACGCAGCCCTTGCCCCGCAGCTCACAAAACAGGTGATTGATCTTTACTTGAAACCTCTACTGCGGGGCCAGAACCCGTGGGACACCGAATTCCTCTGGCAACACATGTACCGCAAAACCATGGCATTCGGCCGAAAGGGAATCGCCATGATTGCGATCAGCGCGCTCGACATCGCTCTCTGGGACATTCTTGGCAAATCGGCGAAGCAACCGGTTTACCGCTTGCTTGGCGGCAGGACCAAGCCACGAATTCCTGTTTACGCGAGCCGGCTCTATAGCGTTGAGTTGGAGGAACTCTCGAAAGAGGCGAAGCGATATAAGAGCGAAGGTTTCAAAGCCATGAAATTGCGCTTCGGCTGGGGCCCTGCCGATGGCGCGGAAGGTATGCAGCGCAATGTCGCCTTGGTGCGCACCGTGCGCGAGGCCGTCGGCGACGATATCGACCTCATGGCCGACGCCTATATGGGCTGGACCCTCGACTACGCCAGGCGCATGCTGCCTTTGCTTGAACCTTTTCACCTTCGCTGGTTGGAGGAGCCCGTCACTCCCGACGAAATTCACGGCTACGCCGAACTGAGAGCTCGTGGTCAGATTCCAATCGCCGGCGGTGAACATGAATTCACGCTGTTGGGCTTCCGCCATCTTCTGGAGGCGCACGCGCTGGATTACATCCAGTTCGATACCAACCGCGTCGGCGGCATTACGCAGGCCAGGAAACTTGCCGCACTGGCAGAAGCTCATTCCATTCCCGTAGTTCCTCACGCCGGCCAGATGCACAACTATCACGTGGTTATGGCAAGCCTGAATTCGCCGATGGCAGAGTATTTCCCGTTGGTTGAGGTGGAAGTAGGAAACGAGCTTTTCTGGCACATTTTTGACGGCGAGCCCAAGGCCAAGGATGGATTTGTGGACCTGGATGAAAACCTTCCCGGCCTGGGCCTGACGATAAAAGAGGAGGCATTCGAAAACTTTGAAGTCATTGAATAAATCTGCGAGTGCCGGCCACAGCATGCGTTTGATTCAGCTCAAGAAAGGAGAAATCCGGCGGGTTGCAATCGTGGAGGAACCGCACCTGCGTTTGATCAGCACGCATCTGTCCATCTACGATCTTGCCCACTCCGCCATCACAGCCAGTACCAGTCTGAGTGATTGTGCCCGCAAAAGAGCTACAGATGAGTTGCTCGACTATGATCCGATATACAGCGGACATTCTGAATGGCAAGTGATTACCCCTATCGACCATCCCGATGAGTCGGCGCGTTGCATGGTTTCCGGAACCGGTCTCACTCACCTCGGCAGCGCTCGCAATCGGCAAACTATGCATGAGACCGCGACTGAGCAGATAACTGACAGCATGAAAATGTTCCGCTGGGGAGTAGAGGGAGGCCGCCCCGCGCCGGGATGCGTCGGGATACCTCCTGAGTGGTTTTACAAAGGTACCGGTGCCACATTGCGTTCACACCGGGAACCGTTGCAGATTCCAGCGTACGCCGAAGATGGCGGCGAGGAAGGCGAAGTCGCCGGCGTATACCTGATAGGTCCGAACGGTCAGCCGCGACGCATCGGAATGGCCATCGGCAATGAGTTCTCCGATCATGTTTTCGAAAAAAAGAACTACCTCAACCTTGCCGGCTCGAAACTGCGAACCTGCGCTCTCGGACCCGAGCTCGTAGTAAATCCACAATTCGAATCTGTGAAGGTGGAAGTCAGCATTGAGCGCTGCGGAGCTGAGCTTTGGTCAAAGACATTCGCTTCCGGCGAAGCAGAGATGTGCCACAGCCTGCAGAATATCGAGCATCATCATTTCAAGTACGAAGCCCACCGCCGTCCCGGTGACGTTCATGTGCACTTCTTCGGCACAGACTGCCTGAGTTTCAGTGAGGGCATTCGATTGCAAGATGGCGATGTGATGCAGGTCGCAATTAAGGGCTTCGGGCGCTCCTTGCGTAATCCGGTCTGCGTCGATAAGTCTGCGGCAGTTCTCATACCCGCGATTCCGTTGGAGTGAATCATGGCAAAACAGCACGTCGCAATCCTGGGGCTGGGCATTATGGGTTCAGGAATGGCGAGCCGCCTCCTCGCGTCAGATTTTCCCGTCACCGTCTACAACCGGAATCCTGCCAAGGCAGCCCCATTCGCCAAGGCCGGGGCGAGCGTTGCGGATTCCCCGCGCGCGGCGGCGCAACGCTCCGAGGTCATTCTCAGCATGGTTGCCGATGATCAGGCGTCACGCGACATTTGGCTCGGAGAAAGTGGCGCTCTCAATGGCGCGGCTCCTGGATCAACCCTGATTGAATCCAGCACCCTGACCGTTCCCTGGATACAGGAGCTAGCTGCAGCCGCTGCGGGAAAGGGTTGCAACTTCCTCGATGCCCCGGTAACCGGTACCAAGCCCCATGCCGAGTCCGGAGAGTTGTTGTTCCTTGTGGGAGGCTCCGCCTCCGCGCTCGCTAACGCACAACCGGTTCTGGCAGTGCTCGGCCGTGACGTTATTCATCTCGGTCCCAACGGGAGTGGCGCGCTGATGAAATTGATCAACAACTTCATGGCTGCCGTGCAGGCTGCGTCCTTGGCCGAAGCTGTAGCACTTATCACTGCCGGAGGCCTGGATCGCGAGAAAGCGCTATCCATCCTTACAGATGGAGTGCCGGGAAGCCCAATGCTAAAGAGAGTTGCTGCCCGCCTTAGCTCAGGAGACTTCACCCTTAATTTTTCCCTGCGCTTGATGGCAAAGGATCTCACCTACGCCCTCAGCGAAGGCTCACGCCAGCAATTGGATCTGCAAACTGCGGCAGCAGCACTCAGAGTGTTCAAAGATGCAATTGATCAAGGCTTCGGCGAAGAAGATTTGTCAGCCGTGGCCAAGTCATCGCGCGAGTTGCGCACGCGCCGATACTAAGGGCACCTTCTCGCGGGCATTAACTTGAAAAAGCCCTGAGCGGCGTCTCGGTGCCATTATCACTTCAGAAATCTTGTTGGCGCTTGGCCTTCCTCCCGTTCCCCGGACGGGATAGAAGCTGCGCTCTTCGAGCCTATCGCCAGACCTGATGTTCGGAGAAGCGGACATCGAGATACTCCGTGTCATGGGGATCGCTGATCGCCAGGCTGCGAAACCACTTCAGTTTCGCCCAAGAAATTTGTGAGCACCGATTTCTATTCCTGGCGAATGGTGACCGGGTTGAGGAAAGTCATTTTGTCGCGGAGTTCGACTCCTACCGTTTCCATTAACTGCTGCTGCTCCTTCCGGCGCTGTGCGTTGAACCATTTGCGGCCAGTCTGGTTCTCCTCGATCCAGCCCTTGGCGTAGGTGCCGTCCTGAATTTCTTGGAGAATTTTTCGCATCGTATTGCGTGTCTCTGGGGTCACGATGCGAGGACCGCCGGTGTAATCTCCGTGCTCGGCGGTGTCGCTGACGGAGTAGCGCATGTAGTTGAGTCCGCCGCGGTAAATGAGATCGACAATCAGCTTGAGTTCATGGAGGCATTCGAAGTAGGCGATCTCGGGCTGGTAGCCAGCTTCTACTAGCGTTTCAAAACCAGCTTTGATCAGGGCGCTGACGCCACCGCACAGTACAGTCTGTTCGCCGAACAGATCGGTCTCGGTTTCTTCCGCAAAGGTGGTTTCGATCACGCCCGCTCGGGTCGTTCCTAAGCCTTTGGCATAAGACAATGCCAGAGCTTTGGCCTTGCCGCTGGCATCCTGGTGAATTGCGAGTAATGCGGGAGTGCCACCGCCTTCCATAAACACCTCGCGGACGCGATGGCCGGGGGCTTTGGGGGCAATCATGGAAACATCGACGTTTGCAGGCGGAGTGATCGTGCCGAAGCGGATGTTGAATCCGTGAGCGAACATCAGGGTTTTTCCCGGAGAGAGATGGGGAGCGATATCGCGTTTGTAAACTTCGGGCTGGGTCGTGTCGGGAATCAGGATCATGATTACATCGCCCCAGGCGGCCGCCTCTGCGACCGGGACCACTTTTACACCCGCTGATTCGGCTTTCGTTTTGGATTTGCTGGTGTCGGGCAGGCCGACCCGCACTTGCACGCCGCTGTCTGTCAGGTTGAGGGCGTGAGCGTGTCCTTGCGATCCGTATCCGATGATGGCGACTTTCTTTGCCTGGATTAGAGCCAGATCGGCGTCGTTATCGTGGTAGAGCTTGGCCACAGATCCTCCGGTTGGTCAGGGAATCAGACAGAATAAGAAACATTTTCGCCGTCGATTATTGCTGCGGCGCCGTTCACTTTCGCCAAGGTGGTAGAAAGCTTTGCGCCGCGGCGCATGGCTACTTGTCCGGTACGGACTACCTCTAACAGACCGTACGGGCGCAGCACCTCGAGTAGCCCATCGATCTTGTCCTCTGCGCCTGTGATTTCGATGGTGAGCGATTCTGGAGCCACATCCACCACGCGTGCGCGGAACACGCTGGCGAGCTCCAGCACGTGCGAGCGTGCCTCGTGCTTTGCTCCGACCTTTATTAGTGCCAGGTCTCGAACGATCGCAGGCTCGCCGGTAATGTCATCCACCAGGAGCACATTTACCAGCTTGTAGATGTTCGCGACGATGCGGCGGGCCTGGTCTTCATCGGCGTCGACGACGATGGTCATGCGCGAGAGGTCTGGTTTTTCTGTGCGGCCGACCGTCAGCGAATCAATGTTAAAAGCACGGCGCCGGAACAACGAAGCTACACGCGATAGCACGCCGGGCTTGTTTTCCACGTAAACAACTAATGTATGCAGCATGACTACTCATCCTCAGCGGTTTCGACGAGCGGGCTGGGGCGCCGGATCATCTCGTGCAAAGCTGCGCCCGCGGGCACCATGGGGAAAACGGAATCCTCCTGCTCGACTTGAAAATCAATCAGCATCGCACCATCGTGTTCGCCAGCGGCGCGCACAGCGGGAATCACCTCACTGCGTTGCTTCACCGCTGCGGTGCGAATTCCATAGGCTTGCGCCAGCATGGAGAAGTTCGGATTCAGCAGCGGCGTGGCTTCGTAGTTCCGCTCGTAGAAGAATTCCTGCCACTGCCGCACCATCCCCAGATATCCGTTGTTGATGATGGCGATGTTTACTTTCAAGTTTTCCTGCACGATGGTGGCAAGTTCAGACATCGTCATCTGAAATCCGCCATCTCCGACCACCACCCACACATCAGCTTTCGGGCGCGCCACCTTTGCGCCAATGCCGGCGGGCAGGGCGAATCCCATTGTGCCGAGCCCGCCCGACGTGATCAAAGAACGTGGGTGTTCGTGTTTGTAATACTGCGCTTCCCACATCTGGTGCTGGCCTACGTCAGTGACAATGACTGTTTCGCGATCGCGAGTTTCGTGCCAGAGATCGTTCACGACGTGGGCGGCGTAGAGATGACCGTTATCGGGAAGATTCTGAATGTCGCGTACCGCAGTGTCTCCTTTCAGACGGCGGAGATGATCGAGCCACTCGCGGCGGTCAGTGGACTCAACCCGAGGCAGCAGCACCTGCAGGATCTTGCGCAGGTCACCCATCAGGGGCACGTCCACTTTCACGTTCTTATTTATCTCAGCGGGATCGATATCAACATGGATCTTCTTCGCTTTGGTGGCGTAGGTCTTGAGGCTTCCGGTGACACGATCGTCAAAACGCATGCCGAAAGCCAGCAGCAGGTCGGCATCCTGGATGGCGTTGTTGACCCAGGCTTCGCCGTGCATTCCCATCATGCCCATGTTCAAGAAGTGCGAGGCGGGCAGTGCGCCGAGCCCGAGTAATGTAAGAGCCACCGGGATCGAGGCTTTCTCGGCGAACGCCTGTACTTCGGCGAGAGCACCGGAAACGAAAATTCCGTGTCCGGCGAGAATGACCGGCTGCTTGGCAGTGTGAATCAGTTCGAGAGCGCGCTCGTATTCTTCTGGAGCAGGCGAGAGATCGGGGCGATAGCCGCGCATTCTAGGCGCAGCAGCTTCCCAATCGAACTCGCAGGTACTCTGCTGCGCATCTTTAGTTATGTCGATGAGAACCGGCCCCGGTCGCCCGGAGCGCGCCACGTAGAACGCTTCCCGCACCGCGGGAGCGACTTCGCTGGCGTGAGTCACCAGATAATTGTGCTTGGTAATTGGAAGCGTGACACCAGTGATATCCGTTTCCTGGAATGCATCGGAACCAAGTAGCTTGCTGCCCACTTGGCCGGTAATGCACACGATGGGAGATGAATCGAGCATCGCAGTAGCAATGCCCGTGACCATATTGGTCGCGCCAGGCCCAGAAGTAGCGATTGCAACACCGACTCCTCCTGTGGCTCGGGCATAGCCATCGGCCATATGAGTCGCGCCTTGTTCGTGACGAACCAGGATGTGGTGAATCGAGCTGTGCTTAAGAGCGTCATAGGCAGGCAGGATCGCGCCGCCAGGGTATCCGAACACGTGGGTGACGCCCTCCCGCTCCAGGCATTCCCACAGGATCCTGGCTCCACTTAACGTCGGCTTATAGTTCTCCATCGCAACCTTCCTTGGCCGGAAAAACCAAACCCACCAACCAGTGTGTCTGGCGGTGGGTTTGAGCTTTAAAATTGCTGATTGCTAATTCGCTCTCGCCCTCCGCTCCGGGACGGGTACCGATACACGTACAGTAACAATAATTCGGGGCGCAGTGAGTGAGTAGTCCATGAATTGGTCCGGAACCACTCTACATTACGCAAATGTTGCTGTTCTGGCAAGGAAAAATGGGGCATTCCGGGCAGTCCCCGGGGCTCCGGCCTTCATGCCAAATCTCGTAATTGCATCCTCGGGGTAGAGATAAGCTCGAGGCGTGCTTTGCCCGTCGACTTACGGATCACTAGCTCTGGCTGAACCGGGATCTCCTCGAGCCCGCTGCCGTTTCCTTCAATCCTTTCTAAGAGAGCTCGTGCGGCGACTTCGCCCATTTGACGCAAGGGCTGACGAACCGTAGTGAGAGCAGGGTTATTGAAAGCTGCGCTTTCAATGTCATCGAAACCAACGACCGAAACGTCATCGGGAACTCTGAGGCCAGCTTCGTTCAGAGCGCGAATCGCACCGATGGCGGAAAGATCGTTGTAGGCGAACAGGGCGGTGAAGGGCTTGTTGCGGGCCAGCAGAGTTTTCGCATAAGGGTAACCAAGCTCGGGTGATGATACGTCGGACTGGATCTGCACAACGAGCTCCGGATCGATTTTCAGAAAGAGCTGTGCGGCCACCGCGCAGATCCCCTGCCATCGATCAGCGGAGTCAGCGCTGGCGGGTAGCCCTTTCATAAAGGCGATGCGGCGATGACCTAGCTCAAGTAAATGTGTGAGCGCAACCCGGGCAGCACGATCGTGATCGAGAATTATGTTGGTGACACCCTTCAGATGCCGGTGCCCGGCGACGGCAACCGTGGGCAGCGGCAACGAATGTGGAAGGTTCAGATCGACCGTGATAAAGCCTTCCACGCCGCGCTGCAGCAGCAGCTTCGAATAGGTTTCCAGCAACTTGGAATCGTGGCGGTGGATACCGGTGAGGAAGAAATAATTCTTCTGACGCAGATAGCTTTCGACGCCGGCAATTACCGATCCGCCATAGGAATCGCCGATTTCATTGGCGATCAGCCCGATGGTGTAGGTGCGCTTTTTGCGAAGAGACATGGCAAAGTAGTTGGCCTGATAATTCAGCTCTCGCACTGCGGTTAGTATCCGGTTCCTGGTGTGTTCCGGGATGTGC
>Ga0075434_100004218_pt1 | contig 12888 bp, 10 predicted proteins | sample RhiMethybrSRZTD3_FD_75298 | JGI IMG/M metagenome (GOLD analysis project Ga0075434, IMG submission 75298) | Populus rhizosphere microbial communities from Tennessee, USA - Rhizosphere MetaG P. TD hybrid SRZTD3 | ecosystem: Host-associated > Plants > Roots > Rhizosphere > Soil | place: USA... | reverse complement strand
CTCGGCTTGTGTGACGAGATTGCGCCGACGGAATTCCAGGCGGTCGATGCCGAGATCGGCCGCAACCATGTCGATCAGCCGCTCCAGGAAGAAATTCGACTCGAAGCGACCTGGCCCACGATAAGTGCCGACCGGCGTCTTGTTGGTCATCCAAAGATGAGAGTCGACCTTGACGTGCGGCACGCGGTAGGGCCCGGCCAGAAACTGGCAGACATTGCGGGCCCCGACCGCCCCATTGGTGCGCATATAGGCGCCCATGTCGTTGTGGATGTCGCCGCGCAGCGCCAGGATAGTGCCATCGCGTGTGCAGGCGATCTCGATATCGGCCGCCGCCTCGCGCGCGTGGTTCATGGCCATGAGATTTTCGCGTCGGTCCTCGGTCCATTTCACCGGCCGGTTGACGTAGCGCGCTGCGAAGGGAATGAGGAAGTCTTCCGGATAGAACTCGCCGCGTGCGCCGTAGCCGCCGCCGACGTCGTTCTCGATCATCTCGATTGCGGTTTCGGGGAGCCCGATCTGCTTGGCGAGGATGCGTCGATTGAAGAACGGCACCTTGGCGGCGCCGGATACGATGAGCCTACCCGTTTCAGCGTTCCACTGCGCCATCGCCCCGCGCGGCTCCATCGTGAGCCCATAGTGCCGACCGGTCGAAAGGCGCTCGCGACGCCGATAGGGCGCATCTCGAAAGGCCGCGTCGGCGTCACCCTTGCGCGCGTGAAAAACCAGCGCGCAGTTGGTGCCGGTTGACTCGAACAAAAGGGACCTGTTCTGCGCGGCCCTCGCGTGATCGGGGATTGCGGGCAAGGGCTCGATCTCGAGCCCGATCGCCTCAAGCGCATCCTCGCCCAACGCAACACTCTCTGCCAGCACAACCGCCACGGGCTCGCCGACATAGCGCACCTTGTCATGCGCCAGCACCGGCTGCTCGTAGGGTTTGAATTCAGGCAGCGGCTGCAGCCGCATCGGTATGATCGGCACGCCGCCCGGCATGTCCTTGGCGGTGATCACCGTATGCACGCCGGGACACTTCAGTGCCGCCGAGGTGTCAAGCGAAGCGATACGGCCATGGGCAACGGAACTGCGCAGGATCACCGCATAGAGCAGGCCATCGACTTTAAGATCATCGACATATTCGCCGCGTCCGCGCAGGAAGCGCAGATCCTCGCGCCGCTCCATCGGCGCGCCGATGAACGTGTTCTTCATCGTGCGCTGCCCTTGTAGGCGGCGCGCGCCTCAAGCACGGCCTCGACGATCGACACATAGCCGGTGCAGCGGCAGAGATTTCCAGAGAGCACCTCGCGCACACGATCGGCGTCGCAATCAGGCTCCTCGCTCAGCAGCGCATGTGCGGTCGTGATCATTCCGGGCGTACAGAAGCCGCATTGGAGAGCACCGTGCTTACGAAAGCTCGCCTGCAGCGGCGTGAGGCCCTGATCGTTCGAGAGCCCTTCGACCGTGACAACCTTGCTGCCCTCAGCCTGAACCGCCAGCATGAGACAGCTGCGTACGGCCTCGCCATCAACCAGCACCGTGCAGGCACCGCAAACTCCATGCTCGCAGCCGACGTGCGTGCCAGTTAGCCGCAGATGATGACGCAGGCAATCGGCGAGCGTCAGGCGCGGTTCGACCGCAACCTCGACCTCACGACCGTTGACGTCGAAGCGAGTTTTCATGGAGTCTGCTCCGCCGCCATCTTAAGAGCGCGTTCGACCATGGTGCCGACAAGCGCCTTGCGATAGGCGCCGCTGGCATGAATGTCGCTGTCGGGATCAACGGCTGCTGTCGTCGCCGCTTCGGCCTTGGCGATCGTGGCAGCATCGATGATGGCTCCGTTGAGCACGGCCTCAACGCTCGGCAGCCGCAGAGGCCGGTCGGCGACGCCGATCACGCCGACATGGGCATTCGTCGCTTTGCCGGCCGCATCCATGTCGTAGAACAGTGCTGCGGCCGCGAGCGCAAAATCGCCACGGCGTCGCGCAAATTCCTGAAAACCCCAGCGTCGTCCGGCCGGCCACAGCGGCAGGCGAATTTCAATGATGATTTCGTCGGCCCTGAGTGCGGTCGTGAGCGCGCCTTGAAAGAAGTCCGCGGCCTTGATCGTATGGGCGCCTGCTTTGCCCATGACCACGATCTCGGCTTCGCACGTCATCGCAATGCCCGGCATTTCGGCCGCCGGATCCGCATGAGCGATGCTGCCACCGACAGTGCCCCGATTGCGGATCTGATAGTGCGCCACGTGTGCGACCGCAGCGACCAGAAGCGGATGCGCCGAGTGCAAGCGCGCATCGCTTTCGATGTCGCACCAACGCACCATGGCCCCCAGTGCGACGCTGTCCGGGGTGAGCTTGATGGTACGCAGATCAGTGAGCTTCCGCAGATCAACGAGCAGCTTCGGTGCCGCGAGCCGGAAGGCCAGGATCGGCACCAGGCTCTGCCCACCGGCGAGCACCTTGGCGCCGCCGTCGTGCGCAGCCAGCAAAGCGACTGCCTCGGAAAGCGTCGCCGGACACGCGTAATCGAAGGGTGGCATCTTCATGAACGCATTCCCTTCGAACGTCCATTCGGCGAGAGTGCTTCACTAGCTAACATCGGGGCGCTCAATAGGTCAACTCGACGACACGACCGACGACGTTGTCCTGATTGGATTCTTGGCTGCATTGATGAGCTGCCACACACGCTCCGGCGAGAGCGGAAGATCGCGCGGCTCAACACCGAGCGGCGCAAGCGCAGCCGCAACCGCATTTGCGATCACGCCGCCGACCGGAATGACCCCGCCTTCCCCGGCGCCTTTGGCTCCCAATGGATTGTTTGGCGAGGGCTTGTCCTCGAGCGCAACGGCGCGAATGTTCGGAAAATCGCTTGCCGTGGGCATCAGATAATCGGCGAGCGAGCCGGTCAGCAGCTGACCCTGCTCGTCATAGATGAAGTGCTCGAAGAACGCGCCGCCGAGCCCCTGCACGATGGCGCCGATACATTGGCCGTGCAGCGTCAGCGGGTTGATGATGCGACCGACATCCTCCACCGCCACGTAGTCAACGAGCCGCACATGGCCGGTCTTGGGATCGACCGCGACATGTGCGGCATGTGCCCCGTAGCTGTAGGTGCGCTTGCTGCTGACGAACACCCCCTCTGCCGAAATCCCTGCGAACTCACGCAGCGGCAAAGCGGCCCGGCCTGGACCGATGACGTTTGCATCATCGATCGTCACATCATCCTTGGCGCAGCCAAAACGGTCCGCGGCAGCCGCCTTCAGCGCGTCGCGGAGCCGCTCGGCGGCGACCACGATCGCGGAGCCACCCATCACCACCGAACGCGAACTGAAGGAACCAACACCCTCGCTGACGTAGTCGGTCGAGCCGTGGAAGACTCGATTGATGCGATCGATCGGAATTTCGAGCGCGTCGGCCGCGATCTGAGCGCAGACCGTTTCCAGACCTTGGCCGACCGACGAAGAACCAACATAAACCGACACGGAACCATCAGCTTCAAGCGCGAGGCGCGCCGTCTCCTTGGGCCCCGACGCGCCACCTTCGAGATAGCAACCGACTGCAGCGCCATGATAGCAGCCATCGATCAAGTGGCCTTGACGCTTGCGCGCCTCGGTCCAGTCGATCTCCTTCAGGCACCGGTCAAGCGTGATCTGATAGTCGCCGCTGTCGCACTCGGTTTCGATGTCGAGATTGACGATCTTGGCGAGCCTATAGGGCATGTCGGCTTCGGCGATGAGGTTGCGCCTGCGAAACTCAACGCGATCGATTTTCAGATCTCGCGCCACAATGTCGAACAGCCGCTCCCGAAAGAAGTCGGCCTCATAGCGACCTGGTGCCCGGTAGGTCCCCGATGGCGTCTTGTTGGTCACCAGCAATGACACGTCGATCCGGATATCGGGAATGCGATAGGGACCTGACATGACCTGTGCAATGTTACGCGAGGCTGTCGCTCCGACCGTTCGCAAATAAGCGCCGACGTCGGTAAAAGCCTGGCCACGCAGGGCGAGAATGCGGCCGTCGCGCGTGCAGGCGATCTCAAGCTCGCATTCAGCATCGCGCGCGTGATTGGTGGCGAGCAGGTTTTCGCGCCGGTCCTCGGTCCACATTACGGGCCGATGCAGGAGCCGCGCCGCAAAGGGAATGAGAAAGTCCTCCGGGTAGAATTCCCCGCGCGCGCCAAACCCGCCACCGACATCGCATTCGATAAGGTGAACGGAGGTTTCCGGCAGTCCTAGCATCTTCGCCAAGATCCGCCGATTGTTGAACGGAACCTTGGCGGCCCCCGATAACGTCATCCGCTGATTGACGGCGTCCCATTCGGCGAGTAGTCCGCGCGGCTCCATCGGCACGGCTGCATGTCGTTGCACCGTAAAGCGCTCGCGCCGGGTATAGGGCGCATTCTTAAATGCAGCATCGGCATCGCCGCGGACTGCCGTTACGGTTATGGCCAGATTGGTTCCGGTCGCATCGAACAGGATGCTTCGGTCCGCGCGCGCCATGTTACGATCGGCGACCGCAGCAAGCGGCTCGATGTCAATCTCGATATGATCAAGTGCGTCTTCGGCGATCGCGACGCTCTCAGCCACCACGAGAGCCAACGGCTCGCCGACATAGCGCACTTTCTCGTAAGCGATGACCGGCTGCTCGTATGGCTTGAGCTGCGGCGTTGGCTCCTGCCGCATCGGAATCACCGGAATTTGTGCCGGCGCTTGCGTAATGTCTTGTGCGGTAACGACCGCATGAACCCCAGGCTGCGAACGTGCACCTGAGACGTCGATGCGCCGGATCAGCCCATGGGCGACGCCGCTGCGCAGCACCACCGCGTGCAACGCACCATCAGCCACAAGGTCGCCAACATATCGACCGCGCCCGCGCAGCAGCCGCAGATCCTCGATGCGCTCAATGGGCCTGCCAACAAAGGCGTTGCCTTTTCGCGATTGGTCCATCTGGCGGGGCACCTCAATCAGAGTCGACGAGGCAGATCGTCATCTGCCACGTCTTACCGACTGTACCATTGTTGACGAGTACGCAGAACGGCAGGCCGAGGTCCAGATGTCTTGGCGACGTTTTGGACGGACTACACGTTGAGGAACAGGATGCAAGCGCAGCGCCTCACGCCGCGCCATCCGCCGGGACTCGAAAAAAGTTGGATCTCGAGGCGCCCATCTCGGCACCAACTCACCTATCTGCCTCCGCATCAGCAGTCGTGAACTTCCCGCCGTCCAAACTAGGTCGAGCAGCACACGTGCCGTCACCGACCTCCCCCTCAGCCCTCCAACTGGCTTGGCAACCAACGACGCACTAATTATCAGTTGTATGAAATTGCCTTTCTACAGACGCACCGAGAATCGAGAATCCCAAAAGCACTGCGGCCACTGCCAATAGGAATGCGCCCGCCGGCAGATCGAGAAACCAGTCATATATTGTTTGGACGTCGAACGAGGACGGTTTGTCAGATACGCTCGCAGTCACATAGATTACAGGATGCTCAATATGCGCGAGAGAAAGCGCCCTTGAGATCGGAAAGGGTTCCCACTCGTCAGTCAGAATCCACGATGTGACTTGCCAGCCAAGAATCAGCCCTGCCAAAATAAGGGTTCCGATCGCCGAGATGCGTGCGGCGATCTTCAGGAATATTGCCATTGAAGCAGTACTGACCACTCGCGTGAATAAAGGCTCCATCGTTCCCCCTTAACCCATCCATGCGGGCCAAAGTGGGCATATTGTGAGCATCGCTGGGCCAACTTTATAAGCACGTGCTTTCTACGGCAATGAGGCGCCACGGCAACACCATGCGGAAATCGCATTGACGGCCCTTCTTATAAGTGATTGTCCAATCAAATAACAATTTCGTTCTGGCGGATCTTGTGTGAGAGTACCATCTCAGCGATTCGGATGATGCTGAATCATTTCATTCTGAATAGGAGCGCCGCGTTTCAGGTCATACCGATTGGTAGCTTCCTCCGACGGCGCTGATATTGCCATGGACATCACAGTTCGCGATCGCAGCCAAACACTTGAGACCAGCCCGGCGGCAGACGAGATGCCACGCCGTCCGTTATGGCCAGCGCTTGTCATCGCGTTTGCGATCTCAGCAACGATGCTATGGATGGGTGTTTTGCTGTGGCTCTTATCGCGGATAGTATTCCTTGTGGTAACATAGTATTACATGCAGCGCGTTGAGCGCCCTCACCAGCCCCGCGCTCCCTTGGATTCGACTGCACAGATCAGACATCGTTGATGCGACTGAGCAGAACGCTGGCGGGGACAAGCCAACTCACCCGTCATACGCGAAATAATCCACACGAGCATGCGGTATCATATTCCCGCGTCGTAACCTGAGATGTATGCTGTTCATCAGCATAGTACCAACGATTCGATAAGTGTGAGCAATCCCAAGAATAATGCGGAACTGCTCACATCATGACCGCGTTCGTATTCGATTGTTTTTCGGCGTCGAGACAGCGGCCGCGCCCATTTGAGACCGCCGATGGAGGCAATGATGGTGTTCTATTCTGCTCGGGAAGCGGGCAATTTTGACGCCAAGACCGCCTTCGCGGCAACATTTCTGAAGGTGGCGGCACTGGCTTGTGCGTTCATCACGTTGCTCCTAGCTGCGATCGTTCTCAGCTACCAAGGAGGAGCATGGATCCTGACCGGCGAGTGGAGTTCTTTTTCGATTTCAGAAGCGCTTGCCCTTGCAGGTATTGAGAAACCTCCAGCAAACCGTGCGGCGACGGGCATTCAGATGATATTCGACTGGGGTCTTGATCTTCCGGTGAGCGGATTTCTATCGGCGGTCGCCGCGATCCTCATGGGATTCTCGGTCTTTGCTGCGAGCGTTGAGGAGCAGTTCGGCAAGAGGTGACCAAGCCACCATTGGTCAATGCTTTCAGGATTTCAGGGCCGACAGCAGCCATGGGCTTGTCGGAGTTTGCATCCCCGCTTCAAGGGCACTCTTCTGTCTTCGTCATGAGATCGAATCGCTCGGCAATTTAGATCCCGGAACCGCGTCGTCGTGACTTGATGCCACCCTGCTGTTCGCTGCTCAGCATGACCACAAACTCTGTGTCCTTGCCCGTCTCAGCACTCAACTCCTCGTCGGAGATGATCAAGGAGGATCTCGGCGACAACATCCCGGCGATACGATCCAAAGTGCCCTGCGGAATGATAATCCGATCGAGCGCTGTCTTCGCGCTGTCCGGATCCATCGAGATTGACTCAACGCCTTGACCAATACGTCCGCGCGCCCGGCCCTGTGGCACTATCCCGCCTGCATGTGGGCGGCCGTCGTCCAACGTGACCGCGCGCCATCGCATGCCGGTGTTGCCACTTGCCTGCTCCGCGGCCATGAAAACATGCGTGCCAATGGGACGATCTGTGTCCAGGATCGTAACCGGGCTCTCCCAGATCGGCTGAAAGGCTTGCCGAACATAAAGGCGCTGGCTCTTGCGGCTGATGAACATCGATACTGGCTCAAGGTTTCGCGCAGCGGCTTGCGCTGCCTGAACTGCTGCAACCCGCATGGCCTCTGCTGAAGCAGCTGCTGCCCGCGCCGACGCCACAGCATCGAGCTTCGGTTGCAAGTCAGCTTTGGCGGCGGCCCATTGCGCCTGCAGTTCGACGATCCTGTCGAGGGCCTTCGTCTTGGCTTCCTCTGCCTGTGCCTTTGCCTCGGCCGAGAGCGCGAAGGCGAGTCTCGCCTCTGCGGCAACCAATTCCCTCTCAGTTCTGCGCCTCAAAGTCTCAGTAAGGCGCACGGGCATCATCAGCCGTGCGGCCTCCCGGGAAGCTGTCACCGCGTCAAGCCTCGCCTGATACGCCTTGTTTGCCGCTTCAAGCACCTGGGCGGAACGGGCAGCAGCCAAGTTGCTTGCCTCAGACTTCGAAGGGAGCAGAGTCGGGTGAGCGATCTCAATCGGCGCTACATCGCCCGGCACCACGATCACCCGCATGCCCAGCCGGGGTCCATCGAACAACCGTGCCGCGGATCCGTAGGCTGTCCTCAGGCAGCTGTGGGAGGTTGGATTTCCGGGCGAGCGTCCGCCGTGCAGTGCAATGCCCGACCAGGCGAGACACAAGTTCGAGTATTGCTCGGTACGCTTCTGGAGAACGCTGAAGATGCCGGCAGGCACCGCGCGCCCGTTGCGCCCACTTGATACGGCTGCTCGCAAGATCAAACCGTCAGCGTCGTAGACCGTTACGCGTTGGTTTCGCAGCGAAACGATGGCCACAATCGGATCGCCCCCGCTACGCGACTCGACGGACTGCACCGAACGTTTGCTTCGAGCACCGGCAGCAGCCGCGTGATCCCCAGTCGAGATCAACAGGGCAACCCCCGCAAGGGCGAGAGTCCGCAACATTAAGTGTTTGTGTTTCGGGTTCACCATGCAAGACGACATTTGCTTCTGGAATCCAGCTTGCATGAAGTCGACAGATAAAGTGCTTCGCTCGAACTTGCCAACGTGAGACGTCACATGCCTGTGGATTGGGACTGTCCACCCGTTGCATCATCGATCCAGAGGTAGCTTCGTAGTGAAGCGCGCGCATGCTCGCAAACGCGTTGAACAGCGTGCACGCGAAATTCCCGGAATGAGAAATGGCGTCGCTTATTGTTTGCGTAGGAGCGCGGCAACCAACCCGATGAACAAGTGCCAAAACACTATTGAGTATGTTCAAACGCCGCTGTGGACTCTGAGCACCATTCGCGCTCCCGTATGAACGGACCAAAGCGGAGTGAGCGGCCTACCCGCGCGATTATGGGGTTAGTGTTTCCCGAGGTCCAAATGACGCTAGCTATCTCCAGCCATCGTGCATGGCTGTGCAACACTCACCAAGCGAAGCTTTTCGTGGCTGCTGGGTGACTGGCCCTCAAGCACGAGAGCGAAGAGGTCCTTCTCAGCGACTCGTGAGATCGTTCTGACCAGCAGCTCAGTGATTCGCATGTCCCGGAACTCAGCTTCGAACGCGAACTTCTTAAGCATCTCAGCACTGAGTGGCAATTCAATCATCCGCTCCTGACCCTTGTAGTTCATGCATATAGCAAGAACTCCGGCTGCGTCGTCAGTCTTGCTCATGGCATTGCTTCGGGGTGCCGGTGATTTCTCGCTTTCAGTGGATTGCACTTTTTCCGTTGGTCCCGATTTCTCGCCGTTCCCAGGCGACTTTACTGCTACACCAAGTTCGTGCGATGGAACGCTGCGAACTCCAACACTGGAGCGAGATGGTCTGCGCTCTACCTTGCCCGCAGCAACATCCAAGAACCTGCGACGCAGGCTTACTCCCAACCTTGAACACATTACCTGCAGGGTAGCCGTGGTCACGCCGACAAGTTCCGCTATCTCGTCCCGTGACTTGCCTCGCTCAACGAGATTAATGATCTGTTGAATTCTTTCGGGCGTAAATTTCGATTGTCGCACTCGCGTCGTCGACTGAGTTACAGGCTGAATATCGCTCATTGCCCGAGCTCCAAGGTTGGCAGTCCCGGCTACCGTACATTGATAGGTAGCGTGATGAGACGTCGCTTCGATGACAGGGGCGACCGCCTCCGACTGTTGCGGTCATATACTGTGTCCGACAGAACAGCGGGCGCCCCGGCCCGCTCTCGTCTTGGAAAGGCGCCATGGGCGCGTTTATGAGTAAACAGACTAATAAGCATTTCGCCCCCGAATGACTTCCAGAGCCGTCAAAAGAATAATCTGAACATCCAACGTGACGCTCCAATTATCTATGTACCAAATATCGTGCTCGACCCGCTCTTTCATGGACTGAACAGTTGGTGTCTCACCGCGATAGCCGCGAACTTGCGCCCAGCCGGTGATCCCGGGCTTCATATGATGCCGGAAGGCGTAGTGGCTGATCTGTTCGGAATAATAATCATCGTGGGCTGTGGCGTGTGGCCGTGGTCCAACAAGGGACATCTCGCCACTCACAACATTGAACAGCTGCGGCAACTCATCGATGCTTGTCCTTCGCAGCCATGCGCCAAGCCGCGTGACCCGCCGGTCGCCTCGCACCGCCTGCCTTATTGTCGAGCCGTCCTCGAGATCTGTCATTGTGCGAAACTTGTAGATCTTGAATCTCCGGCTATTAAAGCCACGTCTCGTCTGCCTGAACAGCGCGTTGCCCGGCGAATCGAGCTTGATTGCAATCGCGATAATGACGAACATCGGCATGAGTAATACGATGCCGCTGACGCCAAACACGATATCGACCAACCGTTTCGCGATTCGCTCAGATAAGCTTAGAGGAGCGCGCTGAAACTCGACGCCAACCGAGCTGCCGAATTGGCGAGGGGGCATCGTAAAGAGAGCCGCACCGTCCGCGTCAGGAAGGAACGTCAACGGCAGAGGGAGTTCGGCGAGTGGCCGGACCAAACCTGGAATTTCTGGCCAGCTCCGCAGGTCAGCGGCAACAAATATTTCCTCGACTTCGGATCCTCGCGCAAAGTCGACGACTCGTTTGATGAGCTCTTGCGGCAAAACGTCTGCGCTCAGCTGATAGGTTCGGTCAATCCTGAAGCCATGGAACTCCAGATCCCGAGTACGTGCTTGCGCGATCCGAGGGGCCTCGGCGCATTCGTGCATGCAGATTAAGATACTCTTGCAACCTCGAAACCTGCCCCTCCGACGACCGGATTCGATGACTGCCCGCCACAGACCATGATGGATGATCAGCACGGCCGGGCTCGCAACCGCAAACAACAGAACCGCGCCCCGCGAAAAATCTGGACCGATCTTAAGGGCGAACGCGACGCCCGCGAGGACGAGAAATGTCACGGTCCACAAGGTCGCGATATTACGAGCCTGCACACTCCAATTCACCAGTGAGCTTGGATCGTAGAGACAGCGCCTTCGAAAGAGCAGGACGAACACGGCACTTGCCAGGATGGCCGTCGATACGTATCGCGCGAGATCAATGTCACCTTGGTTGAATTGCGCATAGATTGCGCCCGTGGCCACGCTGACCATGATAATCAGCAGGACGTCCACCGCGCACACGATTGCTTCGATCGAGCCATATGAAAGTGGCCAGGCCCGCTCCGAGCCCGCGACCTCGCCGTGCATGATACTGTCCATTTGCTTTGATAGCTTCCGAGGCACCCGTCCCACTACTCAAAGCAACTGGAATCAAACACGGCTTCGGCAGGAAACGGCCCACCGAAACTCAACAGCGACTTGTCGGCAACTGCAGTCTCGCGCTGGCCTATTGTTTGAAAGTAGACCGCACACTTCTACTCGAAGCGAACGCTAGCACGCCTCGATGAAGGTACATTTACGATGCGCGCGGTGATGAGATGGTGCAAGATTAACGGCGCGAATTCCTGTGCAAATAGTACCAATCGCCTCGTGTACTTGGCCGCAAAGGTAAATTAATAGCATCTGCGGTAGAGAATTACAGCGATCGCCTAGGCCGAGCAGAGTCATATCAATATTTAGATACCGCACAGCTGAAAGCACGCTCCACACTTTGGTGAAATTGTCTCTGACTCTCCGAGTCATTGATTCGCGCAGGCGAGAAAGTCGCTTGCTCTTATCAGGCCAAGAATGTGATGGCGGTAACTTGTTAAAGAATCCAAGATCCAACGACGCCTTCGTCTGCTTGCAGTCTTGCAGACATTGAGCACTCCAACTCTGGGTCCGCGGGCGGCCATAGTGAATTCAGCGGAGCTGCAGCGATTAGCATGGCGAACGCACCCCTCCAGGTGTCCATCGGAAATCAATCGTGGCTCCACCTCGAGCTTGGCGTGATCGGTTAGATGCTAGCGACCAAACGCCGGCATCGAATGCGCGCAATTGATCGACCCGCCATCATAGGTTGATCCTGATACTTGATCACCGGGACTTATGTAACCCCCGCTACCAGCGCCCCCAAAGACGCAAACTACTTGATTTTTCAATTTTATTTCTTGTTGCGCAACGCCTTGGCGCCTCATGACAAGAAATGTGGCGGGACATCCGGCTGATTCACCGATCTGCGTTCGGCAGCTTAGATGCGCGCACACCCCATGAGAGGTGTTGACACACAGTCAACGGAGAGGACCATGTTCATCAAGACCGCACTCGCGCTCGCCATCCTTGCCGGCACCGCCGCAGGCGCTATCGCCGCGCCGAAGAGCTACAGCAACAATCCCGCACATGATGTTTACGACACGCGCGGCAAGTATGTCGGCTCGGATCCCGATCCGACCATCCGTTCGATGCTTTTGCGCGACGTGGGCAATTGATCGCCCAAGACCGGAGCAACCTGGCGGCCAGCCGTGCAGCTGGCTGCCATGAGTTGGTCAAACGCGCATCTGGGATGCTGCCTAGTCGTGATGCTTACGGAGGCTGCTATGAAAACAATATTTCTGAAGCGCTTGCGGACATGGCTCTTCGCCGCCCTCGGTTTCACCTTAATGACCGATGGAGCAATGGCCGGCTCATTCACACGCGGATGCGCGGCTCGCGATCTGCAGATCCTGTTCATTATCGAGGAGCAGGAGGCTGCCGGATCAGTGCCCGCCGAAAGGCTCAGCAATGCCTTGATCGAGATGATGCACGCGCGCCTCGTCTGCCACGAGGGCCGGGTGCTTGATGCATTGGCGATATACGACGCAGTGGCCGAGAGCCTTCGTCCAATTCGCTCCGGCCGCGCGCGCGCTGACGGCATCCATTGACGGCCGGCGCGCCTACGTCGCGAATGCTGCTCACAAAGCCTGAGTGTCAGTAGTCATGAGCGGCATATAGGTTCCTAGGCTTTCAGCATAGACGAAATGAGCCTTACGTTTGGGCGCACGCAAAAAGACGGAGTCTGTTTCAGTCGGTCAGCATCCCCGGCAAGTTTTGCGGCCTGCCTGTTCCCGCCCGTGGTCTTGCGCGTCGTCATCAGCCTCGAGAGGATCGATATTTTTCGTGTC
>Ga0075434_100004216_pt1 | contig 12890 bp, 10 predicted proteins | sample RhiMethybrSRZTD3_FD_75298 | JGI IMG/M metagenome (GOLD analysis project Ga0075434, IMG submission 75298) | Populus rhizosphere microbial communities from Tennessee, USA - Rhizosphere MetaG P. TD hybrid SRZTD3 | ecosystem: Host-associated > Plants > Roots > Rhizosphere > Soil | place: USA... | reverse complement strand
TCAAATAGTATCGCACCAGGTACATGACCCATCATGTAATTGGATTTTGGATCATAATCAACTTCGGCTATGCGGATATTCGGGTCTCTCATATGATCTTCTACCCACTCTGTATCTACTAGTGTTTCGGGATGCGCATAGTGCTGTGACAATGTGGACCAAAAGTCTATGTTAGTATCATATTTATTAGCTTTTCATGATTAATCTCAGTATCCTGTGATGTCATTTTGTCTGCTCTATAGTTTTTAGCATGAGTGTGTGTAGATCATGTGTTTTATTAACATATAAGAGACGAAAATAGCACAAAAGTGCGCAATAGATTAACTACTTTTATAATAATGAGTATTTTGTTAGTATTGGGATGCAAAGACCAAACTGGGATATCTATTTTATGCTTCAGGCAGAAGTGGCTAAACTTCGTTCAAATTGCATCACAAGACATGTTGGTGCAGTAATAGTAAAGGATAACAGACAAATAGCCACTGGATATAATGGCACTCCTTCTGGCATTAAAAACTGCTTTGATGGTGGGTGTGCCCGATGTCTAGCGAGAATTCGAGGAGACATAAAGTCTGGCGAAAGTCTGGATAGATGTTTGTGTATGCACGCTGAAGCGAACGCTGTAATGCAATGCGCATTATTTGGGAACGCAGCAACCACAAAAGATGCCACACTATACTCAACATTCTCACCTTGTATTGAATGCAGTAAAATGTCCCTTAGTGTAGGGATAAAACGAATAGTAATACTCAACGATTATGCTGAAGATGTAGCACAATTGCTAAACACCGGTCTCATTGAATTGGTAAAACTAGATCCCTTCTTGTTAAAACCTTGGACATCTTCTATTAATCAGGAGCCACAGGATCATGTTCTAAAGGAATGACAAAAGTTGGCTAGTCAGGCTAAGCTATACTAGGACCAACATTATTCTTGGTAATTCAATTAAGACCAGAGTTCGCTGTAGTGTGGCTCTCCTGTTCACCTTCTGGATGTATAGTGTACTTCCTTGCCACAAATAATAACAGGATGCCAAACAAAGCAAGTACTATTACCAACCCCAGTGCCGCACCGTTGGGTACTAACAAAAAATAGCTTATCGAAAATATAATGCATATCAATCCTTGCAGCAAATATGTGAATGACTGACGCGATTTTTTTTTCTTTCCAGCGAAGCCAAGTCCAAAGATTATAATAGTTGGATATAGAGTAAGGAGAATATACTGATCAATATCTATTCCATTATGAGTCAAATGAATTCTTTTATATGGACTTATTGTTCTTAAAAATAGTTTTTAAACCTTCCTATGGCCTTTAAGCGGGATCTCAGGAGCCTACGTTAACCTCTAATTCTACTGCTATTCCATTTTCCATTAGAGACCTCGCATTTTCAAATGGCAGCACTGTGACGTCTTCCTCATGATATGGACCATATTTTGTCATGTTCACTCCTATAAATTGCTCCATTGATTTGATGAATCTTACAACCGTCTGCTTAGAAAGAATTCTTGATGAAATGGATTCAAGCACTTTCGGTCTCCCCTGTAGAGTAGCGGCTATTACAGATTCTTTTCTCAAATTAAACTCCCTTTGCGCATCCAATATATACTTCTCTTCATTAGTGAGTTTAGAATAATCTACAGCTGGTACTATTGCCAAACGTAACGATGACGTCTCAGCCTTTTGAGGATCTACTGCAGCAGACTGCTCTAGAATTTTCCGTTGACGAATATCAAGTAAAAGAACGACACATTGAGACATCATATTTACTATTCTATCTCGAAGATCTGCATTCAATCCTTCGTACTCTTGTTCTTTTAGGTTTTCCAAAGTAGCTGCGACTGATTTATAGATGTCAAAGGGTATGGACTGCAAAGTGGGCATCTGGACTTCCTTTGATAATAAACTGTATACCTCTTTTATTGTTACTGACTTGATACTAATGCTGTCATTAACGTTATTTTGGTTATATTGTTCCATATCCTCCTTTCTAATTGGTGTAACCATTCTATTTCTTCACCATTGTGAACATCTTCTCTGTAGGTTCAAGAATTGATAAGCTTAAATTATAGTATTCGATCAAAAAGATCTCTTAGTTGCCTTATAAAGTGATTGATGGTAAAATCGAGCCTCTAGCATTTACGTCTGAGGAAGTTATGGAAAAGTTAAAGAATGATCAGATAAAGTTTATTGATTTACAGTTTACCGACCTCACTGGAAGATTTCATCATACTACCATGGCGGCTAACATGTTCTACGAGCAAGATTTTAGCATTGGTCTGCCCAAGTTAGACGGGTCCTCAATTCGTGGTTTCACTGAAATTCATGAATCTGACTTAATTATTAAGCCAGATCCGTCCACCTACGCTATTGTGCCTTGGATTGAAAAGGACCCTACCGCAAGATTGATATGTGACGTGCTGACCGGCGGTTCTACGAGAGAACCTTTCCCTAGAGATCCACGAGGGATCGCTAGAAGAGCCTCTCAACATGTTCATGACCGAGGTTATGACGCTTCATACTGGGGACCGGAGGTTGAATTTTTTGTTTTTGACAAACTTGAGGTTAATACTATGACTCCGTATCATACTCAGAGCTACAGAGTAACGTCTAGGGAAGCGCCATGGTCCGCGGAGGGAGCTGGGTATGCATTAAGGTTAAAGGAAGGATATCTTCCAAGTGCTCCTGGTGATACGCTTATGGATTATCGTAATGAGTGTGTAGACGTTTTAAGCAATAATTTTGGAATTGTTTGCGACGCTCATCATCACGAGGTCGCAACTGCAGGTCAATGTGAAATAGATATCAGATTCGACACATTAGTTAATGCAGCAGACTCTGTACAGAGCTACAAGTACATCGTCAAGAACATAGCGAAAAAACATAATATGGTTGCTACAATGATGCCAAAACCTATTGCCCTTGATAATGGATCAGGCATGCACGTCAACGTAAGCCTATGGAAAGGTAACACGAACTTGTTCTTTGATTCTAGTGACAAATATGCAGAAATATCACAACTTGCCCGCTATTTTGGTGGAGGAATTATAGACCATGCATATGCTTTAGCAGCCATAGTGGCTCCCACAACTAATTCATACAGGCGGCTTGTACCTGGATACGAAGCCCCTGTTTACATAGCTTGGAGTACAGGTAACAGGTCTGCGATAATAAGGATCCCACACCATTTTAGGGGCCAGCAGTTTGCAGGGATGAAAAGGATCGAGTTCAGAGCTCCCGATCCTTCGTGTAATCCTTACCTTGCGTTCTCTGCGATTATTGCAGCAGGACTAGACGGGGTTAAAAAGAAAACACCCATAATCGATCCAGTTGATGAAGATATATTCAAGATGAGTGCATCGCGAAGGTGAGAATTTGGAATTAAGCAATTACCTGCAAGCCTAAGGGAGGCGTATGAAGAGTTAAACAGCGATAGATTGTTCTTGAAGGAAATATTAGGAGACACGACTATTGACATGATAATCGAGTACGAATCCAAAGAGCACAACGAAGTTGCAGTAAGACCTCATCCACATGAGTTTTCTATGTATGCAGACGTGTAAATTAAGTCGCTATGTCAGAAGCATATAGGAGCAACGTCGTTTTGTTAAATATATGTGCTTCGGCATAAAATATCAAGTGTTAATCGGTATGAGCAGATGCCACCAAAGCATCATTGTTTTATTTTCCGATATTCAATTGCATTATATCGTAAAGATGCCATGTCCATGCCAAATGTTATTCACAATTTCAAAACATCCAAATACAGAACTGTAGTGTCATTTTTTTACATATATAGTCGTGTACCTCCTGAACAAAGAAGAATACTATTAACTGAGAGCGTAAATACTTCTAGGAGCCTAGTAGTTGTTATAGATGTCTGGATGGGTAGTCTAGCCTGGTTAGGATACCTGTCTCACACACAGGTGGTCGAGAGTTCAAATCTCTCCCCATCCACTTGTGAACGATCAGTATCTTTGGGGTTTATCATGTGCTTCTTCAGCTTATTATTAGCATTGATAAAACTATTGCTATAGTTATTAGGAGAAAAACTTTTGTGATATTCATTGATTTGTCAAGCGCACAGGAATAATCATTGAATTGATCTTTTCCCATGACCTTGATCTTCGATTTGGCTAATAAGAGCTCAAAATTAGACATACACGCACTAAATATAGATCTATTCGATACATTGAAAAGCATATTTGATATTTCACTATGAGTGCTGATAGTACCCAAAGGATAGTAGCCCTGACGTGTCCTCTTGCCGGATGTAGAATGTGTATCAGATGTGCAGATTTCAAGCATTTTTATTCCCTTGGTGTTTAGTTCATTTATGAGGTATTCACGGAGACCATTCTCCATATTGTTCGAATCTGCCCAACCTAATGCATACGTTTTCTTTTCTACTTCAATGATTAATACCGCAAGTCCACCTTGGCCGAGATCGCCCGCTATCGGTAAGGTGGGATAACTACCATTTGAATTAGCAAACCCTATTTTGAATTTATATTGTTCTGCTTGCTTAAGTTTTTCCAAGCACTGCTTCGCAGCTGATACCAAATTATCACTCTCATAATCTCCTAGCACATTGCCCATTGCATTGTGGCTGTCTACAATAAGAATCTGATTAATTCCCAGTTGTGAAGCATACTGTTGTATTTCTCTTCCCACCACTTCAGGCACGTCCTCCATGCCCTTGGGTGCCATCGAAAGGATAGCTATTACTACTTTGCCAAAAGCAATTCCTGTTACACTGCATTCGCCAACTCTAACTCCCACTGGTATGCTACAAGTACTACCTACTTCTATTATTGTATAATTTGATAACGTTGCAATATATTTCTGAAGCTCTTTTTTAGAAGGTATGTTAAACGAGTGATCGGTTGCACTGTGCAGCACTAGCGCAGTTTTACAAAAGAAAGCATACAGAACGTAAGGCAGGTTACTTCCGCCAATTGGGCTAAATGGCCCAGGATGAACCTGTGGCAGTACAACTGAGACTTGTTTGGATTTTTCAGGTTTGAGTCTCATAATATATGTTGTAATTACGTGTTCGTACGATTTTTCCTCGGCAATTCTCTCCATGTCGTTTGTCTTATTTTCAGTCCAAGCAGCAAGAAATGCCTGTAGGAGTCTAAATGTGCTGTGAACATTTGGCCTTCCTGACCTATCTGCGATTCTTGTCCAGATTATAGCGATTGCTATAAGCATTAGGCCAAATGCAATTCCAACTGAGTCTGGTATGTAACCATTACGAAAGAAAGGCGAATTTTCGAAAACAAATAAAAAAACGAGTGGTTGTATAACTGAAGCAGCTATAGCCCTATAAAGCCTTGCACCGAAGACAGATGTAAATATACCGATACGAAGCCCAATGGCTATTGACATACCTTCAAAAAAGTAATTCGCTGAATGTCCATTTTTCGAAAAAATTATGTCAGATAGTGCTCCAGCGGAAACTATTAGCAACCAAAGAACATTTGCAAAAGCGGACACATGGACAACTTTTGAAATTTTATTAAGAGGGGATCCATAAAGCACAAAAAAATCAAGAAAAATCGCAGCCGTAAGCACTATCATTCCTAGCAACAGCGATCGCAAAAAATTTGCGTGATTCTCAAAAATCCCAAGTTGCAGAGCTATAATTGCTGCACCTGCGGATAGGTACACTAAATATGAAACTTTGTAAGATGAGGGGTTTATTCTTGTAAATGACCAACGTCTGTGAATGTTCGATACACTGTCGGGTCTGTCTCTAAACATTTAATATATATATTAAACAGGAAACAGAATTCTAATTAGAATTGATATTCCTATTAGGCCTCCAGCAAGGCCCAATACTAATTCGGGCTTAACTTTAACTCCTCTCGTTTCATCTTCAAAGAATCTCAATAGTCCAGCGCTAGAGGCCGGTAAGGGAGCATTTTTCTTCTTGCTGCTCATTTTTGTACGCAGTTAGCTATTTGGGAAGCTTAAATATATTCTGTTCGATACATTGATGGTATAACCATACTGATTGGAATAGTGTAGTTCTGGACACAATAAGTCCATAAAAATATTGCAGGTCAGCACATAGGCTCAAGCCATCTTAGCATTCTTTTTTCGTGGTGTTAGAGAGTTATTTGATTCTATCTACCTTTAATATCTATACAATATATGAGAATCACTAAAGCTCCAAAGCAGGCAAGGCTTAATAAGAGGAGATTAGAAGATCAGCTTACTAAAAGATGGCGGTTATATGTAAAAAGTGTGGTCTGCCAGATGATTTATGTGCTTGTGGAGAACTAGATAAAGAAGACGCTAGAATTGTCGTCCGTTTAGAAACCAGAAGATTTTCTAAGACGACAACGATGATTGAAGGTATCGATCCTAAACTGAGCGATATTCAACATATTGTCAAAGATTTGAAGAGCAAATTTGCTTGCGGAGGAACTGCAAAGGATGGTTTCATAATGCTACAAGGCGATCATAAAGATGATGTTAAAGGCTATCTGATTAAGATGGGATTTAATGAATCTGCTATCGAAATCCAATGATTAGTGAAATAAGACAAATGACACTTGCTGACCTAAGACCTTGGGATATCTAAATGGTGTCGCCAAAGCACCACGGAACAACTTTCTGTGATCCGCTGTGAAGGTTCACAGATCCGCAGAACTTTCAGTACTTTCTAGGGATATAGATCGACAGAGCTAGGATATTGATAAAGGGATGAGACGGAAAAGTGATCTGCTACGTAGAAGACCTGGATTGGTATCGTGCTCTAAAGCTTTAGATGCATCTTTAGTCCTTTGTACCTGTTCCTAATGGTAACTTCTGTTACACCTGCTGCTTCTGCAACATCCTTTTGCGTCTTGTTCTCTCCATTCATTACACAAGCTACATATAACGCGGCAGCAGCTAAGCCCATTGGATCCTTTCCGGCAGAGATCTTACCTTCTTCAGCTTTCTTTAATATTTCAAGTGCCTTCCGCTTAGTTTTTTCTGATAGTCCAGCTTTGCTTGCGATTCTAGCAACACATTTCACGGGATCTACCACCGGCATTTTTAGATCCAATTCTCTTATCAATAGTCTGTAACATCTTGCGACATCCTTTTTCTTAATGTTGCTAGCATTAGCTATATCCTTAAGTGTTCTTGGTGTTTCCGTGTCCCTGCAGGCAGCATACAGCGCAGCAGCTACTAGTGCAGAAATCGATCTCCCTCTAACTAATCCTTTCTCAAGAGCCTTTCTATACACGTAGGCAGCTTTTTCGATAACGGCGTCTCCTACTGCGAGCTTATCTTTTAGTCTATCTAGCTCACTGAATGCCTGTCTAAAGTTGCGATCCACTGGCTCATGAACTTGACTCCTACTGTCCCAAGTTCTGAGTCTTTCTATGGTACTTTTCATCGATGCAGACAGCGGTTTTCCTGAAGCATCTTTATCAACCGGTCCAATGATCGTAGCAAGTCCCATATCATGCATAGCAAGAGACGTGGGTATTCCTGCCCGGCTTCTATCCTCATGCTCCTCCTTTGAGAATGCACGCCATTCAGGGCCCATTTCTTCAATTCTTTCAGTTACTACAAATCCACAATTTCCACAAAACATCTCACCGCTGGAATTATCAGTAACCATTGGACCTTTCCCGCAGCGTGGACATCTATTACTAAACATTGAAATATCTTTTACCAAATTTTTCACCATAAAATCTTAGGCGATGCCCGCCATCTTATATAAATATTTTATTTTGCTATATAAACATTATGATTAATAGTATTTCTTGATGTCCCAAACACTATAATTCCTCATCTCTTCTTGATTTTTTAGAAAATTATTTAAAAATCAGGCGGCTACAGCTGACTTTTTGCAATGAGACGTTGATGTAAGAATATTTATTTATAAATAACGCTCCTCTTGGTTGCATAATCTTAATTAAACGATTAACGTCAGAATGGAAGTATATGACAGCACCTATAGCAAGGGTTCCTAGATGGGTTGTGGAAAATGATCCTACTTGGGAAAAATCTAGCGATTCTGGTTCTACTACTCAAAAGTGGATTAAAAAAGGAACAGATATTAAAGCAACGTCCTATCCGACCAGCATTTACTGTGATATTACGAGAGAGGTACAAGACGAAATAGGAATATCAGATGTGTTACCTAACCATATTTCATATTCTGAACCTAGTATCCGAATGAGCGGGAGTATTGTTAAATATTTGTCGAGTATATATCTAAACCCCCAGATCCGAAAGCCATCTCGCCTTGACAATGCAGTTTAAAATATTCCTTACTGACTCAACGTTTCCTACAATGGTTCGCACATATCTTTTGTGGCGTCTCACGGCAATATATCGTCAAGATAGATGATGGTTAAATAGTTAGTATAACTTTCGGCAAGCACTGTTTCGGCAACAACAGACGCTGTCTAAAGATCCAGATTCGATTTTTTTATATATGCTTGATCATTAAAGTGAATAAATATATTGAAGAAATCGTGTGATTGACTTGTGCGCAAATCTGCTTTTCTGAGTATGTTGTTTGGATTTTTCTTATTAGCGTCTGTATTTTTGGCTCTACATGTTAACGCCCAACCTGAAAAGAGAGGTGCTTTTATCGATCAAGTAAATTTCATACGATATCTTGATCAGAACCTGGCTCTTCAGGATCTAAAGTCGCATAAAATTGACACATATTTTTTTAGCATCCCACTTGAAGTAGTTTCAGACGTGCAGAGTGATCCTAATGTCAAGCTGTATGAGACCAGTGGCGGTTTTATGGATCTTCTATTGAATCCTGCACCTGCGAAAAATACTAGTGGCGAGCTGAATCCATTTTCTATCAGAGAGGTCAGATTTGCTATGAATTACTTGATAGACAGAGATTTCGTAGTAAACGAGATTCTGAAAGGTCATGGAAGCACACGAATCGATCCATTTGGGGTTTATTCGCCAGAGTATCTCAACGTGATTGATACTGTTCAATCATTTGGTTTCAGACATAGTCCTGAATTGGCACAACAAATGATAGCAGAAGCGCTTACGCGCGCAGGGGCTAACAAGGACATTGGAAGTGGCAAATGGACGTACGCTGGGCGACCACTGACAATCAAAATTCTGATCCGTCAGGATATTTCTTATAGTAAATCAGTAGGCGAGGCTGTAGCTTCAGCTTTAGAGAATCTAGGATTCAATGTTGTGAGGGACTACGGAGATCTAAACAAGGCAAATACTATGATATATGGATCTGATCCTCAAGATATAAAATGGAATATTTACCCTGAATTATGGCAGTCCTCCGGATTTGCAAAGTATAGTCCAGGTACTGCAGCCCAGATGTATGCCCCGTGGAGCGCACAAATGCCCGGTAATCAAAACCCGTCGTTTTGGAACTACAAAAACGCAACATTAGATGCTATTACACAAAGAATATCTTTCGGGAATTTCAGTTCCCAAAATGAACGCAACAACCTCTTGCGCACTGCTATAAGTGAAGGAATACAAGAATCTGTTAGAGTGTTTGTAGCCTCTACACTTGACCAATACGTGGCGTCACGACAAGTCACTGGTTTGATCAATGACTTTGGAGCTGGAATTCCAGGACGACTATCCTTAATTAATAGCAGGTTGGCAGACAATACAATCAATGTGGGCATGAAGGAGATCTATGTAGGCGCATGGAATGGTATAGCAGGATTCAAGGACAGATACAGTGTGATAGAGGCTGCAGATATAGGAGATCCTGCAACCTTTGTTAATCCTTATACGGGAGAAGTGACGCCTGTCCGTACGCCGTGGATATCAATCGAAACTAATGGACCTAATGGAAAAATTCCGATTTCAAATAATGCCATTATATGGAATCCGCGTGACCAAAATTGGACCCAGGCTGTTAATAATAGTAACGGTTCGACGGCTACTAGTAAAGTCACCTATGATCTGAAGTATAGCAAATGGCATAATGGTATAATGATGGATAAAGGAGATCTGCTATATTCATACTACTTTGGTCATGAATGGGGCACAAACACTGGACCTGGTGACAAAACAATAGATTCTGAATACACGAGTCAAGCCGCTCAGGCCATCAAGTACGATAAAGGTATTAGGTTCGTTGCAAATGACAGAGTAGAGTCGTACATTGACTTTTGGCATTTTGACAATAAGGAGATCGGAGGATCCGCGGCAGTGTGGGCCGGCGAGCCTTGGGAAATAACTGCCGCATCAGAGCGACTGGTGACTGCCGGGAAATTCACCTTTTCAAGGACAGATTCAACCTCCAAGGGTGTAGATTGGCTTTCGCTCATAATTCCGTCTCACGCAAACGCTATAAAAGACGAACTTCAAAAAATGAAGGCTGAACATTACATTCCAAATGCATTAAGAGGTATTGTGACTATACAGGAAGCAGAGAAGAGATATGATGCTAGCATTAACTGGATAAGTCATCACAACAATGCTATAATCGGGAATGGGCCATTTTATCTGGATAGTTATAACCCGTCTGGTGGAGTCATTACACTTAAGGCATTCCGCGACCCATCCTATCCATTTCCTTTAGGATATTGGGCAAAATACGAGCATCCAAAATTGGCTTCACTTCAAAACATTAATGATATCCCCAGATTCATTAGGATTGGTCAGCCATTTAACATGCAGGTACAAGTTAGTGTAGATGGTAAGCCTAGCAATAATGCTACCGTAAATTATTATTTGTCTAACAGCAGTGGGGATGTTGCCATCAGTGGAATTGCTAAACAAACACCTGGAACTATAGGTAAATTTACAATTGGCTTGAAGGATAATGATACGCAAACGCTGTCTCCTGGTCCTAATACGATAAGGATGTTTGCTGCTAGTCCCGACGCCTATAAACCTGACATAGTCACAAAGACAATAATAGCAATTAAGCCAAGAGCTCGATAGCACTCTTATTGCCCACTTATACATCTAAATGCGCCTAAATATATAGTTGGCAGCCCACCAACCAGACTTGACAATCCCAACTTCGATCCATGTGTTCAATTTTTGTGGTCAAATGGATGTGTCGGTAGATCGAGACTTTGTGTCTATGATCTAGAATATGCGTATGGGGCCCGACTCAGTCTCGCGGCCAGTAATAAACTTGAATCCTTTAACTTTGGATCAAAATTTAAATTTGAGAGAACAGAAAGGAGATGGTTTGTTTTAAGCACCAGCCATGCCGTTGCGAAGTTCTACTCCTATGTGGTTGTCTTCTGTAGTCTCACTAGCAGACTTGTGCATTTCTGAAAGTGCACAACCCATCTGAGCCTCAGGTTTATTTTTCCTCATTAGGCCTCTGTATAGACCTGCTTCCAAGGTCTGGTTGTGAGCCTTTTCCCATTGCTCTACTGGAATGCTGAATTTCTTTTGGATTCTATCTCTGTACCATTCCGGAATAACATTGAAGGCGCAAAAAGGAATAATCCTTAGATCCGGTGTAAGATAGTGTATATCACACCGTTGTAGCCTTTCAAGATCTTCATTATACTTGTCTTGGAAGTGCATCATTCCCAAAAATAGAGATCTTACATGCCACGTGCCAACTGAATCAAAGTTGCGCTTGAGTAGAATACTTGAGAACATCTTTGCTAGGTTTAGGCCGTGTGGCTGCTTTGTTCTATCGACAAACTGATTGAGCTTTCGTACAACTTCCAACATTGTCCAGTACCTGTTCTTGCCAGATTTGATTTCATCTGCTTTCTCCTCAAAATATTCAAGCAACCCCTTCAGATCCACAAATTTAGTCAATGGTATTAGCTTCTTTGTCTGGGTGTCTTCAAAAACGTATGTACCTGCTCCGCATGCAAAATGAATTGATAGCTCATATTTTGGCTTCTTGCTGAATGCTTCAATGACATCGGTCATGGGCATACACGATGGGACTGGGAACCATGCATCCGTAGTCACTTCCCCACCAGTCTGCTCTTCAATTCGCTCAATGCAATCGGGAATTGTTATTCTGTATTTTTCGCGTTCGCGTTTAGTCATTCTTCCTGTCAATGAGACGGGCTGAAAATTGACTGCATGAACAACATCTAAATTCTTTTGAGCATAGTTAATAATGCCGCCTAACTCGTGATCATTGATTGACTTTATCACAGTTGGGACGAATACGACAGTCATTCCACATTTTCTGGCAGATTCAAGCGTGTATGGAACCTCCCAGTGATTTTTAGGGTTCGTTCTTGCACTGATGCCGTCGAACGACAAGTAGAGATTATTTACTCCAGCCATTCTAGTTTGTCTCATTGTCTCCGGGGACAACGCAAGCTTTATCCCATTAGTGTTTAGCTGAACATGATCCACACCCTCTTCTCTCATGATCTTGATAATGTCCGTGATGTCGTCCCTCAGCATAGGCTCTCCGCCCGTTATCTGAATCGAATTTCCTGCTATCGGTTTCTGAGCCTTTAACGTCTTCATCATCGCCCTGACTTGCTCATGGTCTGGCTCATACAGATATGCACCCTCGAGACCTTTCTTCACATAGAAAAAGCAATACCAGCATGTCAAGTCGCACCTATTGGTAATAATCATATTAGCAAGTCCAGAATGTGAGAGATGGTTTGTGCAAAGCCCGCAGTTAGTTGGGCACGCGCATTTGTCTATCATGACATTTGGAGCTTGTGCACCCTTTCCGTCGATCCAATAAGTACTGAACCTCTTGTACATGTCATACGAACCGAAATACAGTTCCTCACATTCGCCATGGGTAGGACATGTCTTTAGCATGTATACTTTTCCGTTTCTCTCAAAGACTTCCGCGTCAAGGATCATATTGCAGTCTGGACAAATACTTTGTGTATACCTTATCGTTCTCTTATCAACCGTACTCTTGTTAGAAAGATTCGAAATTTGTATTAATTCCATGTCAATTA
>Ga0075434_100004209_pt1 | contig 12897 bp, 9 predicted proteins | sample RhiMethybrSRZTD3_FD_75298 | JGI IMG/M metagenome (GOLD analysis project Ga0075434, IMG submission 75298) | Populus rhizosphere microbial communities from Tennessee, USA - Rhizosphere MetaG P. TD hybrid SRZTD3 | ecosystem: Host-associated > Plants > Roots > Rhizosphere > Soil | place: USA... | reverse complement strand
GTGAAGCGGTCGGGATCCGCGACGACCGCGACGGCGCTCTGGCTGTCTCCCACGTTCTTCCGCGGGTTCATGTATTGATAGTCGCCCCAGAGGACGTTGGCGTCGCTGGCGAGGCCCTTCCCGCCTTTGGCGAAATAGCTGGCCTGAGCCGGAGTGTTGGCCGTCGTCCCCACGGAGAGCGGGGAGCAACGGTTGACGGCGTCCACCGTGATGTAGCCGGTGGCGATGTTCGGCCCCGCCGCGCCGCTGCCGGCGCACTGCGCGGCCGACTTCGCGACCGGCCGGCCGGTGTGGGCCGCCTGCAGCCAGGTGCGTTGGCTGACGTCGGGAGCTACCGCGATGCTGGCCGTGTTGACGCCGCCGCAACCGGGGAAAGCGATGTTGGGATCCGATAGCTCGCCCGGGTGATTCGTCTCCGGCCCGGTGGCCGGCAGCTTGCCTTGCAGGAGATCCCGCACATTGAAGGTCTGAACGTCGTAGCCGGTGAGATAGACGTCGAACGCCAGCGTCGGCACCGCCCAATCGGTCCACAGCACCACGCGGGCGAGCGCTGGCTTGACCGAGGCATTGTTGACCGAGAACAGCGTCGTCTGCCCGGACATGTCGGCAAGATCTACCTCGAAATAGGGGATGAGCAGGGTGGCAGCGGGCTGGTCCGCCACGCGGCAGTTGCCATCGAGGATTCCTGCTTTTGCAGCGGCGGCCGTCAACAGCAGGCCGCAGAGAACCAGGATCGGAAGACGTCGCGAGGACATGGAAGTTGTTCCCCCCTGGGAGTGACCGAACCTGGACCGGTATTTCACGCCCACGCCGTCCGGTTCGCCTCTGGCGGCTTGTCCTCTGCGACTTTTATGCCACATGGCCATGGGGCTCCCGAACTCACCTCGCTGTTTAGGGTAGGGGCGGGTCTGGACGGAGGGGAGGGGGCGCGACCCGCCCTGGGAAACCGGAATCGCACCAGCAGGGCGGGTCGAGCCCCCAACCTGCCGTCCAGACCCGCCCCTACCCTAGGCCTCGTAGGACGTTTACGCCCTGTCGATGTCCTCTCGGCTCGCTGCGGTTAAACTAGGAGCCCGTATGAGCGAGACTCTAGTCCAACTCGGCCGTCGCCCGGAAAGCCCCGCCGTCCCCCGCGAGGGGCGCCCGGAATGGCTGCGCATCCGGCTCTCGACGCCCGCGTCCTATCACCGCGTCCGCTCTCTCGTGGACCGGCTGAATCTCCATACCGTCTGCCAGGAAGCCCGCTGTCCCAATATCTACGAATGCTGGGGCGAGCATGGCACCGCCACCTTCATGATCCTCGGCGACATCTGTACCAGGCGTTGCGGCTTCTGCGCCGTTACATCCGGCCGCCCCGAAGCGGGCGTCGATGACGGTGAGCCGGAGCACGTGGCCGAGGCGGTGGCCGCCATGGGGCTCCGCCACGCCGTCATCACTTCGGTGGACCGCGACGACCTGCCGGACGGCGGGGCGCGCCACTGGGCGCGGGTCGTCGAGGCGGTGCACGAGCGCAATCCGGGCTGCGCCGTCGAGGTGCTCACCCCGGACTTCCGCGGCGTGCCGGACGCTCTGGACATCGTCCTCACCGCAGCTCCCGAGGTCTTCTCCCACAATATCGAGACCGTGCCGCGCCTCTATCGCCAAGCGCGCCCCGGCAGCCGTTACGACCGCAGCCTCGCGCTGCTCGCCGAAGCCGCGCGGCGCCGTGACGCGGGAGACTTCACAGGGCGCCTCAAGACCGGCATGATGCTCGGCCTCGGCGAGACCCCGGACGAGATCCGCTCGACGATCGCCGACGTCCGCGAGGCCGGCGTCGAGATCCTCACCCTCGGCCAGTATCTCCAGCCGACGCCGAAGCACCTGCCCGTCGACCGCTGGGTGCACCCGGACGAATTCGCGTCCTATCGCGAGCTTGCCCTCTCCCTCGGCTTCGCTCACTGCCAGGCGGGTCCCCTCGTGCGCAGCAGCTACCACGCGCACGAGGCGGTGATGGCCGTGGGATCCTGATACCCGATTCCTCCGATTGGTTGACCGGAGCGGTGCGCCGCCGCCGGCCCTCACTCGAGGGCTAGACACTTTCACACTACTATGCTAATCTGACATAGGCTTTTCTCTATGTCTCTCGCCAGTCCTTTCCATGGCAGGCTCCGACAGGCCACGAGGTGGTTCCGGTTGCGCGTCCATCCGTCGCGCGCGGTGCTCCAGCGGTTCGTGCGCGGCGAGCTTCCTCCCGACGAGACCTCGCAGGTGCTCCGGCACCTGCTCCCAGGATGTGCACGCTGCAACGCGGTGACGGGCGCGATGTGGACGATCGGCACTCCGACGGAGGGGTTTCCGGTGGAGTATGAACATGCCTTCGATCGGGTGTTCTCCGCCGTCCGCCGCGCAATGAATGAGCTTTCGTCCGGGCGCGGCGATGCGGAACGGTTGATGGTTGAGCTGGAGGGTCTGCCGGCCGAGCGGCGGCGTAGCGTGGCGCGGACCGATCCGCGTTATCGCAGCCGGGCGCTTTTCGAGCTGCTGGTGCGGCAGTGCCGCGAGATGAGGGACGATCCCCGGCGCGCGGTATCGCTCGGCGAGCTGGCCGTGGCCGTCGCCGAAGGCCTCGGCACGACGGGCTGCGGCCGGTCGCCGGCGAACGAGGACCTGCAGGCTTCGGCCTGGGGAGCCCTCGCCGGCGCGCGCCGCCGGGTATCGGACTTCGCGGGCGTCGAGGAGGCGCTCGCGACGGCCCGCGAGCATCTGGCGCGAGGCACGAACGACCGGCTGGAGAAGGCCTGGCTGCTCGACCTCGAGGCGTCGCTGCGCGAAGCTCAGGGCCGCTCTGTCGAGGCCTCGCGGCTGCGCGACCGGGCGCAGGCGCTCTATCGCCGGCTGGAGTAGGAAGCGCGCGCCGTCACGCGCCAGAGTCCCGTCACGATCAGCACGAAGCCGGCTCCTTCCACCCAGCCGAAACGCTCGCCGAGAAAGCTGGCTGCCAGCGTCGCCGCCACCAGCGGTTGCAGAGTGCTGTAGGTCGCCACGAGAGCCGAGGAGGAGCGCCGCACCGCCCAGGTGCTGGCGGCGTAGGCGAAGACCGTCGGGAACAGGATGATGTAGACGACGCCGAGCCAGGTCGGGCCCGGCACCGCCGCCGGCCGCAACGCCGCGAGGTCCGGCAGCGCCACGAGCAGCACGCCGGAGGCGCCGAAGAGGAACGACCAGGCGATCACCGTCCGCCACGGCACGCGCGCCAGGATCGGCCGCTGCAGCACCAGGAAGAGCGAGTAGCAGAGGCAGTTGACGAGGATCAAAGAATTGCCGAGCGCCGCGCTCCGGTCGGTCGTGAAGCGCAGCGGATTGACCAGCACCAGGGCGCCGGCGACCGAGAGGAGAATCCCCACCAGCCGGCTCGCGTTGATGGATTCGATGCCGAGCACGGCCGCCGCGGCCACCGTCAGCACCGGCATCGCGGTCATCAGGATGGAGGCGTTGGTCGCCGTCGTGAGCTTGAGCCCGGTGATGAACAGCACCTGGTTGCCGAAGACGCCGAGGCCGCCGAGCAGCGCCAGCATGGGCAGGTCCCGCCGGGACGGTATGAAGCGGTCCCGCCGCCAGGCGAGGAAGAGCAGGATCGGCGTCGCCACTCCGACGCGGATCGCCGCCAGGGCCATCGGCGCCAGATCCGCGAGCGCCGCCTTGGCCACCACGTGAAATCCGCCGAAGGAGATCTGCACGAGCAGCAGCGTGAGATGGACCCGGCTGGCCGGAGCCGGCGACGGCGGTGGAGAAGCCGGCGCGGGCGGCGGCTCGAGCGGGGTGGGATCGACCATGGGGGTGCATGGTACAATCCCCGCTTGTGACGGAGCGCACAAGCTGCGCTTCCAATCCCCATGATCGACACCGAATCCGGCATCCGCATCCGCCAGCTCGACGAGCTGGACATCAGCGAGATCGTCGCCATCGACGAGAAGATCGGCGGCCGTTACCGGCCGGAAGTTTGGGAGCGGCGGATCGGTTATTACCTACGGCGGGACCCCGAGGCTTCGGTCGTCGCCGAGGTGGACGGCAAGGTCGCCGGCTTCATGCTCGGCGAGCTGCGGTCCGGAGATTTCGGTCTGGAGGAGCCGACGGGCTGGATCGAGGTTCTGGGAGTCGATCCCGCGCATCGCAACAAGGCGATCGGCCGGCGCATGGCCGAAGCGGTGCTGGAGCACTTCCGCGCGCAGGGAGCCCACAGCGTCCGTACCCTGGTGGACGAGGAGCGCGAGGATATCCTCCGCTTTTTCAGCTCCCTGGGGTTCGAGGCATCCACCCTGCGGCCGTTCGTGAAAACGTTGTAGGAGATCGGGATGAGCGTTAGAACCAGCACGCTGCCGAAGCGGTTCCACGAGGCCGTCCTGCGCTGGAAGGACGTGTACCTCACGGATTACGACTTCCTGCTGGAGAACTGGGACAAGCACTTCCCGAACGACTCGCGCTTCGAGCTCTGCGCCTACCGCGAGATGGGGATGTGCAGCGAGATCGAGTGCGGCGACCTCAAGGGAAAGCCCAAGTTCACCCGCGCCTCCGAGATGCTCCCCGAGCAGGCCCATCACATGTTCGGCGCCATCCGCGCCCAGGCCTCGACCGAGTTCGGCTCCATCCAGCAGCACCGCTTGACGCTCGCCCGCGCCCAGGACGAGGAGGAGCAGTTCTGGATCCTCCGCATGATGGCCGAGGAGCTGCGCCACGGGTACCAGATGCTCCATCTGCTGGTCGAGGACGACTGGAGCTCCGTCTCGCAGGAATCCCACTCCGATCTCCTGGAAGACATCCTGTCGATGAACACCGGCTCCCACCTGCTGGGCGCCTTCAACATCGACTTCGACTCCTTCGTCGACAACGTCGTCTTCTGCGCCCTGATCGACCGGGTGGGCAAGTACCAGCTCGCGATGCAGAAGATCTCGGCCTATCAGCCGATGGCCGAGAGCATGCCGCAGATGCTGCGCGAGGAGGCGTTCCACCTCGCCGCCGGCGTCGTGCCGATGCGGCACTGGGTGACCGCCGCGGCCCGCGGCGAGGCGTACGTCACCCTGGACGTGCTGCAGAAGGCGATCAACAAGTGGCTGCCGCGCGGCCTCGAGATGTTCGGCGACGAGCGGGGAGGCGGCACCAACGTCCGCTTCGGCTTGAAGCCGATGAAGAACGCCGAGGCGCAGCGCCAGTACTATGAGGAGGTCGCGAAGCTGGTGCGCGACCTGAACCTCCGTCATCTGCGCGCCCGCAGCGAGAAGCTCACCCACGGCGAGTCCGAGTCCGTGCTCGACCGCATCCTGGCCGGCGAGACCGTCGACGGCGTGGGCCGCGAGGATCTCCTTCACATGCCCCATCCGGACTTCTTTCGCCGCCGCGGCGTGCCGGCGTTTCGCATGGTGGGTTTCGCCGGCGAGAGCTACACCGGCGTCCAGGACTACCTCCAGCACTTGATCCGCAACCTGCCCGAAGCCTACCGCGCCAGCCGCGACTTCAAGGATTACGTCGAGGCGCTCAAGGAGGTGCAGGAAGGGACGATGACGGCCGAGCAGGCCGCCGGTCGCATGCCGGCCCTCCGCCGCGTCGCCGGCGCGTGCCCGTGCTCGAAGTCCGTGCGCTGGGTCATCGACGAGCCGCTCTCGCCGGAGTCGGCAGTGACCGGCCAATCCGCAGCCTGATCTGAGATAGCATTCCCCGGCCCAATGAGTGCGTTCAACCGCGTTCTGGTGACCGGCCTGCCCGTCGTGCCGAAGCCGATCGTCGGCAAGGTAGCGTCGCGCTACGTCGCCGGCGAGACGCTCGAAGCCGCCATGCGCGCCGTGCGCTCCCTAAACCAGCAGGGGGCGATGGCCACCATGGACGTGCTCGGCGAGGAGGTGCACGAGCGCGAGAAGGCCGCGGCCGCCGTCGAGGAGTACCTGCGCGTCTTCGACGCCATCGCGCGCGAGCAGATCGACTCCAACGTCTCCATCAAGCTCACCCTCCTCGGACTGAAGATCGACGAAGGCTTCTGCCGCGACAACGTGGCGCGCATCGCCGAGACCGCCAAGCGCTACGGCAACTTCGTCCGCATCGACATGGAGGACAGCACCTGCACCGACGCCACGCTGCGCATCTATCGCGAGCTGCAGGAGCGCTACGGCAATCTGGGCGTCGTCCTCCAGGCCTACATGCGCCGCACCCTCTCCGACATCGACGGCCTGCCGGACCAGGGCGCCAACGTCCGCCTTTGCAAAGGAATCTACGTCGAGCCCCGGAGCCTCGCCTGGAAGGGCCATGAAACGGTGCGGGCCAACTTCGTGGCCGCGCTGGAGAAGCTGATCGTGCGCGGCATCTACGTCGGCATCGCCACCCACGACGAGTACCTCGCCTGCCAGGCTACGGCCCTCATCGACCGGCACGGCCTCGAGCGCCATCACTACGAATTCCAGATGCTGCTCGGCGTCGACGAGGAGCTGCGGCGCATCCTCATCGCGGCCGGCCACCGGCTGCGCGTCTACGTACCCTATGGGCGCGACTGGTATCCCTACTCGATCCGCCGTCTGCGCGAGAACCCCGAGGTGGCGCGGCACGTGTTGAAGGCGCTGCTCAGGGGTAAGTAGCTCACCCCAGCGGCGCCGCCTGGCCAACCTGCAGCGCGACCGCGCGCCGGGCCGTTCCCTTGAAGCCTCGCGCCTCGGCCTCCCGCCGCACCGCCTCGAGAGTGGCGCGGCCGGCGATAGGGTCTCCGGTTCTCGCCTGCAAGGCGCCGAGGGTGAGACGGGCCTCCAGCCCGGCGGCCACGTCGCCGATGCGAGCGGCTTCCGCGACCGCCCAGCGCAGATGGCCGAGAGCCGCCGCGCCCTCCCCGGCGGCGACGCCCGCGGGCGCCATCGCGGTCACGACTTCGAGCTGAAGCTGGAGATCCTCGCTCTGTTCGGAGATCGCATGCGCCTGGCCGGCGGAGGTCCAGGCGTCGGCGGTCCGGCCCTCGGCGAGGAGCGCCCGGGAGCGCAGCGCCAGCGACCTGGCGCGACGGCCGCTCATTCCTCTCTTTCCATACCAATCCGCCGCCGCGGCGGCCAGGCGCGAGGCTTCTTCCGGATCGCCCTGGAGTAGTGCGACCCTGGCCAGCTCCAGGCGGGTGGCCGTGGCTTCCAGCGCCTCCTCGCCCGCGGTCTGATCGCGCACCGCCTCCTCGAGCTGATGCCGCGCTCCGGCGAGGTCGCCGTCCTCGACATTCCAGCGGCCGAGGTTCCGCAGCGCCATCGCGGCGAGGCTGCGGGAGCCGATCTGTCGGGCGAGGGCGAGGTGCTCGCGGCTGAGCTTGCTCGCGTTCGCGAGGTTACCGAGCCGATACTGGAGCCGCGCCAGGACGCCCAGCACCTCGGCGGTGCCGATCCTGTCGTCGCCCTGCCGTTTCATCTCCAAGGCCTGCGTGAGCCGCTGGCCGGCTTCCGCGAGACGCCCGAGCCGGATCAGGTCTTCCCCCGACGCAGCCAGCATGGAAGCGCCGCGTACGGGATCGCCTACCTCGCGGGTCAGAGCATAGGCCTGCTCGTGCAGCCGCAGGGCTTCCTTCAAGGAGTCCTGGAGCGCCAGGTCGGTCCCCAGGTTGCGGATCGCCCGCGCCTCGTCGATGCGGTTGCCGGTCTGCCGGGCGATGGCGAGGGTCTCTCTGAAACGCTGCCGCCCGCCGGCGAGATCGCCCCGCGCGGCGAGCACCGTGCCGAGCATGTTGAGGTTTCGCGCCCCGAGCACCCGATCGCCGTTCGCCGCATAGGAGGCCCGGGCCTTCTCCAGCAGCTCCTCGGCGCGCGGCATGTCTCCGCGATCTCTATAGAGCGACCCCAGATTGGCGAGCAGCAGGGCCACGCCCTGGATGCTGCCGATCCGGCTCAAGGTGGCGAGGGAACGCCGGTACATCCGCTCGGCTTCCGCGAGGTTCCCCTGCTCGTGCAGCGCCACGCCGTGATGGGTGAGGAGGACCGCCAGGGCGGACGCATCGCCCGATCTGGCGAAGAAACCGCGGGCTTGCTCGTAGAGCGGAATGGAGTCCTGCGGCCGGCCGCCGAGGAGCAGACCGTCGCCCTGCAGCATCAGCGCCTCGGCCAGAACCTGGCTTTCACCCGACTGGCGGCCCTTCCGCGCGGCGTTCTTGGCGGCGCGCATCTGGAGATCGAGGTTCGCGAGCCGCTTGGCGATCTGCGCCTCCGCGAGATCGATGCGCGGATCCTCGCCCGCCGGCGAGGACAGCTTGCGCAGCTCGGCCACCGTCGCCAGAGCCTCGGCGCCTCGCCCGGAAGCGGAGAGGGCGTTGGCCAGACGCAGGCCGTGTTCCAGGTTGTCCGGATAGAACGTCCACAGCGACCGGTAGATCTCGCTCGCCTTCCGCCAATCCTTTTTCGCCTCGTCGAATCGCGCCTCGATCGCCAGGCGCTCCTCTTTCGGCAGCGTGGAGGCGAGCCGGACCGCCTTTTCGGCTTCCTCGCGAGCCTGGGCGTCATACCCGAGACCGATCCACGCCAGCGACAGGGCGGAGCGGATCTTCGCCGAGCCCGGATCGGCCGCGACGGCCTGCTGCAGCCGGTCGCGCGCGCCCCGCGAATCGAACGCGCGCAGCCGCAACAGTCCCTCGGAATACAGGCGTGCCGCGTCCGGATTGGCCGGCTGCGACGCCTGCACGGCCCTGGCTTCATCCGGCGAGAGGTCCGTCCATCCCAGTTTTCGGCGCAGCTCCTGGCCGGTCGCCGCAACGAGATCGAACAGGTTCTCTTCCGTTCCCACCTCCGCGAGAGAGGCGATAGTTTCCCCCTCCGGAGCCTTCAGCACTCGCAGGTCAATCCGGATCTTGGAAGCCGCGCTCTTGCCCAGCGCGAGATAGGAGCCGACCACGACCCGATCGGTGCCGAGAACGTCGTGTAGCCGCCGCAGGTTCTCCGCGCTCAGCTCTTCGCTGGCAGGATGAGAAAGGGTGTCCCGCAGCCGTGTGAGCTCTTCGCCCGAGATCACCCGCGCCTTCGAGCCGCCGGAAAGCTCGGTGATCAGCATTTCGGAGAGGGCGGCCGACAGCCAGTTCTCGCTGCGGTCGGCGGAGAGATTCCGCAAGCTCAGCACCGCGACGGCCGGACGCACGACGGCCGAGCGAACCTTTCCCGGCCCACCGACGGCCGGCGGAGGATCCGCGGGTCCGCGCTGGTAGAGCAGAACGAGCCCGATTCCCGTCGCCGCGATCAGCAAGCCCAGAGCCAGGCCGGTGAGGAGAGGCCATCGCCTCTCCCGATGCGACGGCGAGGGTTGAGCGTTCGGCGCGTCCATCGGAGAAAGCACCGTGCCGCTCTCGTCCGGCGGCGCGGGACGGTCCGCGACCACGGGGTCCGCCGGGACGGCTTTGGGGATGACCAACGCCGCGGGCGCCGGCCTCGGGCCGACCACCGGCATCTCGCCGCTCGACTCCCGCGGCACCTCGGCGACTTCGGCGACGAAGCTGTAGCCGAAGCCCGGCACGGTCACCACGTAACGGTGATCGTTGGCGCGCTCCCCCAAGGCCTTGCGCAGCGCCGAGATGTTCTGCGTGAGATTGGCTTCGGTGACGTAGGCGTCCGGCCAGACCCGCCGGATCAGCGCCTCCTTCTCGATCACCTCGCCGTGATTCTCGAGCAGGACCATGAGGATCGAGAAGGCCTTCGGCGTGAGAGGCACCTGCCCGCCGGCGCGAAAGAGCCGCCGCCGGACGGGATCGACGCGGAACACATCGAACTCGTACAAGACCTTCTCGGTCCGCGCTGCCAGAGGGATCGTCGTCATAAAGCCGGAATGGACGAGTAAGCGGGACTCCTCCTGCGAGCTGCCTCGTGAAGGCAGCGTCCTCAAGGACTGTAGGGACTGCCTGGAGGAGATTGTACTCCAGGTCGCGAATGCGTGCGACGCATCCCTTCTGATTTTTTTTGAGGAAGCTTGAGCGGACCTCTGAGGACTCTTGATCGCCCTTTGCTTACACTCCCTTTAAAGCAGCAGCCCGAGGGGAGGGAGGAGCGGTCACCGGAGGGAGGGGCCGCATCTGAAGTTCTTGTTTCATTGATGTCGTCACTGGGAGGAGATGAGAGTTCCGATATTTTGAGCTCCATTGAAGGTCGTCGGAGCAACGAGACCCGGGGGAGCAATCCGCCCGGGTTTTTCTTTTGCCGCTTCGCCTCTGCGAAAGGGTTCGCCTGACCGGAAGGAGCCGTCCCGGCCGGCGAGAAGCCAGCCGCTGGTGAGGAAAAAAGCCATCAGCAGCAAGGAGATCACCAGCAGCAGCAGAACCCGCCACAGATCGACCGCCCGGGTTTCCCGAGGAGGCGGCGCGGCGGACGTCTTGGCGGGCGCGGCGAGCAGCCGCAGCGGTGTGCCGGGGAAAGGTGTCACCCGCGCTCCGGGCTCGGTGGAAAGAACGCGGCGCGGGCAGGCGGCGACCGCTCTCCACCGGCCGGCTTCGCGCAAGGCTTCGGCCATCTCCGCGGCGCTCTCGAAGCGGCCCGCGGGATCCTTGAACGTGGCCCGGGCCAGCACCTTGAGCAAGGGATCGCGGCGGCCGATACTGCCGCCCCGGAGAGCGCCGGCGAAAGCCAGGCGCCGGAGGAGCGAGCCCAAGGCGAAAAGATCGCTTTGCGCCGTGTAAGCCCTGCCGGCGAACTGCTCGGGCGGCGGCGGCACTCGCGGATCGAAGGTCGATTTCTTCGCGCCGAAACCGGTGAGGATCAACCGCCCCTCCGAGGTGACGATCACGTCGTCCTCGGTCAAGTGCCGGTGGAGGACGTCCCGGGCGTGCGCGTGCGCCAGGATCTCCAGGAGCTGGCATCCCCAATCGATCAGCGTTGCCCGGTCCGGCCGCTCGCCCTGCGCCAGCAGCTCGCGGAGGCTCCGATCGCCGGGTGGCGCCGTGAGATCGTCCGCTTTCCTGATGGCCGATGTCGATAGCATGTTCACCGTCTGCTGGCCGGAAACCTCGCCGCCTGCTATATAGAGAAAGCTGCAAGTTTCGTGCAGGGGGGACGGCGGCCGGAGCTGGCTGGCAAGGCTCGTGCTTGCTATCCTCGTGCCGGAGATCCTGGCGGTGGAGTGAGGGACCCCGGGTCGACCGCTTCCCTTTCAGAGGAGAGAGACCGACATGCGACACCCACGCCGCGTTGTTTGGTTGTGCCTGCTCGCCGCGCTCGCCGGCGCTTCCCTGGCCGCAGCATCCGGCTTCGGATTGTTCCAGCACGGCGGCCGTGCCATGGGCGAGGTGGGAGCCTTCACCGCCCGCGCCGCGGAGCCCTCGGCTCTGACCTACAACCCGGCGGCCATCACCAAGCTCAACGGCCTCCAGCTCCAAGCCGGCCTCGATTTCAACAACGCCACCGACAAATACACGAGCGCCACCGGCGCTTTCGAGGCCCGGCACATCATCCAGTTCCCCTTCGCCGTCTATCTCACCTGGAAGCAGAAGCAGGGACCCTTCGCTCTCGGGCTCGGCGTCGACTCGCCCTTCTTCTACAGCCTCGACTGGAACACCCGGCTGTTCCCCGGCCGCTTCCTCGAACGCCGCACCGAGTTGCGGATCTATGAAGCCCATCCGGTGCTGGCTTACGACCTCGGCGGGGGCTGGAGCATGGGCGGCGGTCTGCGCTATGCCCTCGGCAACCTCGATCAGAATGACAACGCCATTCTTCCGATCTTCATCGGCGCCGGCACTCCGGCGGTCAACGTCGAGGTCGAGAGGAACGCCGGCGCCTCCGTCGACGCCCTGGCGTGGGACCTCGCCCTCCACTACGCCGCTCCGTCCTGGGGCTGGGGCGCCGTCTATCGCAGCCCGGAGAAACTCAAGGGCACGGGCAACGTGAGTTACAACCCGCGCGACGTGCCGACCGGCATTCCGGGTCTCGACGCCCTGCTCGCGGCCCGCTTCGCCAAGGGCCACGCCCGCCAGTCCTTCGAGATCCCGCAGGAAGCCCGCACCGGCATCTGGTACGCGCCATATCCCGAGCTGCGCTTCGAGCTCGACGCCGCCTTCCAGAGCTGGTCGAGCCTGAAGACCACCGACGTCACCTACAATCCCAACGCTTTCGGCGACGGCCCCACCGTGCGCACGCCGCGCGACTGGAAGAACACCACCAGCCTGCGGCTCGGCATCGAGGGAGATCTCACCGATAACTTCTCCCTCTTCGGCGGCATTGCGCAGGAGCCATCACCGGTTCCATCCGGCACCTTGGAGCCCGGCTTCCCCCGCGGCGACGCGATGGTCTACGGCGGCGGCTTTACGGTGAACCTGCCCCAGATCTCTTTCGACGTGGGCTACTCCCTGCACGACCACGACAACCGCAGCACCGCCAACCAGGAGCTGCAGCATCCCGGCCGCAACGGCACCTTCCAAGCCAAGGATCAGGTGTGGGGATTCGCGGTCAGGTGGAGACTGTGACCGCCGCCGGCCGCGCGAACATCCCCGGCTCGTAGGCGGTGATCTTGCCGGTAAACGCGGAGGCCGCCACGGTGAGCGGCGAGGCGAGCCAGAGCTTGCCCGGTCCCGAGCGCCCCTTGTAGTTGCGGTTGATGGCGCTGACGGTGACCTCGTCGGCGGTCTCCGAGACGCCGGGACCGCAGCCGATGCAGGCGCCGCAGCCGGGGTGGATGAGCTGCACGCCGGCCCGCTCGAAGGTGTCGGCAAGACCGTTGTCGCGCACGAACTTCTCCACCGCCTGCGAGCCGCACTGGATCATGAAGCGGACGCCCGGAGCCACCTTGAGGCCGGCGTCCACCGCCTCCTTGACCACTTGGTGGTAAAAAATCAGGTCGTCGATCTTTCCCGCCGTGCAGCTCCCGCCGTAGGCGATGTCGATGGGCACGTCGCCGATCTCGTCGATCCAGGCGCCGTTGGTGGGATCGGAAGGGATGCCGTGGTCCGGA
>Ga0075434_100004208_pt1 | contig 12900 bp, 15 predicted proteins | sample RhiMethybrSRZTD3_FD_75298 | JGI IMG/M metagenome (GOLD analysis project Ga0075434, IMG submission 75298) | Populus rhizosphere microbial communities from Tennessee, USA - Rhizosphere MetaG P. TD hybrid SRZTD3 | ecosystem: Host-associated > Plants > Roots > Rhizosphere > Soil | place: USA... | reverse complement strand
TTAGCTTTTAGCTTTTTAGCTTTTAGCTTTTTAGCTTTTAGCTTTTTAGCTTTTAGCTTTTAGCTTTTTAGCTTTTAGCTTTTAGCTTTTTAGCCTCTGTCAAAAACCTCTGTGCTCCTCTATGTCCTCTGTGGTGTTAACCGCTTTCTCATCCCTCTCAAAACCTGCCCTACTAGAGTTGGTTATGCAGCCCTGGTCAGCTGGGGTCGTCTCTGTGAAACCTTCTGCGCCCTCTGTGGGTTATTTTTTGGCCAATAGCTAACAGCTAAAAGCCGCTCTCACAACGTCCCCTGAAGCTCCAAATCCAAAATGTAACTGCCATTCTTCTTCACCCCTGCGGGCGCGCAAATCCACGTCTCCAACTCAGGCCGGTCCAAAATTCTTAACCCTGAGCTGCGCAGCATCGCCTCCACCGCCGCCGCATTCGGAATCCACCAGTTCGTCGGATCATTCGAGTAGCTCTGTTCGATGAAGTACATCGCCGGGAAGTCTGGATCGCGGAATATTTCCTCATTCCAGAACGGATAGTCCTTCTCCCACCGCCGAATCCGGTCTGACCCCCGCACCATGGTTTGAAAAACCAGGTTCCCTCCCACCTTCTTAATGACCTTATCCAAAGCGAACAGCGGATATCGCAGGTGATAAAACACTCCCATAAACAAAACGTAATCAAACTGTCCGGGAACTTCCTCAACCGCGTACACCGAGCGCTTTTCAAATTCGATGTCGAGACCCAGAGTTTCGGCCGCAAAACGTGCCTGTTCGAGGTAGCGGTCATCCACATCAATCCCCAGCACACGTTCCGCCCCGCGCTGCTTCATCTGAATCGAGTAAAACCCGCCATTACACCCAATGTCCAGAACCGTCGCCCCCGTCAGATCCTGCGGCAGAGCTTTCCCGATGTGCTCCCACTTAGTATTCGGAAAGTCGCCCAAAAAATGCTGCGGCGCCGTCGCCACGCCATGCAGATTCAGGTTGTGAAACCATTCTCCAAGCTCGGCAATGCGCCGCTCCAACTCACTATGCTCTGAATGAAGGGGGTTCGCCGCTTGTTTCTGTACGAGGGGGTCTGACAGGTAGGACATAGACGTTCGGACAAAAGATGCGTCCGCGTTGGTACCCGTTGTGCCACGGATCGAATGTTCAATGGGCTCCGCGTACGTAACTCTTACCACGATGACCTGCAGCCCAGTAATCCTCCATCTACTCCACGCAACCACAAGACAGAAAAGCACATCCAAGCGCGCCATGCCGGAGCCCACGGCCAACTCGACGGCCATCACGCCAACTTCCTCGATCCCCTTGCGCATTCCCGAGGAGCAGGAATCGCTTTACCGCGAGGTCCTCATCGTCCTCGAAGAAAACAAAATTCCCTACGCCGTGGCGGGCGCGTTCGCGCTGCAAATGCACACTGGCATCTGCCGCTACACCAAAGATCTCGACGTATTCCTCCGTTCCGAAGAAGTCCCTGAGACGCTCCGCCGCCTCAAAGGCCAAGGCTTCGAATGCGAAATCTGCGATCCGGTCTGGCTCGCCAAGGCGCATCGCGGGGAATTCTTCGTGGACCTGATCACCGGGATGAGCAACGCCGCCCTCGTCGTCGACATGTCCTGGATCCAGCTCGCACATCCCGCGCTCATCGTCGGCGTCCCCACCCGCGTCCTCGCCCCCGAAGAACTCCTCGCCTCCAAGCTCTTCGTCACCCGCCGCGAGCGCTTCGATGGCGCCGACATCGCTCACATCGTCTACGGCACCAAGGGCAACCTCGACTGGCACCGCATCCTGCGCCGCGTCGGCGAGCACTGGGAAGTGTTGTTCTGGGCCCTCACCCTCTTCCACTACGTCTATCCCGCGCATAGCGACTACGTTCCCCGCTGGCTCTGGCTGGAACTCACCGGCCGTTTTCTGAACGAAGTGCAGAACCCCGATCCCAACGCCCCTTTCCGCGGCAGCCTCATCGACGAAAATATGTTCGCCATCGACCTGAAAGAATGGGGACTCGAAAATATCCTCGAGCAGTACCGCGCGCGCCGCAATCCGCAGATTACCTGCGTGCCGCGAATAGCATGAGATCAATAGCGCGACCGTTCCGATTCGTTGACAATCTAAAAATCAGCGCCACGCTGGTGCCAACACCATGAGGATCGCCGCCACCGCCGACTTGCATTTCACGCCGCAGCGCCAGGCCAACTTGCGCGAGCAGCTCTACCGCGTCCGCGACGACGCCGACGTCCTCGTCCTCGCCGGCGATCTCACCAATTACGGCCAGCCCGCCGAAATGGAGCCGCTGCTGAATGCGCTGGTTCGCCTGCGCGTACCCACGGTTGCCGTGCTCGGCAACCACGATTACGAAAGCGACCGCCAGGCCGACCTAATAAAGATGATGACCGACGAAGGCATCAAAGTCCTCGACGGCAGCGCCTACGAGCGCGACGGCGTCGGCTTCGCTGGAACAAAAGGCTTCATTGGCGGTTTCGGCCGCGGTGTTCTGACCGCATTTGGGGAGCCGGAGATCAAAGCATTTGTGCGAGCTTCCATTGATGAGGCGCTGAAGCTGGAGCGCGCTATGTCCCAGCTGCGCACCAAGAAGCGCGTCGTGGTTCTTCATTACTCTCCGATCGCTGGCACCGTCGACGGCGAGGCTCCCGAAATCTTTCCTTTCCTCGGCACCTCGCGCCTGGCCGAAGTCGTCGACCGCCACGGCGCCGACCTCATCCTCCACGGCCACGCCCACCACGGCAAACTCGACGGACGCACCACCGCCGGCATCCCCGTCCACAACGTCGCCATCACCCTCCTCGAATCCCAGCAACCCCCAGCGGTCTACCGCGTTTTTGAGGTTTGAATGCACGGCTGGTCCAGCCGAGCAACGCTCGGCGCCTCCCCAGATTGTCATCCTGAGGAAGCCGAGTCCTGCGCTCCCGCAGGACTCCCGACGAAGGACCTAAGCATTTGAGGGTGCCCCATCCTTTCCCGTTCTGTGCGAAAGGGTGGGGAAATCGACCCGCGCGGCCCTGATACCGGTCCGCAAATTCTTATGCCTTGAGGATGGATGGAGCCACGGGCGACCGCCCGCCGATTACCGATGAATGATGAATGATGTAGGCGCGAGCGTCCTCGCTCGTGCCAAATCTGAATCCGACTGCCTTGTTCTTCATCACATAAATATCCACCCGAATACACGAATCCGCCGGCCTGATCAGGAGGACATCATGTCACTCAAGGGAAAAACCGCCATCATCACCGGAGCTTCGCGTGGCATCGGACGCGCCATCGCCGAGAAGCTGGCCGAGCAGGACGCCTCGGTGGTCGTCAACTACACGCAAAATGCGGCTGCCGCCACGGAAGTCGCAAAGGCCATCACCAAAGCCGGAGGCAAGGCCATTGCCGTCCACGCCGATGTCTCCAAGCCCGCCGACGTCGAGCGCCTGTTTGCAGAAACCGAGAAAGCCTTCGGCAAACCCGATATCGTAGTGGCCAACGCCGGCGTCTACGCTCAAAAGCCGATCGCCGATTCCACCGACGAGGACTTCGAAAACATTTTCAGCGTCAACGCCAAAGGAACTTTTTTCACGCTCCGCGAAGCCGCTCGCAAGCTGCGGAACGGAGGCCGCATCGTCGCCATCTCCACCGGCGGCACCAAACTGTTCATGCCCGGAGGCGCAGCCTATCTGGGAAGCAAGGGCGCCGTCGAGCAGTTTGTCCGCACTCTCGCCTACGAAGTCGGCGACCGCGGGATCACCGTCAACGCGGTTTCTCCCGGCTTCACCGAAACTGACATGCTCCCCGACCGATTTCGCGACTACGCCAGCGGCTTGTCACCGTTCAAGCGCGTCGGCACAGCGCAAGAGGTCGCCGACGTCGTAGCCTTCCTGGCCAGCCCCGAAGCCGGCTGGGTCACCGGACAAAACGTCCAGGCCGGCGGCGGCGTCGCCGCGTAATGGATTTTGATGAGACGATCGAGGACAGTCGTGATGAACGCTACTTTGGGTTCTGGGGTCTGCAGTACGATTATGAACGTACGATGAGAGTATCTAGAACCAGCGCAGTCCAAGACATGGCGGGTTTTTGACTTCCGGAAAAAAACTCCTGCTAGATGAACAGTTTGACACGTTGGGAGTCATGGGGAGCTTCTCAGAAAACAGGGGGCGGGCGGGCTCACCCTTGACGGGCTATTCTTTGCGAGCAGCGCAACAAACGAGGGTTGCCCCACCCTTCGCGGTTTTCGAAGCGTGGGTATGACAGAACCATGCTGGCGCCGATCCCAAACTGTGGGGCAGCGCACGCCGCCGAGACGCGGCACTGCTGACCGATTGCCCTTGACCTCACTCTTCGATTTGCCCCATAAAGGTAAGTCGCACGCTTGTTGGATGTGGAGGTTTAATTCTGTGATTCTAAGTCATTGTTTTTATGGATTTTGCCTGCAACTCATCTTCTTTGTATACCTTTTTTCAGGAATGTCCCCGGCTGTGCATTCCGGATGATCGCAAAACCAGCGCGAACCTGGGCTCCGGGTTCGTATCAGGGCACGACTTCACAGGCTGCGGAAAAATGCACGGGTTTTCGTCTGCAACTCTGCCTGTGATTGTTTCCGCAAGGGTTTCCGCTTTGCCTGTTGATCCTGCCAGAACCCTTGCGCCCACTGCCAACTCCGTGATCCGCGAGAGAGCCTTACAGGTCGTCCCATTTCATGAGGTGTTTGCAAAGCTTAGTTAAGGCCCAATCCTTACAGAATGTCCCTTGTTCCGTTACAGACTCAACCGGATGCAAAGCTCTGCTTGCTGAGCGTAAGTTGCGAAGGTGGTAGATGAGTGTGGAAGTTGCTCATAATCGGCCCCGTTTTGAAAGTGAGATGTGAAGGCAGCTCAATTCTACGGAGGAAACAATGGGAACTATTCTGATCATCATCCTGATCCTGCTGCTCATCGGCGCACTGCCAACCTGGCCCTATAGTACTGGCTGGGGCTATTACCCGAGCGGCGGACTGGGATTGATCCTGGTCATCATCATCGTCCTCGCTTTGATGGGACGCTTCTGACCCGGCGAGTCGGGTTGCAGGAAGGAGATTCACCATGGCTAAGACAGGCAATCCAGGAAAGATTGGGGACTTTGTCTCGGACGTTGCGGAAATCCGTCGCCGCGCCCGCCAACATATAGAAGATGGCGCGGTGACGGAAGGGTACCGCGCCGATCGCGAGACCGTGATCCGTGTGCTGAACGAGGCGTTGGCGACGGAGCTTGTGTGCGTGCTTCGCTACAAACGCCATTACTACATGGCCACCGGCATTCACGCCCAGGCCGTAGCCGACGAGTTCCTGGAGCACGCCAACGAAGAGCAGGGGCATGCTGATCAGCTTGCGCAAAGAATCACGCAGCTGGGCGGTGCGCCAAATTTCAATCCGGAAGGGCTGCTGATGAGGAGCCACTCCGAGTACGTCGAAGGCACCAGCCTCGTGGACATGATTCGCGAAGACTTGATCGCTGAGCGCATCGCGATCGATTCCTACGCCGAAATCATTCGCTATCTCGGAGACAAAGATCCTACCAGCCGCCGCGTGATGGAAGAGATTCTGGCCAAGGAAGAAGAACACGCCGACGACATGGTGAAGCTGGTGGAGATTTTCGGGGAGAAGGAAGATGTGAAGCCGTCTCGCCCGCTAAAGGCCGCTTCTTAAGTTGTAAGTTTTTCGACCGCACCTAGTTCCAATTTCAAGGCTTTGCTGCCCGCCTGAGCGCGGCAGCAAAGTTGTCCATCTGCTATATTCCGTTTAATCCTGCATGTCAGCCATCCCAGATTCTCCTCCGCCAGCATCTCTGGCAGAAACCAGCGGAGCCAGGAAAGCTCGACCGCGAATGTCCTCCACGCAGCGCGTGCTGTTCTTTGTGACAGCATGGCTGATCGTGCTCATGCCGTTCCTGTTTTGGTGGAACACCTGGTTCGGCCGTAGGCTCTCTGAGAACCAAATCGCTGAATATATGCACGATGAGAAGAAGCCGCGCCACATTCAACATGCGCTAGTGCAGATCGGCGAGAGCATGTCACGGCACGAAACGCCCGTGACTCGCTGGTACCCCGATGTGGTGCGTTTGGCGGCTCATCCAGTAGAAGAGATTCGTAACACCGACGCTTGGGTGATGGGCCAGGACACGTCGGGCCCAGGCTTCCATGAAGCGTTGCTCAAGATGCTGAACGATCCGTCGCCGATGGTGCGCGGCAACGCGGCGCTATCTTTGGTTCGGTTCGGCGATGCGAGCGGGCGACAGCAGATCGTGGCGCTTCTGGAATCTGCGCATGTCACGGCTCCGGAATCCGGTAAAGTCAGGGACTTCAGCACGGTTGGTGCGGCGATTCACCAGGGAGGAGTTGTCGCGAAACTCGATGCTTCTGGTCGGACTGTGGAAGTACGTTCGCCAATCACCGGACGTTTGCGCGAGCTCTCGGTGAGAGCGGGACAAAGCGTAGCAGCCGGAGATAGGATTGCGACCCTCGATCCGAGCACCGAGCAGGTGTGGGAAGCCCTGCGCGCGCTATATGTGATAGGGCAGCCCGAGGATATTGAGGCGGTGCGGCGCTATGAACGGGCGTTGCCGCAGATTCCGGATCGGGTGCGGCAGCAGGCGGTTGAGACGGAGAAAGCAATAAAGGCACGAATGAACCCTTAGCTAACCCGCCTATACTGGGTGCACTCTTGGACCTATCTGTGCGGAGGTTTTCTGAGTAGGACCGTAATCTTAATTGCCGTGATCCTCACCTTTCTTGTTTCCGCAGCTTACGTTTGTATGTTCTCTGGCCCATCTGACAGCTACTCGTTATGCGGACAAGTTTCTCTTCTCGGTGCACCGGGGCTTTTGGACCGCAGTAGTTACTCTCAATTTTTTTGCACGGAGGCGGACTGCTTACCGAACTATTGCTGATCGCGACTCCAATCAACTTCGTGTTTTATGCCGGGATCGGCATAGCTGGACGGGCCGTATGCAAGAGCTTGAAAAAGAAAGTGTGATGGATTCGCCCTTGAGACCGCTAAAGACCTAACAGCCAACTACTGCCCTTAAAACGGCATTACTCCGACTTCTTTTTCCACCTCGGTTGTGTCCACCATAGCAATTGCGTCCCAGGGACAGCCATCGAGAAACGCTCCGTCGGGGCCTTTGCTGGTGCACTTCTTGCACCCGATACACAGGATGGGATCAACCTGGATTCGGCCAAACGGAGGATGATCTTCATCCGGTACCCAGAACATGCAGTCTTCAACCGGGCAGTATTCGACGCACGCTGGCGAACCCGCACAGCCGGTGCAGCACTCGGTAATGACGGCCAGCTCTTTGGGCTTTTTCTTGCGCGGATGATTCAGTCCCTTGGAGCGGGGTTCGTGCTTGAGTTCGTCCGGGACCATCCCAACTGCGACGGTTTCGGCAGCCATTGAAGCCATTATAGCTTAGGGCGCGGAGGCTCATCCTCATCACAGCTTCTGCACCCAGGGAGAGAAACCAAGACCTCGCCTAAAAGCTCAACCTCGGATTTGCCTCTGGACATCTGATCTCGGGTTTGGCATAGGCTGGAGCCTATGCCAAGGCAGACTCCATCCCGAACGTCACATTAAAGTATTCAAGAACGGTCGTAATCGGGCAGTGCGGATCCCTCGTGAGTCCGAATTTCGTGGTGATGAGGCCATCCTGCGAAAGGAGGGCAATCGGCTAATGATTGAGCCCATCCCTCCTAAGTCACTCCTGGCAGTGTTGGCTACGTTGTCGCGATTGGACGAGGACTTTCCACCGATGCGTGATGTGCCACCTGCCCCGGTCGATCTCCGATGCCGTACTTGCTTGACCCCCCTAACGTTGTCTCCGATCTCTTCCGAAACCCGCGCGGAAGAGTGGCGCAGCACATCCGCAAGCTTGGAGAAACTCAAGTCTGTACCAGCATCATTGTCGCCGCCGAATTGCGTTGCATGCGTTAATCGCCAGCGGCTCGTTCGTCGTTTGAGACGACCTGAGCTCGGAAGCTGTACAGCTCACACCTGCTATGTTCATCTATCACATCTGTCAGCGCGGCTTTCTGATATAGTTGGCCATCCAGCCCTGAAAAAGAGCGGTTAAATCTATTCTCCGCAGCAATGTGGCGGAAAGGAGCATTTATGGCAGGAAAGAGCGTTAACAAAGTCATTTTGCTGGGCAATTTGGGCAAGGATCCGGAAGTAAAGTACACGCCCAGCGGTACGCCAGTGGCAAAGCTCACTGTGGCTACCAACGAGCGCTATAAAGATAAAGGTGGCGAATGGCAGGACCGTACGGAGTGGCACAACATTGTGCTCTGGCAGCGGCTCGCCGAAATCGCCGGAGAGTACTTGAAGAAGGGCAGCAAAGTTTACATCGAAGGGCGGCTCCAGACACGCTCCTGGGATGACAAGCAGACCAACCAGAAACGTTACATGACCGAAATTGTGGCCAGTGACCTGGTGTTGCTCAGCAGCCGCGGAGATGGCGATCAATCGGGATCTCGCGGCGGCAACAATTTGGATCAGCGAGCTCCCGAGCCCGAGCCTGCCGCGGTAGGATCGACGCCCATCAGCGACGAAGATATTCCATTCTGAGGAGCCGATTGCTCCGGCTCCTTGATGCGTCGCAATGAAGAGAGGCGTGCATGAAGAGAGTAGTGATCTGGAGCCTCCTCCTCTTTCTTCTTACTCTCGCTGCAACAATAGCAGCGGCGAAGCGACATCATCGTCACCATCAGCCTGCACGGTTTGACTATTACGTGCTCGCGCTTTCCTGGGCGCCGAGCTACTGCGCCAGCCATCGCTCAGACCATTCGAGCGAGTGCCGGGTGGGAGAGCAGAAGGCATTCGTGCTGCACGGATTATGGCCACAGGCAAAACAGGCTGCGTCGCCGATGTCGTGTGCCCCGGCGAGCCCGGTGGCGCGAAGCATTGTGGATCACATGCTGCAGTTGATGCCTACACGGGCGCTCATCCAGCACGAGTGGGCGAAGCACGGTACCTGTAGCGGCCTTTCAGCCCAGGATTACTTCGCCAAAGTCGAGCAGGCATTCAGGAAGGTGCAGGTACCGTCAGAGTACGAAACGTTGAGCAGCCAAAAAGAATTCGGCGTCAATGATGTTGAGCAGAGCTTCGCAACAACCAACCATGCTCCGGAGCAGGCATTTCGGGTTTCGTGCAATGCGCAGGAGTTGGTCAGCCTTGAGGTCTGTTTGAGCAAAGACCTTGATTACCAGCCCTGCACCGGCAGCGTACACCAATGCCCGGAAGGGCAGGTAGTGGTCAGGCCGCCAAAATAAACTTGCTCGCCGGGATTTATTAACTAGCTTTGGCGATGGCAGCTTCGGCCATCGCCTTGCGCCGAGCCGCGATCCGCTCTTCGGTTCGACGCAGGAAATCCTGGGCCGCTTCCGAGCTATTAATCAGTTTTTCAACATTGGCAAACACCGTTGGAGAAAGTTTTTCCCGCAGTTCCTTGAGAAATGGCTTGAGCTTGGCAAAATAGAAGAACATTTCTCCGCTGAAGCTGGGCTCTAGAAACAACTCCTGGTTGATCGTCCCGTGCACGGCCAGCGCGGCTGCCATCTCCCAATATCCACCCACTTGGCGAATATAAAGGTTTTCTGTACTACCCAGGGCATTAGCGAGCTTCACCACGTCATCCGCAGTCTGAGGCCAGAACTCGGTAGTCCACCAGGTCCGCGCTTTTCGGATTTCCGGCTCGCGGCGAAGGTCGTAAAGCTTGAGGATCAGGTCCGCATCCGTAGTGGTTGCTTTTTTAGCCATAGAATCTCCTAGGAATGAATTGTGTAATTTTGTAACTGAGTTAGTTGGGAATTTTTTGGGAACTCAGGCTGCGACTGGAGTATAAATCACCGTCTTACCGAGCTACAAATTCCGGACCACGACTGGCGCCTGTCGTGGGTGGTGGTATCGGACGCTCGTATTCGCACTCCTTATTAGGGCATGCGATCACCGGCCCTGACTTCAGAAATTTTTCCACAAGATACTCGTTGCCGCACCTGGGGCACTTCTCGGCGATGGGCTTGTTGGCGGAGGTGAATCTGCACTTGGGATAATTCGAGCAACCGTAAAAAGTGTTTCCCTTACGTGCGCGCTTCTCGACCAATTCACCGTCTTTGCATTGCGGACACCTCACGCCAATGAAGTTCTGCTTCACGTACTTGCATTCGGGATAGCCGCTGCATGAGGTGAACTCCCCGTAGCGACCATGGCGGATCATGAGGTTGCGTCCGCATTTGGGGCAAAGCTCGTCGAGCGGGATGTCGGGAACTTTCTTGCCCTGATCGAGGCGGCGTGTGGTTTTGCAGTCGGGGTAGCCGGTGCAGGCCATGAACTGGCCGAAGCGTCCACGCTTCAGGACCATCACTCTTCCGCAGTTCTCGCAATACTCTTCCTGCGTAGTTTCCTGCAAGTCGGCGGAGTCGAGATCCGGCAGGTTGATGGGATTTTCTTTGGTGAACGTGCAACTATTGGGATCGTCTTTTTCGTAGGTGCTGCAGGCGTAGAAGGAGCCGTGCTTGCCCCACTTGATCACCAGCGGAGCGCCGCAGCGTTCGCACTTTTCGTCGGTAGGCTTTTCCATCCGCTTGATGTTTTCCATGTGCTTCTGGGCGTAGCGGAGGTCTTTCTCGAACTTTTTGTAGAACTCGCCTAAGGCGTCGGTCCACTTTTCTTTGCCTTCTTCAATTTCGTCCAGTTCTTCTTCTAAACGGGCGGTGTACTGGACGTCGAAGATGTCGGGGAAGTTCTCGATTAAAAGGTCAGTTACAACCAAGCCAATTTCCGTGGGGACGAATTTGCCGCCGAGCTTCTGCACGTATTGGCGTTCCTGGATGGTGCTGAGAATTGCCGAATATGTCGAGGGACGGCCAATGCCGCGCTCTTCGAGCTCTTTCACCAGCGAAGCCTCGTTATAGCGTGGAGGAGGCTCGGTGAAGTGCTGCTCCGGTTTGAGCGTCTTGAGGGTAAGCTTCTGAGCTGCTTCGAGGGGCGGCAGCTTGTGCTTGAGCTCCTCTTCTTCTTCGTCTTTGCCCTCTTTGGATTCCTTGTAGACTTTCAGGAAACCATCGAATTTCTCAACCGATCCCGTCACGCGGAACCAGAACGTTTCACTGCCCGATTTGGCGTCTATGTCGACAATCGTCTGGTCAAAAACGGCGGGCGCGATCTGCGAAGCAACAAAGCGTTGCCAAATTAGCGTGTAGACCTTGTACTCATCTTCTTTCAGATACTGCTTGATCTGGTCCGGGTGGCGCATGGCGGAGGTTGGACGGATGGCTTCATGCGCACCTTGAGCTTCTTTCTTCTCCTTATAGGTATTGGGAGATTGGGGAAGGTAAGCCTCGCCGTACTGCGACTTAATGTACTCGCGGACTTCGTTGAGCGCTTCGTTGGACACGCGTGTCGAGTCCGTGCGCATGTAAGTAATGAGACCGACAGAGCCTTCTTCTCCCAGGTCCACGCCTTCGTAGAGGCGCTGGGCGATCATCATGGTGCGTTTCACGCTGAAGCGCAGTTTGCGTGAGGAATCCTGCTGGAGCTTGCTGGTAGTAAAAGGCGGAGCCGCATTGCGCCGGCGTTCTTTGCGGTCGACGCTGCGAACCGTCCAGTCGGCCTTATCCAGGGCCGTGCGAATCTTCTCGGCTTCGTCGCCGTTCGGAATCTCGATCTTCTCTTCGCCCTTGCCGAGAAAGCGGGCGTCGAAAGCTGGTGGTTTGGCTGCGGCAAGACTGGCGTCGATGGTCCAGTATTCCTTCTTCTCGAAGGCCTTGATTTCGCGCTCGCGCTCGACGATCAGGCGCAGAGCAACGGTTTGGACACGACCGGCGGAAAGGCCCCGGCGTACTTTGTCCCACAGCAACGGGGAAACCTGATAGCCGACTAATCGATCCAGAACGCGGCGGGCCTGCTGCGCGTCAACTAAATGCTGGTCGATGCGGCGAGGGTGCTCGAAAGCAGCCTGGACAGCACGCTTGGTGATCTCGTTGAACGTTACACGGCGAAAGCGGTCGTTTTCGTCCGCCTTCTTCTTTTTTCTCTTGGAGCCGTTGCCGAGTTCCTCGGCGAGGTGGGCGGCGATGGCCTCGCCTTCACGGTCCGGGTCAGGTGCGAGATAAATGGTTTCCGCCGAGACCGCCAGCTTCTTCAGCTTAGCGACGACTTTCTCTTTGCCGGGAATAACGATGTATTCGGTTTCGAAGTCATTGTCGATGTCGACACCGAGATTGCTCTTGGGCAGATCTTTGACGTGGCCGAGAGAAGCCTCGACCGTATAACCCTTACCCAGATACTTCTCGATTGTCTTCGCCTTGGCGGGCGACTCGACTATTACTAAACCCTTGGCCAACGTGTCCTCAATGGATAATGATGATTGAAACTAGCATGAAGTGGACGAAGCTGTCAGCTACCCGCTTTGGCTCTTGGCTTTTAGCTCTTAGCTAAACCTTCGGGCCGATGGCTTCAGCTTTTGCGAGAGTGATGACAACATGCGCATCACTTCAGTGAGGCGCTCTTGCAATTGCTCGAACGATTCCTTCGACATAAGCCCCAAGTCTTTGGCCAGCAGCCGATGATACGAAAGCTCGGCGCCGGAACCCATGGCAATTTGCACAAACCGGGCAGCCATCCGATCTTCTACCACACCCTTCTGCCAAGTTCGCTGGCATGGACGAGCAGGATCTTCGAATTTGGCTCGTAAATCCGAAACTTTTCCTCAGCTGGAAAACAATGTGTGTTCCTATAGACCGCCAGCGTGAGATCATGCGCGCTTTGCCAAACCCGCAAATCCTGGTAGTTCCGCATAGTGCTCTACCCTCGGAGGCCAGAAGCTAAGCGCTAAGAGACTAAGAGCCAAAAGCTAAAAGCTTTTGACAAAATTCTT
>Ga0075434_100004204_pt1 | contig 12903 bp, 17 predicted proteins | sample RhiMethybrSRZTD3_FD_75298 | JGI IMG/M metagenome (GOLD analysis project Ga0075434, IMG submission 75298) | Populus rhizosphere microbial communities from Tennessee, USA - Rhizosphere MetaG P. TD hybrid SRZTD3 | ecosystem: Host-associated > Plants > Roots > Rhizosphere > Soil | place: USA... | reverse complement strand
CCCGGCACGGACTGAAGAAGGCCGACTTCGTCGACGGCATGACCGCCGTCGTGAAGGGCTATCAGGGCAAGGCCGATCCGGGGCTCGCCAACGGCCGGACGCTGGTGCTGAAGGACGGACGTAAGTTCTACATCGGCTCGGTCGGCGGTCCAAACGACGGCGCCGAACCACAATAAGGCGGGACACCGCCTGCATGCTCTCGATCGTTCCCACCTTTGCGTGGCTCGAAGGGCTCGCCTGGACGACCGCGCTCCGAGAGTCCCCCTTCGGTTACCCGTTGATCGAAACGTCGCACGTCGCCTGCATCGTCCTCTTTGCCGGCCTCGTGATCATGATGGATCTACGCCTCGTCGGTCTGGCGTTCACCAATGCCCCGCTGGCTCAGATCCAACGGCGGCTCTTCCCATGGCAGATGGCGACGTTCGTCCCGAGCACGGCCACCGGAATTCTCCTTTTCTGCGTCGATCCGCTGCGCTACTACCGGAACGTGTTCTTCCTTGCCAAGCTTGTGCTGCTTGCGCTGGCGGGGCTCAACGCGCTGGCGTTTCATCTCAAGACCTACCGGAGTGAGGGGTGGGACGAGGATCCGCAGGTCACCGCGACGGCGTGGCTGGCCGGCGCTGCCTCGCTGCTGCTCTGGTCCGTGACTATCGTCGCCAGTCGGCTCATCCCAAACGACTGGTTCAAGTAAGGGACCGATAATTGCTGCTGCCGTTCTTCCAATGGTGCGAGGACCTGGCGATGAGCCAGGCATTCCGCGATTCAACGTACTTGTTCCCGGTGACGCAGGCTCTGCATATTCTCGCCGTCACGGTATTCGTCGGCGCTATCGTGATCGGAGATTTGCGGCTGCTCGGGTGGGGTCCCGTCGGCCAGTCGCGCGCGAGCATCGCGCGGAGCGCGCAGCGGATCCTGTTTTGGGCCGGGCTGGCCGTGCTGGTGACGGGCATCCCGCAGTTCACAACGAACGCGCTGACCTACCAGAGGTCCTGGCTGTTCGTCTTCAAGATGTACCTGCTCGCGGCGGCGCTCCTCTTCACCGCAACGGTGCGTCACCGCGTGGCGGTCGCCGACGAGGGACGCCTCGCGTCGTGGGTCCCGAGAGTCGTCGGCGCCGTGTCCCTCGCGCTCTGGATGTGCGTGACGATCAGCGGCCGGTTGATCACCTACTACGGCTGATCGCGTGTCAGCTGTTAGGGTGCCTGCGGCGGCGCCGGATCCTGCAGAGGCATCGGGTCGCCCTTCGGGTCTCCGCTGAACATCCACGCTTCCGTCCAGAACCCCGCCGCGTTGAGGACGAGCCGCACCTCTGTCTTGCCGGTGTTGTGCCAGTACCAGCCGTGAAGGCCGGGGTAGGGCGAGATGTAGTCGCCGCTGCCGCTGGTCATCTGTCCCCGTTGGTACGTTTCGGAAGCAGAGATCGGCTTGCCGTCTGGTACGGTGTGGAAGTCCACTTCAACCGGCCCGGTGGCTTTCCAGTTGAAGATCATTCTGTCACCCGTATTCAGCCTGAACTTGTACTCGACAAAGTCATCGGGCGTGAGGAAGAACTCCTGGGCGTCGACCTTGTACGTCTTCGGTGATGGCGTCAGCGGACCGCCGGGCTTCGGTGTAACTGGCGGGCCGTCCCTCTGCCCGCCGACCGGGTTCAATGGTGCCCCTGGCGTCGATACCTGAGTCTGCGCTGCCTGGGCCGGCGCTGCCTTGGTCTGTGCTCCACGACATGAAACGGCGACGATCAGCGCGATCGCCGCCAGGGCCAAAGGCCCCACCATCGCAGTCCTCTTCGTCTGCTGTGTTGTCATACCCGCTCGTGCCTCACTGGCTGATGGTCAACGCGGTCGCCATCTGCATCGGGACAACGACGTCGTGGATTGGAACGCTCGCGGTTTTCTGTCCCGGCGCAAACGTGAAATCGACCGTTGCCGTCTTCCCCGCCTCGATGTCGACCATCTGGGTCTGCATGCCCATGACTTCGTGCCACGCCTTCACCGACTGCTTGCCCACCGGAACGTTCGCGATGGTGAACGAGCCATCCGTGCCGCTGACCGCGTAGTACGGGTTATCCATGATGCCGACGTACGCCGTCATCCACGTGTGGTTGTCGCACGTGATACGCAGCAGCTCGGCCGCCTTCAGCGTGACGTCGAACGGCTTGCCGTTCACCAGCTGCGTCCTGTTGAAGTCGTTGCCGGCCTTCGACAGCGAATGCACGTTGTGATCGGTCGGATCCTCGTTGGTCACCTGCAGGGTCTGGCCAATGCGGGCGCCAAGCACGCGCGGCGCATACATGCAGTCCTTCTGATTCAGCACCACCGGCGTGGTTGGCACGGCCGTATTCGGAAACGAGCCGTCCACGTTGACCAGCACGTTGGCAAACGCGCCATCGGCGCCCACGACGAATGTCGGCGCCGTTGGACGCTTGCCTACATACAGCTTGTTGCAGCGCGGGTCCGCGCCCATCCGGATGATGGGGTTGACGGGCGTCGGGCCCATGTACTTCACGTGGCCGACAATCGTGCCGGTACCGCCCTGCCCGGCGAGCGGCGTCGTCGTAACGCCGAATATGACCAGCGTCGCAGCGGCAGCCGCGACGAACGAAACGAACGCTTTCTTCATGGGACCCCCATTCAGTTCGTCTTGGCGGGAGCAGGCGTGGCAGCCTTCGGCGGCGTCGCCGGCTTCGCCTTCGAGCCGGCCTTCGGCTTCCAGGTGCCCCACACCTTGTTGTTGTTGTCCGTCGGGTCGTCGTCGAGCAGCTGGTACCGCTCGTGGCACTGGTCGCAGGCGACGTCGATCCGTTCGCCGGATTCGGCCAGCGCATCCGCGTCGTGCTTCTTCGCGATGAGCAGGGAGATGTTGGCGGCTTCGCTCACTTCGCGCGCCTTGCGATTCCAATCGGTGTGGAACGCCGCCGGAATTTCGCCGCCGACGCAGCGCTTGCGTCCCTGCACCATCAACAGATTCATAGACTCCGCGAGCTCGGTTGCTGACGCAATGACCTTGTTCCAGTCATCGTCGGTCTGCGGCCGGGACTCGTGAACACCGGTCTGGTCGGTGGACGTGGCGACGGCGTTCCATATACCGGCTGCCGACGGCATGACCATGTAGTTCATCAGGTCCTTGACGTACCCTTTCGGCGCGATCGTAGAGGGACCGGTGGTGTCGGTCGCCGGTGTGTTCATTGCCGCTGCGCCGGGTAACTCACATGGTTTCGCCGCTCTCGTATCTTCAGTTCCACCCGGTTGCTGCGCGCTGGCGACGCCGCCAAGGAACAACGCCAGGCTCAACAGAAACACCCAGTAAAATTTCCGCATCGTGACCTCCGGCAGATAAGCGCAACCGCTCTGTTTCGACGGATAAAGTCCATTGGAATTCTAGTGCAGCCTGACGGACGCCGACTCTGAAAAGTTCCTGAACGCGGCGTCAGGATTTCTAATCGACGACGACCGGCGGAGCCGGTTTCTCGTTGACGCGCAGCCGAAAGACATCCGGCCGTGCGTAGTGGCCGACGACGTCGAAGTCGTACTTGCCGCGGGCGATTTCGCCGAGGTCGATGTCGGCGGTGAGGATCACGTCCTGGTTGAAGACGGGTCCGGCAATCACCTGGCCAAGCGGCGTGATGATCGCGCTGCCGCCGCGCATGATCACGGTCTGCGGATCGTCACCCTGGACAGCCGCATAGTCGGCCGGGCAATCCGCACGACGAAGATGCTGACACGCTGTCAGCACGAAGCAGCGCCCTTCAAGCGCGACATGCTGCATGGTCGCCAGCCAGGTGTCGCGATCGTCGGCTGTTGGCGCGCAGTACAACTGAATGCCCTTCGCGTACATCGCCATCCGCAGGAGCGGCATGTAGTTCTCCCAGCAGATAACGGCGCCGAGCTTGCCGAGCGGTGTGTCGAAGACAGGCAGCGTCGAGCCGTCGCCAAATCCCCAGATCAGCCGCTCCATCGCGGTCGGCATCAGCTTGCGGTGCTTGCCGAGAAATGTGCCGTCTGGCGCAAAAAACAGGACCGTGCAATAGAGCGTGCCGATGTCTCTTTCGATGACGCCGATGACGAGATGCACGCCGCTCTCCTTCGCCGCACGCGAGAGCTGCTCCGTAGCCAGACCAGGGACATCGATTGCACTGTCAAAGTACTTGCGGAAGTCGTCTCGGCCCTTCGGCGTGCGCGAACCGACACGCGCGCCGAAGTCCAATCCTTTCGGGTACGCGGACACGAACGCTTCCGGAAAGACGACAAGCGTCGCACCCTGTTTCGCGGCATTGGCGGTCAGATCGCGAACCTTGGCCAGAGTGGCCCTCGGTTCGAAGACGACCGGCGAGCTTTGAACCACTGCGGCAATGAATCGGCTCGACATTCGGAAAACCGCGAGCCAGTATAGGCGGAATCATATGAAAAGCCTGCTGCTGCACGTCGTGATCCTCGGCATATCGTCGGCCGCACTTGCACAGGCGCGCACGGGGCAGGACGTCACACTCACGGGCGCGCTGCAGAGCGGGCGCGTAGCGATTGGCGGCGAAAGCACCGGCTGGACTCTCGACTATCGCGACGCCGCAGGACAGCATTCGGTTGAGGTGGAATTGCCGCGCGACATCGCGGCGCGCGTCAGCAGTGGCTCGACGGTTCGCGTCAGCGGCACGTTCGCTACGCGTGAGTACGTGGAGCGCGGCGCGGTCCGGATATTCCGTGTCACCCGCCTCGAGAGCGCCTCGGCGGCTTCGGTGCCCGCCGGCCGGCTTCCGCAGTTGACACTCGATCAACTCAACGCGCAGCAGAAAGCGCTCGCGGACGAGATCCTCAAGGTCTCGAGCGTCGGACTTGGCGGCCCCTATAACCTTCTGTTGCGCAGCCCGGAGCTTGGGAAGCGGATGTTCGCGCTGCTCGATTACCTGCGGTTCAACACGTCTGTGCCCCGTCGCCTGAATGAGTTCGCCATCCTTATCCAGGCCCGGCTGTGGACCTCGCAAGTCGAATGGCTCGCGCACTACCCGCTGGCGGTCAAGGAAGGGATTGCGGACGCGACACTCGCCGATCTGAAGGCTGGCCGGCGTCCGGCGTCGATGAAACCAGACGAAGCTGCAGTGTACGACCTCTGCACGGAGATCTCGACGACGCACAAGGTGAGCGATGCCACGTATCAGCGTGCCGCGCGGCTGCTGAACGAACAGCAGCTGGTGGACCTGCTGACGCTGAGCGGCACGTACACGACGCTCGCCATGATGATGAATGCGGCGGAACAGGGCGTGCCGCCAGGGACATCGCCACCGCTGCCACCCTTGCCGCGAAAGTAGCCGGGGAACCAATCCGCCGTTCCGGTGTCTGATGCCGTTGACGGAAGATTCGATTATTAGCTAAGTTGCTAATCATGAAGCTGCCACCGGCGCGACATCTGGCCTTTGCGGCGCTTGCCGATCAGACCCGGCGCGACATCCTCAACATGCTTCGCGCCGGGCCGCGTACCTCGGGCCAGATTGCCGAGGCGTTTCGTTCCAGCTGGCCGACGATCTCCCGCCACCTCGGCGTGCTGCGCCATGCCGGCCTCGTTGCCGCCGAGCGGCAGGGACAGGAGATTTATTACGAGCTCAACACGTCCGTCTTCCAGGATGTTGTCCAACACTTGATGGAGTTGATGAAGCCGATCCCGCGCGCTCCGCTGCCGAAGCCCCGGCGGCGGCGCCCCCGCCACCAGGAGGCGTGATGCTGATCGCTGCGCTTGTTGGTCTGACCCTCCCCGCGGCGGCCCTCGTCATCTACACGTCCCTACGCCCGCTATGGGCCGCGTCCGCGGGGACCGGCGATGGCACGCTCGGGCGGACGTATCGATCGATAGCGATACGAGCGGTCCTTTTCGTCCTGGCGCTTCAGGCGCTGATCGTTCTGAACATGACAGGTGTCGGGTGGGTGCGTCCGATAGCGCCCCGCGCCGTCGTCGTGCTGTTCGGCCTGTTTCTCATCACGATCGGCGATGCGCTGCCGCGGACGCGGCCAAACCTTCTCTTCGGCATCCGAACGGCGAGAACCCTTGCCGATCGCCGCCTCTGGATGCGGCTTCACCGGATTGCGGGCTACCTTGCCGTGGCCGCCGGGATCGCCATCGCTTTCGCGGCCGTGTTCTTTTCGAAGGATGGTATTGCCTGGGTTGTTTCGAGTTCGGCGCTGGGAGCGGCCGCTGCCCTGGCGATCGTCTACGTCGCCAGCCTGCCGACGACCGACGCAACCGCGGCGAGTCGCATCGACCGGCGACGCCAGATCGCGATCTGGCTACTGCGGGTGCTCCTCGCACTCGCCTTCTTCTATTTCGGTGTCAGCAAGTTCGCCGGCGGCTCGCGACGGATGTGGATACACCTGTTCGACACAATCGGATTCGGACAGTGGTTCCGGATCTTCACCGGATTTGTCGAGGCAGCTGGAGCGCTTCTTTTGCTCACGCCGCGCGGGGTGCTACCCGGCGTCGCGCTCCTGGGCGCCGCGATGATCGGCGCATTGCTGGTACATATCTTCGTTCTCGGCGTCAGTACCGCAACGATTGCGGTCGCGATGCTGCTCGCCATTCTGATAGCGGTCGCCTTCGCCTCTCGCCTGTCGTGACTGGAGGTTTCGATGCTGGAAGCGCATCACCTGGTCAAACGGTATTACGGCGCGGCCGTCGTCGACGATGTCACGTTCGAGCCCGGCAACCTGAAAGCGCTCGGGCCCATCTATCTCATGCTGCTGTTGGTTGCGGCATACAACCTCGCTCGAATCGAGCGATGGGGGCTTGCGAATCGTGCGCGCTTCGCCGGACTGGTGGGTTGTTTGGTTCTCATTTATGCCGCTGCGCGAGTGAGGCGCGTGGAACGGCCATCGCTGTTGACGCGAATCGAGTTGGACGATCTTCCGGAAACATCGACACAGCGCCTTGGTTTAAGTGAACCTGTCTGAGTAGCTCAGCGGTTGGCTGGCACACCGATTGAACTGTGCTGCCGGCATGAGAGGATCGACCACCCAGCGCCAACCACGACGCCTTCTTCGCTGGATTTTCCAGCGCGGAAATCATCTGCTCACGTGCTGCGTTGATCAGCGACCAGGGGATCGCACCTTCACCCTGTCGCTGGTGCCGAACTCGAACGGCGCCGGCATCGCGGAAACATTTACCAGCGCGTGGAGCGCGTTCCGCCGCCACGCGGTTATCGCTTCCGAGCTCCGGCGTTCCGGCTGGACGCTTGCCGCCTACACCGCGGACTGACATCGGAGGACGGGCCAATGCCGCTCTTCACCTTCGCTCCCCCGCCGACGCCGGAACACACGCCGTCGCCATGCCCGGTGTGTAATTCGGATGAAGGGGTGCCGTTGTACGCAACTTCGCGCTCTCAGTATTTCCGCTGCACGTCGTGCCGCCAGATCTGGGCGCATACGGACAACGATCACCCCGCTCCTGCTGCCGCCTGATCAGGCCTTCGCCGGGGTCGCCTGCACCGAGAGGCTGATCTTTACCTCGTCGCCAACGAGGAAGCCGCCGGTTTCAAGCGCGACGCGTTCGTTGCCCCACGGGTCCTTTGCTTTGCCGAGGAAGTTGACGTCGAAGGTCACCGGACGCGTGACGCCATGAATCGTCAGGTCACCAGCCACCTTGAATCCCTCCTCCCGATTCCGGGTGATGGCGGTGCTCTTGAAGGTCAGCGCCGGGTATTTCTCGACGTCGAAGAAGTCGGCCGAGCGCAGGTGCGCGTCGCGATCGCGTTCGTTGGTGTCGATGCTTGACGGCCGGATCGTGACGACCGCCGAGGATTCCTCCGGCTGCTATTCGTCGTAGTCGAACGTGCCTTCGAAATCCGAGAAACGGCCCCGAACTTTCGTCAGCAGGTGCCGCTCATGGAAGGTCGCCTCCGAATGCGCTTTATCAATGCTGTAGGTAGTCTTCGTTGCAGTCGCAGTCCCAGTTGCAGTAGTCACGAGTTGCTCCATTGAGTCAATCGAACGGTAATGCCCGATGAATCCGTAATGAGGCGATCGTCGCCATCTTCGCGAACGCGGAAGCCCGCCGTCGCGGCGTTCCTTGTCGCTGCCTCGATGTCACGCTCGCCTGGCAGCCGCAGCTCCCACTCGAGCAGCCGCGCATCCTCGGGGCCCGCGACGGTTGAACCGGCGGCCCAGGTGTTGGTTCCTACGTGATGGTGATAGCCACCGGCGGAGAAGAACAACGCGCCCGGATAGCTCCACATGGCTTTGTCGAAGCCAAGCGCGTGGTGATAGAAGGCCTCGGCCTCCCCAAGCGTAGTGACGTGAAAGTGCACGTGTCCGATGCTGGTTCCGGCCGGCATGCCTGTCCACGGTGTATCGCCGGCCGCGAGCAGCAGCGATCGCAGATCGAGTGGCCGGGTTGCCATGGCTATCTCGCCGCCATTGGTTCCCCACGTCGCGCGCGCTCGATCGGCGTAGACCTCGATGCCGAGACCATCTGGATCGCTGAGGTATAGCGCTTCGCTGACCAGGTGGTCGGCCGACCCGGCGTACGCGCCCAATTCGCCGAGATGTGCCACGAAACGTCCGAGCGACGCGCGATCAGGCAGCAGGATGGCAAAGTGATACAGACCAATCAGACCCCGGCGCGGCACCGGACGGGCGGTGCGCCGCTCATGAAGCTCGATGACCGCTGGTCCGCTCTGCGGACCGAGGGCCGCGATCGCTGCTGCGCGTCGGATCACCCGAAAACCCAGAACGCGCGTATAGAACAGCGACGAGGCCGCAAGGTCGCTGACTTGGAGTCGGACCTTTCCAACGCGTGCCGCATGCGGCAGTCGATACCCGCTGGGCTGGATACCGACTGACGGCAGTACAGTTGTCATAACACTGGTTGTGATAACACCCATCCGGGCTGATTATTCCTCATGTCCGCCGGCGCACCACCGCCAGAAGCGAAATCAATTTGCGCAATTGCGATTCGTCGAGATGCCCGAGCTGTTCACCATGGATCTGGTCGATCCGGTCGTCCACCTCATCGAGCAGATGAAGTCCCGCGCGCGTAATGCGCGTCACCACGTACCGGCGATCCTCTCCGCCGCGATGCCTCGCAATCAGCTTCGCGTGTTCGAGCCGGTCCAGCAGCCGCGTCACATCCGGGACCTGCCGGACCAGCCTCTCGCCAATCTCGCTGCGGCACAGTCCGTGTGGTTCAGAGCCCCGCAGGATGCGAAGCACGTTGTATTGCGTCGCCGTAACCCGATGTGGTTTCAGCGCCGTCTCGAATGCGTGTTCCAGCAGCGCCGCGGTTCGCTGAATGCTCAGGTGTGCCTCTTCCTTGAGGCTTTTGAATGGTTTCTGCTGTTTGAGTTCCGCCTGGAGGACCGACATCTGCTCCCACAATACGTGTGATAACACACATTGTCAAGGCGGACGGTTGAATTCCGTCATCAACAGTGTGCGATCGAGCGACATGACCGCCCAGATTGGGACACCAACGATTCTCGTGATTTCGCCTGCAATTCTGCATGAAAGCTTCGCCGCAACTCGATCCCGCGTCCCACTCTTAAACACGCCCACACAGTTTTGTTCGCCGGCCGGATGCGCTCGAGCGCATCTAACTCACAGCATCGAAGCAAGTTGCTCCGGCATCCTCATCCGTGGCCACCGTATTGCTCAGCCGGAATGACGTGCCTACCCCCCGCACCGCTTCGGTTTTCTCTGTCATCGCCCTGCTTGTCTTCAGCGTGGCTGCTCGCGCCGAGACGCCCGACAAAGTCGATCGCGCACTCCGCGAAGCGCTGAAGACCAACGCCGCAACGCACTCAGTCATCATCTCGGTAAATCCCGGTTGCCGCCCTGGCATTCGCCAGGCGATCGAGAAACACGGCGACCTCGTGCGGTCGGAATACGACTTGATCGACGCGTTCGCGGTTCGCATCCATGCATCCGATATCGACGCCTTTGCAAAGAGTTCCTGCGTGAGGTCGGTCGCGAGCGATGCAACGGTACACGCCGTGGCGGCCGCATTCGATCAGACGACCACAAGTTCGGTGCTCGATGCTTCTGCCACGCTGCAGACCACCGGTGCCGTAAACACGCTGCGCGACACGCTCGGACTGCCCCACTACGCCGCGCTCGACCCCTCGTATCCGACTGGCGCAACCGGCATCGGCGCCGCAATCGTCGACTCCGGAATTCAGCCGAACGCCGACTTCAATGGCCGCATTGCAGGTTTCTGGGACTTCACGAAGGGTGGTATCGCGACAACCGCCTACGATGACTACGGACACGGCACGCACATCGCCGGTTTGATCGGCAGCAGCGGAAAGCTCTCGAACTACGAGTACCAGGGCATTGCGCCAGAGATCAAGCTCCTTGGCCTGAAAGTGCTCGACGCGCACGGCGCCGGCAGAACGAGCGATGTGATCAGCGCAATCCAGTTCGTCGTCGCGAACAAAGCGAAACTCAACGTTCAGATCATCAATCTGTCGCTCGGCCACCCCATTTTCGCGCGCCCCGAGGACGATCCGCTGGTGCAGGCGGTCGAGAAAGCCAGTGTTGCCGGCCTCTACGTCGTGGTCTCCGCGGGCAACTACGGATTGAAGGCGGATGGAACGATCGGCTACGCCGGCATCACCTCCCCTGGCAACGCGCATTCTGCGATCACCATCGGTGCGACCGACACGTTGAATACCACCAAGCGCGACGATGACAGCGTCGCCCCTTACAGCTCTCGAGGGCCAACATGGTACGAGGCGCTGCCGAAGCCGGATCTCGTGTCGCCCGGCACCCATCTGGCATCGGACGCCGCGATCGGATCGACGCTGTACAACGCGGCGCTCGCGGCGGGCAAGATACGGAAAGGCGATCAGCTTCTCGTCCTCAACGGCACCAGCATGGGCACCGCCGTGACGACGGGAGTCGTCGCGCTGGTGCTGCAGGCGCACAATCAGAACGGGTTCCACAGACAGAAGCCGATTACGCCGAACTTCATGAAGGCGCTGCTCGAATACAGCGCCATCCCGATCGCCAATACCGATCCGCTCAGCCAGGGAACCGGCGAAATCAACGCCGCCGGCGCGATTACGCTGTCGCGCGCCATCGATACGTCGCGTCCGATCGGCTCGTGGTGGCTCGCCACCGGCGTGTCCGGAACCTCCACCATCGGCAGGAGCTCGTACGCGTGGGCGTCGAACATCCTGTGGGGCGAGAACATTCTGTGGGGCGAGTCGATCTATTGGAATTCGCAGTCGTGGGGTCAGAACATCCTCTGGGGCGAAAACGTGCTCTGGGGCGAGAACATTCTCTGGGGTGAAAACATCATCTGGGGCGAGAACATCCTGTGGGGCGAGAACATCGTCTGGGGCGAGAACCTCCTCGGGATGATCGATGGCACCAACATCCTCTGGGGTGAAAACATCGTCTGGGGCGAGTTGAGCGCCAGCAATATCCTGTGGGGCGAAATCTCCAGCAGCAATATTTTGTGGGGCGAGGACGTGCTCCAAGGCGACAACCTCGTCTGGGGCGAGAGTCTGCAGGGCGTCTTCTAACATGGATTGGCGAACCGCGCTGCCCGAGCTCGAAGGGCGGAGAATCACGCTGAGGGAACCGCGGCTGAGCGATGCGACGTGCCTCTTCTCGCTGCTGTCGACCGAAGAGGTGGCCCGTTTCATTTCGCCGCCTCCAGCCTCGATCGAGGGGTTCGAGCAGTACGTCGAGTGGGCGCAGCAGCAGCGCGTCCTTGGTCGTTATGTCTGCTTCACGATTGTCCCGCGCGCATGCGCCGAACCGATCGGGCTCTTTCACGTCCGCGCGCTTGGACCTGGCTTCGGCACGGCGGACTGGGGCTTCGCCATCGCGTCGGAATTCTGGGGCTCAGGCATCTTCAGTGAGGCCGCTGAGCTCGTGCTCGATTTCGCGTTCGATGTGCTCGGCACCCATCGTCTCGAGGCGCGTGCCGCACTCTGCAACGGCCGCGGGAACGGCGCGATGAAGAAGCTCGGCGCTGAGCGTGAAGGGGTTCTTCGTCACGCGTTCTTCAGAAACGGCGAGTATCTCGACCAGGTGGTCTGGTCAATTCTGCAGGAAGACTGGCAGAAGCGGCGGCAGACGCAGCCGGTCTGGGCATCGACCGCCGTTCATTAGCCTGCTCGCTTCGGATACCGCTCCGCGGCACGCGCCTTCGCGCGTGCGGCCCATTCCTCCCGGTCGCGCGGCGTCGCCGTGGTCACCAGCGAATCAATCAGGCGTCGCGCCACTGCTGCCACCTCGTCGACAGCGTGGTCGAACGCCGGCTCGTTTGCCTTCGACGGCCTCGTAAATCCGGACAGTTTCCTGACGAACTGGATGGAGGCCGCACGGATTTCCTCGTCGGTCGCGGGTGGGTCGAAGTTGAAGAGCGTGCGAATATTCCGGCACATAGGCTTCCATTCTACGCGCCCATCAGCGGACGCCGGATGCCGCCGGCGGCTTATCAAACGGGTCGGCAGTGGGAGGCCGACGTAATGCCAGGCCGCAGAGAAACAGTACAAGGACGCCGACGATGATGGTGCCGACAAGATAGCGAGCGGGACGTGTCATTAAAAGAGCCCTCTATATCAGCTACGGCAACGGCCAGGAAGCCGTTCGCCCGCGTAAACTCATCTCGGCGAGTATATGGCCGCGTCGAACGGAGCTGATCGGGACCAATCAACGTCGGAGCGACGATCTCGGCCGGAAGCAGGTTTGTGCGATCGCTGCGCGCACGCGCGCCGGATTCCGTCGTCGCGTGGCTCGGTGTTCTACCTGTGCGCATTGTCGGCGACGGACGCAGCATTCCCGAAATATCCGCGATTCCCAGTCGTCCAATGTACGGGGTATTGCGAAAAGGCCTAGACGTGGCTCGCGGTGTTCCGTTTTGAACAGCAGCGCCGATCCGCACTGTCCTAGTCTCTTCAGGTTGTCCGCCAATCCC
>Ga0075434_100004202_pt1 | contig 12904 bp, 5 predicted proteins | sample RhiMethybrSRZTD3_FD_75298 | JGI IMG/M metagenome (GOLD analysis project Ga0075434, IMG submission 75298) | Populus rhizosphere microbial communities from Tennessee, USA - Rhizosphere MetaG P. TD hybrid SRZTD3 | ecosystem: Host-associated > Plants > Roots > Rhizosphere > Soil | place: USA... | reverse complement strand
AACAAAGAGAAATACATCGTGTCAATGCCGACGATACATCGGCTGAGAATCTTCCAAGCGTTTTTGCCGGTAGTCTTGTTTTGCACTCCGGCGGCGTATCTACGAGCGCAGAAACCCGAACATCAGACAACTAAGACGTCCCAGCCGACGCAGAAAGGTTTTGCGACACCCGAAGAAGCCGCCGCGGCGCTATTTTTGGCTGCCGAGAATTTTGATCTACCTGCTCTAAGGGAGATCCTCGGACCGGGTGGCGATGACTTGGTGTCTTCCGAGGACCCTATCCAAGACAAGAACAATGCCGCTGCATTTGCCGCAAGAGGCCGCGAAAAAAATGAGATTGTCCTCGACCCCATGAATTCCAAGCGCGCCATCATTTCCGTCGGCAAGGAAGATTGGCCACTTCCGATCCCTCTCGTGAACAAAGGGGGAAAGTGGTTATACGACACCAATGCTGGCCGCCAAGAAGTTCTTTTCCGGCGCATTGGTGCCAATGAACTGGACGCCATCCAAATCTGCCGTAGTTATGTCGAAGCGCAACGCGAATATGCCTTGGAGAAGCATGACAATGCTGAAGTGAATCAATTCGCGCAAAAAATCATCAGTACGCCGGGTAAGCAAGATGGTCTTGCATGGCGGAATCCCGATGGAACGTGGGGAGGCCCCATCGCAGAGGGGATCGCCAGAGCCTTGGAGCAGGGCTACACCAACAAGAGTCAACCCTATCACGGTTACTACTTCAAGATTTTGAAAGGACAGGGACCCAATGCTCCGCTAGGTGAGATGGACTTCGTCGTTAAAGGAGCCATGATCGGCGGCTTTGCTCTTACAGCTGCCCCGGCAGAATATCGCGTCACAGGAGTTAAGACGCTTCTCGTAAGTTATGACGGAGTTGTCTATCAGAAGGATTTGGGGCCCGACACGCTCAAAATCTTTAAGGCCATGGAACTCTATAATCCGGACAAAACGTGGGATCGCACGGATGACAACTGGTGAACCACCGCGGCTTCGTTTAGTCAGATCTAGCTGGAAGGAGAATATGCAAGATGAGAAGAATAGCGCTTTTGACAGTCGCATTATTCGTATTCGGAGTAGGCGCTGCAGCAGCCCAGGATGTTCGTTATGATTTCGATAAAGAAAAGGACTTTTCAAAATACAAGACTTTTAAGTGGGTGGAGATCAAGGGAGCGGACCAACCAGACGGCTTGACGGCCAAGCAAATACAATCTGCGATTGACGCTGAACTTGCCACGAAAGGACTGACTAAAACGGATGCGGAAACTGCAGATCTTTACATCGGATTCCAAACCGCCATCGGCCAGGAGAAGGAGTTTACTTCGTATAACACGGGGTGGGGCTATGGCCCGGGCTGGGGTGGAGGATGGTACGGCGGGGGAGGATCCACCACGACTTATGGTTCGACTTCTACCGTTTACGTGGGCCAGCTCGACCTTAGTATGTACGATGCTCCCAAAAAGCAGCTCGTTTGGCGGGGAGTGGCAACGAAGACGCTGGATCCCAAGGCGAAACCCGAGAAGAAGCAGAAGAACGTCACCAAAGCGGTCGCTAAGCTCCTAAAGAACTTTCCGCCCAAACCGAAAAGCTAGTTAACCTTTCCCAGAGGTCAGTAATCGTGTGCACTGCGATTTGGCACGCTAACTTATTTCCCTCTTGCACGGCAACAAAATGCTCGCGGCGGTGAGTACATGCAAGACTGGTCTATTTTTCAAGATCTCCCGTTGCGGAGCCTTAACTTGAACGTCCTGAGCCCCAGGGCTCCGCGAACTCTAATACTTCATTCGCACCTGTAACTAAGTTTTCCGCCTCCAGCACCCGGGTGGCACCGAAGGTCGCTCTCTTTTAACACTATTGTTATTCACTCTACTGAGACCTATCGTTCTGGTATTTCTACCAGTTTATGCCAATGGTGATAAATGGCTCTTGTTAGCTGGAGGGTACTCGTCAATGCGAGCTGCCATGGCAATTGTGCGTCGAATTCTCATCGGAATGGTGCCGGTAGTTTTTGGCCTTGCCACTACGTTATCCGTAGAAGCGCAATCCCAGTCTAGTGGCCCTTCTTTGTATACCGGTGCGCGGACTGCCTCCGATGAAGGGGAACCGACGGCTCGCGTACAGCCCCTATTGAAGCCTGTCCGAATCTCCACAGTGGAACCGCGAGGAGTTGATTGGCTCCATCTCGTTGGACAGTCTCTTTTTTTTATGAGCTTCGAAAATGCGTTTCGTTGTGCCACCGAAGAAGGCACTCGCGACGGATTCTCCAATCCATTTTTTCGTGGTTACTTAAACTCAGTGGGAAACTTGCATGGCTGGAACGATGGTGATCCCTTTTTGGTGAACTACGTTGGTCACCCAATGCAAGGAGCCGTGACTGGGTATCTTTGGACGCAAAACGATCGCGCATACCGCGACATTCAGTTCGGACAAAACCGCAGGTATTGGAAGGGCAAACTGCGCGGCGCGGCGTACTCCTATGTTTACAGCATCTTGTTTGAGATTGGCCCGATTAGCGAAGCATCGATCGGTAATATCCAGCACTACTACCCACAAGTAGGATTTGTGGATCACGTAGTTACGCCGGCGATTGGGTTGGGATGGTCGATTGCCGAAGACGCGCTAGATCAATACTTCATCCGGTATCTCGAAAGACGCACCTCGAACAACTGGGTTCGACTGCTTGTTCGCGGCGGTTTGAATCCTGCCCGCTCAATGGCCAACGTTATGGCGTTAAGGACTCCCTGGTATCGCGCTAATCGGCCGGGCGTGCGTTCCGCAGAGCTCCGAGATTCTGAATTCATGGAAGCTTTGGGAAAACGCAACGCCGCTCCAATGGAGGTCTCGCCACCGCCTGGAGTTTCCCCTTTTGAATTCAATCTCACCGCAAAAGTGAAGACCTACATGGGAAACAATCACGCCGGACCTTGCGTGGGTGGTGGAGGCACAGGAGCACTTCGTGTAGCTTCGGAGTGGCAGTTCATTGTTGATGTTAGTGGTTGTAAGTTGCTTGGTCTCGGGGACAATCTGAGTGGTGATTCGCTCACCTATCTGGCTGGAGCACGTTGGACTCCCCATCCCGTGGGGCGCTGGACAACTCATGCCGAAGTTCTAATTGGTGGCACCAAACTCACACAAGAGCTCATCGACCCCAAGATCGAAAAAGCCGTCGAGTCGTCAGCCTCGAAGGCTACGCCTGCTTACAAACTCTACCCTCAGTATGCTAAACATTGGGAGACGAACGGTTTTACTGTGCAGGCCGGCAGCGGTATAGACGTGAAACTCAACAGCGCCCTTTCTTACCGCGTTGCTCATCTAGAGTATTCTCATTCCTGGGAAAATAAGTTAAATAGCATCAGCTATCAACATAGTTTGCAATTCAGCACCGGACTTATTCTTCACGTCGGCACATGGTGAACAACAACTATGATTCCCCTACTCTTCTGGAGAGCAAGAGAGCGACGGAGACCCCAATAAAGGTCGCATTGATTTCCCCTTGATGCTTCCACGCGACTAAGAGTTTGAGGCGCTAAAAACTGAACCTCACCGCTAACTGCCCGACGCGCGCATTTACAGAAGTTCTGCTGATTACGCCGAATGTTGGGGACGTAAAGTTGGCGTCCGGATTCGCAAACTGCGCATGGTTGAACGCGTTGAACAATTCTCCGCGAAACTCCAGGGCACTTTTCTCGCGGGGCCAATTCAGAGTCACAGCTTTCGAAATCGCCAGATCCAAATTTGCTTGACCGGGTCCATCGGCAATGCCTGTACCACTGTTCCCGAAAGCGGTCCCAACGCCGTCAGCACCGATGACTGGTGGACTCGTAAAGCAGACTTTGTTGAAATAATCGTTCAACTTTGAACCCGTGGAGCCTCCAGCCACGAGATGGTCGTTTCCACAATGGCCGCTTAATTGTGCTCGATCTTCGCTAATTCCAAAAACATTGGTGGGGTTTGTGTCTGAAATGGTGAGTGCACTGCCAGACTGAATCGTGGCCACCGCAGACAAACTCCACCCGCCCGCAATTTTTCGCTGTAGTCCAAGTGGCGGATTGGGCAGCTCCCAAGTGGCGCTGAAAACGAACCGGTGCGTGCGGTCAAAACTCCCGCGTCCCCAGCGCTGCCGAGGCGAGTTTTGGTCACCAAGCGTCAGGGCATTTCCTGACGATGTTGAATTAATGTCGGCGCCGTCAGTGTCCAATACCTTGGAGAAACTGTAGGAAGCGAGGAACTGCAGGCCATGGCTCAATCGCTTGGTCAGACTCACCTCAAGGCCGTTGTACCAGGAGCTCCCCTCGGATTCCATTTCCTGAAGAGAATCCGGAGGAATCCCTGGAATCGGAACTCGCAGGGAAATATTTGCCAACGTATTTGAGGTTTCTCCTCTTATTGGATTATTTTCAAAAGCGGATAGCGCTTGATTCAAGGAGCGCTGCCTCACCAAGTGGCTGCCATGAGAGCCGACGTATCCTGCTTCCAGCAACCAACCGGAATATATTTCTGTTTGAACATTTAATGAAAACTGTTGAATCATCGCAGGTCGAAAATTAGGCGCGACGGCGTATACGGTCGTGTTGGTGGTGGGAGAATATCTGGAGAACTGGGGAAAAGACGCTGGCGTAGGGAACGGCTGCGCGAAGGGCTCCGAGAATGTTGCGTCCTTGTTTGCCGCTCCCGCGGTTAACCGGAACTGAGAGAACGGAGCGCCAAACATGCTTTGATAAAAGGCTTGGCCCGTGGGCCGGGAGTAGAACGTCCCACACCCTGCTCTGAGTACCACTGGCGCTTTGCTCCGTAGCATCTGCCATGCAAACCCAAAGCGTGCAGCCAAGACATTTTGTCCAGTGCCATCGTTTCCAAAATTGTTGTCCGCGCGCAAAACACCTGCTGGCAAAGTTCCTGCGAAGTTGGAGGCCACAATGTAACCTGCAGTGCTCCCGCTCGGCGGAGGATTTGGATCCGCCTTTTGGACGTCGAAACTTGAGTTCCTGCCCAACTCGTCGCCAAATTGACCAAGGTGCTCGTAACGCATTCCCACATTTAGAGTCAGTGACTTCCGAATCCGAAAGTCGTCTTGCGCAAATCCTGCTGCCTCCCATACTCTGAACTCGCGCGTACTCAGGCCGAAGTCGTCGAACGACGCAAAAACATTGCTGAATGTGCCTGTGCCATTTCCATTTCCATCGAGGCCAAGTAAAAAATCTGGCCAACTTAGGAACTGGAGGAATGCCCCAAGACCAGGGATATCTACATTGTTATGCAACCTAGTCAATGATCCGCCTAAGCGAAGCGTATGCGCTCCGCGGGCAAAACTTAGAATGTCGCTCAACACATAGCTGTTCTGCGTGATCGTTCGCGGAAAGCCCGAAGCAAGGCTTGCGGAACCTGCGATTTGCAAGCTGGGCAGTTCGTTGTTTTGGCTCATTTCGCCTTCAGTCACGCCAACATCAGACCATTTGAATGGAGCGATCGCCCGCGTGCCGGTCCTCGTGTGGACATATCCGACTCGCAACTCGTTTAGCCATCGGCTGCCGAGAGTGTAGGTGTCCGCTAAAGAGAAAACTCTGAAACTCGAATCGCTGGGACTGGGAAAACCGGGGATGTTCCCGGAAGCATTCAGACCGTTGCCAGGGAATGTGACCGTTTCGTTGTCATTCGCAGTGAAGAATCGCACCCCGATCTTGCTCTTCTGGGAAACGAGATAGTCCACATTCGTTGAAACCTGATCTTCCTGGAAATGACAAGGCTGCGTGAATGCTGAAAAGCCCTGACTTGCTAAAGGCCGCGAAGGATCTACCGACTGAGGTGTTGGAATCAGAAAACTCCCGTCGGGCAACTTGAAATTCAATAGGGTCAAGGCCACTGGATTAATGTTCGATCCATCGACCTTGATTCCAATGCCTCCGAGCTTCCCGCTCATACCGCCGAATATGCGTCCCAGAGCGGCGGGCGACCTGTCATCGGTTAGCGGAGGTGAATTCAAGTTGGCGGCACACGCTACCCGTGCCTGGCCAGCTGCGATACCATTCACCTGACGCGTCCCTTGGTAAGATCCGAAGAAAAACAGTTTCTCCTTTTTTATGGGGCCGCCGAGCGCAAATCCAAACTGGTTTTGCTTGAGCTTTGGTCGTGTCTGGCCAGCGCGATTTAAGAAGAAATCGTTAGCATTCAGAACATCGTTGCGGAGAAACTCGAAAACCGTTGCATGATAATTGTCTGTGCCGATCTTTGTAATGACGCTGATACTAGCGCCCGCATAGCGTCCGAAAGATGCATCGTAAAGCCCTGTTTGGACCTTGAACTCTTCAATCGTATCGGGGTTCGGAATCGGAATTCCGCCACTGCCCGCGGAACTGCCTTGGACGTCACTCACGCTTACCCCGTCCAATTCGAAGTTATTGTCATATGAGCGCGCTCCGTGCACATAAATTCCGTCATTGGATTGAGCAATTTGGGAAAGAGCGGTACCACCGAGTCCAAGTTCTCCGGAGTTGAAAACCCCAGCAACTACGCCGGGAGATAGTCCGCCGATCTGAGTGAAGTTCCTCGTGACCAACGGCAAACTCAAAACACCTCGTTCGTTAACCACTCGGCCAAGGGCAGACGATTCGGTTTGAACCATTTGCAGGCTAGAAATCACATTCGCCTGCTCATAATTAGCCGCGAGTTGAAGAAGGATTTCGAGTTTCAGCGTTTCGGTTACGGATATTTGCAATTCTAAGAGGCTCATGGGCCGGAAATTTGCCTTACATGCGTGCAACTTATACTTGCCGGGTGGCAATAAGGGGAAGGCGAACAGTCCATTCTCATCCGAAAGCACGGACCTTGTCTCACTGCCGCCTTCCCTGATGAGGTCTATTGTAACTACCGGAAGAGCGGCACCGAAAGGATCGAGAGTAATTCCTGTGAGCGCGCCGGTCGAGGCTGTCTGGCCCCGGACCTGTCCTAACGACGCCAGACAAAAGGCTATGATTCCAGCGCGAGCCCAGCAACAAACATGTCGGCACTTGTTAGGTCTTTTGAAAGGAAGGCACATGAGAGAGCTCGGCGGTGGACCGGCCGAGGCTCAATACTGTGGCGCCGCGGCAGCCTTTGGCGTAGACTTTGCGGCCAATGGCTCCCAAAATACTTCCGAATGACTAAATTAGCTTCCGCACCGAAATTGGACTGTCAATTCTGACAGAGGTGAGATTAGCAGCCGGTAAGAGAGAGTCCCGAAATGGAATCGCGTCAGGCTTTTCCTGGAAACCGCACACACCCGCCCAAACAAGGCTCCTCGGACGGTGGTATGAATGCCGGGCATTTGCCAGCCGACTACCAGTCGCAACAATGGGCAAAGTCCAAGGGTGAGCGAGCCCGGCACTTTGCGAAGGCTATCCTTTTCCTGAGCACATGCTGCTTCTTCCAAGTTTCGCCCGGCGGAGCAGACGTCAAAGAAGTACGGCGGGTCCTCATCTTTAATGAACTGGGGCTGGGATCGCCCGGCGTTGCCGCCATCAACCAGGAGCTAGTCTCCGCGTTAGAGAAATCCCCCTACCAGATCGAATTGTATAGTGAGAGTCTGGACACCCCTCTTTTTCCCGACGAGGCTTCGCAACGCCAATTTCGTGAGTGGTTCCTACGCAAGTATCGTGAGCGAAAACCGGACGTGATTGTAGCACTCGGCCCCTCGCCCATTAGATTCATGGCCGAATCCCACGAAGCGTCTTTCCCGAACACGCCAGTTGTCATCTGCGGAAGTCCAGAGTCCCTTGCCGCAGCGTCCAAGCTCGACTCTCACTTTACTGGTGTTTGGACGGTAGCGCACCCGGAGGAGACTTTGGAGGTGGCCCTCCGTCTGCTGCCCGACACCAAACACGTTGTAGTAGTGGGCGGCGGGGCACCCTATGACCGTTACCTTGAGTCCGTTGTCAAGGACAAGCTTCGCAGCTATGAATCGAGGCTCGACTTCGCCTATTTCACAGAATTCGACATGCCCTCCCTCCTCGAGCGATTGAAGCACCTGCCGAGCCACACGATTGTCTACCACACCTCGATCATGCGGGATGCGGCCGGGAATCACTTCATTGATGCCACTCAAGCGGCTCCGCTGGTCGCGGGGGCTTCGATTGCCCCGGTCTTTACAGTGGACGACGTGGATGTGGGGAATGGAACGGTCGGCGGCGACCTATTCAGCTTTGCCGCTCACGGTCGGGAAGTTGCGGGAATTGTTGCGAGGATTCTCAATGGGGAGAAGCCACAGGATATCCAGATAACGCGAAGTGCAAGCGTTTATATGTTCGATTGGCGGGCACTGCGACGGTTTGGACTTGACGAGCGCAAATTGCCGGCAGGGAGCATCTTGCTCAACCGACAGGCCAGTTTTTGGGAGCAGTACAGCCGATACGTTCTTGTTGGCATTTTTTTGGTCCTAATACAGGCACTGATCATTGTCGGGCTCCTGTTGCAACGAAGGGAAAGGGTAAAGGCAGAAGCGGAGATCCTCCGATCCCGTGACCGCCTTCGTCTTGCAATGGAATCCGGGAAGTCCGTAGGATGGGAATGGGACATCAAGACGGGTCGTGATTTTTGGTTTGGTGACCTGTTGACGATGTTCGGAATCTCTTCCGACACGTTCACTGGTCAAATTGGTGATTTCTTTGGTTACGTGCATCCCGAAGATCGAAAGCGAATATCGGATGCCGTGGCGGTTGCGAGACAAAACCGAGTAGGCTACGCGGAGGAGTTTCGACTCGTACGGCAAGACGGTAATGTACGCTGGGTCGTTTCCAGAGGGAAATTCGAGTACACCGAGAACGGCGAAGCCAAACGGATGACTGGTCTGGCGGTGGACATCACGGAACGTAAGCAGATTGAGGAAGCATTGCAGATTTCGGAAGAGAAGTTTTCCAAGGCCTTCAAGGAAAGTCCGCTTTCTATCTCGATAACCGACGCCAAAGATCAATGTTATATCGAAGTTAACGAAACGTTTGAACGCGTCACCGGTTGGAAGCGTGATGAGGTAGTTGGTCAAAGTCCCCTCGAACTTGGGCTCTGGACGGATCAGAATCAAAGAACCGAGTTCGTCAGACGAATTCTAGCCGATGGAAATATCCGAAACTTTGAAGTCGACATTCGGACGAAGGGGGGTGAACACCGCGTCGGGCTAGGATCAGGAGACCTGATTGTGGTCAACGGTGAGCTGTGCGTGCTTGCAGTGATGACGGACATCACAGAAAACAAGCTCGCGGAAAAAGCCAAGGAGATTTCCGAGAGCCGATTCAGTCAATTTTTTGAAACCCTCCCCGAGTATTGCTTCGTCACATCTGCGACCGGCGAAATTCTGGACGCCAACCCAGCAGCTTGTAGCGTCTTGGGGTATAAGAAAGAGGAACTCATCGGAAAACCACTCTCTGCCATTTATGCTCCTGAGTCATTTACAAAAATGGTTGACTTGCTTGAAAAGTGGAACGCGACGGGGACTCTGCACAATGAAGAGATGGTCATCCTCACTAGAGAGGGGGAAAAACGAATCGTTTTACTAAATGCAGGAGCCGTGAGAGACGCAAATGGGAAAATACTGCATTCGGCGTCTATCCAGGTGGACATTACCGACCGCAAGCAGATCCAGAAGAAGCTACGTGAGAGCCAAAACCATCTAGAAGGAATCGTTTCGTCCGCGATGGACGCCATCGTCGCTGCGGACGCGGATCGACTCATCGTGCTGTTCAACGCCGCAGCCGAAGAGATGTTCGGTTGTTCATCCCGGGATGCGATTGGCACCCCGATTGACCGCTTCATCCCGGATCATTTTAAGGCTGCGGATGCCGGGCATGTTCGCCAGTTCGGCGAGGCATCCGTCATCAATCGGGTAAGTGGCACACTGGGTGCCTCGTACGGTCGTCGAGCAAACGGTGAGGAATTCCCGATTGAAGCCTCGATTTCCCAAGTCGAAGCCGATGGAAAGGTATTGTTCACAGTCATCATTCGGGACGTAACTGAGCGCGCGAAAGTGGAAAGTGCCCTGCGAGAAAGCGAGGCGCGTTTTCGCCTGGTAGCGAATTCTGCCCCCGTAATGATCTGGATGGCCGGCCCGGATAAATTGTGCAACTACTTTAATAAGCCTTGGCTAGATTTTACGGGACGCCCGATTGAGGCGGAGCTAGGCAACGGCTGGGCGGAAGGAGTCCATACCGAAGATTTAGCACGATGTTTGGACACATTCCGAACTGCGTTCGATCGGCACGAACCATTCGAGATGGAATATCGTCTCCGGCAGCATGACGGAGAATACCGCTGGGTATTGGATCTGGGAGTGCCCAGGTTCAATGTGGCCGGTTCTTTCGCTGGTTACATCGGGACTTGTCTCGACGTCACCGAACGTAAGCAGGCCGAAGAGGTCCTTTCCAGCCTGAGCCGAAGGCTAATCGAGGCGCACGAGGAGGAACGCACCTGGATTGCACGCGAGCTTCACGACGATATCAACCAACGTCTTGCCTTACTAGCGGTAAGGATGAACGAATTAGAACAAGGGCTTCCTGAGTCGGCGGTTGGAGTAAGAGGTCTCCTCCGAGAAAACATTGAGCAACTTTCCGAGATCGCAGATGAAATTCAGGCGTTGTCTCATCGCCTGCATTCTTCGAAATTGGAATACCTTGGACTAGCAACGGCGGCGGCTAGCTTTTGCAGAGAGTTCTCCGCACAGCAGAAGGTGGAGATCGACTTTCGTTTTGACAAAATCCCCGAGAGGCTCCCGCCAGAAATCTCACTCTGTCTCTTCCGCGTTTTGCAAGAAGCCTCTCAGAATGCGGCGAAGTACAGTGGTTGCAAGCAATTCCAAGTGATGCTCGACAGCACATCAGACGAGATTCATCTAACCGTGCGAGATTCGGGTATCGGATTTAACGTCGAGCAGGCGCTCAAAAGTCACGGCCTGGGCCTCACCAGCATGAAGGAACGGTTGAAGCTCGTTGACGGAAAGATTTCCATCGAGTCGCATCCGCAGGGGGGAACCACAATCCGTGCCAGCGTGCCCCTCCGACGAAGCCCGCAAGTCGTCCGAGCAACCGTCTAGAAACCTGACTCCGCCGGAGTAGGTCAGATCGCCAGTCCATGTGACGCCTCTGAAAGTTTAGACAACTTGGTCGCAGGTTTTTCAGAATCTCACTTTAGTAAGTTGGGGCATTACCATTACCATCCCCTGGCGCAGACTCGCCAGCTGCCAGTCCGCCACTGACAAATCGCTTACCCTGCAGGACGGCCTCTATCGCCCCCAACAGTTCTCCCCCGGCTTGCGACTTGAGAACGTAGCCGTGCGCACCCGCGTTGAGAACCTCACGAACCAGATCAGCAGAAGTCTCTTGAGTCAGGAAGAGGATCCTGGACTCCGGGGTCAGTTGAAGAATCTTCCTAGCCGCATCGATTCCGTTAAGTCCAGGCAAGCCAATATCCATCAGAATCAAATCGGGGCGCAGTTCTAGCGCTCTTTGTACGGCTTGGAGCCCGTCCCCAACTTCGCAAATTACCCGCAGGTCTGCGTTCTTCCCAAGCAATGAAGCGATGTGGGTGCGGTACGGCTCGAAGTCCTCTACCATCAGAATTCGCACAGCTTGACGCAGGAATTTCTGCACGCAGGTACTGGTCTCTCCCCCTCAACTTGAATCGTGCAATGCACAGTTAGAGCGTGCTTGCACCGTTGCAAACCTTCTACACATGCTTAAGCGGCCTTAAAACTGGAATACCCATACCCGCGAGCGAGATTACGCGGCAAGTGGAGAGTATTGCTTTGGTATGTTGCGGTCAAGGCTTTTGATAAGTCTGTAAGAAGTCACAGTTGCCGTCATCCGCTTGCCCATCCAACCTTTTCTCGACCGTTAGTTTTGTGTTTGTGCCCCACTGCACCAACCGAGGACTGCCTGGAAAATGGCACCGCGAAGAGTTCAGACGAAGGAGCTCCGAAATGAGGACCATTAAAGTGGTTCATTTGATCTTAGCGTTCTGGGCGGCAAGCACGATGCCAGTTGCTATTGTCGCGCAGTCAGATCCCTCCAATCAGGACGCGAAGGAGTTGCGCAAGCAACTCGACGAGCTTCGGGAACAGATGAGCAAGGTGCAAGCCAGGCTGGGCGAACTCGAGAACAGCCGGTCTGCCGATAACAGTAAGGCTGCCGAAGTGCCCGTTCCTTCGGCAGCACCGGCCGGCAAACAAGAAGGAGCGATCGAAGCTGCGCAGCCACCGCTTCAGGGTGAAACCTCTAAACAAGTGGGGCAAGCGACGGCGTCTTACATGACGTTTTCTGAGGATACCGTTGCCGCCGCCCGCTTCAACAACGTTCCACTCGACCCCAAGTACCACGGATTCTTTCGCTTGCCAGGAACGCAGACGATTCTGAAGATCGGCGGTTACTTTAAGACCGACTTCATCTATGATCTGAAACCCGCAGGAAACACGGACTCGTTCGTCCCTTCCTCTTTTCCGATCCCATCGGTTGTAACTGTGAATAACTCTACAGTGTCCGTTCGCCCGACGCGCCTAAGCCTCGACTTCCGCGTTCCGAGCGCCAAGGTCGGAGACGTGCGCTTCTACCTTGAGGGCGACCTCTTTGGAAGCAACGCGACCACTCCGCGCCTGCGCCATGCCTACGCGCAGGTCAAAAATTTCCTTGTTGGACAAACTTTCTCAAACTTCATGGACCCGGACGCATTCCCAGACACGCTTGATTTCCAGGGACCAAACGGCATGGTCAGTGTTCGCAATCCGCAGTTGCGTTATGGATTTGCGCTGAGTTCAAGCACAACCCTCTATGCTTCGATAGAAAAACCCAGCTCCGATGTCGCCTTCAAGACGCCCGACTTTTCGGCGCAGCCAAATGCTCCCGGCCCGGACGGCGCAATTCGCCTTCGGCAGGAATTCGAG
>Ga0075434_100004201_pt1 | contig 12905 bp, 8 predicted proteins | sample RhiMethybrSRZTD3_FD_75298 | JGI IMG/M metagenome (GOLD analysis project Ga0075434, IMG submission 75298) | Populus rhizosphere microbial communities from Tennessee, USA - Rhizosphere MetaG P. TD hybrid SRZTD3 | ecosystem: Host-associated > Plants > Roots > Rhizosphere > Soil | place: USA... | reverse complement strand
GCTCAGCGCGATCGCGGCGACGACGATCAAAGCGGTCTTCACGATGGCGACCTCCTGCAGAGCTGTGAAGGCAGGAACAGGATGCCCCCCGGAGGAACTATGACGAAGATGAGCTCGTGATTCGAAAAGCACCTTGTAGAATGCACGCCACGCTCCCCGGGAGTTCCTGATATATGACCGGCGCTCGTCGACTCGAGAGTGCAGTTGCGTTGTCGGGGATTTTACTCTTGCTCACGGTCGGTCGCGTCGAGGCGCAAACGGTCGATGCGCCGCGATGCGGGACCGGTGTGCACGAGGCGCAAGCGACGGGCACGGTCGGCTTCCCAGAGGATCAAATTTTCTGTCCCTTGCTTGCCGACCCGAAAGAAGCCAGATCGTTTGTGAGCTTCCTTCACGGCACATTCCGCTCGCTGGACGATCCAACAGGCGAAGGAACCTCGATTGCGTCGGTTGGCCTGGGGGACAGCTTCGGACTGGTACGATGGGGCGGTCCCGATGCCGGTGAAGGTGTGCAGCTGGATGTCGTCGGCAGCATCTTCGCTCAGTTCGACCTCGGAGCGCCGTCCAACGATCTGATTAATGCCGATTACATCATCGGCCTGCCGCTCACCTTCCGTCGAAACGGTTTCAGCGTGCGAGCGAAGCTCTATCATCAGAGCTCTCATCTCGGCGACGAGTACTTGCTCCGCGGCGAGGATATCGTGCGCGAGAACCTGTCGTTCGAATCAGTGGAGATCGTCGTCTCGCAGGAGGTCGGCTTACTGCGTGCGTATGGTGGTGGCGAGAGCATTTTCAGGCGTGAGCCCGACTCACTACCGAGTTCGCTCTTCCACGCGGGAGTCGAGTTGCGCACCGGTCGCGCGCGGACAATGCAGGTGGTGGCTGGTTTCGACGTGAAGACCACCGAGCTGCATGAATGGTCGCCTGCCATGAGCGGGCGAGTCGGCTTCGAAGTCGGACGCCCCGGGCCGGAAGGCCACCCGGGACGGCTCATCATGTTGCTGCTGGAGATGTACGAAGGGCCCTCACCGTACGGCCAATTCTTTCAGGACGACATCTCCTACATCGGCGTCGGCATTCATTTCAGTTTGTGACACCGGGGTCAGACCCTTTCACATCCCGTCACGCCATGGTGGGAAGGGATCTGACCCTACCGTCCGACTGTGGTCGCCTGTCCCTTGAACACCGCGTCGATCGCGGCCTGCGCACACTTCTCGCCGTCTCCGCTCGAGACACCCATCGCGCCAATGACCTGACCGTTCAGCACGATGGGAAGCGCGCCCGGTTGAGGAAAGTCATCCATGAAGGTTGGCGCCAGGTTCTCGCCGCTGCGCACGAGTTTGTTGGTTTCGGACGTCGGGCGTCGCCAACGCAGGGCCGACTTCGCCTTGAGGAGTGCCGTGTCGATAGCGTTGGCCGCGGCACCTTCCATCGCATGCGAGTCGATGACGTTGCCGCCCCAATCGATGACGGCCATTGCAACGATGAGTTTGTTGCGTTCGGCCCACGCCATGCACGCATCTGACAGCATTCGTGCGCCGGCGCTCGAGATGACCTTGACGTCTCGCGTCAGAGCCTCACGCGACAGCGAGACGTCGCCGCCCTTCGACAACTGCGCGGCGGACGGGGAAGCGGTGACGAGGGTGGCGAAGAGTAAGGAAAGCCCGAATAGACAAGCCGCGGTGCGCATATGCCTCTCCCTTCCGCAGGGTCGGCATTGTGGCACAAACGCGACGTCAACGTAACGGGCGTAGAGCGGGGGCTTCAGCCCCCGCGTCGCAATGACCGCGCCGGCTAAAGCCGGCGCTCTACGACAATATGGAAAACGCGATAGCCCCGCCGATCACTCATGGCGCAACGCGTGGAGCGGATCGAGGCGTGTCGCGCGACGGGCGGGGCCGACGGATGCGGCAAAGGCAACCACGATGAGCAGCACGACAATCGAGACCAGCGTCGCCGGGTCGCGTGCACTGGTCTGGACGAGAAATGACTCGAGCACGCGCCCGAGGCCGAACGCCGCGGCCACCCCGATCGTCAGCCCGATCGCCAGTTGCACCATCGAGCGTCTCAAGAACAGCCAGATCACCTGACCCGGTTGCGCGCCGAGCACCATGCGCACGCCGATGTCGCGCGTGTGCTGGGTCACCGCGTACGCCGTTACCGCATACAGGCCGACCGCCGCCAGTACGAGCGCCATCACGGCAAATATCGAAAACATCGTCGTGAACACGCGAAGCAGCCATCGGTTCTGGGCGAGCGCTTCATCCATCGTTCTCGGCGTGGCAAGTGCCTGATCGGGATCGACTCCCATCATGGCTTCGCGCAGGATCTTCGTCGCCTGCGCGGGATCGGTGCCGCCGCGAGTCCGCGCGATGACGTTCGCCGCTCGTGCCATGCCGGTGTTCTGCCGATGCGTGATGTAGGCAATCGCATCGGGTTCCGCTTCCTGGTTGTTGTTGCGCTGACGGACGTTCGGCACGAGCCCGACGACCGTCAGCCACTCGGCCTTCTCAGTGGAGCCGGTTACATCTTGCGACAGCCGGATCGTCCGGCCGATCGGGTCTTGTCCCTTGAAATACTGATCGACGAGCCGCTGGTTCACGATCGCGATCTGGCGTCCAGGTCCGCCGTCCTCGTTGGTAAATGCACGCCCGCGCAGCAGCCGAGCGCCGATGACGTCGAAGTAGCGCGATCCCACGCTGAGCATCGTGACCTCCGGGAGACGTTCGCCTGGAGTGGCTGCGCGGCCATCGACCTCGAGCCGTCGTACGGCGCCGCCGCTGAATGGGATTGCCGAGGCGGTTGACGCCGCTTCTATCGCGGATACCGTCGCGAAGTGCTCGTCGATCCTCTGCAGGAATCGCGTGCGATCTTCCCATCCGGCGTACTTGGTGGCCGGAATGATCATGCCCGTCACGACGAGGCGCGACGGATCGATGCCGATGTCCATGCGATACATCGTGAAGAAGCTCCGCAGCATCAGGCCGGCCCCTGCGAGCAGCACGAGCGTGAGCGCAATCTGGACGACGATCAGTCCGCCCGCCCAGCGGCGCGCGCGAATGCCGCCGGATCCGGTCCGTCCTCCTTCTTTGAGCATTTCGTGCACGTTGGTCGTCGATGTGTGCAGCGCCGGAATCAACCCGAAAACAAGGCCGGTGGCCAGGCACACGACCAGGAAGAAGGTGAACGTGCGCCAGTCCATCGAGAACACCATCCAGTACGGGATGCCGACGTTCTGCGCTTCGAGGCTGAACCACCGGATCCAGACGATCGAGAGCAACAGACCAACGACGCCGGCAACCATGGCCAGGAGAACGCTTTCGACGAGCAGCTGACGGACGACCTGCCACCGGCTTGCGCCCACGGCGACACGGATGCTCATTTCCCCCGATCGTCCAGCCGCCTTGGCCAGAAGGAGATTGGCGACGTTGGAGCACGCGATGAGCAGCACGAATCCGACCGCTCCCATGAGAGCCCAGAAGAGCAGCGAGATCTGCGGGCCGAGAATGCGTTCCACAAATGGATCGGCGTGCGGCCACAGATCCTTGTTGGTGTCCGGGTACTGCGCGGCGAGCGTGGCACCGATGGTCTTGAGCTCGGCGCGTGCCTGTTCCACGGTCACGCCATCATTGAGGCGTCCGACGGCAAAATAACCGCGCGCCTGCCGCGGTTGCCCGGTGATGGCGGGCGGCATCGAACCGGTTGGCAGCCAGATGTTCGCGTTGAAGGGAAAGTGCATCCCCTCGGGCATGACGCCGATGATGGTGCCGTTCTGATCGATGATGCGGATGGGTTTACCGACGATATTCGGGTCGCCCCCATAGCGCTGGCGCCACAGCGTGTGGCTGATCAGGACGACGATGGGCGTGCCGGGTGTCTCTTCAGCCGGCGTGAAATCCCGCCCCAGGGCGGGCGACACGCCAAGCATTCTGAAAAGGTTCGGCGAGATGTACCCACCAGGAACCTGGTCCGGAGTCAGCCCCTCGTTCCCGACGTTGAAGGCGCCGTTGAAGAGGAACGACATCCCGGCGAACGTTCGTGTGGCCGCCCGCCAGTCCTCGAAGTCGCGCAGCGATACACCCTGGTTACGCCCCTGCGTATCGCGCGTCCCGAGAAACATGATCTCTTCGGGCTGCGGCACAGGCAGGTTCCGGAGGAGTACCCCGTTGACGATTGTGAATACGGCGTTGTTGGCGCCGATGCCGAGCGCCAGGACCACGATGGCCATGAGGGTGAACCAGCGGTTCTTGACGAGCAGTCGTCCCGCGAAGTGGATGTCCCGGAGCAGGTCCATGGTGGTTCCTTTGCTGGTAGGTGATCAGACCCTTAGACGTCGTTCCGGGAAAAAAGTGTCAACTATTTTCCGGGACACCCGGTGTCTTTTCCACGTAGACTCTGGCTGCGCCGAGGAGGGGACATGCCGAATCGCAGGGATTTCATGAGAAACGCTGCCGGTGCGACCGCCACCCTGCTGATGAGCGGACATCCTTTCGTGGATGCCGCATCGCGCCAGGTCGGCGCGCCTCCGGGCAAACGTCGCGAACTGTCGATTGCGGGACGACGGGTCAAAACCGTCGACGTTCACGCGCACTGTTTCGTGTCCGAGGTGTGGGAGGCCGTCAAGAATACGCCTCTGGCTGAAGTCGCAAAAGCCAACCTGACGGGCAACATCGCCCTCGGCAATCCGCAGCGCCTGATCGACATGGACGCCCAGGGAATCGACTACCAGGCGATCAACATCAACGCCTGGGGGTATTCAGCCGATCGCGCGCTCGCCCGGGACGTGGTCACGATCCAGAACCAGAAGATATCGGAGTGGGTCGCCAAGCACCCCGATCGTTTCGTGGGCATGGCGTCGCTCGCGTTGCAACACCCGGACCTCGCGGCCGAGCAACTGGAACAGGCCGTCAGGAAGTTGGGTCTTCGTGGCGCCGCGATTGGCGGCAGCGTCGAAGGTCAGGAGCTGTCCGATCGCAAGTTCGATCCGTTCTGGGCCAAGGCCGAGGAGCTTGGCGTGCTGCTCTTCATGCATCCGCAGCCCGCACCCGGCACGACACAGAACATGAGATTGCAGGGGAAGGGTGGGTTAGGTAACACCATCGGCAACCCGCTCGAGACCACCGTGTTCCTCTCTCATCTGATCTTCGAAGGCACGCTCGACCGTTTTCCCGGGCTCAAGATCTGTGCGGCCCACGCCGGTGGATACCTGGCGTCATATAGCGGGCGATCTGACGCGCTCTGCGGCCGCGCCGGTGGTGCCGGCACCGACTGCAAGGCGCTGAAGAAGAAGCCGAGCGAATACTTCAAGCGAGAGATTATCGTCGACACGATGATCTTCCACGAAGAGGGACTCCGCCATCTGGTTGCCGAAGCGGGCGTCGGTCAGATGGTGTACGGAACGGATTATCCGTTCGATTGGCCGGTCGGGATCGACTTCGTCGTCAACGCGCCGTTCCTGAGTAACGCCGAGAAGGAAGCGATCCTGGGCGGAAACGCGATCAAACTGCTGAAGATCACGACGTAGCTACGGCTGAATTCGCTGAGTGCGAATCACCGTCTGTCCGATCGAGCCGCTGGTCCATGCGACCAGAGTTCCGTCACCTACTCGCGTAAGGACCGGGTACTCAGCTCGGGCGATGTCGCTGATCTGTTGCCGCGCAAATCGCGGCGCCCCCTTGCCATCGACAGTGCCGCGAGCGAATGCGACGTGACGTGTTCCCTTGGCCTGTTCGTCCCACGCGACGAGAAGCTCGCCGGCGGGACCGAGTGCGATCTGAGGATGCCGAGGGAAGCCTTCCGCCGGGATCCGTTGTCGCGCCGTGAACTGACGGCCGTCCAGCGACATGGCGTAGAAGAGTGCGAGTGTCGGCTCGCTCGTCGCCGTTGCGCCTGCAACGAGCGTGGGCCACACGACATGGATACGTTTGGCATCGTCCACCGCGAGCGCCGGTCCGTTCTCGGGACAACCATCGAGGACCCAGTTGTCATTACTGACGCGGATCGGCGGCGCAAACGTGCGGCCGCTGTCCGACGACTTTGTGAAGGCGAGGTCACGAACGTTTCCCTCGTAGACGTGGCGCCACGCCGTGTAGACGCCGCCCGCCGCATCAGTGGCGATGGCCGTCTTGCAGCAGTAGCACACGCCGCCGGTGAGCTGGCGCGAGCTGTCGGATCGATCGAGTCTTGCGAACATCAGCTTCGACAGCTGCGCTCGCGCGACGCCGTCTGCCGGCTTCTGACCCGATGCGAGATGCTGATGCTCGGCATGCTGCATCGATGCGCTGCCGCTCCCGTTCTTCGCCAGCTCGCGGTGATCCAGCCAGACGATGACCACCCCCCCGTCGCGTCCGATCGCAATCGACTGCCAGCCACGGTTCCCGGCGGCTTCACTGCCCGGCACGAGCATCGGCGGCGCGAACGATTTCGCTGCGTCATCGGATCGTGCGGACATCAGGCGTGTGCCGGCCGTCGCTTTCGCGGTCCAGACGACGATGATGGTTGGATGGTCCCCGGTTCGCGGGACCAACGCCACCCGCGGCGGCTGCTCACCAGAGAGATTGGCGTCGCCGGCAACCTGATTGACCCGAGTCGCGGCTGCGAACGTGCGTCCTCCGTCCGTGCTCGCGGCGGCGTAGATGTCCGTGACACCGTCGGTTGTGCTCGCACCCCATGAGAGGACAGCGAACTGACCGTCAGCGGCGAGCGAGGCATACGCATTCGTGCGCCCTTTGACCGCGAATGGATTAGGGGTCGTCGCGCCGTCCACGACGACCTTCGCCGCGGCGTCTGAGAGCGCGACGGCCGCGACGACAGCCGACGCGACGAGGATCAAGCCGATCCCGATGACGATCGACGCCCGCGTTCCCAGCCGGTTCATGCCATTGGTCCTTTCCGACAGACAATTGCCGAATACATCAAAACATCAAGCGCACGCCGAATTGAAGCGTTCTCGGATCACCAACCGCGGTGATCTGATTGAACGTCGACACCGGGTTGGTTGGATATGCACCCGGTCCGAAGTTCGCGTTTCTCGTCAGCGTGTTCGCACGATTGGTGATGTTGAAGGCCTCCACGAGTCCTTCGACTCTCACGGCACCGGCGATCCGGAACGAACGGCTCACCCGAAGATTCAGGGTGAAGAAATCGCTTCCGATTCCGGCGTTCCGCGGAATCAGACTTACAGCGCGGACATCGAAATTGGGCGTCGTCGTGGCGCCATCCGCGAGCGGCCGGCTGGTTGTTCCTTGCAGGTTCGCGACTCCCGACGTGATATTGAACGGAAGCGCTGAGTAATACTGCAGGAAGCTGCTCACCTGGAATCCGTGCGTCAACGCTTCCCATGCCGTCACGGCGGGCGTCATCGGCGTATTCACGGTGCCGTTGATGACGAAACGATGCCGCTGGTCGTCGTCGGAGCGGCCCCAATCTCGCATGATGTCGGTGGGGTCTACCGGTGAGCTGAAGAACGCCTCACCGACGTTGTTCATCGACTTCGACAGCGTATACGTGACGCGGACGTTCGCCCATGTCGTCGGCCGTTGCACCAGCGACACGTGCAGCCCGTGATACGTCGAATCGGCGACCGAGGAGTACTGACTGTTGTTCCTGTAAGTCGCGTTGGGCCGGCAGCCATTGTTGGTGCCCGCCGCGACGCATGTCGGCACGTTCTGATTGACCGACATCAGCAGCTTGTCGCCGCGCAGGTACTGATATCCGGCGGTCGCCGTCAGGCCTGCGGCGAGCACGCGCTCCACTTCAATGCTGACCTGCTTCGAGTAGGCGTTCTGCAGGCGCCTGTCCATCGTCGTGAAGTCGACGAGTGTCGTTGTCAGGATCTGCGCCGGCAGGATGTCTGGAAACGTCGGGGCTCCGGCCTGGCTGGGAATCAGTCCTGACACGCTCGGTTGGTGAAGGTTCGTGACATCTGTGGTGTTCTCCGCGGACAAGATGGCATTGGCCGCCGCCCGAAGCGGCACGCGATCGAAGAAGAGACCGGCGCTGCCGCGGACCACGAGATCCTGTGACGAGCCCGGCGACCAGGCGAAGCCCAGTCGTGGTGAGACGTTGTTCGTATCGGTGTCAATCGGCGACAGAAATTGAAGGTCGTAACGCAGACCGAGGTTGAGCGTCAGGCTCGATCCGACCCGCCACTCGTCCTGCGCGTACATGCCGATGTTCGGATTGGTTTGTGAGACGACGGGATTACCGAACGTCTGGGCAAAGCCGGCATAGTTGCCGGTCATGAAATTGGCGAGATTCGAGAACGAATAGTTGCCGCGGAACGATCGCGGATAGGTGATCGTGTTGTCGTTGAACACGAAGTCCACGCCGGCGCGCAACGCATGTGCGCCTGCCTGGTGCGACAAGGTGTCGACGACCTGATACATCGTGTTCGTGCGACGCGTCGGGCTTCCCGACGATGTCCCGAAAGCGGCGACGCCGGCGATGCTGACGGCAGGTCCGATCAGGTCTGTCGGGAAGGCCTTCAAGTCGCCGTACGCAAACTGCGCTCGTGTCTCGTTGACGGTTCGCGACGACATCGTCCACGTGTTGCCGAAGCCGAGCGAATGGTCCACGTTGTCCAGCCCCGCAGAAGCGGTCGGTGCATTCAATGCGCCGGCGCCGCGCGAGTTATCCGACGTGACGTGATAGAGGGCGTACCTGACGGTGAGATGGTCCGATCCACTGGCATGGTGATCGAGCTTTCCGAGCACGTTGGCGCTATGTACAGGGTTCGGATAAATCCCAGTGGTGATTGACGAACCCGGGTAGGCGGTGGCTGCGAGCCGCGCGTTGATGACGGCCACGTTGTCAGGGAGGATCGTGACCAGCCCGGTCTGATCGAGCAGACGCTGCTCGAAATTGGAGAAGAAGAACGTGCGGTCGCGGGCGATTGGGCCGCCGAGGCTCCCGCCGTACTGCTGCTGATTCATCGGGAGCGTGGTGCCGGACAGCGCATTCGGCGCGTTGAAATTGTCGTCGCGAATGAAATCGTAGAGCGTGCCACGCATCGCGTTCGTCCCGCTCTTGGTGACGATGTTGATGTAGCCGCCGAGCGCGCGCCCGAGCTCGGCCTGTCCGCCTGAGGTGACGACCTGGAACTGCTCCACGGCGTCGACGCCGTAGGTGATTCCGCTCAACCCTGCTGCATCATCGTTCGCCGACAGGCCGTCCACGATGAAGTTGTTCGACAGGTTGCGTTGGCTGCTAATCGAAATACCCTGGCCGGGCACCGCCGATGTTTCCGGAAACAACTGCGTGCTGCCGATGTTCGTCGGCGAGACGCCCGCGATGAGAAGCGCGAGATCGAGGAAGTTGCGCCCGTTCAGCGGCACATTCTGGATCTCCGTCTGTGGCACCGTCGCCGCGATCTGACTCCGCGCCGCCTCGAGAATGGTGGCGGCACCAGTCACGGTGACGCGCGATTCCAATCCCGCGAGGGTGAGAACGATGGGAATATCGAAAGCCGACCCGACCGTCGTGGCGAGGATTCGCGTCTGGTCGGCGAATCCAGCGACGTGGACGTTCACCTCGTAGGTCCCGACCTTGAGGTAGGGGAACCGGAAGCGTCCTTCTCCATTCGTCACCGTGTGCGCGGTGATGTTGGTCTCGGTCTGACGGGCGCTGACCTGTGCGCCGGGAATGACGGCGCCCTGTCCATCGGCCACACGTCCGCTGACGCTGGCAAACTGAATCGTCTCTTGCGCGTGCGCCTCGCGCGCAGGCGCGAGAGCACAGCATGCCATCGCGACGAGGCAGCACAACCAACTCGTTTTCATAGACACCCTTGCCTGATCGCAGTCGTTGTCGGTGGGTCTCGAGACCCACCGCGTGTGCGCGTAGAGGCGCGTCTCTCAGACCCGCCTTTGACGTCAGCAACTGATGAAGGCGGGACTTTATTCCCGCCTCGCGATGTCAGGTGTTACGACAGCGAGGGTTTGGGAGGCGGCGACAGAGGAGCGGGACGCACGTCAGGAGCCGGCGTCGAGGGCTCGAGTGGCGAAGTGGTCGCGAGAAGCGGCAGCGCGATGCCGATGCCGCCAGGAACGACAGCGATCTCCGTGGTGAGAAGGGTGAGCAGATCGGAGGAGCAGCTGCACGCCAGACGTGCGGTGTCGGTCGAAGAACTATCGTCCTGATGATGCTGATGATTGTGACCCGACGCATCCGGCGGTGTGCCCGGCTGCGAGTGATACATCAAGCAGTCAGGTGCAGGCACGCCTCCATGCGTGTGTGGCCGATCCACACACATACCGATGGTGCCGAGCGCCGACACGCTCACCTGAACGGCGAGGAGAGCGACCGCCACGGCATACCAGCGCCAGCCTCGAGTTCGCATGGACCGTTGCCTAATGTTAACGCAAGCCGGGCTCGTGGGGTCAGACCCCTTCACAGATCGGCGCAGTTGGGGTCTGACCCCAGATTTCAGGAAGAGATCACGAGAGATATCGGCATGCCGAGAAACCGGCCATACCGTTCGGCTGTCAGGCCGAGTTCCGTGCGCTCGACTCGTGTCAACTTCCTCAGCGGCGTGACATCAATCGACACGAGCTCCGGGCTGCGCGTCATTCTCCACGTGCCGGCCACCTGGCCGGCGATGACGAGCGCATGCTGGAATCTCACCCCACCGCCGGACTGAGACGGTACGACGGTGGGACCATGCGGCACTGCCTGCCGATCCCGATACGACACGAGGTACTCATCGTAGACAGGCAGGAGATGCGCAGTCGCCTGAGAGAAAGTCTGGCCCGGCTCGTCGCCAACCGTCCAGTAGGTGGTGCCTTCGACCACGACGCTCTGCGCGCGGTTGATCTCGAGGCCACGCTTGGCATCTACGGTTTTGAGCCCGGACCACCACACGAAGTCGCGGATGGTTGCCGGGCCATGACTGCGGAAATAACGTTTCGTCAGCGTGGCGAGCGCTTCGTCGCGAGTGAGCGTGGAGGCGTGGGGCGCACGAGCGGCGAGTTGCGCGTAGGTGAGCTCCTTGCCGCGGCGCGCGCCGCTGCAGATCACGCCTTCGAGCTCCGCGTGAATTGTCAGCATGGCGAGCGGCACGCCCTTGGCGGCGATGCCGCCGCGCTCGAGATGCGCACGCAGCTCGGTTCGCGTGAGCGTCTGTTCTTCAAGTGCACGCTCGAAGATGGCGGCGGCACGCGTGCGAAGGGCCGGATCGAGTCCAAGCTTGCCGCAGTAGTGCGAGACGACGCGATGAACGTGTGGCTTCGTCAATTCCAGCATCCAACGGATGTCGGCGGCGGCGACGAAGTGCCAGGTCGGCCGCATGACGTGCGTGCGCAGGATTCGACCCGCGTCGAACGCGCGATCGATGGCCGCCTCGGTCGCCGTCTCGGGCAACCGGAGGCCGAGCGCCCACTTCGCAGGGCCAAACTCCTGTGCCTGCACGGCGCCGAGCCACGACACGACGTCGGCCGGCCGGCGATGGCGGGTTCGCGTGACGCATTGGTTGTGGAGTCGCAGTAACGGAATGGAGATCGCAGCACTCACGGTTGTGAAAGACGGGCCTGGCGGTCGCCGAAAGGGGCGCCAACGCCCAAATTCCAACTCCCAACTCCCAAAGCGCCCGGGTTTCTTGGGAGTTGGATCTTGGGAGTTGGGAATTGAAATGAATTCAGCGCCTCGGTCCGATGGCCCTCGTCCAGATTTCAGCTTGTTGCGGCGTCATTGCGCCATGCGGTCGGAGGCGCGCGTCAGTGTACCCAAGTTGATCGACGTCGAACAGGTATTGTTCTCGAGAGAGCAGCGTGCCGCGGCACAGGCGATTGTCGGGCTCGGGTTGCTGACACTGGAGCCGGTCGGTCAGGTCGTTCATGACCAGCTCAGGGACGTTCGCCCGGCGATCCGGATACACGAACTGAAACAGAATCAAGTAACTCAGAAGCACCGGCCAGTTGTCGCCAAAGCGCTCGAGCAGCCGGTTCCAATCCAGATTGGCGCCTTGCGCGTGAAGCAGGTGGAGGACGGCGGCGCCGTCATAGCGTTCGCGCTCCTGGACGAAGGAACTCGACCACAGCAGTTCCTCCGGCGGGCAGAGCGATACAGAAAGGCCAAAGACCTCCGATGGCACCGCATGAAGAAACCAGCGATCGTCCACCCGCACGACCCCGTTGCCCGAGCTGAACACGACGTCGATGTACTGATCTTCGCGATGCACTTTGCCCAGCCAGTGTGGAAACGGCACGTCAACCTGATAACCCGCGTCGGAGAACGCCGCGAGCGTGCGCTCGACATCCTCACGACGGAGCATCACGTCGAGATCTTTCGTGTCACGATCGCGCCCGGTGTACCGCGAGTGAGCGAATGCCCCGCCGATCAGAAACGGCACGCTCGTCGTCTCGAGAAGCCCCAGCGCATCGAGGTAGAACGCGAGCAGCGGATCTCCCGCCATTGGAACGCGGCCAGTGTTCACCGGCTCTGTCAGACATTGGCGCTCAGGCATCGACGGCGACCTCCAGTACCAGGAACGGCTGCCGTCCCGGGAACGTGCGCTGCAGAAGCGGCAGTGAGACGTTGTAGACCGGGACATCGTTCTTGGTACGACCTTCGTGTCGACCGCGATGCGCGTGCCCGTGCACGACAAGGGAAACGGGGAAGCGGCTGATCGGTTCCTCGAGACGACTGGAGCCGACGTAGGGATAGATCTCGAGTGGTTCGCCCTCGACCGTCTGGCGAATGGGAGAGTAGTGCAACAACACAATCTGTTTGGCCGAGCGCAGGCGTGCGAGCGAGGCTTCGAGCTTGAGCGCTTCGTTGACCGCCTCGTGCACGAATTGCTTGATCGTCGGTTCGCCCCACGGGCCGAGAGCGGCAGTGCCGAATCCGCCTGCGAAACCTTTGACGCCCGCGATCCCGATGCCATTCACCTCGCACGCTTCGCCATCGAG
>Ga0075434_100004199_pt1 | contig 12908 bp, 10 predicted proteins | sample RhiMethybrSRZTD3_FD_75298 | JGI IMG/M metagenome (GOLD analysis project Ga0075434, IMG submission 75298) | Populus rhizosphere microbial communities from Tennessee, USA - Rhizosphere MetaG P. TD hybrid SRZTD3 | ecosystem: Host-associated > Plants > Roots > Rhizosphere > Soil | place: USA... | reverse complement strand
ACCTGATTCCGATTCCGCCGCTCGATGGTAGCCACGTGTTTTATCATCTCCTGCCCCCAGGCGCGGGGGCGCAATACCGCCAGTTCCAGCGATTCGGCTTTTTCCCGATCGTCCTCGTGAGCTACATGCTGCCAGGCGTCATTCAGTTCTTTCTCTGGCCCGCATACCAGCTCCTGCGGCTTGCACTTGGACTCGTAATCCCTGTCGCGCTTCCAGGTGGTCTACCCACATGACCAGCCCCATCCTGCGCGACCCGGGTAGCAGCGGCTTCGTCGTCGAGCTGGAGAAGTTTTCCGGCCCGCTCGACTTGCTGCTGCATTTGATCCGCGAAGACGAAGTCGACATCACTGACCTCCCGATCGCGAAAATCGCTGACCAGTTTCTCGCCGTCATCAACGACCTCGGGCTCAACCAGGCGGCCGATTACCTCGAAATGGCCGCGCGGCTCCTGCGCATCAAAGCCCAAATGCTGCTCCCGCGTCGGCTGGGCGACGACGAATGGGAGGATCCACGCGCCGAGCTGGTGCGCCGGCTGCTCGAGTACCAGCAAATCCGCGAGCTCGTCGAATGGCTGGGGCACGCCGCCGATGTGCGGGCCGAGCGATTTGGCCGAGGCTACGAAGCGCCGCCACCCGACGCGCCGCCCGCGCCGCTACAAATCGACCTGAATGACTTGCTCGGCGCCGCGGAGCGCGTCATCGCGCTCATCCCGGAGCCCATGCTGCACCGCGTGGTGCCGCGCCCGCTCGACGTCGAAGGCGCCACCGCGCGCATCAACCAGCTGCTCGCGGAGCGGGAGACCTTCGGCTGGAGCGATGCCGTCGGTCCCAACGCCACGCTGGTGGACGTGCTGTCGACGTTTATCGCCCTCCTCGAGCTCGCGAAGCGCAGCTCCCTCACGCTGTCGCAGCCCGAACCCTTCGGCCCGATGGTGATCACGCGTGCAGCCCCTCGCGAAGCTGCTTGAAGCCGCGCTGTTCGCGGCGTCGCGGCCCCTGACGCTGGAGGAGCTCGCCTCGCTCGAGCCCGACGCGGGGGAGAACGCAGTGCGCGCCGCGCTCGACGAGGTACGCGCCGCGTACGACGGAGAACATGGCGTCGAGTTGGTCGAGATCGCGGAGGGTTGGCAATTCCTGACACGCCGTGAGTACGCGGAGACGATCGAGCGCGCGCAGTTTGCGCTGCGACCGCGGCGGCTTTCGCCCGCCGCGCTCGAGACGCTCGCGATCATCGCCTACCGGCAGCCGGTCGGGCGACTCGAGGTGGACGAGATCCGCGGCGTCGATTCGGGCGCTGTGATGGACAAGCTGGTCGAGCGCGGCCTGATCGAAGTCGTCACACGGGGGGAAGGTCTGGGCCGCCCGCTGCTCTACGGCACAACTCCCTCCTTTCTGGAGATTCTCGGGCTCAAGGACCTGGAGGACTTGCCGCGACTCGAAGAGCTGTCGGTCGCGCTGCGGCGTCCGACGCCCGCCGAAGAACCCGAATGACCCTCATGCGCCTGCAGCGCGCCATGGCGCGCGCGGGCGTCGCCTCACGTCGCAAGGCCGAAGATCTCATTCGCGCCGGGCGGGTGAAGGTCGACGGCGAGACCGCCACGATCGGCATGAGCGTCGATCCCGACTCTCAGAAGATCACGGTGGATGGCCGCCACGTACGTGGCGCCGCGCGCACGACATGGATCGCGCTCAACAAACCCATCGGCTATGTCGTCAGCCGCTCCGATCCAGAAGGGCGACGCACCGTGTACGGTCTGCTCCCGAAGATTCCTGGCCTCACGTACGTTGGGCGGCTGGACGTGATGACGTCGGGCCTGCTCTTGTTGACCACCGACGGTGGGGCAGCGCACCGGCTGATGCATCCGCGTTACGAAGTGCCTCGCACCTACTGGCTCGGCGTCCATGGCGCGGACGCGGGTGCCATCCGTACGGCGCTCGCGCAGCGGATCGTCATCGATGGCCGCGCGGTGCGTGTCGTCGAGGCACGCGTGCGGCCCGCGGGCAAGTCGGTCGAGATCGAGCTGACGCTCGCCGAAGGACGCCAGCGGATCGTGCGGCGCATCGCCGAGGCGCTGGGTCTCAAAGTCGAATGGCTGCATCGCGTCGCGTACGGCCCCGTGCGTCTCGGCAAACTCGCCGAAGGGAAGTGGCGCGAGCTGACGCCTCAGGAGATCGGAGCGATCGAGCGGCTGCATGGAGCTCGCTGACCAGACGGTAATGTTGCTCGGGGGCAGTGGCCTCGTCGGCCACGCCATGGCGCGCCGGCTGCTGGCCGCGGCGCCGCCACCGAGCCGGCTCGTGCTCGTCGCACTGTTCGAAGACGAAGTGCGGGCCGCGGCCCGCGCGCTCGAGCCGTACCGCGGCCGTGTGACGATCGACGTGGAATGGGGCAACATCTTCGCACCGGCTCCCGTCGCGCGGCTCGATCTCGCGGTGGTATTGGGAAGCGCGGAGCATCGCGCGCTCGTGCTCGGCGATCTGTTCGGCGATCTCACGGAGGCAGTGCTCGAGCGCAGCTTGCTGTTCCAACTCCTGATGAAGTACAAACCGGCGGCGGTCGTCGACAGCATCAACACGGCAACCGCCTTCGCCTATCAGGACATTTTTCAAAGCTCTCGGGCGCTGCTCGAGCGCGCGCAGGATGGCAGCGTCGATCGGGCGACGATCGAGCAGCATCTGCTCAGATTGCCGATGCCCCAGCTCGTCCGTCATGCGCAAATCATCACCGAGGGCCTCAAACGGGCGGGCGCGCAGACGTATGTAAAAATCGGCACGAGCGGGACGGGGGGAATGGGATTCAACATCCCCTATACGCATTCGGAAGAACGGCCGAGCGCGACACTGCTCGCGAAGTCGGCCATCGCGGGCGCGCATTCGATCTTGTTGTTTCTGCTCGGCCGCACGCCCGAGGCGCCGGTCACCGTGGAGATCAAGCCGACCGCGTCGATCGCCTGGCGTGAAGTCGCGCACGGGCCGGTCCGTAAAAAGGGCAAATTCATCGCGCTGGTCGATTGCGAAACGCCGATTCCCCTCGCGAACGCGTTCACACGCGGCGCGACGGGGTGGCGCGACCTCGGCAAGCCGCTCACGGGTGTGTACATCGACGTCGGCGAAAACGGCCTGTTCGCGCGCGACGAATTCGAAACCGTGACGGCGCTCGGACAGATGGAGTTCATCACGCCCGAAGAGGTCGCCGATTACGTGATGATGGAGCTGCAGGGCCGGCCGACAGGGAAGGACATCGTGGCCGCGCTCGACGCATCCACGGCGGGGCCCACGTACCGGGCGGGGCTGTTGCGGCGGAACGCGGTCGGCCGGCTGCGCGGCTTGGAAGCCAAGCACGGCACGCGCGGGGTTGCCTACGAGATGCTGGGTCCGCCCCGGCTGACCAAATTGTTGTACGAGGCCTACTTGTGTGGGCGGGTCCGCTCGAGCGTCCGAGCGCTCGCCGACAGCCGACCAGCGGAGTTGGCAGTGTCCGCGCAACGTTTGTTGGAGGACGACGCTCCGTTGCGGCAGCACATTATCTCTGTCGGTCTGCCGATCGTGCTGCCGGACGGCAAGAGCGTCTATCGCGGGAGCGTCGTCGTCGTGCCACCGGTTGACGGCGATCCGCTGCAGGCGGCGCCGCGCGGGTGGGTGGATCTGCGACCCGAGCAGTTCGGCAGCTGGGTCCGACGCGCTGCCGAGATGGTACGTCAGGGCGATGCACGGACCGCAGGACCACAAGGATCAGGCAGCGACGTGGATTGGAATGCGATCGACCCGGACGAGCCGATCGAGCCGTCGCGGTTCGCCACGTGGGTCTTTACCGTCGAAGACAAGGGAACTCGCATCAAACGCTGAGTCATGGCGATCGATACTGCCGTAGTAGACCGCGCGCTGGGCGCGATCGGCTCGACGTTCCGGCTGACACGTCTCTACCCGCCGTCGCATCCCGCGGTGATCGAGGCGATGAAGCAGGTGAGCGGAGCGTTGCCGGGGCTCGCCGCGCTCGGCACCGTCGAGTGGAAAGTCGGAGCGACGGGTTTGCTGTGGCATGGCCAACACCTGCTGCCGCGCAACACGCAGCTCGCCGAGCTCGCCGGCTTGCTGTTCGCGCGCGGCGTGCGCTCCGTACAGGTGAATCCGGGCGTGACCGCGGAGCAATGGCTCGGACTATTCGGTGTGGCTGTCGGCAACGTCTCGCCCGACGACGCCGTGCTCGGCCGCATCAGCGTTCACCTGGGTCGCCGCGCGAGCCAGCGCTTGTCGGCCTCCCGAATTCTTGGCGAGATTCCCGCCGCCCCTTCGCCGCCGCCTCAACCGCCGCCGCCTCCCTCGGCGCCAGTGTTCGTACCGGCCACGCCACCGACGCCACCCCCGCCATCGGAGGCAGTGAGCCCGTCGCGCACGAGTGGAGTGTTCCGGCCCAACGTGCTGCCGCCCGATGTGGAGGCACGTCGTGCGGCGCAGGCGTTGCAGCTCGCATCGAGACCCGAAGATCAGCGTGAGATCATCGAGAAGCTCAGGGCCCTGACACCAGAGGTGCTGGGGTTGCGCGATATTGCAGCGATCGCGGAGGTCGTGGCCGGGCTCGATCGCGCTTTATCGAAGATTCAAGACCCCGAGATCCAGGAAGCGATCGGCGAAGTGGCGGGGGTCCTTGCGGACGAAGGTATAGTGGAGCGCATGGTGGCACGGCTCGGAGAGGCGCGCGTGCCACCTGCCGAGCGCGCGCATCTGGTGAATGCGGTCGGCGCGCTGGGTGCCGTCTCTGCCGGTCTCGTGGTGGACGCGTACCTGCACGTCGCTCCGGAGCTGCGCGAGGCCTATCGCGCGGCGATGCGGGCCGCGGGCGAGCGCATCGTCGAGCTGTTGCAAAGCCGCATCGAGAGTAAAGTGCCCGAGGTCGTCGCCGCGGCGGCGGAGTTCCTCGGCTTGAGCGGCAGCCCGCAGGTGACGGAGTCGTTGATCAGGCTGACGCGGCATCCCGATGAGCGTGTGCGGGAAGCCGCGCTGCTCGGACTCGCGGAGCTCGGTGGGCGGGAGATCTCGCGGCCCGCGATGCCCGCGCTCAAAGATGAATCGGTCCTGGTGCGCACGGCGGCCGCGCGCGCCGTAGCGGCGGCGGGCGACGTGGGTGCGACCACCGTGCTCGTGCGGCGTCTGGAGCAGGAGCCGGACGAAGGGGTATTGGCGGCGTTGTTGAAGGCGATCGGGCAGCTCGGTGCCAAGGAAGCGCTCGAGGTGCTCGCGAAGTATGCCGAGCCCGGTGGCCGGCCGCGGCGCACGCCGTTCGTCCGCGCCGCCGCAATCGAAGGACTGGCGCGACTCGACCGAATGGAGGCAAAAGCGTTGCTGGAACTCTACGCTCGCGATAAAGAACCGACCGTCAAGCGCGCGGCGGAGGCGTCACTCCGATGAGCGCGCGCGCCACCAAGACGCAGGACGCGGCCCTGACACAGAGCATCTCGCGCGAAGTCGCCAAACGTGTGGTGGGGCAGGAGGTCATGGTCGAGCGGCTGCTGATCGGGCTGCTCACCGGCGGCCATATCCTGCTTGAGGGCGTGCCCGGACTCGCCAAGACGCTCGCGGTGAAGACCGTGGCGGAGGCACTGCGCATCACCTTCTCGCGCATTCAGTTCACGCCCGACTTGCTGCCGGCCGACGTGATCGGCACGATGGTGTACGACCAGCGCACGCAGGAGTTCTATCCGAAGAAAGGCCCGTTGTTCGCCAACCTGATCCTCGCGGACGAGATCAACCGCGCGCCGGCCAAGGTCCAATCCGCGCTGCTCGAGGCGATGCAGGAAAAGCAGGTGACGATCGGCGGCGAGACGTTCTTCCTGGGCGAACCGTTCCTCGTGCTCGCGACGCAGAATCCGATCGAGCATGAGGGCACATACCCGCTCCCGGAAGCGCAGCTCGATCGCTTCATGCTGAAGGTCCGGGTCGGGTATCCGACGCGCGACGCCGAGAAGGAGATCGTCGGCCGGATGGCAGGGGGCCGGCCGATCGAGGTGCAGCGGATCGCGGAGGCGGAGGACATCCTCGCCGCGCGCAGCGCGATCGCCGAGCTGTTCATGGATCAGAAGGTGGTGGACTACATCGTGGACACGGTCCGCGCGACGCGCGAGCCGCAGACGGTGGGATTGGCGGAGCTCAAGTCGTTGATCGCGTTCGGCGCCTCGCCGCGCGCGTCGATCTATCTCGCGCAGGCGGCGCGTGCGCATGCGTATCTGCGCGGCCGGGCGTTCGTTGTGCCGGAGGATGTGAAGGCGATGGCGTACGACGTGCTGCGCCACCGGGTGCTGCTCACCTTCGAGGCCGAAGCCGAGGACGTAGACGCCGATCAGGTGATCGGGCGCATCCTGGAGGCCGTGGGGGTGCCGTGATTACCCGGGACGTCCTCAAGCAGGTCAAGGGGATCGAGCTCCGGACTCGCAGCCTCGTCAACACGCTGTTTACGGGCGAATACCGCTCCGTCTTTCGCGGGCAGGGGATCGAGTTCGCGGAGGTGCGCGCCTACCAGCAGGGCGACGACTTTCGCGCGATCGACTGGAATGTCTCGGCCCGGATGGGCCATCCGTTCGTCAAGACATATATGGAAGAGCGGGAGATCACGCTGCTCCTGCTCGTCGATCAATCGGGCTCGCTCCATTTCGGCCGGCCGTACACCAAGGCCGGGCTCGCGGTGGAGGTCGCCGCGGTGCTGGCGCTCGCGGCCGCGCGCCACAACGATCGCGTGGGCGCACTGCTGTTCGCCGACCGCCCGGAGCTCGTGGTGCGCCCGTCCAAGGGACGCCCCCATGCGTTGCGCGTCATCCGCGACCTCGTGGCGTTCACCCCCCGCGGTCGCGGGACCAATCTGTCCGGGGCGCTCCGCTACGCGATGAAACTGCTGCGGCACCGCGCGATCATCGTGGTGCTGTCGGACTTCCGTGCCGAAGGGTGGGAAGAACCGCTCGGGCAATTGGCCGCGCGGCACGAGGTGGTGGCAATCACCATCGATGACCCGCGGGAATACGATCTGCCGGACGCCGGTTGGGTCGAGCTCGAGGACGCCGAGACAGGACAGCGCCTGCTCGTCGACACGAGTCACGCGCCCACGCGCACGCGCATCCGTGTGGCCGCGGAGCGGATGCAGCAGGAGCGCAGTCGCAAGCTCATCCAGGCGGGCGTGGACCGGGTCGCGTTGCTGACGACGGTCCCGTACGGCGTGCCGCTGCGTCGCGCGTTTGCGGAGCGGGCGAGGCGGTTGAGCCGGTGATCCTCGCGCTGCTCGTCTTGGCACTCCAGGGAGACGCTTGGGTGGCAACGCCGAGGCGTCCGACTGTCGGCGACACGATTCAGCTCGAGCGGACGATCTCCGCACCGACGGGATGGCGCGTGCGCGCGGGCAAGCTCGAGACGCGCACGGATGCGGAGCAGCTCGGCGACGCGGCGACGATCCCGACATCCAACGGGTGGACCGTCCGGATGGACGTCGTCGCCTGGGCGCCGGGACCCATAAGCCTACAGATGCCTGCGATCTGGCGACTCGCGCCCGATGGGACGGCGGACTCACTCGACGGCGGCACCGCGACGTTCCTGGTGGCGAGCGTGATCCCCGACAGTGTGCGAAATCCCGCGCCCCAGCCCGCGCTTGGACCGTTGCGACTCGACCGCGCCACCGCGATTCCCGTTATTGCCGCGATACTGCTGGCTTCCGGAGCTCTGTTGCTGTTGATCCTGTGGCGACGGCGCGCGCCGCGCAGCGTTGCGCTCGACGCGGCGACGGCCGTCGATCCGCCCGTCTCGGATGCACGATGGTTGTCCGCGGGTGAGCCGAAGGCTGTCGCCGCGCGCGCGTCGCAGGGACTGCGCCGCGCCGTCGCGCACGCTATCCCGGAAGCGCACGAAGCGTTGAGCACCGCGGAATGCCTCGCGGTGATCGAGCAAGCGCGTCCCAATGCGCCGCTGCGCGACTTGCGCGAGCTGCTCGTCGCACTCGATCAGGTGTCGTTTGCCACGGCGCATGGTGTCGAAGTGGCGCCGCTCGCGGCGCGCGCGCGCACGCTCGCGCGGGAGCTCAAACCGTGAGCTTCGCGCGACCGATTCTGCTTCTGCTGCTCGCGGGCTTGCCGCTGTGGTGGTGGTGGCGCCGGCAGCGGCTCGCGCGCCTGAGCGGCGCGCCGATGAGCGACGTGCGACCGGCGATGGGGCCAACTGAACGATTGTGGATCGCGCGGCTTCCCATGTGGCTGCGCTCGCTCTGTCTCGGCGCCTGGATCATTGCCGCGGCAGGCCCACGCCTCGGCTCGGCACGCGCCGAGCTGCACAGCGAGGGAATCTCGATCGTGCTGGCGCTCGATATTTCGAGCAGCATGCTGGCGGAGGATTTCTCGCCGAACAACCGGCTCGATGTGGCCCGCCGCACTGCGGCGGAGTTCGTACGCGCGCGCGTCTCGGATCGCATCGGACTGGTCGCCTTTTCGGGGCAAGCGCTCACCCAGGTACCGATCACCACCGACTACGAAGTGCTCGAGCAGGCCATTCGACAGCTGCGCGTCGGAATTCTGGAGGATGGCACGGCGATCGGCACCGCGATTGCGACGAGCGCCAATCGGCTGCGGCGTACGCCGGGGAAGAGCAAGGTCGTCGTATTGTTGACCGACGGCGTGAACAATAAGGGCATCGTCGATCCCCGTACCGCCGCCCAAGCCGCCGCGGCGTTCGGCATCAAGATCTACACGATCGGCGTCGGCACGAGGGGCGAGGCACCCGTCCCCACCGGACAGGGGCCGCTTGGTCTCCGCTACGAGACGATGCCTGTCGAGATCGATGAGGCGCTGCTCGGCGACATCGCCCGCATGACCGGAGGCCGCTACTTCCGCGCAACGGACGCCGCGTCGCTGTCCAACATCTTCAGCGAAATCGATCGGCTCGAGAAGACGCCGGTGCAGCATCTCGTCTATCATCGCTACGAGGAAGCCTACCGCGCGCCCCTCGCCATCGGACTCCTTGCCCTCGCGCTCGAGCTGGTTATCGCGGGCACTTTCGCGGTGCGCGTGCCATGACATTCGACGCCCCGGTCGTCGTCTTTCTTTCTCCGATCGTGGCCGCTGCGGTGTGGGCCGCCGCGGCGTGGGCGCGTCGCGCACGCATTCGTCGCGCGGCCGCGTGGTCGGAGGCTACGGCGCGCATTGCACGAAGCGCCGGAAGGCTCGGCGCACCGGCGCTGGGACTCGCGGCCGGGCTCGCGGCGGTCGCGTTGTCGGGACCACGCTGGGGCGAAGAGAGGATCGTGACGGAGACGCGCGGGCTCAATCTCGTCATCGCGATCGACATTTCGCGCTCGATGCTCGCGGAAGATGCGAAACCCAGCCGGCTCGGGCGCGCGCTGCGCGAGGCGCGACGACTGGTTCAGGATCTCGACGGCGACCGCCTGGGACTCACCGCCTTTGCGGGCACGAGCTACATCCTCTCGCCGCTGTCGGTGGACGGTTCGGCGCTCACACTGTATCTCGACGCGCTCGATCCCGACGTCGCGTCGGAGGGCGGCACCTCGCTCGCCCCCGCGATCGCTCAGGGAATCGATCTCCTGTCGGCGAGCCCGGAGATTGCGGATCGCGTGCTGGTCGTGTTCACCGATGGCGAGGGACACGACTCAGTCACGCAGGCGATCACGGAGGCAAAGCGCCTGGCAGGGCTCGGCATTCACTTGATTCTCGTCGCAGAGGGTGGCCGGGATCCGGTCAAGATTCCAGTGCGGGACGATCGCGGCACTTTTGTGTCCTGGCAGCAGGATGAAACCGGGGCGCCCATTCTGACCGCCCGGCGCGACGACATCCTCGGCTCCACGGCCGACGCTGCGCAAGGAACAATTGTCGCGGCCGAGCTGCCGGACCAGGCGGGTGCGGTTCGCGACCTGGTCGCGTCGTACAAGCGCGCGACCGCGACCGAGAGCCGCACGCAACGGGGACGTCCGCGAGCCTGGATTCCACTGCTGCTCGCGGGACTCGTCCTGGGCGCGCAGACGCTGACTCGACGCACCGCGGCGCTGGTTGGATTGCTGTTTTGCATCGTGCCGGCCGCGGTCACTGCTCAGACGCAGCGGCCGCGCTCGAACGCCGAGAAGGCGTGGGACCGTGGCGATGCGCGCGATGCAGCGGCGGAGTATCTCGCCCAGCTGAAAATGCACGAGGACGACGACACCGCATGGTACAACACGGGCACCGCGGCGCTCGCCGCGGGCGATCCGACGCTTGCGCGAGCGACGCTGGCGCGCGCCGCGGCTTCGCTCGATCCCGAGCTGCGCTTTCGCGCGCTGTATAACCTCGGGTTGCTCAGCCTGCTCGAGTCGCGCGCGGACACCACGAATCGCGAGACGCACCTCGCCGACGCCGAGCGCGCGTACCGGGAGGCGTTGTTGCTCAAGCCGCATCATATTCGCGCAAAATGGAATCTCGAGCTCGTCAATCGGCTGCGCAGTGGCGGCGGGCAGTCGAACAAACCGAATCCGCCGCCACCCCCGTCGCCGAACGGTGGAGGCGGTGGAGGCGGGGGAGGCGCGAGTCAGCAGCCACCTCCGCCGCCCGGTGCCGCGAACGGCGGGATGAGTGAATCGCAGGCCGACCAGGTGTTGCGCTCGATCGGACAGGAAGAGCTGCGGACGCGCAAAGATCGCACGGGACGCACGCGACGGGCCGCTCCGCCGGGGGTGAAAGACTGGTGATGCTCCCGTTGTTGACCGCGTTGGCCCTCGTGCAGGGCGCCGAGGTCACCGCGAGCGTCGATCGCACGCGCCTGCGCGTGGGTGAGCAGCTGCTCCTCACGATCCGCGCCCGCAGCCGTGCCGCCGATCCGGTCCAGATCACGTTGCCCACGCTCAACGGCTTTGCAATCGAAGGCTCGCGCGATATGACGGAAGTCGCCTTCAGCGGCGCGGGCGGATCGATCCGGACCACGGTGCGCGAGCTGCAGCTCCGCGCCCAACAGCCCGGTGCGCTGCTCATTGGCCCGGTCCGCGCGCGCCAAGGCGAAAGCGTCGTCTCCACCGACCCGATCCTGATCACCGTGGACAGCGCGGCTGATCGCACGACGGCGACGTTGAGTCCGCTCGCGCGAGCGCTGCTCGAAAGCACACCGCCGCCCGTCTCGCGGCGTGAAGATCGTGTCGCGCTCACCATGCTCGTGCCGAGCGATACGGTCTACACCGGTCAGCAAGTCGACCTGATCGCGGCCGCGTGGATTCCGCGCGAGCTGGGTGAGCGCATGCGTCGACCGCCGCTCCTGACGCTGGTGACTCCGGAAGGGGTGTGGGCGTATCCCGTCGTTCCCTCATCGGGCGCCGCGCTGGCGCGTCAGGTGGCTGGACGCTCGATGGATCTGTTCATCGCACATCAGATCGTGTTTCCGCTTGCGCCGGGCCGGCTGATCATTCCGCCGGCATCGGTCGAGTATGCGCTGCCCGTCACCTTTTCCTTCTTTAGTCGCGAAGAGCGGTACACGCTGCGCAGCGATTCGCTTTCGATTGTCGTGCTGCCTCTGCCGGCGTCGAACGTCTCAACCAGCGTTGTCGGCGAGAAACTGAGTCTCGATCTAACCGTCGATCCCGCGAGCACGCGCGTGGGCGAGCCCGTCGAAGCGTCGGTCACGGTGACCGGCACCGGTAACGTCTCGCTCTGGCCCGAGCCGCCCCTCAAGTGGCCGACCGGCTTTCGCGTGTATCCCGCGCAGACGGAAGTGAGCCTCGCCACGGAGGCTGGGCGGATTGCCGGCAGCAAGACCTTCCATTTTCTCGCCGTTCCTGATTCGTCGGGCAACTTCGTGCTGCCGGAAGTCCGCTATCCGTACTTCGATGCGACGGCCGGCCGATATGAAACCGCGACGGCTCCGCCGCGCGCCCTCGCGGTGGCGCGCGGCGCCGAGCCGAGGGCTGCGCGCGTGCTGCCGCCGCTTCTGCCTGCGCACGGTGAGGGATCGGTGGATCGCATGAGCCGGCAGGTGGGATGGCTGGGATGGCTTGCGGCGTTCTTGATCCCTCCGGCGTTCGCGTTGCTGGTCAGAGGTCGCTCGCGCCGGCGGGGGACCGCGCACGTTCCCGCGCCAGCCGGTCCGACGCTAACCCCGTTGGGAAAACTCGAGCACGAGTTCCTCACCGTGCTGGCCAGCTACGTATCCGACCCGTTTGCGCGCGACGGCGATGGACTCGCGCAGGCGTTGCGGGCCGCCGGCGTGGACAGCGCCGTCGCCGACCATGTGAAGCGGCTGCGCGATCGGTTGCGAGCGGCACGCTACGGGCCACGCGGTTTGGGTGATGCCGCCGAGCTCGGCGCCGAAATCGAGCAGGTGTTGCGCGTGTTGGGTGCGGAGGGTCCGATCGGGACCCGGCGACCGCATGCGGTTGTGACGACGATGATCGTGGTCGTGGGCATGGTAGGGACACACCATGGCGCGCCCCTACATGCCCAAGCATCCATGGCCGCGCAAACCGCGAGCGCGGAGGCGTTGTTCGAGGCCGGTGCATTGCGGGCCGCGGCCGATTCGTTTGCGGCGCGTGCCGCGCGCGAGCCGCACGATCCTACGCACTGGTACAACCTCGGCGCGACTCTCTACCGCGCCGGAGCCGACGGAAAGGCAATGGCAGCGTGGACCCGCGCCGCGCGTCTCGAGCCGCGCAATGCCACGATCCGCAGAGCCCTCCGCCTGCTGCCGGCTCCAGATCCGATCACCGAGGATCTGCTGCAAGTCGGTTGGGCCACGCCCGCCGAATGGGGACTGATCGCCGCCGCGGGTTGGCTATTGCTCTGGATCGTGGTTGCTTTCGGTGGCCGGCGACGACTAATCGTCGTGCTGTTCGCAGGCGTTGCCCTAACGGCATCTGGTCTGGGCGCGCTGGAGTCGTGGCGCCGCGATCGGCCCGTCGCGGTCGTGATTGCCGAT
>Ga0075434_100004197_pt1 | contig 12910 bp, 14 predicted proteins | sample RhiMethybrSRZTD3_FD_75298 | JGI IMG/M metagenome (GOLD analysis project Ga0075434, IMG submission 75298) | Populus rhizosphere microbial communities from Tennessee, USA - Rhizosphere MetaG P. TD hybrid SRZTD3 | ecosystem: Host-associated > Plants > Roots > Rhizosphere > Soil | place: USA... | reverse complement strand
ATCGATGTCTCGAATGCGGCGAAGCAACGCATTCGCAAACTCGTCGAGTCCACCTTCACGAGCGGCGTCGTCGGCGGTTTCGGAGGCTTTGGCGGAATGTTTCGCCTTCCGTCAGGCTTGAACAAGCCCGTCCTGGTTTCGAGTGCCGACGGCGTAGGCACAAAGATCAAAGTTGCGATCGAAGCAAACCGTCATGACACGATCGGACGTGATCTCGTCAACCATTGCGTTAACGACATTCTGGTGCAGGGAGCGTTGCCAGCGTTCTTCCTGGATTACGTCGCGTTCGGGAAGCTCGATCCGGTGGTAGTCGAAGCAGTGGTCGCAGGAGTTGCGGCGGGATGTCGCGAGAATGGTTGTGCTCTATTAGGCGGGGAAACTGCTGAAATGCCCGGACTTTACACCCCTCCGGATTACGACCTAGCGGGCTTCATCGTCGGATATGTTGAGGAAGACAGAGTGCTGGGCTCCCATCGGGTTCAACCCGACGACGTGCTCATCGGTCTCCCCAGTTCGGGTTTGCACACCAACGGCTACTCGCTGGCGCGCAAGATCGTAACCGATCGGCTTAAGCTGCGAATGGCGGATCAGTTTCCTGGTGACAATCAAACTGTCGCCGATGTGTTGCTTACCGAACACAAGTCGTATCTGCCTGCGATGAAGCCGGTCCTCGACCGAATTCACGCGATGGCGCACATCACCGGCGGTGGTTTGCTGGAGAACCTCGATCGTGCGCTGCCGCCGACGTTGGACGCAGTAATCGATGCGACCAGCTGGAGGGTTCCGCGCGTTTTCGGGGTCCTTATGGAGGCAGGAAAAGTTGATCGATCCGAGATGTATCGGACGTTCAACATGGGTGTAGGAATGGTGGTGATTTGCGCGCCGTCCGATGTGACATCTGTGTTGTCGGCGGCGGAGCAGGCCGGACTCAAGGGTTGGCGCATTGGATCGTTACGACCCGGCTCCGGCTCGGTAATACTCTCTTGAGGAAATAAATCGATGATGAATCGTTTGTTGGTTTGGTTTGCAATCGTTGGTTTGGCGGCGACGTCGGTCAGCGCCCAGGGCATTGACACACAGCGCTGCCCGCCGGGAACCGTGAGCGGCCTCGGCGTGCCGGATCAGCAGCGGGCGTCACAGGACGCGTGTCAGAAGGCGATCGACCTGTTCCAGTATATGGCGCCGCAGCTCGGAACGTTGATCGCGGGCGGTAATCCGACGCTTGGTCAGGGCGGGACGCTTGGCGGACTCGGCCATTTCTCCGCTGGCCTTCGCGTCAACGTCCTGCAGGGAAGCGTTCCGCAAGTCCAGAACGTCACGCCAGCGGTGACTGGCGCGACAAGTACGCGTTTCGATACGAAGGATCAGTATCTGCCCATGCCGACCGCCGACCTCGCGATCGGCGTGTTTAAGGGCGTGCCGCTTCCTCTGACCAACGTTGGCGGTATCGACCTGTTGGTAAGTGCCTCGTACGTACCGGAGTACGACAACAGCGGTGTCAGCGTGAAAGTCCCGAACGGCTCGTTAAAGCTGGGCTATGGCGCTCGCGTGGGAATCTTGCAGGAGTCACTTCTGATTCCCGGCATTGCGGTCAGCTACCTTGTGCGCGATTTGCCGACACTCAACATCGCAGGTGAGAGCGGCGGTGACTCGCTTTACGTCAACAAGCTTAGCCTTAAGACGAAGGCATGGCGTGTCACGGCGAGCAAGAGCCTTATTTTGTTCAGTCTCGCAGCTGGTGTCGGTCAGGACAAATACGATGCATCGACCGACATCGCCGCGCATGTTGCGGCGCGCCCGCCGCTTTCACCGGCCGCGAACGCCGGTCCGGTCGCACTTTCTCAGAGCTTGACGAGAACCAATATCTTCGCCGATTTGTCCATGAACCTTTTGCTTTTCAAGCTGAACGCCGAAATTGGACAGGTATCCGGCGGCACCATCAACACTTACAACACCTTTAGTGGCAAACAACCAGCCGATTCAAGACTCTACGGATCGGTCGGAGCTCGATTCGGATTCTAACGAGGCTCGCGACGCGGAGTTCATGCGTCGCGCGCTTGCCCTCGCCCAGCAAGGCTGGGGTCAAACAGCGCCGAACCCAATGGTCGGCGCTGTTGTCGTTCGTGACGGCGCCGTTGTTGGTGAAGGATTTCACGCTCGGTACGGCGAGGCCCACGCCGAAGCACTGGCTCTGAAGGCGGCGGGTGAGCGCGCTCGTGGCGCGACGATGTACGTTACCCTCGAGCCGTGCAATCACTTTGGCAAGCAGCCGCCGTGCACCGAAGCAATTCTCGAGGCGCGCATCAAGCGCGTTGTGATTGCCGCGGCAGACCCGACTGCGCTGGCTGGCGGCGGTGCGCGACACCTCGCCGATTATGGAGTGGAGATAAAGTTTGGCGTCGAGGAAGCGGCGGCTCTGGAGCTGAACGCGCCCTTCTTTTTCGCTGCCAGGGAATCCAGGCGACCGTGGGTCACCTTGAAGCTGGCGCTGTCGCGCAATGGCGGGATGAACGACCCGTCCGGCGAGCGTCGGTGGATCTCGAACGAGCAGTCTCGCGCCGAAGTGCAGCGACTTCGCGCAAATGTGGACGCAATCGCTGTCGGCATTGGTACTGTCCGCGCGGACGATCCGCAGCTCACCGCACGTGGACCCATTCGTCCGCGCGTGGCGCCAATGCGCGTGATATTCGATCGGAATGCAGAGACGCCACTCGATTCCAGGCTCGTGAAAACCGCTCGTGACATTCCGACCGTAGTCTTTGCCCATCGCCCGCCGGTTACCCGCCTTGCCGCGCTTCACAACGCCGGCGTTGACGTGTTCGAGGCGGAAGATCTACCGCAGGCATTGGATGCTCTGCGCGGATTCGACATCGAGCATTTACTCGTCGAGGGGGGCCCCCGACTGGCGGGTGAGTTTTTGCGACAGAAGCTGGTAGACCGACTGATTATCTTTCAATCACCCATTGAGCTCGACGACAACGCTTTGAGTCCGTTTGCGAACCTCAACGGCGACTACCGTGAATGGCTTTCAGAACTGCCGGTAGTGCGACGAGTTGAGTTTGGTGAGGACGTGATGTCGACGTACGCGTTGCGTGAGGCGTAGATGTTCACCGGATTAATCGAAGAAGTCGGGGAGATCGTCGGCGTTCGGCAGACCGATGCTGGGCGCGAGCTGCGCATCCGCTCTGCTTTCGACGATCTGGTGGATGGCGAGAGCATCGCGGTCAACGGCGCGTGTCTCACCGTTCGTGAACATGGCGATGACTGGTTCACCACAGCGGCCGTGACAACGACCCTCGATCGAACGACGATCGGTGAGTGGAAGCAGGGGACGCGCGTGAACCTCGAACGTTCTCTGCGTGCGAGCGATCGCCTCGGCGGCCACATCGTCCAGGGTCACGTCGATTTCGTAAGCCGCGTGTCCCGAGTGTTGCGGGCGGGGGATGCCTTGCTCATCGATCTCGAGATACCGCGATCATTCGAGCCGCTGTTCGTACTGCATGGTTCGATCGCGGTCGATGGAGTGAGTCTGACTGTGAATGCGATACTGCCACACGGACTACAGCTCTCTCTGATCGAATACACGCTGCGGCATACGACTCTTGGCGACCTCACCGCGGGCGCCAGGGTCCACGTAGAGGCGGACGTTGTCGCGAAACACGTGCGCAAATTGATAGAACCCTTTCTGCGCGAGCAGTCAACGCTAGATTCACTTGCTGACTTCTCGCTGGAGCACTGAAGCATTTATGCAGTTTGGAACGGTTGAGCAAGCGATCGCGGACATCAAGGCCGGCAAGATGGTTATCGTCGCTGACGACGAGGACCGCGAAAACGAGGGCGACCTCATTTGCGCTGCCGAGCTCGTTACGCCCGAGATAATCAACTTCATGATCAAGAAGGCCGGTGGATGGATTTGTCTGGCGTTGACTAACGAAAAGGCGGACGAGCTGCAACTGGATCCGCAGAGCGAAGTCAGCACCGACGAGTACCGTACGGCATTCACGATCAGCATTGATGCGGACGAACGCTTTGGCGTGACGACTGGCGTCAGCGCGCAGGATCGCGCCAAAACGATTCGCGTAGCAGTCGATCCAAAAGCAGTTCCTTCCGATCTCCGCCGTCCTGGTCACGTACCACCGCTTCGCGCGCGCGACGGTGGTGTGCTGCAGCGGGTCGGGCACACCGAAACAGCGGTTGACCTCGCGCGTTTGGCCGGGCTCAGTCCGGCGGGCGTGATCTGCGAGATCCTCAGCGAGGATGGAACGAGCGCTCGTCGGCCCGAGCTGGAGAAGTTCGCGCAGGAATACGGTCTCACCTTCATCACCGTCGCACAGGTCGTCGCGCACCGGCTGCAGACAGAGCGCCTCGTCCATCGCATTGCCGAAGCCCGGCTGCCGACGGAGCTTGGAAACTGGCGCGTCGTCGGCTATCGCAACGACGTCGACAAGCACGAGCATATCGCCCTCGTGTTCGGCGAGGTCGGTCCCGACGACAGCGTCCTCGTACGCATGCATTCAAAGTGTCTGACGGGCGATGTATTCCACTCGCTGCGATGCGACTGTGGCTGGCAGCTCGATACCGCGATGAAATTGATTGCCAAGGAAGGGAAGGGCGTCGTCGTTTATCTCGATCAGGAAGGCCGCGGCATCGGTCTTCTCAACAAGCTCAAGGCGTACGAGCTGCAGGATCAGGGAATCGACACCGTCGAAGCCAATGAACGCCTGGGGTTCAAGCCGGATCTTCGCAATTACGGAATCGGCGCGCAGATTCTGCTCGACCTCGGCCTCAAAAAAATCCGGCCGATCACCAACAATCCGCGCAAGCTGGTCGGACTCGAAGGCTACGGTCTCACGATTGACGAGCGCGTGCCGATCATCTCGATTGCGCACGACGAAAACTCAAGCTATCTGGAAGCGAAACGCGCAAAGCTCGGACACCTGTTCGCTTCCTAACCCCGCTTACCACTTCCCGCTTCCCGCTTCCCGCACATGGCTGAGTTCCATGGTCTGCCGAGCGGCGTCGGGCGACGGATGGTCGTGCTCGCCAGCCGCTTCAACGAGCCGGTCGTCAAGAAGCTCGTCGACGGTGCGTTGGAAGCGCTGGTCAAGTATGGCGTCACGTTCGAAGACATAGATGTGGTGTGGGTGCCCGGCGCCTGGGAGCTTCCGATTGCAGCTCGCTGGCTCCTGGCCAGCGAGCGCTACGACGGCCTGGTGGCCGTCGGCGCCGTGATTCGCGGTGAAACGGCTCACTTCGACTACATCGCCGGCGAAGCGTCGCGCGGACTCGCTCAAGCCAGTGCTGATCTCGAAACCCCGATTGGATTCGGCGTTCTCACGTGCGAAAACGATGAACAGGCTGAAGCCCGCGCTGGGGGCGAGCACGGCAACAAGGGATTCGACGCAGCGGTTGCGACGCTGGAGATGATCGACCTGCTGAATCGTTTGGACCCGGACGATGCGGATTGAATCGCGCGCCCGCGCGCGAGCGCTGCAGGCGCTCTACGCGTGGGAAATGCGGGGGGAACAGAATCTCGATCGTGTAGCGACGCAGGTGTGGGACGATCTCGCGGTGTCTCCGGAAGAGCGACGAATCGCCGGCTTGCTGGTGCGCGAAGTAGCGAAAGCGGGGACTGAGCTCGACTCGCGGTTGGCAGATCTCACCACCAATTGGCGTCTGGAGCGCATCGGCGCCATCGAGCGCTCGGTTCTGCGGCTTGGCGCCGCCGAACTGTTGCAGGGTGAGACCCCGCCGCGCGTCGCGATTCAGGAAGCGGTACGGCTCGCCGAACGTTTCGGCACCGCGGCGAGCGCAAAATTTGTCAACGGCGTTCTCGATGCTTTCGCTCGACAGGCCGGCATGATCTAGTGCGGATACTCGTTCTCAACTGGCAGGATTTTGCCAACCCTCAGGCCGGCGGCGCCGAGCTTCACCTTCAGCAAGTTTTCAGTCGCATAGTCGCGCGCGGGCACAGCGTAGATCTGCTGTGCAGTGGCTGGGCAAACGTACCCAAACGCGACAATCGGGATGGCATCGACATCTATCGCGTGGGCACTCGCCACACCTACCCGTTCCTCGCGAAGCGTTACTACGATCACAACCTCGCGCGCAACAACTACGACATCGTCATCGAGGACCTTAACAAAGTCCCGCTCTACACCCCGATGTGGGAAGTAAAGAAGCTCGTTGCTCTCGTTCATCACCTCTTCGGCGGAACCGTTTTTCGAGAGGCGTCCCCACCACTCGCCGCCGCGGTATGGTTGTCCGAGCGTCCGCTGGGTCTGTTGTATCGTAAGGTGCCGTTTCAGGCAGTGAGCAAAAGCACCGCGGAAGACCTCGTTCGCCGCGGCATCTCGCGCAACTCGATCCGCGTCATTTACAACGGCGTCGATTCACGCGCTCTAACTCCCGATCCGTCTGAACGCGCTGAGCAACCGTTATTCGTTTACCTGGGGCGTCTGAAGAAATACAAGCGAGTCGATCTCGTGATACGCGCTTTCGCTGATCTCAATCTTCCGGAGTCGACGCTCGAGATCGCGGGTACCGGGAACTACCGCGCGAACCTGGAGGGCTTGGCCCGATCACTTCATATCGAGGGAAGGGTGAAGTTTCTCGGTTTCGTGCCTGAAGATCAGAAAATCCATTTGCTGAGACGGGCCTGGGCATCGGTTCTTGCCTCACCTAAGGAAGGCTGGGGCATCAGCAATCTGGAAGCGGCTGCCTGCGGAACGCCGGTGATTGCGGCAAATTCTCCCGGGATACGGGAGTCGGTGATCGACGGCGAGACAGGTTTTCTGGTGCCGCAAGACGATGAGGAAGCGATGGCAGCCGCAATGGCCGCTGCGATGCGGGGCCTGGTGCAGTCGCCCAATCTAGTCAGCGTCCTCGGCAGCGCCGCGCGCAAGTTTGCGGAGACGTTTACCTGGGAGCGCGCCGCAAACGACACGCTGGCGCATTTGGAGGAAGTGGTTTCGAAATGATCCCTGCAAACGGACCTGGATGCCGACTGTCAAAGTAACCGTCGGTCAGTTGCTCGATCGCCTGGGCGCGTCGCTCCAACTCGAGGAGATCGAGCCGGGAACCGGACACGACCGGTCTGTTGGAAACGCCGAGGTATCCAGCCCGGGACTCGTGCTCGCCGGCTACGTAAAGCGTTTCTCTGCCGAAAGACTGCAGGTGCTGGGGGAGACCGAGATCACGTATCTGGGTTCGTTGACCCCACAGGCGCGCCGCGAGGTCCTGGAGCTGTTCTTCTCGTTCCCAATCCCGGCGGTGTTCATTACCAAGGGACAGCGGCTCCCAATGGGCCTCAAGGAAGTCGCCAGCGCTGCTGGGATCCCACTCATACGCACCAAGCTCAAGACCGCCGAGTTCTATCGACGCATCAAGCCGGTGCTGGAGATGGAATTTGCGCCGACGGTCTCGTTGCATGGTTCACTGGCTGACGTTTTCGGTGTCGGACTGTTTTTCACCGGCAAGAGCGGCATCGGAAAATCCGAGTGCGTGCTCGACCTCGTCGAGCGCGGTCACCGACTTGTCGCCGATGATCTGGTGATCACCAGCAAACGAGGCAACGATGTCTTGATCGGTCGCGGCCACGAGATGCAGCGCCACTACATGGAGATTCGCGGCGTCGGGCTGATCGACATTCCGGCCATCTTCGGCATTCGCGCCGTTCGCCAGCAGAAGCGCATCGAAGTGGTGGTAAATCTGGAGGAGTGGGACCAACACGCGGTTGTCGATCGCACCGGTCTGGACGTCGAGACAGCCAGCATCCTCGACGTCGAGCTGCCTAAGATTACGGTGTTCCTGAATCCCGGAAAGAACATCACCGTCATAGCCGAAGTGATCGCATTGAATCACCTGCTGCGCTACTCCGGCATCAACGCCGCTGAAGCATTCAACGAGCGACTAATGCGGCGTTTGGAGCGAGCTGCCGCATCCAACATTAAAGAGTATCTACAGGAAGATCATGAGTGAGCAGAAGGAAGGCGGGACAGAGCGCCCACGTGCAATCGTAGTCGGTCACGGCGAGTTTGCCGGGGGACTCGTCTCTGCGGTCGGCCAGATCTGCGGCATGGCCGACAAGCTGGTAGTGCTGTCGATGATGGGCATGACGCCGGAAGACATCGAGAGCACGATCCGCGAGCAGCTGACCCGAACAGGTGCTCACGTGATCTTCACCGATCTTCCCGCGGGCAGTGCTACCATCGCTGCGCGACGTATCGTGAAAGATGATCCTTCCATTGTACTCGTGAGCGGCGTCAATCTGGCGACTCTACTTGATTTTGTTTTCAACAACTCTGTGTCGCCGACTGAAGCCGCACGCGCTGCCGCTGAGAGAGGGAAGGCCTCACTGATAGTGGTTGGGCGTTAATGGCAATTCAGCTCTACCGGATCGACGACCGCCTGATCCACGGTCAGGTCGTCGTCGGCTGGGGCCAGCCGCTCAACATTCGCCTCATCGTGCTCGTCGACGACCTGGTTGCCGGCAGCGACTGGGAGAAAGATCTCTATCGAATGGCGGTGCCGCCGGAGATGGAGGTGATATTCGACGATGTTGCCGGTGGCATCCGCAACCACGCGCGCTACGCCAGTGATCCGCGTCCAGGGCTGCTCATCACCGGTGACATTGCCAGCATGCACCGTCTGGTGAAGGGAGTGAAGGCGATCGGCAGCGTGAATCTTGGCGGCATCCACCATCGTGCCGGTCGCTCCGAAAAGCTGCGCTACGTCTTCCTTACTCCGGACGAAGAGAACCAGCTCCGCGATCTGGAAGCGGCAGGCGTCGAAGTGACAGCCCAGGATGTGCCGTCATCGCGCGCCGTTCCGTTACCCGAAGTTCTCGAGGGCGCGACCCGTTGACGCTGCTCGAAACCTTGCCCCTCGCAATGCTGGGCGCGCTGCTCGGTCTGGACGTCGTCAGCTTTCCCCAGGTGATGGTGTCGCGGCCGATCGTGGCGGCGACTGTGGCGGGCGCCTTCATCGGCAACCCGCCTGGTGGATTGTTGATCGGCGTGGTGCTGGAGATGATCGCGCTCGACACCCTGCCGTTCGGGGCGGCGCGTTACCCGGAATGGGGATCCGCCGGAGTAGTTGGCGGTGCGTTGTTCGCCGCACAGCCTGCCGGCATGCCAGGGGCGTTGCCGGCGTGCGTTCTGGCAACGCTGTTAACGGCAAGCATCAGTGGCTGGAGCATGGTGGTCCTCCGGCGTCTGATCGCCGTGCGTTTGGAACGCTCACGCGACCAGCTGGAGGAAGGCTCTCGGCAGGCACTGATGTCGTTTCACTTGTCAGGCATGTCGATGGATTTGCTGCGCGCGGCGATCGTTACAACGCTCGCAATGCTCATCTTCGCGCCGCTGGTCAAGGCAATTGTGGCGATTTGGGGAAGCGAGTCCGCTGCATCGCGTGCGGTCGTGGTCGTTGTCGTTGCGATTGTCGCGGGTGCCGCGCTCTGGAAGGTGTTCCACTCAGTTCGCTACGTCCTCTGGTTCCTGTTGGCCGGTTTACTCGGCTGGCTGGTTCTCCTGGTGAAGCCATGACCGCGCCCACGGAATCGCGATTTGATCTGCCTTTGCGCATCAAGCTGGCGATGTTTTTTCGATTGCTGGCGTTGCAAGGCTCGTGGAATTACGAGACGCTGAACGGAACAGGAATCGGTTTCGCGATGGAGCCGGCGCTCAGTCGTCTGCCGGGTGGTCGAGATGGCCCGGCGTATCGCGCTGCGCTGGCGCGCCAGTCTCGCTACTTCAACACCCATCCGTACCTGGCGGGCGTGGCCGTCGGTGCCCTGTCGCGCGCCGAGCTCGAGGGCGTTGACGCCACGCGTATCGAGCGTTTTCGCACCGCGCTGCCAGGTCCACTCGGCAGCGTTGGCGACCGCCTGGTGTGGGCGAGTTGGCTGCCGTTCTGCTCCCTCGTTGGCCTCGGCGTTTATGGGCTTGGCGGGTCGCCGCTGGCAGTCGTTGGTACATTTCTACTGCTATACAACGCCGGCCATCTCGCGCTCAGGGCATGGGCACTCCACATCGGACTTTCGCGTGGCCTCAACGTCGCTTCAGCGCTGGGCAATCCAGTGCTGCGGCAAGGGCCGCAGTACATCGGCTGTGCAGCGGCGCTGGCGGCTGGCATCGCGTTGCCTCTCGCATTGCAGCGGATCACGGGGCCGGGCAAGGCGTTGGCCGGCGGCATTGTCGCGACGTCGATCATTGGAATTCTTATTCTGGCCGGGTTGCGCGAGCGCGCGGAAGGTTGGCGTATCGCACTCGGCGTATTGGCGGTTTTCGTTCTCTACTCGGTGCTGACCTGATGCCAGAGCGCGAAGTAAAGATCGTCAACAAGCTGGGGATTCACGCGCGGCCTGCCGCGGAAATCGTGAAGACTGCGGGCAAGTTCCGCAGCAATATCACCATCATCCGTGATGATCTCGAAGTAAACGCAAAAAGCATCATGGGCGTGATGATGCTCGCCGCCGAGTTCGGCTCGACGATCGTGCTGCGTGCGATCGGCGACGATGCCGAGGCTGCTCTGGATGCGTTGTCCGCCTGTATCGCCAACAAGTTCGGAGAGAGTTGATGGCAAAAGGGATCGCCGGAATGCCGGCGTCGCCGGGAATCGTGGATGGCCCAGTGCACCTGTTGCGCTGGGAAGTCCCCGATGTCCGGCACCGCATCATTCCCGACGAGGCGATCCCCGGCGAGATCAAACGGTTCCATGACGCGCTCGAGAAGGCGAAGGCAAGACTCCATCAGGTGCGCGCGCGCGCCGAGAAGCACGCCGGTCCCGAAGAGGCGGCCATCTTCGATGTGCAGCTGTCGATCCTCGAGGATGCTGAGCTGCTACGCCAGGTCGAAGAGCTGATTCAACAAAACCTCGGCGCCGAAAAAGCCTTCGATCTCGTTTTGTTCGAGTGGCGCCAGCAGTTCGCGCATCACGCTCGTCCGCTGCTGCGCGAGCGAGTCGGTGATCTAATCGACGTCCACATTCGCGTCTTGTCAGTGTTGCTCGGTTTGCCCGATCACGACCCGGTCGATCTTCCGAAAGGATCCAACAAGATCCTCGTCACCCACGACCTGACTCCGAGTCTTACGGTGCAACTGGACCGCGAGGCGATCATCGGAATCGCGACTGACGCCGGTACGCGCACCTCGCACGTCGCCATTCTGGCTCGCTCACTCGGGTTGCCGGCGGTGGTCGGTCTACGCAACGCGACCGAACAGCTCAACGGGGATGAGCACGTCATTCTCGACGGCACGTCGGGTGTGCTCGTTGTCAACCCGACTCCGAGCCAGATCAAGAGGTACCGCGAGCGGCGCGCTGTCGAAGCGCTCGAGGATAAAGAGCTCCAGGCGCTCGCCGCCACAGAGTCGGTGACGCTTGACGGGCACTGGGTGACCTTGCGCGCCAACGTCGACTTGCCCGAGGAAGCTGAATTTGCCGCGCACAGCGGCGCGGAAGGCGTCGGGTTGATGCGGACTGAGTTTCTCGTTGTCGGAAGAGCCACAATGCCGGACGAGGAAGAGCAGTATCGTGCATATCGCCATGTGGTCGAAGCGTTCGGTGGCCGGCCTGTCGTCATTCGTACGTTCGATGTCGGCGGCGACAAGCTGCCGGTCGGCGGTTATCCGACCGATCCCAACCCATTTCTCGGTTGGCGCGCCATCAGGATGTGCCTCGACGAACCGGAGCTGTTCAAGACGCAGCTACGCGCTCTGCTGCGAGCTGCAATGCACGGTGACGTGAGGATCATGTTCCCGCTCATCATCACGCTCGACGAGGTGAAGCAGGCGAAGCATCTGCTTAATGAAGCGGCGCGCGAGCTCGACGCGCGCGGCGTACCGTATCGACATGACTTGCCACTCGGTGTGATGGTCGAGACGCCGGCGGCCGCCATATCGGTGCACACGCTCGTCGACGACGTTTCCTTCTTCAGCATCGGGACCAACGATCTGGTCCAGTACACGCTGGCCGTTGATCGCGGCAGTGCCAACCTTGCTTCACGCTTCACTCCGCTACATCCCGCTGTCCTGGCGCTGATCAAGCGCATCGTCGATGTGGGTGTCGCTCACCGGCTTGAAGTCGCAGTGTGTGGCGAAATGGCGTCGCAGCCGCTGATGGCTTTTGCGTTGATCGGGCTTGGCGTTCGCTCGCTGAGTGTCGCCGGCCGCGCAGTCCCGCTCGTTAAACGGATTGTGCGAGGCGTCAGCGTCGGTGTCGCCGCGGAGGCAGCCAATGCAGCGCTCGAGTCACGAACCGCGCGCGAAGCGGAGGGTGAGTTGCGGCGTCGTCTGATGAGCGCCTTCGGCGACGCATCTTTCTTGCGCGCCGGGTTGCCCGACGTCGTCGAGGGGAATATCTTCGAAAGCTCCGGTGGAGTTAAAACATCCTCGGCGCGGGAATAGTACGGCCCGACGACCGTTGCCACCGATCATCCTCATATTCCCTAGAGGAATTTCGTGCTCGATCGACATCTATTTACCTCGGAGTCCGTTACCGAGGGCCATCCGGACAAGGTCGCTGACGCGATCTCCGATGCCATCCTCGACGCCATACTCAAAGATGATCCGCCAGCTCGCGTAGCCTGCGAGACACTGGTTACAACTGGGTTGGCGTGTGTCGCCGGCGAAATCACGACGAAAACCTACGTCAACGTTCCCGAGATCGTCCGCTCGACGATCAATCGCATCGGCTACAACGATGCCGGCTACGGATTCGACTCGAAGACGTGTGCCGTAATCAGCACTATCGATAAGCAGTCCCCAGACATCGCTCAGGGTGTGGACACCGGCGGCGCGGGCGATCAAGGCATGATGTTCGGCTATGCGACCGACGAGACACCGGAGCTGATGCCGATGCCAATTCAGCTGGCGCACCGGCTCACGGAACGGCTTGCCGAGTTTCGCAGATC
>Ga0075434_100004196_pt1 | contig 12913 bp, 12 predicted proteins | sample RhiMethybrSRZTD3_FD_75298 | JGI IMG/M metagenome (GOLD analysis project Ga0075434, IMG submission 75298) | Populus rhizosphere microbial communities from Tennessee, USA - Rhizosphere MetaG P. TD hybrid SRZTD3 | ecosystem: Host-associated > Plants > Roots > Rhizosphere > Soil | place: USA... | reverse complement strand
TAGGATCGCGTCTCATGAAGGCGGGAGCCAGTGTACTCGAGGCGAATCTGCATCGTTACACACGCAACGCGGCCAAAGGGCGCCCGCCCCACACGCGGAACCGCACGCAGAATTCTGTTGACATGCCTGTAACACTGCCGCAATATCTTGTATTAAAAGGTGAGCCCATACCAAAGGTTGGGCTACATCGGCAGTAGGGCTAAGAGCCCGACCGAAGACACCTTGCAAGGGAAAAAGTTCACGGAGGAAATCACTTCATGGCAACCAAGAAGAAGGCTGCGAAGAAGAAAAAGAAACACTAACCGTCCGCGAGACGTTACCTCGCATGGGCCCATAATGAATTTTCACAAGAAGCCTTCCGGGAGAAGCACCTCCTGGAAGGCTTTTTGATTCAGTGGGCGGTGGGCAGTGGTCGATCGCAAGTCGTCGGTCGTCAGTCCTCGGTCGTCAGTCGCAAGCCAGATTCGCAATCCCATCTTGGTTCGGTGGAGGTGATTTGCTTGTGGCGCATTATCGTTGGGTCGTGAAATAGAAGGCGTTGTTGCCGCTGCGCAGGTCTTTTCCGTATAGGAAGACGAGTCCCACTCCTAGTACACGCAGTTTGGCTTGTAGGCCTGTATCCCAGAGCCAATGGCGAGATCCCAGATTCCCGGAAGGGTCGGTGATCTTCCCGTTATCGAGAAACGGGCTTAGCTTCACACTGATCAGACCGTTGCTATAGACGTTCTTGTCGATTTCGGAATTCGTCAGGAAATATCTTCGTCCGAGCGGCGCACTTCCCTTTCGTCCGTCGCGAGTACCGACATGCGCGCGCATCCAGAGGTCGTTGTCGCGTTCCATGCCCAGCATGAAGAGTTCATCAAACGGAACCTCGCCCGTGATACCCCCGCTGCGCAAACGCAGCTGTGTCTGGTAGTCATCGCCCTCGGACCTGGGAAGCCAACTCGCGGCGGCGGAGCCCTGAAGCTTGGCAAAGGCCTGTGCGGGCTCGGACCAGATGCGTCCCAGTTGTGATGATGCGGCGGTAGTCAGCCTGAACCTGTGCTCCGGGATTCGAAGAAGGTGGTAGTGAATTCCTGCAAGCTGCTTCAGTTGATTTCCGGTGAGCAGTAACGAAGGCGTAAAAGTTGAGCCTGGAAGCACGTTCCGATAATCGCGATGGGAGAACTCAAATCCCGCGGACCAACCCCATGTTCCAGTATGGAACGACTCAATCTCGGCGCCGCCAGCCTCCCGGCGCAGGTTCAGTGATGCCAGCACGGGTGCAGGACCGGTAAACGAATCACGAATACTCCAGTTTTCGTTGCGCAGGTCGAAGCCCACACGATAGCGCCACTTCGGATTCTGATGCAGCGGCCCGGAAAGTACACCTTCCAAGCGACGTTTTTGCGCGTCCCAGCGCACGAGGGATGTGACGTTGATCGCCGATCCGCGGAAATTGAAGTACGCAGGATAGAGCGTCTGATAGGTCACGCCGCTAAATGTGGAAAGAAGGGCCTGCCAGAGATTGACGCCCCAACCATTACGCTCGTGCAAATTCAGGGCAACATCAAACTTTCCGTCTGGACGAGCTTCCAACTGAAACCGAGAGGATGCGAACACCTGCAATCCCTCCACACGCGCGAGGCTGGTCAACAGATCCGATCGGCGCAACTGACTGGCAGGGGAAAAGGTCAGAGTACGATCGAGAAGCGCAGGACGAATTCGCAGAGGTCCTTCAGGCCGCACCGCGTCGATTTGTGGCTTCCCGATGTGGTTCCAGTACTTCAGCGCCGCCTCGAGATTGCCTTGCAAGTAGAAGATGGTGCCAAGAAAGTCGTTGGCGTATGAGTCGGTCGGATCGAGGCGCAAGCCGCGGCGCAGCCAGCCAGCCGCGGAAGAGAGACGCTTCTGTTTGAAAGCGACGCCGGCGAGTTCGATGGGAAAGCGCTTGTCGTGCGGAGCCATTTCAAATCCGGTGCGCAGAGCCTGTTCCGCTTCATCCCAACGCTCCAGATGGGCGAGCGCACTGCCTTCGTAGTAGTCAAGATCCGGAGTGCGTACAGGACTAGCTCGCACTTCACGGAGAACATCGGTCCAGCGTTCCTGTTCAAAGAGGTGTTTGATATCGGCGGAGCTACCCTCGTTTTGAGGAGAAGGGGACTGACAGTAACTGGACAGGGCGATCGCAAACAGAAAACAGGTGAATCCTATTGAGCGGATGATGCGCCCTCGGATTGAGGCACCGCCAGCAAGGTCCAATTGCCAGCATTCTTCCATTCTTTTTCGAAGCTCGGCCACTCCTGCTTGAGAAGCTTGCGCTCGGCCGGATCGTTCAGCAAGACCAGGTTCGGTTCCATGCCCGCCACGACCGCGTAATGCAGAGGGGCACGGCCACCGGGTTTCAACCCGACAATCAGAGGGCGGCCCTTGTCCAGATGTTGTCGAAGATCATCTCGCGTGCCCGTGAACGCAAAAGTTCGAAAACCGTTTTCCGCGAAATAGCGCTCCATATCGGATGCGTAAATTCCGCGAGCCGGGGAGGAGTACAAGGTCCGCTGAATGCGTGAGGCGTCGGACTTGGCATCCGGTTGCGTCTGCTGTTGACGCTGCCAGAACTGCATGACCATCGCAATACTGGCAGCGCCACAGCCGTTCTTCTCCTGCTTCACGAAGGGAACGTCGAGCCAGACGCCCTTAGGATCGACTGCCGACAGAACTCCGCACAGGCACACGAGAACGGTCGCGATCCTGTAAACGCTACGAAGCATGAGCGCTTAGCGCACCGCCACGATAATCAAAATGAGCGCTGCGATGGCCACCAGGATGATGATCAGGTCACGGTCACTCAGAGTTCCGGCGGCGAAGTCGGCCTGGGCCTTGTTGGCGCGCGCTGCCAATTGAGCGAGTTCCTGATCATTCAAATTGGAGATGGCGTCCTTCACCTGTTTGGCGTCGATGTGTGTCGCTTTGAGGGCTTTTTCCGCGACGGGCGAGGAAACGAACTGCCGAATTGCCTCGATGTTCCGCTGGCGCGCCTGGGTGGCGGCGACGGTCGCACTCTGCAGATCGCCCAGGCTAACGACATGGCTCTGCGCCAGTGCGTCCTGCGGAATCAGGAACACTATTGCAAGTGTGGCAGCCGTGGCCACGCGCACAAACTCCCGTAAAAGGGAAGGCATCTTTTGTGTCTCCTTAAAGTTAGGTTGCAGCCAGAGTTTTTACCAATATACCTGCCCGTTGGAGAGTTGGGTATGTATCAAGGGTTGTACAGGGAGTCCAACCCGTGGTTGTGGCGAAAGTTGTGGAAGATTCTATTTGGCCTCTAAAATTGACATTTCCGGCGGGCACTTTCTAGAATAAAGCCGCTCCGCACTTCGAGTGCGGCTCCGCTCAAATTTTGTATATCCCAGTGTCGCCACGAACATTTCTATGATTACAGTCAAGGAGCTTTCCAAGCGGTACGCGCGCACAATTGCGGTCGATCAAATCTCGTTTGAGGTCGCCAAGGGTCAGATTGTTGGTTTCCTCGGTCCCAATGGGGCCGGCAAGACGACGACCATGCGCATGCTTACCTGCTTTCTTCCGCCTACGTCAGGCACGGCCTCAGTGGCTGGCTTTGATGTTCTGGAGCAATCGCTCGAAGTCCGCAAACGTATTGGTTACCTGCCGGAGACGCCGCCGATTTATCCGGAAATGGAGACCGTGGAGTATCTGAAGTTCGTGGGCAAGCTGAAAGGCCTGTCGGGGGCAGAGCTGCAGAAGCGCGTGGATTATGTGTGCGAGCGTTGTGCTGTATCCGACGTCAAGAAGAAGCTTCTTGGGAAATTGTCGAAAGGGTACCGGCAGCGCGTTGGGCTGGCGCAAGCGATCGTGCATAACCCGGACGTGCTGATCCTCGACGAGCCTACGGCTGGACTGGATCCCAAACAGATCAACGAGACGCGTGATCTCATAAAGGGTCTGGCCGGAGACCATACGATCATTCTCAGTACGCACATCCTGCCTGAGGTCGAGCAGACCTGCGAACAGGTGATCATTATCAACAAAGGGAAACTGGTGGCGACCGACTCGGTGCGTAACCTGCAGGCGCGAGCGCGAGGTGCAGAGTCTGTCGTAGTGGAAGTTGCCGCTCGCAGCGGCAGCTTGGAGGTCGCAACTGTACAGCAGAAGCTGGAGGGGGTTGCGGGTGTGAGCCGCGTGCTAAGCAAGTCACAGGTCGATGGCCGCGCTGTTTTTGAGGTGGAGAGTCAGAAAGGCTTCGTGCGCGGTGACCTGGCGCGGGCGATCGTGGAGTCGGGATGGGATTTGAATGAGCTTCGACCGGCTTCGATGAGCTTGGAAGAAATCTTCCTGCAGCTCACTGGGAACGGAGGCAAGGCGGAACCTGAGCCGCAACCTGTTGAGATGGGGGTGCAGGCATGAGAAATATCTGGATCATCTGTCGGAAGGAACTGGGGAGTTACTTTGTGTCGCCGGTGGCGTATCTCTTGCTCACGATGTTTGGTCTGATCTTCGGCTTCTTCTTCTGGAATGCGCTCGGATTCTTCGTGATCGAAGGCATGGAGATGCAGATGCGCGGCCAGTCGTTTCCGATGAATATCAACGAGCAGATCATCCGGCCGCTGCTCTCGAACGTGAGCGTCATCGGTTTGTTTTTCATTCCGATGATTACAATGCGGCTGTTCGCGGAGGAGAAGCGAACCGGAACCATTGAGCTGCTGGCGACGTCGCCAATACGCGATGTCGAAATCATCATCGGGAAGTGGCTGGCTTCAGTGATTCTCTACGCCTGCATGCTGCTGTTCACAGCCTTGAACTTCGGATTTCTTTTCAAGTATGGCAATCCGGACTGGAAGCCGCTGGTGATCGGCTATGTCGGGCTGCTTTTGCAGGCAGGCGCGCTTCTGGCAATAGGGACGTTTATCTCGACGCTGACGAAGAACCAGATTATCGCGGGCGCCGCGACATTTGGAGTGTGCCTGCTCTTGTGGGTTTTGGAGTGGGTCAGCGGGTATGAGACAGCGACTTGGGCGCGGGTGCTCTCCTACATGTCGATCATTACGCATTTCGAGTCATTCGCTCGCGGCGTGCTCGATTCCAAAGACGCAATCTTCTATCTAACCGTGATCTTCCTAGGACTATTCTTCACCGCGCGTTCCATGGAATCGCTTCGGTGGAGGTCCTAGATGGCTAGTCAATGGCTGAAGGCGAGACAGACCAAGTACGCAGCGTATGCGACGATCTACACGTTGGTGGTGATCGCGGTGGTGGTCGTCGCCAATATTCTGGCGGACCGGCACAACAAGTCATACGACACGACCGCCAATAAGCGTTACAGCCTGTCGGACCAGACTGTGAAGATCGTGAAGGGGCTGAAACAAGACGCCAGCATCACCTACTTCAACCAGAGCACGAGTTTCCGGCAAGGAAAAGATCTGCTCGACCAGTACGCCAATCTTTCTCCGAAGGTGAAGGTGGAGTACGTCGACCCGGACAAGAACCCGACGCTGGCGCGGGAAGCGGGTATCCGTAATCTGGGCACCGCCATCGTCCAGATCGGGATGAAGCGGGAAGAAGCCAAGAGCATGACGGAAGAGGGCGTCACGGGCGCCTTCATCCGCGATCTGAAGAGCAACACGCGCACCGTTTGCTTTGTGACGGGCAGCGGCGAGCACCAGATTGACAGCACCGATCGCGACGGGCTTTCGCAATTCAAAGAGCTTCTCTCGAAGGACAATTACGAAACCAAGTCCATCGACCTGCTGCAGAAAGCGGAGGTGCCGAGCGACTGTACTACGGTGGTGATTGCCGGGCCGACCCGGAACTATGAGCAGCCCGAAGTCGATGCCATCAAGAAGTATGTGGAAGAGGGCGGACGCACGTTTCTCATGTTGGATCCTCCGCTGAAGCTTCGGCGTTCGGAGATTGCCCCAAACGACGCTTTAGCGAGTCTGCTTGCGACGTGGGGTGTCACTATGAACAAAGACCTGATTCTCGATCTGAACCCCATCGGACAGCTGGCGGGACTCGGGCCGCAGGTAGCGCTGGTCACGAGCTACGGCTCGCAGCCGATTGTGAGCGAGATGAAGGGGACGGCTACGGGTTTCCCTCTGTCGCGCTCGATGGACATCAAGAATGGCGACAAGACCAATGTTCAGAAGCTGTTCGATTCGTCCCCGGGAAGCCTGGCGACCACGAACTTGAGCTCGGGTGAAGTCAGCGTGAACGATCCCAAGAACAAGAAGGGCCCGCTCACGATCGCGGCGGCGGGGACTTACAACACGGGCAAGGAGAATATGCAGGGGAGATTTGTGGTGGTGGGAAGTTCGTCGTGGGCGGCGAACGGGTTCCTCAATTTCAACGGGAACAATGATTTGGCGTTGAACACCATCAACTGGCTGGCCTCGGACGAGGATTTGATTTCGATTCGTCCCAAGGAGCGAGAAGACCGCCGGATTACGATGACGCAGGCGCAGATGAGCGGAGTTCGCGTCATCAGCCAATTCGTGTTGCCGTTGTTCGTGATAGTGGCTGGCATTTCGGTGTGGTGGAGGAGAAGGTAATATCTCCCGTCTGGGCCTGTGGGAAGGGTTATGAAGATTCGTGGTCTGTTGGTTGCTGCTGTCGTATTCTGCGTTTTGGCTGGTTTGTTGTATTGGTCGGAACGTCGCAAGAGCGCCGATACGGTCAAGGCCTCGGCGGATACTCCGCCGGCCATCCTCAAGCTAGATTCCTCAAGCATTATTAAGATCGATCTCAAAAAGAAGGATGCCGAACCTCTGGTCCTGACAAAAGGGGATGTGGAGCAATGGAAGATCGTCGAGCCCAAACCATACGCTGCAGATCAAGATACGGTTTCGAGCCTGGTGTCGAGCGTGTCTTCGCTGAACTCAGAGCGGCTGGTGGAAGATAAGGCCTCGGATTTGAAAACGTACGGCCTTGATCACCCTGCCGTTGAGGTCGAGGTCACCGAGAAGAGTAGCAAGACGCACAAACTTCTCGTCGGCGACGATACACCCACTGGAAGCGCGGTCTACGCCATGCTGGCGGGCGATCCGCGCGTGTTCACGATGGCCAGCTATACCAAGAACAGTTTCGACAAGCGTCTCAACGATCTGCGTGACAAGCGGCTGCTGACGGTGAACTCGGACAAGATCAGCCGGCTGGAAGTTGTCCGGAAGGGTCAGACACTCGAATTCGGACGCAATAAGGACGACTGGCAGATCGTGAAGCCTAAGCCGTCGCGCGCCGACTCGTCGGCGGTGAGTGAGCTTGTCCGGAAGCTGACCGACGCGAAGATGGACCTCACTGCTTCCGATACGAAAACTGCGACGGCTGCGTTCGCCCGGGGTACTGAGATCGGGACGGCGAAAGTTACGGATGCCTCCGGGGTACAGTCGCTTCAGGTGCGGAAGGACAAGGACACCTATTACGCAAAGTCGAGCGCGGTCGAAGGTGCGTACAAGATTGATGCGGACCTGGGCAAGGCACTCGCTAAGGGGCTGGAAGATTTTCGTAACAAAAAGCTGTTCGATTTCGGATACTCCGAGCCGAACAAGATCGAAATCCACGACGGACCGAAGGCCTACTTCCTGATGCGCAATGGCTCTGATTGGTGGTCGAACGGCAAGAAGATGGATATGGATTCGGTGCAGTCCGTGATTTCTAAGCTTCGGGACCTCTCCGCGGACAAATTTCCGGGATCCGGGTTTACCAGCGCGACCATGGACGTCTTGGTGGGCTCAGAGGACGGCAAGCGTACGGAGAAGATCCAGATCGCCAAGTCGAGCGATGGCTATATTGCCAAACGAGAGAACGAACCGGCGCTGTACCATGTGAGCGGCAGTTCGATCGACGCCCTGCAGAAGGCTGCTGGAGAAATCAAGCCGGGGGCTCCGGCAACTCCTGCGAGCAAATAATGTGGACAGACGGGAGTCCCGCCGCTACGGGTGAACGGAAGTCCCAGGTTAGCGCCAACAAACGGCGCGAACCTGGGGCACCAGCCTTCTCTCCATCTGAATCATGAAGAAACCAGGAACTTCTAGGGCTTCACGCTGAAGTGGCTGGCGGCACATCGCCATTGGCCGTTTATATTTATCCAGGTGTCGGTGAATCGGCCTCGCCGCTCGAAGGGCTTGCCTTTATCTTTGCCCTTCTCCAGATAGCTTCCGGTCACGATCGCAGTATTTCCGTACATGTGCACTTCCATGTTGTCGGACTGGAGTACATCGGGCCGGTAGGAGGTATCGCGCACTGAGGCCAGTAGCTGCGCCTTGTTCAAGGTGTAGCCGTCAGCCACGGTCATGACGAAGTCGTCGGCGATCAGCAGGTCGACCGCGTGGGCGTCATTGTGCAACTCGGCCTGGTTCCAGGAATTCTCAAGAGCGATGATGCGGGATTTGTCCTGCGCCTGGGCGAGAAGGCTCGAAAACAGAAACAGGTAAGAGATCAGGGTTGATCGTTTCACAATTGCCTCTATACGATCTGTTGCCGAGGTCACAGGTTAGCACGCTGCATTGGTGTCCTTGTGGCGCGATAGAATACCGCCACCCTGGAGTCGCGGGTTGCTCAGCACGATCCTAATCACGCTTTTTGTATTCTCAACCGTTGTAGTGGTCATGGTGATACGTGATGCCACCCAGTACTCGCCTGAAAGTCGCCTCCGACTCTGGGCTACGCGCATAGCGGTTGCTGTCATCATTTTTTGGTTCGCTGGTGGGTTGTTGGTCCAAATGAAAACGCGACCCAGTGTTTTTGAGCTCCTCACGTCTCGTACTTTCTTCCGAGGCATTCTTGCAATTATTTTGGTATGGCTTACCTTCCGCGATGAACTCTAAAGAAATCGGGAAATCAACAATCACGCTCCCCTTTCCCTTCCGTCTAGATTTCATCGCCAAGGTACCAAGAACGTTACTTTCTGAATAACGCCTTGCCCTTCAAAATGATGGCAGGGATGAGGGCGCCACGATTTTGACCCAGGAGAAGTGCATGGCCGCCAGGCAGGTAATCCTTTATTTCGATGACCAGAAAGATGCCCTTCGTTTCGCACTCGCAGCCGGTTCGGTGATGTCGGGTGAGGCTGAGGCGGAGCTGTCGAAAGAACGCAATCTGATCCAGGAAACCCAGCGCGCCAGCCGCATTCTGCTGGACGAGCCGGTCAACACCGGCGCCGAACCTGCGCGCTGATCGGAGCGGAAGCCAGACCTGTCACGCGGAACGCTCCACCCCGACTCAAAACTTCAGTCTGCCGCGCTGCGGTGAATCGAATACATGTCCGCCAGGTAGTGGAGGTCGGGAACCCCAACAACTCGCCTGCTTCATCTTCTTGTGCAGTTCCTCTGAGTTCATGTAGTTCTTTGCCTGCTCCAGGTTCTTCCAATCGAAAAGGAGGGTCAGGTCGTTCGGATTCCCGGCGGTGCGGAAGACCCGACAGGCGCGCTCCCCGCCGGCGTGCCGAAAGTCCAAGGCAGAATCAAAGACCGCACGCCAACTTTGGTAGTCAGTTTACCTGGTGATGCACGAGCACTTGGATCATGGTGGACTCCTGGCCCCACATTGCCGCGGGAATGAAGGAGTTGCAAGCACCTGGATCACTGGCGGATGTTTCGAGTTCCAATTTGGGAAACCACGAGTGACCGCCAGGCGAACCCAAGGTCCGTCCACCCGCTTCGCTCGGTCGGGCTGACGGATTTTTTTGGGGCTAGCGGCGGGGGGAGAGGATCGTCAAAATTTCCTGCAGCCCCTGGCGGATGTGCTTCAGATTCTGTGGGGCATTGGTGGGAAAGGGCAGGGTCACCTGGGTTTTGTCGGTTTTTCCTTCGTCGCGCAGTTGCTGCCGGGCGCCGGCGATCGTGTATCCCTCTTCGTAGAGCAGCCGCTTGATGCGTACAACACTTTCCACATCGCGCTTGCGGTACATGCGCTGGCCGGTGCTGCTCTTTACAGGCTTGAGTTGAGGAAATTCGGTCTCCCAGAAACGCAGGACGTAGGCTGGCAGCCGGCACAAGCGGGCGACTTCGCCGATGCGGAAGTAGAGCTTTTCCGGAATCAGGATTTCGCTCGTCTTGCTCGATTTGCTGTTCTTCTTCTTCGGAGTCATGCGGCCTGTTCGAGAGGAAACCCCGCTTCACAGGAAGGCCAGAATTCCTGTCTCAGCCGTTTCTAGCACGATGCGTGCGCCCGAACAACCCCCAATTCGTGCTATGCACGTACTCTTTCGTGGTCTGTGTCATTTAGCCGTCAGTTGCAGTCGTATGTCTCCTAAGTTTTTCTCGAGCCCAGTATGCGCTCTCGGCCACGAGCGGGTCGGCATCGTCAAGAAGTCTATCCAAAGTGGCGAGGAACTTACGATCTCCGCCGTTTCCCATTGCAATGACTGCGTTCCGGCGTAAGCCGCTTAATTTGGTACGGCGGATTGGCGAACCACGAAACGTTTTTCGGAACTCCTCACTGTTCATTTCCGCCAGCCACTCCAGGGCAGGGTTGACGAGTCCGTCGCGCGGTTGAAACTCGGTCGCGCCGGTGACCGGAGCCTTCCGGTTCCAGGGGCAAACATCCTGGCAGATGTCGCAGCCGAAGAGGTGGCGGCCCATGCCATCTCGCATCTGTTGAGGAATGGTTCCTCGTTTCTCAATGGTTAGGTACGAAATGCACTTGTTGGAATCGAGCTGGTACGGTGCAACGAACGCGTTCGTTGGACAGGCTTCGAGACAGCGCGTGCAACTTCCACACCGATCTGGCGCCGGCAAATCGGGCGTCAAGTCGAGAGAAGTCAGGATGACTCCCAGGAACAGCCACGAGCCCATCTTCTGATTGAGGATGCAGGTATTCTTGCCGATCCATCCTACTCCGGCGTACTTCGCGTAAACCCGCTCAACGAGCGGCCCCGTATCGACATAGCATCGCGTTTGTAGCGCTGGCATCTCGCTGGCATCCTGCCTGCCCTGTTCTACCTTCTCCAATAGACACCGCTCCACGACTCGAAGTCGCCGCATTACCGATTCATGGTAGTCCTCGCGGCTCCAGGCATAGCGCGAGATCCATCCGCGGTCCGAGTCGCTGACATGGGTGGAATATGGCTGAGCGGTGTTGTAGTTGATGGCGCAAACGATGACGCTGCGCGCCCAAGGCACGGTCGATCGCAAGGATGCCCGTTTCAGTTCGCCGGCGTCGTTGCGGGCTTCGAGGTATTTCATCTCTCCGCCCTGCCCATTGGCGATCCAACGAGGGAAAGAGTTCAATTCCGGAAAGTCGCGCACGGGGGCGATTCCTGCCAAGTCAAAGCCGGCGGACTTAGCGGTTAGTTTCACAAACTCGGCAATGGCGGCAACTTCTGGCATATGTCACGAACAAGGGGCGGGCGGGACGCCCGCCGGACAGCCGCCGGGACGGTGGCGCTACGTTCGCGCTTTACCGGCATCACTACCTTTGAGCGGTCAGGGAGCTAGCGACTTCCTGCCCCTCTCCGCGTTAGACTCATCGGTTCCGATTTGCAGGGGAGAATCCGCCATGAAACGAATTATCGTCCGCATCCTTGCCATCCTGGGTGCGCTTTACCTTCTCACGATTTTACTCACCGTGATGCTCATCTCGGGGCGCAAGGGCAAGGTGCCTTCCAGTGTCATTCTCGAGGCCAACCTGGAACAGCCGTTGGTCGAAGACATTCCGGAGACCCCGGCTGCCAAGTTTGCGCTAAACGAAAGGATGACGGTGCGCGACGTGGTCGACGCGATGGACCGCGCGTCGGTGGACGATCGAGTCAAGGGCATGGTGGCCCGAGTGGGCGCGGTGCAGATGGGCATGGCCCAGACGCAGGAACTCCGGCAAGCTGTGCAGCGCTTCCGAGCCCACAAAAAGTTCGCGATCGCCTATGCGGAGACTTTCGGTGAATTCGGCCCCGGGAATGCCTCCTACTATCTCGCGACCTCGTTTGACCAAATCTACCTGCAACCCTCAGGGGACATTGGCCTCACCGGCCTGATGCTGGAGAGCCCGTTCGTGAAGGGCACCCTCGATAAGCTTGGCATGCGCTTCCATGGCGATCATCGCTACGAATACAAGAATGCCATGAACACGCTCACGGAGACCAAGTTCACGGCCCCGCACAAGGAAGCAATGCAGAAGGTCCTCAACTCATGGTTCGCACAGTTGAAAGATGGCATCTGCACGACCCGCGGCATCGCTCCGGATCAATTTCAGGCGCTGGTCGACAAGGGTCCTTATCTCGGTAAGGAAGCGTTGGATGCGAAATTGGTGGACGGGCTCGCTTACCGGGACGAAGTCTACGACCAGGTGAAGAAGAAGGCCGGCGATGCCGAGTTGCTGTATCTGAATAAGTACCTCGACCGCGCAGGGCGTCCGCATGAACATGGAAAAACGGTTGCGCTTGTGTTTGGCGCGGGTGGCGTGTCTCGTGGGAAGAGTGAGTACAACGCTGTGAACGGGTCTCAGACCATGGGCTCGGACACGGTGGCGGGTGCGATCCGCGCTGCGGTCGCGGATAAAGATGTGAAGGCGATTCTGTTCCGCGTGGACAGCCCGGGAGGGTCCTACGTCGCTTCCGACACGATCTGGCGCGAAGTCATGAACTCTCGCAAGGCGGGAAAGCCGGTGATCGTCTCGATGGGCGATCTGGCGGGCTCGGGCGGTTACTTCGTTGCTATGGGAGCCGACAAGATCGTGGCTCAGCCCGGCACGATTACTGCATCGATTGGAGTGCTAGGCGGAAAGGTTCTCACCAGCGGCTTCTTCGACAAGATCGGGCTCTCGTGGGATGAAGTCCACAACGGCGCGAATGCCACGATGTTTACCGGCTTGCAGGATTACACGCCCGCAGAGTGGCAGCGTTTTCAGTCGTGGCTGGACCGCGTTTATGTGGATTTCACTAATAAAGTAGCGGACGGACGAAGGCTGCCTAAGGAAAGAGTTCTTG
>Ga0075434_100004194_pt1 | contig 12915 bp, 11 predicted proteins | sample RhiMethybrSRZTD3_FD_75298 | JGI IMG/M metagenome (GOLD analysis project Ga0075434, IMG submission 75298) | Populus rhizosphere microbial communities from Tennessee, USA - Rhizosphere MetaG P. TD hybrid SRZTD3 | ecosystem: Host-associated > Plants > Roots > Rhizosphere > Soil | place: USA... | reverse complement strand
AACATGCCGGGCGCCGGCACCCGCATCGCCGCCAACTGGCTCTATAGTGTAGCGCCTAAGGACGGCACCGCAGTCGGCACGGTCGTGCAGAGCACGGCCGTCGACCAGGCGCTCGGCGAGCCCGGCATCCGCTTCGATTCCGCGCAGTTCAACTGGCTCGGCAACCCGATCATCGACAATCTCGTCACGCTGTCATGGAGCGCTTCCGGGCTGGCGACGCTCGAGGACGTGAAAACCAAAGGCGGCCTGTTCTGCGGCAGCACTGGCGGCGGACCGACGACCGTGTTCCCCCGCGTGATCAACCAGCTGCTTGGAACGCAGATCAAAGTCGTGACCGGCTATCCCGGCCAGACCGCCGTCAACATCGCCATGGAACGCGGCGAAGTGAACTGCATCGGCGGCACGACCTGGTCGTCCGTGAAGGCAACGATGCGGCCCATGCTCGACGGGCGCAAAATCAACATGCTGGTGCAGTGGGGTGCCACCAAGGACCCCGAGATATCCACTTACGCCAACCGCGACGTGCCGCTGATCCAGGAGCTCGGGCAGAGCGACCTCGATCGGCGTGTTCTGCTGTTTATCGGCTCCGGGGCCGCCTTTGGGCGCCCGCTGCTCGCGCCGCCTAGCGTTCCGCGCGAGCGCATCGACATTCTCCGGCAAGCCTTCGACCGCACGATGCGGGATCCGGAGTTCCTGGCCGACGCGGTGCGCCTCAATATGGACATCAAGCCGCTCGGCGGCGCCGAGCTGCAACGCATGGCGACCGACGTAGTGCAATCGCAGCCTGAGGACCTCGCGCGGGCGAAGGAGTTGATCGGCGCGGCGCGATAGACTAGCCAATAACCCGAACAACACGGATCAGCATGCGTTTTGAAGGCACCAGCGGCTATGTGGCAACCGACGATCTCAAGGTCGCGGTGAATGCCGCCATCACACTCGAGCGCCCGCTCCTGGTCAAAGGCGAGCCGGGCACTGGCAAGACCGTGCTGGCGATCGAGATCGCCAAGGCGATCAGCGCGCCGCTAATCGAGTGGCACGTGAAGTCGACCACCAAGGCGCTGCAGGGACTTTATGAATATGACGCGGTATCGCGGCTGCGCGACAGCCAGCTCGGCGATACCCGCGTGCACGACATCCGCAACTACATCAAACGCGGCAAGCTCTGGGACGCCTTCACGGCCGACGAGCGTCCGGTGCTGCTGATCGACGAGATCGACAAGGCCGATATCGAGTTCCCCAACGATCTGTTGCAGGAGCTCGATCGCATGGAGTTCTTCGTCTATGAGACCGGTGAGACCGTGAAGGCGCGGCGCCGCCCGATCGTGGTCATCACCTCCAACAACGAGAAGGAGCTGCCGGACGCGTTCCTGCGCCGCTGCTTCTTCCACTACATCCGCTTTCCCGATCCCGACACGATGCGGGCAATCATCGAGGTGCATTTCCCCGGCATCAAGCAGCGGTTGGTAAGCGAGGCGCTCAAGCTGTTCTACGAGATCCGCGAGGTGCCGGGCATGAAGAAGAAGCCCTCGACCTCGGAGCTGCTCGACTGGCTCAAGCTCCTGATGGTCGAGGATATCAGTATCGAGACCTTGCGCGAGCGCGATCCCAAGAAGCTGATCCCGCCGTTGCACGGCGCGCTCATCAAGAACGAGCAGGACGTGCACCTGTTCGAGCGGCTGGCGTTCATGGCGAGACGCGAGGGGCGCTGAGACGTGCTGTTCGGCCGTAGGGTGGGTTAGCGTAGCCCACGCTCTTGTTATGTGGTTGGCACCTGATCCACGCGTAACCCACCACTGCCCGCGTCATGGTGGGTTACGCGTGGATTTAACGTTTTGACACCCTCGCCGCTCCCGGACCACGCTAACCCACCCTACAAACCGCCCCCAATCACTTCTTCTTCCCCGCCAGCGCCTGGCGCTTCGGGGCAAGCTTCGCGCCGGGCTTCAGGAACTCCTCGACGATCTCGGCCGCCGGCTTGGCCTGACTGAAGAAGTAGCCCTGCATCTCGGTGCAGCCGACATTCTGCAACGTCTCCATCTGCTGCTGGGTCTCGACGCCTTCCGCGGTCGACACCATGTTGAGACACTTCGCGAGACCGGCGACCGCGTGCACGATGGCGAGTGGCTCCGCCGCGCTCGAGATATCCTGAATGAACGAGCGGTCGATCTTGATCTTGTCGAACGGGAAGCTGCGCAGATAGCTGAGCGACGAATAGCCCGTGCCGAAGTCGTCCATCGCGATCTGCACGCCTATCTCACGCAGCTTGTGCAGCGTGGCGAGCGTGCCGAAGGTATTGTGCATCAGCACCGTCTCGGTGATTTCGAGCTGCAGCCGTTTTGCCGGCATACCCGAATCCTGGAGTGCGCTGGTGACGACGTCGATCAGGTTGCGGCTCTTGAGCTGCGCCGGCGAAAGATTGACCGCGACCTTGACATCGTTTGGCCACTTGGCGGTCTCCCTGCAGGCCGTGCGGAGCACCCATTCGCCAAGTGGAATGATCAGGCCGGTTTCCTCGGCGATCGGGATGAAGTCCGCGGGCGAGATGGTGCCGCGCTTGGGATGCTTCCAGCGCAAGAGCGCCTCGAACGACGTGATCTCGTTGGTCTCGAGATTGACCAGCGGCTGATAGTGGAGCTCGAACTCCTTGTTGGTGAGCGCGTTGCGAAGGTCCATCTCGAGATCGCGCCGCGCCTTCATGCGCGCATCCATCTCCGGCTCGAAGAACCGGTAGGTGCCGCGGCCGTCGCCCTTCGCCCCATAGAGCGCCATGTCGGCGTTCTTGAGCAGCTGGTCCGGCGTCGCCGCGTCGATCGGCGCGACCGAAATGCCGATGCTGATGTCCACGATGATCTGGTGACCATCGAGATGGAAGGGCTTCACAATTGATTCCCTGATGCGTCGCGCCAGCGCCGCCGCATCGGTCGGCTGCTGGATCGCCGTCATGATGATGGCGAACTCGTCGCCGCCGAGCCGCGCGATCGTATCCGGCTCGCGGGTGCAGGCCCGCAGCCGATCAGACACCACCTTGAGCAGCTCATCGCCGATCGGATGTCCCAGCGTGTCATTGACGCTCTTGAAGCGGTCGAGGTCGAGGCACAGCACCGCCAGCATCTCGCCGCGCTTGACGCGCTTGAGCTCATGCTCCAGCCGCTCGCGCAGCAGCACGCGATTGGGCAGATCGGTGAGCGCGTCGTGGCGCGCCATGTGGACGATCCGCTCCTCGGTGCGCTGGCGCTCGGTGATGTCCTCGTGCGTGGACAGCCACCCGCCCCCATTGAGCGGCTTGTTCACGATCGACAGGATGCGACCATCTTTCCCCTTGATGATCTCGTTGCAGGTCTTGCCCTTCGCGAGCTCGCCCAGAAGCTTCTCGACGTACTCGTCCGGGTCGACCGTGAACGCCCCGGTTGTTACGCCGTGATTGACGAAATCGGGCAGCGTGCAACCGCTGCTGCCGATGTCGGGCGACAGCCCGTACATCTCGATGTACCCCTGATTGCAGAACACGAGCCGCATGTCCGCGTCGAACATCGACACGCCCTGGGACATGTTGTTGAGGACCATGTCGAGCAGCTGCCGCTCGCCACCCTCGTCCACCGTCGCGCGCTCCTCTCTCATAGTCCCGGGAAAGGACACGACGCGCGCGCCCGTGGCGGCCCGTTGCCTTGGGGTATCCATCATCTCGTCTCCAGTATCGGCACGCCGAAGCTGTGCGAACTGCGACACCCATACCGAAAGGACGTTGGGAAGCCTTCAATGGATCGAGGACAGTTTTATTTAAGAATTTATCGAGTTTGACGCGGAATCTGGGGTGTATTGGCTGACCTAGTGGAGCGGATTTGACATTCGCTACCCATCCTACCGCGGGCTCGCAAAGCGAATGTCAAATCCAAAGCTCCACTAGAAACCTATACTTGGTAGTGGTCCTTCGATTCTAACATTCGCAAGAGAGCCCGCCGAGAAGGGATGCGAATGTTAGAATCGGACCACTAGCGGCAGGCCGGAATTGCCGCAGCGGCATCGCGGCCCGCCGTGAGCGTGCGCAGGTCGATATCACGCGCAAGGGTCACATAGCGGTTGGTTTCTGAAATCTTAATGTAGGTCGTCATCAGGAGCGGCCCGGGCGGCAGCGCAGCGGCTCGACAGGCGTCCGGCTTGATGCTGATCTCGAGCCCGGCCCTCTGCCCTTGCTTCTCCGCCAGCACGGGACACAGAAAGCGGCCATCGAATACTCACGATTGACGCTAATAAATTATTGTATTACGATAATTACGTATTGAATAACGTGATGAGGATGCCATGACCTACCTCCCCATGCTGGACCGTCCGGCTCCGATGGATCGGCTCAAGCGCATCGCCAGAATCATGGGCATGGTCACGACCATTGCGATCGGCGCTGTCGCGATTCTCACCGTGCTGGGCCTCCTGATCCCCGATTGGACGCGCAACCTGCTGCTCGCCAAGCTCGGGCTTGCCGGCGCCGACCTGCCGGTTGCTGCGAACGCGCGGCTCATCATCGCGATGATCATCGCGGTCCCGGTCGGCGTCATTCTCTATGGGCTGTTCACGGTACGCGCGCTGTTTGCGGAGTTCGCGCTCGGTCACGTCTTCACCGCGCGCAGCGCACGCTGCCTGCAGGTCTTTGCCGCAACCGTGCTGGCGCAGGCACCGCTCGGGCCCCTCACCACACTGGCGCTCACCAGCGCGCTGACATTCGGCAATCCGCCCGGGCAGCGCATGGTCGCGGTCGCGTTCTCGCTCAATGATCTGTTCGCGCTGATCATCGGCGGGGTGCTCTATGCGGCCGCCACTGTCATGCGCGAGGCCGCGCGCATCGCGGACGAGAACGCAAGCTTCGTCTAGGGTACGCCGTGCCGATCATCGTCAATCTCGACGTCATGCTGGCGCGCCGTAAGATGCGCTCGAAGGAGCTTGCGGAGCGTATCGGCATCACCGAGCAGAACGTCTCGCTGCTCAAGTCCGGCAAGGTGAAAGGTGTGCGATTCGAGACGCTCGAGCGGATCTGCGAGGTGCTCGAGTGTCAGCCCGGCGACATCCTCGAGTTCCGCCCCGACAAGCCCTGATTGAGGCTTGTACTCATAAAATGTGGTTGCTCGCCCAATGTCCGCTCTCAAAAAAATGACCCACAGCGGACATGGCGACTCTCGTAGATAGCAGAAATTGTATTGTCGTCCGCCTTTAGCCAGTCGTCCGGCAACGTGGAGGAGAGCGATGTACAGGAATGGTGTCGTCAATTCATCGCGCAGGTAGAGGCAATCGAAGAAGCAGATGCCCCACTTTCCGTCGCATAGCCCATAATGGCGGCGTCATTCAATCACCTCGTCGACCTGCACGAGCAGCCTACGCGAGATCGTTAGGCCAAGTGACTTTGCGGTCGTGAGGTTGAGAACGAAGCGAAAGCGCGTCGGCTGCTCGAATGGTAATTCCGCGGGCTTCGCGCCCCTGAGAATGCGGTAGACGAACGCTGCCACGCGGTCGAAGGTTTCGTCCTGATCGGGACCGTATGACATCAAGCCGCCGTCACGCACGAGGAAGTCGAATTCATAGATGGCCGGCAGCCGATGCGCGGCCGCAAACTCGAATACTCGCCTTCGGTTGAGAATGGTGAGTGAATCGGTAACCATGAGAATTGCATCCGGCATGTCGCGAGTCATAGTTCCGAACGCCATGTCAAAATCGTTAGGCTCGCGCACGCCCAATGGCTGGACACTGATTCCCAGGGCCTCGGCGACCGCCTCTGACGCCCGATAGCGAAGCGTCATACCGAGATCGTTGGCATTCCATAGCATCGCTACCCGTCGCAGCTGTGGCGCCACCTCCTTGAGAAGTGCCATCCGCTTAGGTGTGACTTCTGCCGATACGTCCGAGATACCGGTGAGGTTGGCGCCCGGCCGCGCCAGGCTCTCGGCCAGTCCTGTGCCAACCGGATCAACTAGCACCACTACTACCGGGAGTGTCGTACGCTGCTTGCAAGCAGCCGCAGGAGGATAGCCGAATGTAACGATGACATCGACCTTGCTCGCCACCAATTCGTCGACGAGACCCGCCAGGCGTTCGATGTGGGCATCGGCCCCGCGGCGCTCGAATGCCAAATTCCTACCAAGGTTGTACCCGCGTGTGGCAAGCCCGCGAATAAGAGCGGCTCCTTGGGGACTGTTATCAGCAATGGGTCCTCCGGCGCTGAGCAAACCGACACGATAGACCTTCGACGGGCTCTGGCCGGCAGCAGGGCGGGGCCACGCGACAGCCCCGCCGAGCAGGGTGAGAAAGTCGCGGCGTCTCATGACTAACCTCCGCACCGATCCGCTACACTTCTCCCCTGAACCCCGATGGCGGGCGCTTGCCGCACTGAGCTGCGGAGTCCGCCTTCCTTCGTTCGCCTATTCTGGACCAAGAACGTCTTCGGCACCCCGAAGAGCACAGAGAAAGGCTGAGTTGCGGTCGATGCTGGTTTGCGAAATCGCGCCACCCTTGGCGGCAAGCGACTGGTCTTCGCGCTGCAAGCGCAAGACCAAGAGTGGCGTTAGCAGGACCAATGATCGATCCGCTAACAAACAGTCTATTTCTGGTTTCGATGCATTACAAGACAGCACGAAGGCAATCAGTCCGGTGGGCTGAACCTAAGTTCAGTCACCCTCAACCAAGAGTTAGTGGCATAACAGCACGGCGGCACAAAGTACCTGTTGCCAAGCGAACGGGACGCTCGGCCTGACTGTGGCGTGGTGGTGCACCATCACGTCAGCAAATACACCGGATATATCGCGGACGTCGCGGAAATGAACGTAAATAACACCCATCTCTGCCATTCGACTATCAGGTGTAACGCACAATCTAACCTATGTTGCAGCTGGATCTCGCCAACCTGACGGCACGGCGGCAGCTGCTGGTCTACGTGGCATTGCCGCTCGCCTATATCATCACTGGCCGGCTTGGTCTCCTCCTCGCCGTCCCGCCCGGATACGCGACTCCGGCTTTCCTTCCCGCCGGCATTGCCGTCACCGCGACGTTCATCGCGGGAGCGGCTGCTCTGCCCGGAACGTTTCTCGGGTCTTTCCTGCTTAACCTCTGGATCGGCTATCTGATCGCAGGTGGGAGTAATTTGACGCAGATCGTGACTGCGCTGATCATCGCCATCGGATCCATGACGCAAGCCGCCATCGGCGGAGCTGCGCTGCGCCGGACGATCGGCTATCCGGCGCCTTTTCGAAAACCAAGCGACGTCCTCTTCTTCTTTCTGGTCGCGCCGATCTTCTGTCTGACGAGCGCGACCCTATCGCTTGGCGCTCTGTGGGCGCTCGGCGTGGTCAAATTGCCTGAGCTGCCGATGAACTGGGTGATGTGGTGGCTAGGCGACACGCTCGGCGTCCTCGTCGCGTTGCCGCTGATGATTTGGCTCGCAGACGAACCGTGAACGCGTCGCCGAGTAACACTCGGGAATGGCCTTTTTCGGATAGCCCTCGTTGGCAGATGTCGGGACGCAAACGAAGAGCTAGGCCTTTCGCTTCGGTGCATGAGTCGGCTTCTGGCCCGAAGCGGCGGTTCGCCGCGATCCCATCATACGTCCGGAGTCGAGGGTAGAGCGGAAGTGCACGTCGAGTGCGAAATGACGTGAGAAGCCGATTCGGACGTCGTTTGCGGATTGCGGGCAGCGGCCTTGGACCACTCGCCGCTAAGCCGCCTTCCGCTTTTCTTCCTGGGCGATGAATGCGAGTAGGTCGGCATTCACCTGATCTTGATGCGTGGCCGTAAGGCCGTGCGGTTTGCCGGGGTAGTAGATCTCCTTCGCGCCCTTGATGAGCCGAGCTGACTTCTTCGCGGAGTCCTTGACTGGTACGATCTGGTCGTCCTCCCCGTGCATAACTAGCGTTGGAACGTCGATCCTCTTGAGGTCTTCAGTGAAGTCAGTCTCGGAAAATGCCTTGATGCTCTCATAGGCGTTCTTCAGGCCGGACTGCATGCTCCACAGCCAGAACTGATCCAAGATACCTTGCGAGACCTTGGCACCCGGCCTGTTCGCCCCATAGAAGGCGACCGCGAGCTCCTTGTAGTATTGCGATCGGTCTTTCATTACCCCGGCGCGGATGGCGTCAAACACTTCCATCGGGAGTCCCTCAGGGTTGCTGTCGCTTTTCAACATGATGGGCGGCACCGCGGCAATAAGAACAACTTTCTTAACGCGGTCGGTGCCATGCCGTCCGATATAGCGCGCGACCTCGCCGCCGCCTGTCGAGTGACCGACGAGCGTGGCCTCGCACAGATCGAGGGCTTCGATCACGGCCGCTAGGTCGTCAGCATAGCCGTTCATGTCGTTGTGCGCCGAAGCCTGGCTTGAGCGGCCGTGACCGCGTCGGTCGTGCGCTACGCAGCGGTAGCCGTGCTGCACAAGAAAATACATTTGGCCGTCCCATGCATCGGCATTGAGCGGCCAGCCATGCGAGAATGTGACGACGGGGCCTGTACCCCAGTCCTTGTAGTAGATTGCAGTTCCATCTTTGGTGGTGATCATACTCATGGCATGGCTCTCCTTCCACTGTTGGTGCATCTCAGGCCAGCGTGATCGTTTCGTGATGGCCAGTCGCGCTTGGTAAGTTCCGCGGCCGAAACGCTTGCCAGCTGATCGCATTCCAGTCATCCAGATGCGCCACGCGTGTAGGGTGATCTATTGTCCGATGGTATACTCGATAGTTTTGGATCAGGTCAGTGCGACGAATGCGTTCGCACTTCCTTTCCATGAATCTATTGTACGAAGGTGTACCAACGCGGAACTTTGGTACGGCGGAGAAACCAACTGCGGGTTTTGACTTTTCCGCCATGCATTGACAATTCCGTACGTGAAGTGAAGGCTCAGTTGATGTCTCACGAGATTGCGAGCATCCGGCGTGACGGACGTTTGCGATCTGTGGCGCGAAACATGACTTGGCGCACATCGGGACAGATCGATCTGGAGAACGGTTAGGGACATGAGGCTGATCGATAATCGAACACTGGCGGGGGTACAGGTTCCTGCGACCCCAATCATTGACCGGGCGATCGAGTATGCCCGGCAGAAATGCGAACCCTACCTGTTCAACCACGTCATCCGCTCCTGGCTCTTTGCAGTGCGGATCGGACAGCTCCAAAGCGTTGAACACGACGCGGAGGTCGTCGCGGTAGGAACCCTTCTGCATGACATCACCCTCAACAAAGACTTCGCCGGCCCGCGCCGTTTCGAAGTGGAGGGAGCGGATCTCGCCCGGAGCTTTGCAACAGATATCGGTTTCAACAAGCGTCGGGCCCAATTGATCTGGGATAGCGTCGCCCTCAACTCGACGCCCTCGATAGGCCTTTACAAGGAGGCTGAAGTTGCGTTGTGCACTGCCGGCATTTGCCTTGATGTAGTCGGCTTGCAGTACGGACTTATTCCTTCGAACGAGATGAAAGAGATCGTCAACGAATTTCCGCGACTTGGAATGAAGTCGCGGATGGCGCGCTGCTTTTGCGGCATTGCACGGTCGTATCCGGAGACAACTTACGACAACTTCGCGCGCGATTTCGGCGAGCGCTACGTGCCCGGGTACAAAGCGCCTTCGGCCGTCGATCTTGTGATGCACACTCCGTTCGACGAGTGATCGCAGCACCGCGGGAAAGGCCCTCCCTGACGTTTGCTGCGGTGCATGAGTCGGCTTCTGGCCCTACGCAGAAGTCGCGAAGGCACGTCGTCGAGGTCCGCTTTCTGGCGAGCAGCGGACTGGTTCTCCTCGGCATGAGCCTTTCTGCTTTCGGGATCCTGGAGAAGCGGGCTTTAAACGCGGACATTGTGAAGGCCAAGCCGCAGCGGGACCGCGGTGACTTTCAACGCTTGTCTTGTAGACTCAGTGCTGGCTCGCAATGCTAAGCGCGAGCGACGAAGTGCCCACCAGAATGAGGCTGACGGCCCATGTCGAATCGAGATTGAACCAGCTCCGCGACAGAAACTTGAGACCCAGGTAGCGGTAGACCAGCCACGCCAAAATTCCGCCGCCGGCGAGCATCGCGACAGAGTGGACGACGGAGACCAGGACGGCCACGCCCAGAGTGGCGTTTATGAGCGCGCCCGCCATCTCGTGGCCCTTGTCGAGGTCGGCGGCGCGGCAGAGCCCGAGATAGATAGGCACGAGCATCAGTCCCGCGCCATGCGCGATCGCCACGACAAAGGACCAGAGCCCCAGTTGCGTCGGTCGTATCCGCGCCAGCACCCGGGGATGGCGCGGGTTGGCGAGCCGGAAAATGCCGAATCCGATGACCAAGAGGCTGGCGCCGATCTGAATGTGTTGCTGCCATTCGAGGAGCGCGACCAGCAGCGCGAAGGGAAGGACCACCACGAGCATTGCCAGGAGATGGCCGACCGTCAGCGCCCCAAGTGCCGCAACAAGGGTGCGCGCACTCTTTTCCATGAGCCCGGCTGAAACCGCGAGCGGCCATCCCATTCCTGGGTTCAAACCGTGATAGACGCCGCTCGCGACAACAGCCAGCCAAAGCCCGGCAAGGCTCCATTCAAGTGTCCAATCCGGTGTCCAATCCACTCCGGTCACATTCGAACCGATGGATAGCAAAACGAATCCGTCGAGCAATCGCCGCCCTCGAGCCGGATCTGATGCGCCCGGTATCCGTCAGGAAAGCTCACCCAGTAGTTCTTTGCGAGCTCGAGGCCGCCGTTCGGGTTCGCATTGGCCATCACCTCAGAGCCCGGCACTCCGTCCGGATAGAACTGGTTGTCCCACGTCGAGTAAAGCGAGTTGGTCCAGTAGACCCGCTTTCCGTCACGGCTGATCTCAACCATCTGCGGACCGCCTGCATACATCTTGCCGCTCGGGTGGGTCGTCCGGCGAGCGATGCCGCCAATATGGACTGAGCCCGCGAGCTTCGGTTTCCTCGGGTCGGTGACGTCGTACTGACGCATCTCACCAGTTCCCCAGCAGGCGACGTACAGGAACTTGTCGTCCATGGAGAGGTCGATGTCGGTGACCAGGGGCGGCACGGCACCAAACCCCTGCAGCAGCGGTGGCAGCTGGTCCTTGGACGCCGGCTCGGGCGAGATCGTCGCCGTCTTCTCGGCGTGGAACTTGCCGCCTTCGCGCCACCAGGTCCAGATCGAGCCTTCGAGGTTCGTGGTGTCGACCACGACGCCCAGGAAGCCGTACTCACGAACCGGATCGTGCGCGGGTCTCACCTCGAGCCCCATCTGATGGTTGGCACCAAGATCGATCGTCTGGACGTTGCGCCGCGCCCGGAGATCCCAGAAGTGGATGCGATGGCCGTACTTGTTTGCGAGCAGGTCCTCGGCCACGATTCCATTCTCGAACTGCAGCGGCAGCCCCCACTCGCTTGTCACCATGTAATCGCGCGGCAGGTTCCACCAGAAATCGTAGTGCAAGTTCTGGGGTCCGCGATCAATCTCCCAGCGTCCGAGGATGTCAAAGTTCTCGCAGTCCATGATGAAGATGCCAGGCGGTCCATCGGTGCCGGCCTTACCACCGCCGCCCAGCGTGCTGACGTAGATCCCGTCTGGACCGCAATGGACAGTGTGAGGCCGCGAGTAGCCGGTCTTCTTGAATACCTCCTCCGGCTCGATGACTTTGTGAATCTTTGCCTTGGTGGGATCGGGTTTTGTGTCGACCACATAAATGCGCGAGGAGCGGAGCCCGGGGATGATCAGGTAGCGCCGCTCGAGGAATGCATGGCCGGTGAGTGGCGACAAGGACGACGAGCAGGCATTCCAACCGAAATGGTGGAACTCATCGCCCTTGTTGGGCATCGTCACAGTGTGGACGACCTGGCTGAATGTAGGCGAGCCGGGCTTTACATCCACGACCGCGAGCGCGTCGGGCTTCGAGAAGTCCGGGCTGAGCAGCAGGGTGTAGGCGAAGTTTTCCGGCGCAGCTTCCATCGCAAGCCTCGGGGATGCGTGGAAGGTCGGATCAGGTCTCATTGTCATTAGATTCCTCCCTATTGCTTCGAGACGGATGAGCGCCTCTTGTCAGGTGGGCTCGTGACATCGCAAGCTTTCACAAAGGAAAGGCAGGTGAATTCGATTCAGCGAGACTGTCAGCAGCCCAGAGTTCATTCAATGCGCTGATATGGAAGAACCTTTAGATAGCGTACAGCATACTCCAGCTAGCCGGCTCGAAGTCGCAGACAAACTAACTTGAACGCTGCTATCAGTAGTTCGAGTAGCGGCATATCGCTTTCTCGCAATAATACCTTGCTAGGTTGTGGCGGAAGTCCGCTCTCAAGCAATTATGCTTAGGTTCACGCGCAAGAAATAAAAGAAGAGACTGAACCGTTGTCGCGTCAGCTTGATCGGCAAGACACTCTACATCGACCACACGCTCGCGCCCGATGCCCAGACTGCGTGCATGAGTCCGGAAATGGCCGCTCGCGTCAGTTCGCGCAAAGGCGCCACTTCAGTTCGCCTTTGGGGGGAAGCGGACATCAATCGCACAGATCAAGGAACCGGATTTATAAGTAAATGCTCTAGTCCCGCCCCGTCGCACGCGCGCGGTTCGGCGCCAGTTTCTCGCGCCAGTCGAACCGCGGAGGCGCACCCGGCCCGGGCGCCTCATCGGCAGACTCGGAGACTGACATCGCGGGTGAAGCCGAGGGCTTGCTCCCATTGGTCCGCTTAGGCGGATAGCGCGAGGACTCGCTCTCGCTCACACCCTGGCGCTTTTGGCTCAGGCGATATTCCTCCTCGCGGCGCCGGGATTGCCGGGCCAGGTGCTGCTCGCGCGCCTGCACCCACGAGTAATAGGCCTGGCCCGCCAGGCGGCCCACGGCCCCGCCGGCCCAGACCAGCTCGAACGGCAGGAACAGCTTCCAGGTGTCGTCACCTTCATCGATCGCGCGCGCGATGATGTTGCCGGCCATCGCGGTCGT
>Ga0075434_100004193_pt1 | contig 12917 bp, 10 predicted proteins | sample RhiMethybrSRZTD3_FD_75298 | JGI IMG/M metagenome (GOLD analysis project Ga0075434, IMG submission 75298) | Populus rhizosphere microbial communities from Tennessee, USA - Rhizosphere MetaG P. TD hybrid SRZTD3 | ecosystem: Host-associated > Plants > Roots > Rhizosphere > Soil | place: USA... | reverse complement strand
GCGGCGCACCGCCGCGAGACCGTTTGGGTGCCGGACGCCGTCGGCTCCTCGCTCTTCCAGGATCGGAAGAGCGTGCGCGAGCTCTCGCTCCGCACCGTGGTCGCGTTCCCGATCCAGAGCGCGGGCCGCGTCCTGGGCGTCCTCTACATCGACTCGCACTCCATCGCGCACGAGTTCACGCCCGAGGACATCGCCCTCTTGGAGGGCGTCGCCGCCGTCGTCGCGGTCGGACTCGAGAACGCGCGCCTTCACGAAGCGCTGAAGGACTCCAAGAACCGCCTCGAGATCGAGAACCTGAACCTTCGCCGCGCCCTGAAGGAGGACGTCCGCTACGGACTCCTGATCGGGAAGAGTCCGCGGATGCAGCGCGTGATCGAATTGATGGAGAAGGTGATCCCGACCCAGGTCTCCGTGCTCGTGAACGGCGAGACCGGAACGGGGAAGGAGCTGGTGGCGCGCGCGATCCATCAGAACGGCCCGCGCAAGGACAAGAACTTCATCGCGGTCAATTGCGGCGCGCTTCCCGAGAACCTGCTCGAAAGCGAGCTCTTCGGTTACAAGAAGGGTGCGTTTACCGGGGCGAACGAGGACCGCGTCGGTCTCTTCGAGGCCGCCGACCAGGGGACCATCTTCCTCGACGAAGTCGGGGAGATGCCGGCCGCGCTCCAGGTGAAGCTCTTACGCGTGCTCCAGGATTCGCAGATTCGCCGGGTGGGCGATACGGTCAGCCGCAAGGTCGACATCCGCTTGATCGCCGCGACGAATCGGGACCTCAAGACCGAGGTCGAGGCGGGACGCTTCCGCCAGGATCTCTTCTACCGTCTCAACGTGGTCCCGGTGGAGCTGCCGCCGCTCCGCGAACGCGGCGAGGACATCCTGCTCCTGGCGCAACACTTCCTGGACCTCCAGGCGAAGCAGCAGGAGAAGGCCACTCGGGGCATGGCCCCCGAGGCGCGCGAGCTCCTGCTCCGCTACCCCTGGCCCGGCAACGTGCGCGAGTTGGAGAACGCGATGGCGCGCGCCGTGGCCCTCGCGGACGAGAACGCCGTGCTGGAGCCGCACCTCTTCGGGCTCGGAGCCACGGTCGCCCGTCGGTGGGACGGACAACACACGCTGCGGGAAACGCTCGACGCGGTCGAAGCCGAGACCGTGCGCGAAGCGCTTCGCCAATGCGATTCCAACGTCTCCCGAGCGGCGCGGGCCCTCGGGGTGAGCCGCCAGCACCTCCACAATCGGATGAACTTTCACGGCATCCGCCGCGCGCGGGTCGTGAACGACGCCGCTTCGTGACGGATCCAAAGGCGCGCCGGCTCCAATCGCTGCGCGCCATCCTCATGCAGAGCGACGCGGAGCTCCGCGCGCAGCTGCCCGAGTATTTCCTCGTCTACTACAAGCACCTGAACATCCTCCGGAACCCCGCGCGGATCGAGCACGTCATCCAAAAGGGCCGGGAGATGTACGAGTACCTCGAGGCCGAGGGCAAGGAGGTCCTCGACCTGGGCGCCGGCTTCGGCATCGAGGCGCTCCTCGTCGCGATCCACGGCGCGAAGCGGGTCCTGGCGACCGAGATCGACCGCGACATGGTCGCGGTGGGGGAATACCTCGCGAAGCGGATCGATCCTCCGGTGACGAACTTCGAGTCGAAATACGGCGACGGGATCGCGATGGAGCTCCCCTCGGGCTCGTTCGACGGGATCATGGCGAACTGCGTGATCTCGCACGTGCGCGACCTCGAGGGCTTTCTGAAGGAGGCGCATCGCCTGCTTCGCCCGGGCGGGGTCTTCTTCCTGAGCGACGAGAACAATTCGCTCTACCTTCCGGCGCGCGCGAGACGGCGGCGGGGCTGGCGCGACATGGAGCGGGAGCCCGACGGCCCCTACTTCGCGGCGCGCCGCGCGATGATCGGCGAGCACTTCCCGGGGCTGGCCGCGAATCAGCTGCTCGAGGCCGTGCGACGGACGCGGGGATTCTGGGGCGACGACGTGAACACCGCCGTGCGGGGATTCCTCGAGTCGGGAACGATCGCGCGGGAGCCCGACTTTCGGTACCGCGATCCGCGCGACGGACAGTACCCCGAGCGCGAGCTGAATCCGTTTTGGATGATGCGAAAATTCGACGAGGCCGGCCTCGAGCCGGAGCTCCTCCCCGCGTTCTTCTCGCGCGGCATCGAGGTCCATCCGAGGCAATTCGTGAAGGACTTCCTTCGCTTCTTCTGCACCCGATGGCCCGTGCTCTCCGTCTACGTCTGGCCGATCATGCGGCTCCGAGGCCGAAAAGCAGGTTGACACTCGCGGAGCGCCCCTCGTAGGCTCCGCGTCGTGCGCTGGGTCATCCGGCATTGTCTCCTGGCCATCCTCGTTTTCGCATCGGCTGCCTCGGGCGCGCCGAGCGGAACCCTAACGCCTCCTCCTCCCGAGCTTCCCGCCCCAGACCAGTTCGTCGCGAAGGACCGTCCCGGCGATTCCGGCAAGGCGATCCTTTTGACCTGGAAGGATCCTCCTTCGCTTCCGGCGGGCGCCACGTTCGAGGCGCGCCGCGCCGAACCTCCCGCGTACGAGTGGACGAAGGTCGCGGACGTGAAGGCGGGCGTGCAGCGCTACGTCGACGCCACGGCGAAGGACGGCGTCGTGTATCGCTACGAATTGCGCGTGCATCACGCGGATCTGGCGGACACGCTGGGCCTGGCGGGCACCATCGGCCCGGCGGTGGTGAGCGATCCCGTTGCCTCGCACGACAACTGGATCAAGCCGGAACGGATGAATTCGCTCGTCGCGTGCGTGCTCTTCCTCGTCTTGCTCCTCGGCTCGATCGGGATGGCGGGCCGCGGCACGCAGTTCTTCATCCGCCGGATTGCCGGTCTGAACGCCGTGGACGAAGCGATCGGGCGCGCCACGGAATTGGGGCGCAAAGTTCTCTACGTGCCGGGCATCCTGAGTCCCGGCGACATCCAAACGGTTGCCTCGCTCGCGATTCTGGGACACGTGGCGCGCGCCACCGCGCGCTACGGCAGCGACCTGGATTGCCCGAACCGCGATCCGCTGACCTTTACGTCGGCGCGCGAGACGGTCCGGTCCGCCTACCTCGCGGAAGGACGGCCCGATCTCTTCCGCGAGGAGATGGTCAACTACATCACCTACGACCAGTTCGCCTACGTCGCGGCCGTCTCCGGGCGCATGGTCCGCGAGAGGCCGGCGGCCAATTTCCTGATCGGGCACTTCTTCGCCGAGGCGCTCATCCTGGCCGAGACGGGCCAGTCGACCGGCGCCATCCAAATCGCCGGCACCGCCGACCCGGCGCAGCTCCCGTTCTTCGTCGCGGCGTGCGACTACACGCTGATCGGCGAGGAACTCTACGCGGCGGGCGCGTACCTCTCGCGTGAGCCGGTGCTCCTGGGCTCCATCCGCGGCACGGATCTCGCGAAGGCGGCCCTTCTGCTCCTCGGGCTCGTCGGGATCGTCTCGGCCACGCTCGGGCACGACTGGGCGGCCGCGCTCTTGAAGACGCAATGACGGGACTCCACTTCGACATCGGCCGCGTTCTGCTCCTGGTCTGCTTCGGGATCGTTCCCCTCGTGGGAATCATCCTGGGCTTCTTCGCGCCGTCCCTGCGGCGGCAGCTGCCGCTGATCGTCGCGTTCGTAGCCGGCATCGTGCCGATCCTCTCGCTCTACATTCCGAAGGCGTTCCTTTCCGCTCCGGGCCAGGGGATGAGCCCGCGCCTGGATCAATACCTCATCATCGTCGCCGGGTTCGCCCTTCCGCTCGGGGTCGTGAACGTGATCCAGCTCAACACGCGAAAGGTGGGGCGTGGGGAGAAGGGGTGGTTCTTCTCGCTCGTCCTCCTGATTGGACTCTTCGTGATGGGATCCTTCGGCGTCTACGGCGCCTTCAGTGGCACCGGGATCGGATTTCTCCCGAACGGCGCTCCGACGCCTTTCCAATGGATGACGGACTGGCTCTTCCAGCCCCTCCAATCGACCATCTTCTCGCTCCTCGCCTTCTTCATGGCGAGCGCCGCGTTCCGCGCCTTCCGCGCCCGCAACGTGGAGGCCACGATCCTCCTCGTGGCCGGAGTGTTGGTCATGGCCGGACGCGTGCCCCTGTTCGACCTTCTCGCGTATCCGTTCCCGCCGCTAAAACCGGCGGCCGCTTCCTTGACCCAGACGATGGGCCATCTCACCGAGTGGATCATGGACGGGCCGAACAGCGCAGCGCAGGCGGGAATCATCATCGGTTCGGCACTCGGCGCCATGGCGATGGCGATTCGCGTGATCCTGGGCATCGAGCGTTCCTACCTCGGCCTCGGGAAGGGGGACTAGGCGATGTCCCTGATCGATCGGCTCTTCAGTGTCGACCGTCGCTGGATCTTCCTCTTCGTGATGCTGGCGGTCGCGGTTCCGATCCTCTTCCCGCTGGGGCTTCCCGTCACGACCACCGGCTCGACTCGCGCCGCGTTCGAGTACATCGAATCGCTTCACGCGGGGGACATCGTCTGGCTCTCGTACGACTACGGCCCTTCGTCCGCACCCGAGAACGACCCCATGGCGGAAGCCTTCCTCCGCCACTGCTTCGTGAAGGACGTGCGCGTCGTGATGTGCGCGCTGTATCCGCTGGGTGGGCTCAGCCTCATGAATGCCTCGGCCGCGCGGGTCGCGCGGGAGTTCCCCGAAAAGAAATACGGCACCGACTACGTGAACCTGGGCTACAAGGACGGCCCCGAGGCGGTGATGCGGCGGCTGGGAGAGAACATCGCCGACGCATTCCCGACGGACGTGAACGGAACGCCGATCGAGGGGATGCCGATTTTCCAGGGCATCCGAACGATCGGACAGTTCAAGGTCGTCTTCACCGTGGCGACGGGGCTGATCGGCGAGTACTGGATCACGCTGGTGAACGCGCAGTTCGGAACGCCGGTCATCATCGGCCCCACCGCGGTCAGCGCGCCCAAGTACTACGCGTTCCTGAATTCGGGCCAGTTGAAGGGCATGCTGGGGGGAATGAAGGGCGCGGCCGAATACGAGCAACTCCTAGCCCGCGCGTACCCCGCGATGTCGGAGTTCTACCACCGGACGCGGCTCTTCACGGGGACGAAGGGCATGGACGCGCAGACGGGGATCCACGCGGTGATCGTCGGCTTCATCTTCCTCGGCAACGTCGCCTTCCTTCTGGCGCGACGCCGCGAGGGGAGGGCGTAGGCGGTGGAGCTCTTCGGCACCTGGATCGCCGCTCTCCTGACGCTGGCGGTGCTCTCGTTCCTGTACAAAGACAACCCGTTCTTCCGATTCGCCGAGAGCCTCTTCGCGGGCGTTTCGCTGGGCTACTACGTCGGCATCACGCTCGACCAGACGCTGAAGCCGAACCTGTTCGAGCCGCTTCGGGCGAATTTCAACCTGAACTGGGACCTCGCGATCGCGGGGCTTCTGGGCGCCTTCCTCTACATGCGGTACGTGCCCCGGATCGGTTGGGTCGCGCGCTACGGGCTCGCGATCTACGTGGCCTACTACATCGGGGTGGAGTTCACGCGGAAGATCAACGGAGAGGTGTTGCCGCAGATGGCCCGCACGATCCTGCCCGTGAGGGGCTTCGATTTCGGCGGGGTCGGGGCGTTCTTCACGTCCCCGGCCATGCTCGCGCTCTGCGCGATCGTCGGGACCTACAGCGTCCTCGTCTACTTCTTTTTCTCGAAGGAGCAGAACGCGGTGACGCGGCCCATCGCGCGGCTCGGGGTGTGGTTCCTGATGATCTCGTTCGGCGCGGCGTTCGGCTTCACGGTGATGGGGCGCGTCGCGCTCCTCATCGGCCGCTTGAACTTCCTCATCTACAACTGGATCTCCCCGACGTTCGGCGGTTAGTCGGACTCGCCGGTGCCACCGGGGCCGCCGGTGCCGCCCGCACCGCCGGTAGGCTTTTCCTCGGCTCCGGCCGGCGCTGCGGGGCCGTCCGCCCTCGTTCCATCCGTCGCGCCCGAGTTCCCCCCGCTCGAAGCCTTGAAGTTCACCATCGGAACCGCGGTCCGATTTCCGGCGGGATAGTCGACCGTGACGATGTCGCGGAGCGCGGCGATCCGGTGCGTGAGGCCGGCGATCGTCTCCGTGGCCTGCCGGATCCGCTGCACCTTCTCCCTCGCCTCGGGGGAGATCCCGGGGTTCACGTAGAGGAGCTGTGCGTTTCCCTGAATGACCTGGAGCGGGTTGTTGATCTCGTGATTCAAGGCCACGGCCATCGCCGACACCGCCTTCATCCGCTCGGCCTTGAGCCGTTCCTCCGAGGCCTTGGTGAGGCCGATCGCGTTTCGGACCTTGATCGGGAGCTGGAATCGAATGTCCCACTCCGTGAGCGGCTTCATGAAGTAGTCGGCCGCTCCCAGGCTCAGGCTCCGCTCGACGTCGTCCGGGGCCGTGGACGCGCTCGCGACGATCACCGGAATGTCGCGCAGACGGTCGGTCGAGCGCATGGCGTGGATCACGTCGAAGCCGTTCGGGCTCGGCATCATGAGGTCCAGCAGGACCAGGTCCACGATCTCCTCGTCGAGGATCGCGAGGGCCTGCCGGCCGTCCTCCGCCTCCGAAAATCGGTAGTCGCCCTGGCGGAGGACCATCCGGAGGAGCTTCCGATTGTGCGCCTCGTCGTCAACGAGCAGGAGGTGGGACGACATGGCTCCTCTTTCCAAGCAGAGTTTGGATGCGCCCGATCAACTCTTCGGCGCTCACGATCGGCTTCGAGATGTAGTCGTCGGCCCCCGACTCTTGGAGGAACTTTTCCTTGGAGCCCTTCATGGCGTGCGCGGTGGCGAGCAGGATCGGAATGCGTCGCGCCTCGGGATCCTGCTTCAAGCGCCGCGTGATCTCGAGTCCGTCCACCGGCACGCCGTCCCAATTGCTGTTCGACAACGACACGTCCATGATGATCAGATCAGCGCCGCCCGACCGCGCCACCTCGAGGACGCGCGCCGGGTCCTCGGTCACCTCCACGCCGAAGCCCGCCTTCCGCGCCAGGATCAGCTGGAAGAGCTTCGCGTTCATCGGATCGTCTTCGACGACGAGAATTCGGACGTCCATGATCCTCCCCTTTGCTCCGTCGGCGGCGCCGGCAAGGTGACCGTCGCGCAGGTGCCCTTGCCGAGCCCCTCGCTCGAGAGCGAGATGGTGCCACCCATGTTCTGAATCAACGCCTTCGAGATGGCGAGCCCGAGTCCCGTACCCTGGTGGCGCCGCTTGTACGATCCGTCGACCTGCGTGAACTTGGAGAAGAGCCGGTCCTGCATTTCCTTGGCGATGCCGACCCCCGAGTCCTCGACGGTCGCTTTCGCCTCGCCCGTCATGGGATCGCTCCACGCGCGGACCCGAATGTCTCCTCTATCGGTAAACTTCACCGCGTTCCCAAGCAGGTTCATCATCACCTGGCGCGTCCGAGCACCGTCCAGGAGCGCGTCGATCGGCTCCAACGGTAACTCCACCAATAGGTTGAGCCCGCGGGCCTGGGCGATCGGCGTAATGTCCTCGATGGCGGCCCGGATCGGATCGCAGAAGTCGCCCCGGCTCATGCTGAGCTGGAAGCGGCCCGCCTCGACCTTGGCCAGGTCGAGAATGTCGTTGAGCAGGTTCAGAAGATGCTCGGCGCTCCGCCGAATTTGTCCCGCGAACTCGGCGGCCTCTTCCTCGCTCTGGTGTCCGCCTTGCTCGATCAGCGCCGCGAAGCCGATGACCGCGTTCAGCGGTGTCCGCAGCTCGTGCGACGTGTTCGCGACGAACTCGTTCTGCCTCCGTCGCGCCTCCGTCAGTTCCTCGTTCGCGCGCTGCAACTCCTCGTTGATGAGGGCGAGCTCCTCGGTCCGATTCGCGATCTCCGCCTCGCGCGCCCGCCGTTCCGTGGCGTCGTGCCCCACGAGGACCGCGCCCGTGACTCCGCCCTCGCTGCCGGACGTCGGCGAGATGCGGACCTCCGCCGGGAAGCGGCTTCCGTTCTCCCGCACGAGCCAGAGCTCGCCGGAGAACTCGCGATCGAAGCCCGCTCCGGCGGGCAGTTCGGGGCTGAAATCCGCGAGCGGGCGGCCGACCAGCTCCTCGACCGGCGCGCCGAGAGCGCCCGCCGCGGCCGCGTTCGCGTGCGTGATCGTCGCGTCGGGGGAGAGCCCGAAGAGGATCTCGCCCGTGCTCAGCATGTACGAGGCGAGCATCTGGTCGCGCCGTTCCATCCGGATCCGCTTCAGGCCCACCGACACCTGCGATCCCATCCAACGGATCAACGCCAGCTCTTCGGGCTCGACCGCGCGGTCCCGCGGAACGAAGCACTGGAGCACCGCCACGACCTCTCCCGCCTCGAGCAGCGGCACCGAGACAATGATCGGCTTCGCCCCGAGCCCCGGCGTGAGATCCGGAAACGCGTAATCGGGGGCGGCCGCGGCATCGCGCGCGACTAGCGCCTCCCGGTGCCAGGCGGCGCGGCTCGCGGGGGACCGGGCGTTTCGCGAAATGGGATCGGGTTCGAGCTCGGGGCGCGCCTCGGCGGGAAGGCCCCGAGAGGCGAAGAACGCCAGGGCGCCTCCCCGTGCCTCGCGGAGGTACATGGCCCAGTGCTCGATGCCGCTCCCGGTCGCGATGGCGTCGAGGGCGAAGCGGATGAGGTCGTCGTCCCGGTCCGCACGCGCCAGCGTCTCGCCCACGCGATAGATGCTGATCTGGGCCTGTTGCGCCCTGGATCGCTCGAGCTCCGCGTGTCGCCGCCGGAAGCGGACGAATCCGATCGCGACGATGCCGGCGGCGATCGCGAGCGCCACGAGCAGGCCGTCACGCCGGATTCCGTTCTGTGTCGCGAGGAGGGGGGCCGCGTTGATCTCGGCGCCCCAGAGGGCCACCGTCGCGCCCGCCGAATCCCGGATCGGGGCGAGGACGGTGATGATAGGCGTGCCGCCGCGCGTCCCCGCGCCGGCGTGCGCTCCGGTGCCCGCGGCCGCCTCCCGGTCCCACGCCCTCGTCGACACGGCGGGGGCCCGAATGGCCTCGGAGGGAAGGAGGTCCGGCGGCGCGTCGTATCGCGATCCCGCGGCGCGTTCCACGGCGCCGTCCCCGGCGGTCTCGATGAGAACGGTCCACTCGTCCGGGCCCTTGTCGCGCGAAAGCAGGAAAACCGAGCGCGTATCCCGTCCCGCCAGGCGGAGCGAAGTCAGATGGGCGCGCACCTCCCCGATGAGGCGCGGGTCCAACGCTCCCGCCGCGAGCGAGGGGGCGAACTCGGGCGTGGCGAGCGCCGCGGCGCCGGACGCGGCCAGATCCGAGAGCCGGTGGCGCCGCTCTTCCTCCATGGCCGTGAGCGACCGCAGCGTGAGCATCCACGCGGCCGCGCTCACGAGGAGCACCATCGCGGCGACGCCGCTCCAGTGACGGATCGAGAACCAACGTCGCAACGACTGCCGGCCCAAACCGGGCGGCGGCTCGTGGGAAAAATACGATGTCCAAGCAGGATTCGGCACGCGCGGACGCCCCGGGTGGTCGACGAGAACCGCCTTCGTCCATCTATCGGCGACCCGAAGGGGGAACTGGAGGGGGAATGCCCGGGTTCAGGGAGGCAGACGTCTCGTGTAGCGCTCGAAGTCACAAGGGATTATCATCTGCGCCCGTGCCACGACCCCGGATCTTGACTCTCGTCCTCGCCCTCGCCCTCGCGGCCGCGGCCCCCGCGTGCTCGAAGAAGGCAGAACAGCTCGTGGGGAACGAGATCCTGAGCCGTGGCCCGGACGGGCTGGGCACCACGGTCCGCGAGATCACCCCGCTGGACCGCGATACGTACCTCACCACCGGTACCACCGATTTCGGCGGAACGCTCCTCGCGGGCATCTCCGGCGGGTACGAGGCGATCACGCTCCTCAAGGTGGCCTCTTGGTCGCTCCCGGACACGAACGACGCCAGCGTCGTGGTCGACTCGGTTCGCCTCGAAATGACTCTCGACCTCAAGATGTCGATCCCGGACATGGTGCTGGAGTTGCGGACCGCGGGGTCCGTGTGGGACACGACCTCGGTCGCGTGGCCCGGGCCCAGTGCCGGCTCGATTCTCACCTCCGCCGACCCACTCGACGCGGTCGGTCCCTTCACGCTCGATCTGGGGGGAGGCGCGTTTTCCCTCGTTCGCTCCTGGGCGACGAACCCCGCGTCTCTGAACGGCTTCGTCATCCGACGGGTCTCCGGCCTCGGCGTCGCCGCCTTTCGGGCGGGCGCCTGCCGATTCCGCATCGTCTACCACTCGGCGACGTCGACGCATGCGACCGTGGACACGGCGGTGGGGACCGACCTCTTCATCCATTCACCCCTCGTCCCCGCCGCGACCGGCGCCGACACGACGCTGATTCTCGGCGGCCTTTTCGCGCCGGTCGTGGCGTTCCGCGCGCCGATCGACTCCTTCACTCCGGGGTTTTCGCTCGACGAGGCGCGCGTGGTGTTCCGCGTGCGGGGGGACAGCCCGACCTTCGCGGACAGCATCTTCGTGACCGTGGAAGCGCGCGGCGTGCAGAACCCCTGGACCGAGGGCACGGCCGACACGGCGGGGCTCGGAATTTCGACCACGTTCCTCGACCGCGTGGTGAGCTACCAGGTCCGCGACGCGTCCGACACGCTCCTGATCGTGCCGATCCCCGCCTCGCTGGTTCGCAGCTGGTCTTCGGGAGCCTCGGTCAACGAGGGAGTCGTCCTTCGAATCGGCGACTCGTTCCGGGCCCCCGAGATCTGGCTCTACTCGCGCGAGTCGTCCAAGCCGCCCGAGTTCCGCATCTCGACGACCAGCCCGCCGCCGGGGAGGTTCTGACGTGAAGCGCTCTCGCCGGTCGCTCGCGATCGCGCTCTTAGCGTCCGCGTGCCTCCTCCTCGGCCTCGGACTGGGGGTCGACGCGCGCGCGAATTCCGTGTATTCGCTGGGCGGCCTGGGCGAACCGTCGCTCGCCGAAGGGGCGCGACTTCGCGCCCTGGGCGGCGCGGGCGTCGCCGAACACGGCGATCGAACGCATTCGTTCGTCAATCCCGCCTCGATCGCCGAGGCCCAGCACCTGCTGATCGAGGGAACCATCATCCCCACGTATCGGCGCGTCGAGAGCGAGAATTTCGGCTCGGAGACGGGCCACGAGACGGCGGTGCCTTCGCTCCGGGCGCTGGTGCGTCTTCCCGCCGACCTGGTAATCGCGGGGAGCTACCTGGTGGGCACGAACGCCCACTTCGACCTACTCCGCGACGAGAACACCGGCACGCCGTCCACGGTGCGGATCGAGGGCCGGGGCGGGCTGGATCTCATCCGGGTCAGCCTGGCGCGAAAGGCCACGCGCTCGCTACGGCTGGGCGTCGACTACGAAATCGTCGCGGGCTCCTATCACGAGGAGTGGAGCCGCGACTTCGCGGATACCGCGCTCGCCACCGCGCGCGACACGCTCGAGACGTCCTTCTCGAAGCACGGGCGGTGGCGCATCGGCGGCCAGTACTCGCGCGGCCGCGTCAGCGTGGGCGGCGTCCTTGAGACGGCGCGCCGGCTCCCCCTGACGATGACGCAGCGGACGGCGGGCACGCTGGTCGAGCGCCGCGGGGTGTCGCTCACGATCCCGACCGGCTTCGTCGCCGGCTTCTCGGCCGGTTTCTCGGATCGGATGCGCGTCGTGGGTCAGTACGGCCGTGCCAACTGGGACCGCGGGTCGCTCGCGAGCGACCTCGTCGACTTCCGCGCCGAAGAGCGATATTCGTTCGGGATCGAGCGCGGGCGCGCGCTCGACGCGGGCGGCGGGATTCTGAATCGGCTCCCCGTACGGGTGGGGGCGAGCCTCCTGCGCTGGCCGGATCTCCTCCCGGTTTCCGGGGCGACGAGCGTCGCGGGCGGGACCGCGGAGGTGACCGAGCGGGCCCTCTCGATCGGGACCGGGTTCCAGAGCCATGACAAGGGAGGCGCGATCGACCTCTCGCTCGAGGTCGGCTCTCGCGGCAGCAAGGAAGACTTCGGATTGAGCGAGCGGTTCGTCCGCTTCGCGATCTCGCTACAGGTGAGCGACGATACCTGGAAGTGAGGGGAGCCGCGCCGGAAGCCGGCGTCGTTCCCGGCGCTCCGGCGACGGCTCGCCGCATCGGTCGCACCGGTGGAGCGTCCGAATCCGCTCCGCGTACTCCATGACCGTGGACACGAACCACGCGTGGGCCGCGAGCGACGGCGAGAGCGAGGTCGTCTCGCCTCGGTAGGGGTGGAGCTGCTCCGGCAGGACGCCGTTCCCCTCCGCGCGCGCCGAAGCCCAGAGGAGAAGGATGCGCGCCGGCTCCAATTCCGGCGCCCGCCGCGCGTTTCGGATCGCGTGCTGGGCCAGCCAGAGGGTCGCCGCGATCCAGGGATTTCCGGGCACCTCGGCCAAGTCGGTTCCCACCGAACCCAACGCGTCGTGCTCGTACCGAGCCAACCCTCCCACGCCCGTTCGTACCCACAGCCGCGCCCGCACCGCCTCGACGGTCGCCTTCACGCGCGGATCCTCCGGCTCCAGGTCGTCGAAGAGGCCGAGCCAGAGGAGCGACGCGTCGATCGTCGGATCCACCCGGCGGGCCTCTCCCTCCCGCGCGATCGATCGCGAGAACCGCCCCGCCTCCGGACGATAGAGCTCCCGGCCGATCGCGCGCGCGATCGAGTCGGCGGCGAGCATCCACGCGCGCGCCCGGGGCGCGTCTCCGAAGCTGGCCGCGAGGCGCGCCGCGCCCCGTAGCCCGCCCCGAACGGCCGCCGCCACCGACGCGTGGGCCCCCCACCGCTCGTCCCAGAGGTCGAAGGAGAGGGGAAGTCCGGTCTTCGCGTCGAGGCCGGCCGCCAGGCGATCCGCCGTCGGGATCACGATCTCGGAGAAGTGCGGTGCTAAGAATTCGGCGTCGCGCTCGCGGTCGAACTGGCGCGCCAGGGCCCAGAGGTGGAGTGCGA
>Ga0075434_100004188_pt1 | contig 12924 bp, 10 predicted proteins | sample RhiMethybrSRZTD3_FD_75298 | JGI IMG/M metagenome (GOLD analysis project Ga0075434, IMG submission 75298) | Populus rhizosphere microbial communities from Tennessee, USA - Rhizosphere MetaG P. TD hybrid SRZTD3 | ecosystem: Host-associated > Plants > Roots > Rhizosphere > Soil | place: USA... | reverse complement strand
CAGTGCCGCCTTCCACCACGTGCTGCGCGTCGAGGCGTCGATGTGTTTCGTATATACCTCGAAGTCGTCTGGCCCTCGCTCGCGGACGCGGAGCGCGCTGTGCTCGTAGAGATCGTCGAGGCTGCCGACGCGCGCCCGGTTATTCAGGTACGCGAGCCCGGTCGTGCTCGTTCCCCATCCGAGATATCCGTCAGGGGTGTAGTACTTCGCCAGCGGATACAAGCTCGCGCCGCCGGTCGACATCCCCCAGAACAGCACGAACGCGTTCCGGCGATCCGGAATCGCCTTCTCGAGCGCGAGGCGGTATCCCTCGAGGAACACCGCCGGCGTTGCAGCAAGCATCTGACGTTCGAGCGCGGTCCCCTTCTTCGGAAACCGGTACGTGGAGCTCGCGCTGGGCGACGTGGTGGCCGAGATGCCAGACGATTTCACCTCGTAGTCAGTCGGCGCCCAATACACCTTCTGCGTGCGGCTGAAGATCGGCATGCGCTGCTGAAGCGGCACGGTCTCCCACGATCCGTCGTTGGTGGGCGCCAGGAAATTCCATCGTCCGACGCGAGTCAGCGCGACGAAGGTGATGCCACGACGCGCCAGCCAGACGGCGGGTCCATCGCGCTTCTCCACCGTGGAGACGAAGTCCATTCCATACTCGCTGCCCGGTTCCCCGCCGACGACGACCAACCGGCGGCCGTTATGCAGCCTCGGCTTGTCCGGCGTAAGGGTGATGACGACCTGCGTGAACGGCTGCCCGTGCGCCGAAAAGTCGATCAACTCGACCCGTTGCATGTACGAGCTGGTCTCGGGGTACTCCGTGCCGCGGAGAATCTCGGCAATCGCCTGCCGGTCGAGCGTGCCGGTATCGGTGGGGAGGTCCCATGCGAGCCCGTTCGCGCCCGCAGCAACCAGAATCACAACGAGTACGCAGAGTCGTCTCATCGGAATCGGGCGTCAGCATACACCTTGACTGTCAACCGGAGGAGAGCGCATCGTGGGCGAACTTCCGATGAACATCGTCAGCGTCTCGTGGGCCGATCACCTCGTGTTCGGTGACGCCGACGGACGCCTCGACACGCCGGAGAAGCTCGCCCGCCGCCTCCGGGTGTGGCGCAACGAGCTGGGCGCCGGCGCGCTGCATTGGCGCATGCTGCGAACGCGGATCCGCGGTCATTTTCATGCAGCTCGCGGCTATCGCCACCCGTCGCTTACCGCGGCGCGTTCGCTGACATGGGACGATTTCGCGCAGGTGCCGGCACTGGCGCACGACAGCGGGCTCGAAGCCTGGCTCTACGTCAGTCTGTTCGATGAAGGATGGCCGCTGGCGTCGAGCCGCGAGCGCGCGCGGAGTCACCACAACGCGATGCACGGCCAGCACGTCGCATGGCAGAGCGAGCTGGCGCGTGCGCACCCGGACTGGCTTGTCGTCGATCGCGCCCGGCGCACGCGGCAGCGCGGCGTCGTGTCGCTCGCGTATCCGGAGGCGCGGCGCGGTTTCATCGAACGGTGGACCACGCTTATCGCGCCGACGCGCTTCGATGGGTTGTTCGTCTGCTTCCGCTCGCAGTCGCGGCCGGCCGATCATGCAGACCAGTTTGGTTTCAACGAACCCGTACGTTCAGATTTCCAGAGACGGCACGGAGCAGACATCCTGCGCGACGACTTCGACCGCATGGCGTGGCGCGATTTGCTGGGCGAGTACATCACGACGCTGCTCGTCGAGCTTCGCGAAGCACTCGACCGTCGGGGACTTGCGGATCGAAAGATTGGCGTCGGCGTCGCGCGCGGCGATGTGCTTGGACCGCCGCTTGGGAACACCACCCTGCGCTGGCGTGAGTGGATGCGGCGCGGCCTGATCCACCACCTGATCGTGGACCAGAACTCCTCGCAGTGCCCGTCCATGTGGCATCAACTGTGGCCGATGCATCGCGGCGGCGGCTATGTGCAGAACTATCTCGATGGGCAGGGCCTGCCGGACCTCGCGCAGCATCTCCAAACGACGTACGCGCCGGCCGTTGAAGAAGGCGCGGCGAAGTTGTTCGTCGCTCGTCAGTGGTCTGAACGATGCGAGGAGGTGGAGCGAGAGCTTCGTGCGATTGCGGGCGTTGAAGGGCTCGTCTTCAGCTCGTTCCGGCACGACAACCCCGCAGCGATCGCACGAGGCGACTGGCGCGCAGGTGTCCTCAAAAAATGACCCCCGACCCCATTTAGTTCTTGGTATAAGCGTCATGCGTTCTAGACGTGGAGGTCACATGCGCGCACTGAAGCCGCTCACCCTCGCTACCCTCCTGGGGCTCCTGACGGTGACGCCGTTGACGGGGCAGATCACGAGCAATCCGATTCCGGAGCCGATCCAAAAGCGTGGCCTGGCCGTGCAGATCAAGGATCTCGTCCGGCTGCCGGATACGCGAGGCCTTCGTCCGACCGAACAGGATGTCTCACCGTCCGGGTGGGCACGCATCAGCTTCGTCCGCGACCTTCCCGACGGCCGCCGTTTCGCGAACGACTCGCGCGGCTTCCTGTATCTGCTGGATGCGAACAACCAGCCGCATGTCTACCTGAACGTCGGCGAAGCTTTTCCGCTCGCGGTCTATAACCGGCTCGAGAGCGGGTTCATCGGCTTTGCCTTCCATCCGGAGTTCGCGCGCAACGGGCTCTTCTACACGGTGCACGCCGAGCGCGGTCCAGGCAATCCGAAGAAGCCTGACTTCATTCCTCCGGGCTACACGATCGACGACGTGACGTACCACAACATCATCACCGAGTGGCGCGCGACCAACCCGGCCGCAAATTCATTCGCGGGCACACGCCGCGAGCTGCTGCGCGAAGCGCACGTTGTCGCAAACCTCACGCATCCGATGGGCGCGCTGGAGTTCAACCCCACGGCGAAGCCCGGCGATGCGGACTACGGCCTGCTCTACACGAGCGGCAGCGATCACGGCTTCAGCAACGGCGGCGGACCGAAAGCGAACAACCCGGCGCAAACCCAGCGCCTCGATTCGATCATGACGGCGATTCTCCGGATCGATCCGCGGAGTCCATCGGTCACACACGGCGTGAAAGGGCTCGGCGATTACACGGTTCCGATGGCGAACAAGTTCGCCGCGGACGGCGATCCAAAGACGTTGGGCGAAATCTACGCATACGGATTCCGCAACGCGCATCGCCTCTCCTGGGATCTCGCCGACGGGACGATGTTCGCGTCGGACATCGGGATGAATCAGATTGAAGAGATCAATATCGTCCGCAACGGCGAGAACTACGGCTGGATGAAACGCGAAGGGTATTTCGAGAACGGCCGCGGCACCAGGCCCGATGGCGAGCTCAATCAGTTGTATCCGCTGCCGGCGGATATCCTCGACGGCCGGCGCAAGGACGGCTTCACGTATCCGGTCGCGGTCTACGACCACGACGAGGGGCTGTCTGTCACCGACGGCTTCGCGTATCACGGCCGCATCGCGGCGCTGCGCGACAAGTTCGTCTTCGGCGACATCGCACGGGGACGCTTGTTTGCCGCCGATCTCGCCGCGTTGAAGAAGGCCGACGACGGCATTCCGCAGACCGTGGCGCCGATCGAAGAGATCCAGCTGTACACCGTTGACGCCAGCGGCATGCGCACGAACGTGACGCTGCAGGAACTCATCGATCGGGCGATGGGCGCGAAAATCAGCCGGGCAGACTTGCACATCGGCCGCAGCCGCGACGGCGAGCTGTTCATTACGTCGAGGCAGGACGGCTGGATTCGCATGCTCGTCCCTGACGGTCCTGCGGGAGCATCGAACCGGAGCCGCTGACCGTCGTGCGGCGTCGAGCAGTCCTCGCGCTGGCGCTGGGCGCCACTCTGTTGGCGCCAGCGCTCTTCGCACAGCAGGCGACGGGCGGCATCGTCTTCGTCGGCAGCAGCATCTTCCACCGCTGGACGTCGCTCGCCTCGCAGATGGCGCCGCTGCCGATTACCAATCTCGCGTTCGACGGCTCACAAACCACCGACATGCTGCGGATGGTCGACTCACGCGTCATCCCGCTGCGGCCGAAAGTCATCGCGTACTACTGCGGGAGCAATGACGTGGACGCCGGCGAATCGGCGTCCGCGATCGTCGATCGTATCCTCCGCTTTATCGATCGCGTCGGCGGCGCCCTGCCCGGCACGCGCGTGATCTTCGTCTCCGTCAATCGCGCGCCAGAGAAGCAGGATCGCTGGGATGCGGTCGATGAGGTGAATCGCCAGATGCAGAAGTACGCGGCGGCTCACCCGCGTGTGGAGTTCGTCGACGTCAATCCGGTGCTCTTCGACGCGACCGGAAAGCCGCGCTTCGACCTCTACATGCCCGACGAGCTGCACCTGCGGCCTGCCGCTTACGAGGGCTTCGCGAAGATCCTCAAGCCGGTGCTGACACGGTCCTTCCAGCAGTGACGCGCTAGCGAAGCGCGCCTACGATTCCTAATTCCATGCCAGAATCTTGCGCGTCATGACCAGCCAGCTCTCTCGACGCGACTTCATCGCCGCAGCGAGTGCGACTTTGACTGCAGGCGCAGCGGTTCTTCGGGCACAGCCGCCCAAACGACTGTTCGCGTACGTGGCCTCGTGGACCTCGGGGCCGGGCATCGGCGTCGGCAACGGTGGAGGTATCAGCGTCTTCTCCGTCGACACGGCAACCGGAGCGCTCACACAGGTCATGCGCACCGGCCAGGAATTCGACAGGATGAACACCGGCTACCTCGCCGTTCATCCGAACGGACGGTTCCTCTACGCCACCAACGAGGTCGAGAGCTACGACAACGAGTACGGCGGCGGCGCGGTCCTGACGTTCATGATCAGCCCCTCGGACGGCTCCATCGCGCATGTCGGCACGCAGCCGTCGATGGGCGTCTGGCCCGCATACATCTCGATCGACAAGGTGGGCTCGCGTCTCGCCGTCGCCAACCACGGCAACTACGATCCGTCGGTCCGGATCGTGAAAAAGAACGGCGTGCCGGAGATCGAGAAGGTCTGGGACGACGGCACGGTGACACTGCTGCCGGTGAAAGCGGATGGCATCGCGGATCGGCCGTCGGACGTCGCCATCCTCGAGCGGACCACGAGCGTGGACAAGGTGACGCAGCGAAGCGCGCACGCGCACTCGGTCAACTGGGATCCCAGCCAGCGCATGGTCCTGGCCTGTGACAAGGGATGCGACCGCGTCTACACCTACCGCGTCGCGAACGGATCGCAGAAGCTCACCGAGGGGAAGATGCTGAAGACCGAGCCGGGCATCGCGCCTCGGCACTCGTCATTCCATCCGACGCTTCCCTACGTGTATGTCGTCAACGAACGGCAGTCGAGCCTTTCGTGCTACCGCTACGACGCGAACACGGCGGACATCAACCTCGTGGAAACCGTACCGACGATTCCGCCCGGCTATACGATGAACAACTCGCCCGCCGACGTGCACGTGCACCCGAACGGAAAGTTCGTCTACAGCAGCAACCGCGGACACAACAGCATCGCCATCTTCCGCATCGACGAGACGAACGGACGGATGACGCCGGTCGAGATCGTGTCGACGCAGGGTGCCACACCGCGCGGCTTCAACTTCGAGCCGAGTGGACGGTTTCTGCTCGCGGGCAATCAGGGCACCGGCAACATCGTGACGTTTGCCGTTGATGGCGAGACCGGAAAGATGACGCCGACCGGCGCAAAGGCGGACGTGCCGCGGCCCGTCTGCATCCAGTTCGCGACGATCTAGAGCGCCGGCAACGCGAACAGCCAGCCGCCGAAGAACGCGTAGGCGGCCACCAGCGTCACGATCACGTTGAACGCCTGGCCGCCCAGGAACGCAGCCGCGGGACGTCCGCCGCCGGTGGTCACGACGCTCGTCAGCGACGTCTCGAGACCGATCGACACAAATGCCATCGCGAAGAGTACCGTGCGAACGTCGTTGACCAGCACACGCGTGGCGGCGACGGTCGCGTTGCTCAGCGCGAACGAGAAGATCAGCGACGTCAGCAGGAAACCGAAGACGAACTTCGGAAAGCGCTCCCAGATCAACCCCACGCTCGCGCCATGCTTGCCGCCCTCGTGGCGCATTGCCCACCAGATCGTGAGGAAGAAGGCGGCAAAGCCGATGAGCGCGTTCTGCGACAGCTTTACGACGACCGCGGCGTTGCGCCCGGCGTCACCGAGCAACTCACCGGCGGCGACCACCGCCGCGCTCGTGTCGAGCGTGCCGCCCAGCCATGCGCCGGAAACGACCGGCGACATGCCCAACGCCCGTGCTGCGATCGGCATCAGCACCATCATCGGCATGGCGACGAGCAGCACGAGCGACGTCACGTACGAGAGCTTCTTCTTGTCGCCCTGAATCGCGCCGCACGTTGCAATCGCGGCCGACACGCCGCAGATGGACACTGCGCTCGCCAGCATCGTCGCCATCTCGTCGTCCACGCGGAGCCGCCGCGCCAGCCAGAACGCGAATGCCCACACGCTCAGCACGACGATGAGCGCCTGCATGATGCCGAGCATGCCCGCGCCGACGATTTCGTCGAAGAGAATCGTGGCGCCGAGCACCACCAGTCCGGTCTTGATGTAGTACTCGGTGCGCAGTCCCTCGCGGAGCCAGGTGGGCACGCCGACGGTGTGATTGATCACCAGACCGATGGCAAGCGCGAAGATGACGTACTCGAGGCCCCACCCCGCGGCAAACGGCTGCGCGCCCAGCACTCGCGCACCCAAACCGAGCACGTAGAGGAGCAGCGCGCCAGGAACGAACGTCTGCATGTGCGCGCGCAGCAGCACCGCGCCGACCACGAGTGGCCCGAGGACGAGCAGCGGCGTCTGTGCCGCGCTCACGCCAAACAGGATCAGCGCGATCATCGCGGCGCCGACACCGACGGCCAGCCAGTCTTCGCTGATGAGAGGTGGAAGCTCTCGCGCCGCGGCGGTGTCGTCTCGAGTCGAGACGCCAGCGGCGGCAAACGTCGAGTGAGTAGTCGTTGCCTCGCTCATATGTGTTTGCGGAAAGACGCCTAGTCTATGTCAGATCAGGGCTGCAACAGCAGCGGAATGCTCGCCGGGCGGGTTCTGGTCGGGGGGTCGGAGGCGCGCTTCGCGGGGAGGCGGGTCTGACAAGACCCGCCTTACGACGTTGCGGGCCGGGTCCTTCTGGACCCGGCACGCACACTAGAACCTGTAGCCGAATCCGAACGAGAAGACTGGAATCATCTTCAGGACGTCGAGACTGTCGTTCACGTCCGCTTGCTGCTGAAGCACGTCCGCCTGCAGCTGCGGCTCCGTCGCAACGTTCCGGCAGTTGGTGCCGTTCGGCAGACACGCGCTTCCGCCGAGACTCAGCGTTGCCTTCGGAGCGCGCGAGAACACCACCCCCAGCTCCACAGGAATCGTCCAGCGCCGTTCGCCGCGCGCGATGTTGCCCCACCCGATCGTGATCGCCGGCGCCACCTTCTCGAAGGAGATCTTCGCGCCGCCGTTCACCGGATTCGAGGCGTTGCTCATCAACGTCTCGTTGCCGAGCGTGAACTGCTCGCCTGCCGGCACAAACGCATTGGCCTCGACACGGTTGCCGTTGTAAATCATCAGACCGGGACTGACACGAAAGCCGCCGCCCGTGGGAAACCAGTCGAACTGCGTCATCACCGAGCGGAGCTTCAGCTGCGCCGCCAGCGTGATCCCGTCGTTATCGAAGTCATGATTGAAGTTGAAGAAATTGACGCCCACGCGGACGTTCGAATTCTCGGTGACGCCTACGGCGCCTTCGAATCCGATCCCGAGCGTGCCGACCTTCGCGCCCATACCGCCGGTGGTCGTCTGGCTGTGGCCCGCGCTCGCCTGGAACAACAGCATCAGGACCGCACACCCACTCACCACGGTCGATCTCATCATCGTCTCTCCTGTCTCGGGGCTCACGCGCCCTGAAGGATTTTCGGCCGTTGGGCCAGCGAGCATTGGGGGTGAAAAGCGGGCTGCTTCCCTTAGGAGAAGCAGCCCGGACTCAGACAGGGATTAGCCGTGCAATTCGATGCGAGGATGCGCTAGCTCACGTATCCGCCCCACGATGCCTTCGCCTGGAACCAGTCACGGGCCACGATCGACCACATGATCTGATCCAGGTGCTTGCCGTCCTTCAACAACGACCCGCGAAGGACGCCTTCCTGCACTGCGCCAAGCTTGCGCAGTGCGCCGTTGCCGCGGCCGTTCTGCACGACCGCGCGCGCCTCCAGCCGGTTCACGTCGGTGTGCTGGAAGGCGAAGTCAACGGCCGTTGTCGCGCTCGCAACGAACAGGCCGGTCCCCCAGAACGGCGAGCCGACCGCGAATCCCCACTCCGCAACCGAGAACCTCGGCGCGATGGCGCGGATCTGCACGAGACCGACGGCGTGGTCGAATCCCTCAGGCACCATGCCGAACGTCATCTGATTGCCGGCCTGGCGCTCGCGAACCGCCCACTGGATGAACTTCTCGAACCCCTCGGGCGTGGTCGGCGGCGGCGAGATGAACTTCGCGACCTCCTCGGTGGCGAGCATCGACAGCAGCGTCGTCGCGTCGCTCTTCACGAGCTCGCGCAGCGTCATGCGTTGGCCCCTGAAGATCGGAAGTCCCTTGGTCCAGTCCGATGTGACTTCCATCGCCGGCGCGGCGTTCGGCGCGTCGAAACGAATGGGTTCGAGGTTGGTCATTACCTCGCCCGTCACTTCGACACCTTCTTTCCGCTGCCGTCCACGGACGCGCGTTCACCCGGGAGAGTGTTTTCGCCCCAGACGAGATTTTCACCCCACACGAGGTTCTCCCCCCAGACGATGTTCTCGCCCCACACGATGTTTTCGCCCCACACAAGGTTCTCGCCCCACACGATGTTTTCGCCCCAGACGAGGTTTTCACCCCACACGAGGTTCTCGCCCCAGACGATGTTCTCGCCCCAGACGAGATTGTTGGTCCGGATGATGTTCTCGCCCCAGACGATGTTCTCGCCCCACACGATGTTCTGCGCCCACGGCACGGACACACCGGCGAAGATGCTGTACGGCACGACCGACGTGGTGATCCACGGCGTGCCAACGGGCGCGGCCGTGTTGATTGAGCGCACCATCTTGAGCAGCCCCTGGCCGTTCACGCGGCCCGACCCCTGCGTGAGCCGGTCATACACGACACCGCTGCCATCGCGCATCGTGAACGCGGTGTATTCGGTGAACGCCTTCAGCGTGTTGCGGGTGATACGCGCGTTCGATCCGCTCGCCGCGCGGCTGCCTTCCAGGACGACCGCGAGCAGCCCGCTTTCGACGCCGGCCGCCATGCTGGTGCCGCTCAGCGCGATGTAGCTCTTGGCGCCGAAGACGTCGTTCACCAGCAGCGACGGATACATCGTCGCCAGGTAGCTGCCGGGGGCCGCCGGTGCCGAGAGGTTCTGCCCGGGCGCCGCGAAGTCGGGCTTGGCAAATCCGTCAATCCATGACGGCCCGCGCGAGCTGTAGTTCGCGATCAGGTCATCCCCCGGTGCGATGGTGCCCTGCGTTTTCGCCGAGGCGACCGTGAAGGCCGACGGCGCGTTGCCGGGCACGAGGATGCCGCCGTAGCCGATCTTCCCCGTTGTCTGGCTCACGCCGACGTTGCCGGCGGAGACAACGACAAGGATGCCAGCACGCGATGCCGCCTCAACAGCCTGTACCAGCGGGTCGGTCGCGGCCCTTTCGAACACGGGATGGCCGAGCGACAGGTTCAGGATGTCGATCCCGAGTGCGCTCTTGTTCGCGGTTGCGAATTCGATCGCCGCAATCACGTCGCTCGTCGAACCGCTGCCCAGGTTGTTCAGGACGCGCAGCCCGATGAGACGGGCGCTTGGCGCCACGCCCGTGTACTGCCCGTTCGACAGTGCGCCGCTTCCCGCGACAAGACCGGCGACGTGCGTGCCGTGGCCGTATCCGTCCACGGGCATGGTCGAAACTCCAGGTTGTCCATTCGTGAAGTCGTAGAACCCGGCGATCCGGCCCCAGAGATCCGGCACGGGCGCGATGCCCGAGTCGACAATGGCGACGCCGATGCCGCTGCCCATCGGGTCCGAATCGGCTAATCCGAGTTGCGCGCGCAACTCGCTCGCCTTCTTGACCGTTCCACTGCCGTAGCCGCTCAGAAGCGATTCTGCCGACAGGGGTGCGGATGTTACCGGCGCGTCAATGGAGATCGAGCCGACGCCTGGCAGGGTTTGCAGCCATGCCAGATCGATGGTCGAAATCGTGAGCGAGACGGCATTGGTGCGAGGTGCTATCCGGCCGACTTTGATCCCGTGGCTGCGCAGCGCCTTCAGCAGCGATGCCCAATCAGTGGTCCCGTCGGACTGCACAATCACGTTGACCGTTTGATCGCCAGCACCCGTGAGCTGCTGGATCTCGAGGTCGACGTGCGCTTTCTTTGGCGGCGTCTCGCCGTTTAACGCGAGGATCGCCGGGGTCTGCACGATCACCAGCGCGGCGATCGCCGACCACGTACGGAGCTTACGTAGAGGAGTCATCACGGCCTGCAGGTGAGCAATATCACCTCCATCCCGGCCATTTCAGACTAAAGTCTTTCCATTCAACAATTTACGAGATACCAACTATTGCTGGAACTTGGTCGAGTTTGTGCCACTGTAAGACACGATGTTCGAGATTGTTGAGACACGAGATGACATGAGAGCTTCTGAAGGACGGCCCTCCTGCGCAACGTTGCGCACCGTGGCATTCGCTCCTGCCACCTGGGCTTGCGGCGAGTGATCTGCGGTCCGCGTCGGCTTGAGCCTATGGCTCACCTCTTGCCCAACTCCCTGCGACAGACGACGTATCGAACATTCAGTCGTCAGGAGTGGAAATGTCTTCGCCCAGATTGCTAGCTTGCTTTCTCGCGTTGTCGGTCGCAGGGCTCTTGATTACGTCGTGCGGCGAGCAGGCGTCGCCGACCGTCGCGAGCCCGGTCGGGTCGCCGAACGTGGTGCGATCGACGAGCGCGGAATTATTCGACATGCTGGCCGATCCGACCGAGCCGACGCTCGGCACGTTGGCCGATGAACCGGTCACCTACCCCCCTGGAACCGCGCCATCCCCCTGGCCGCCCGGACTCCCGCCGAGGGCGCAGCCAGGAGTGCCCGTGCCGACTGATCCAACCCTCAGCGCGCGCATGCACATCGTCATCAATCCGGAGCCGGTGCCGCACAGCGGCGAGCCGGTGCCGGTCGCCGGGTGCAACAACCACCCATACACCTGGTATTACGACCAGGTGTTGGTCAACGACTCCGGTCTCGCCATCACGTTTACGCAGCGTGAGAACTTCTTCGACGGCCGGTACTCGAGCGCGAATGGTGAAACGATCCAGATCCGCGGCAATGGCACGGTCACCCTTCACACACGGTGGTGCAGCGGCTACACGAAGCCGCATTACACACAGACGCGGTTCAAGGGTCGCGACGAAACGGGTGAGCCGATCGAGATCAGCGGCCCGTGGGTCCGCCTGTTGACCCCATAGGCAAATCCCGGTACTTGCTTGACGCAGCCCCGGCGCGCGTGGCACTTTCACGCGCGCCGCCCGCCGAAGCCCTCGGCGAAGGCGGCCTGGAGGTCTTCATGCGCAAGCACTCAGCGGTCGTAATCACGGCCATCGTGGCGTTTGCCGGCGGTCTGTTCGCCGCGATGACGACGCTCTCCGTGTATAGCCAGGCGCAATCCGGTTCGGGTTTCGCGGCAGTCCCCGGTGAAAAAGGCGGGTGGGACATCACCGGACCGTACGACGTCGTGCGCGACTGGCCGAAACCGCTATCGCAGCTGCCCGGCCACGATCAGTGGACCTGGGGCGCCGGCGAAGCGTTGTTCGCCGAAAGCGCCGATCGCGTCTTCTTCATTCAGATGGGCGAGCTGCCCAAGCTGACGCGCCCGCCGGTGACTGCTCTTCCACAGATCGGTCCGAGCCTCTCGTTCCCGGTCGGCGAGGTGCCGTTCCGTCACGCTTCGCAGGGCCAGTACGCGAGCCCGCCGGGAGGCGGCGCGCCAGGAGCGGATCCCGACGATCCGGCGCAGGCGTACAAAGGCCGTCCCGGCATCGATTCACGCTGGGAGCACCTCGTCCTCGTCTTCAACCGCAACGGCGACATCGTCGAGCAGTGGACGCAGTGGGACAAGATGCTGCGGCGTCCGCATGCTGTCTACATCAGCCCGTACGATCCGAACAAGTACGTCTGGATCGTCGACGATCACAACCACGCGATTTTCAAGTTCAGCCACGACGGCAAACAGCTGTTGCAGACGATCGGCACGGTCGGACAGAAAGGCGCGGACGCAACCCATTTCAACCGGCCGACGTTCATGACCTTCCTGCCGGACGGCACGATGTTCGTGTCCGACGGTTACAACGGCAATCGCGTGGTGAAGTTCGACAAAACCGGTAAGTACGTCACCGCGTGGGGCGAGCGCGGCAACCCGCCCAACGAAACGCGTCCCGGGTATTTCAACGTGGTGCATGGCATTGCAGCCGACCCGATGACACGGCGCGTCTACGTCAGCGACCGTGGCAACCGCCGAATGCAGGTGTTCGACGAAAACGGCAAGTTCGTCGATCAGTGGCGCTTCAACAACCCGTCGTCGGTCAACTTCGTGTACGCCAACGGCGACGGCGCGATCTGGGCCTTCGAAGATCCCACCGCGAAGGTCGTCAAGTACGACCGCGAAGGTCATCTGCTCTACGCGTGGGGAGGCCTCGGCGACTATCCAGGCGGGTTCCTGAACATGCACGGCGCGTCGGTCGATCCCGACGGCAATCTCTACATCGCCGAAGTCGGCAACGGACGCATCCAGAAGTTCACGCCGCGGCGCGGCGCGCGTCCAGAGCTGCTGGTGGGCAAGCCGCCGGTTCCCAGATCATGAGTGCCGTGTCACGAACCACGGAGACACGAAGGCATGGAAGGAATTCTTTTCTCC
>Ga0075434_100004187_pt1 | contig 12925 bp, 11 predicted proteins | sample RhiMethybrSRZTD3_FD_75298 | JGI IMG/M metagenome (GOLD analysis project Ga0075434, IMG submission 75298) | Populus rhizosphere microbial communities from Tennessee, USA - Rhizosphere MetaG P. TD hybrid SRZTD3 | ecosystem: Host-associated > Plants > Roots > Rhizosphere > Soil | place: USA... | reverse complement strand
TCGGGGAAACCGAACTTCCCATTCTGCCTCTGCTGGGCGAACGAGAACTGGACGCGAGCCTGGGACGGCAAGGATCGGGAGATCCTGCTTCCGCAGCAGCATTCGTTCTCAGACGACAAAGCGCACATCAAGCACCTTCTCTCGGTCTTCGAGGATCCGCGGTACATCCGAATCGACGGCAGGCCCCTCTTCCTGGTGTATCGGACCGAACTCTTGCCAGATCCGGGCCGAACCGCGGACATCTGGCGCAAGGAGGCGAGAACCGCCGGGATCGGTGAGCTCTTTCTCGCGCGGGTGGAGAGTTCTGTCCGCAACTGCGATCCGAAGGCCATGGGATTCGACGGCGCCGTCGAGTTCGCTCCGGACTGGGGCGTTCTGCCCACGCCATTGTTTCGCAGAAAGCGTTGGGAGCTTCTAGCCAGACTCCAGGCTCGTTTTGGTGGCTTCGGTTTGATCCCGAGCGCTTATGTCAGACATCGCGTGTACCGCTACGACGACCTCATGCGGGAGATGTTGTCGAAGCCTGAGGTGCCTTACAGACGGTTTCGGTGCGTCACCCCTCGATGGGACAACTCGCCACGGCGGCCGAAGGACTCGGTCATCTTCCGGGACTCGACTCCGGACGCATACGAACGGTGGCTTCGCGAAACCATACAGAGCACGCTCGGCTCATTTCAAGGCGATGAGCGGCTCGTGTTCGTGAATGCATGGAATGAGTGGGCGGAAGGCAATCATTTGGAGCCTGATGTCGCCACTGGGCGCTCGTACCTCGAAGCCACTGCCCGGGCGGTTGGCATCGAGGTTCCGGGGCAGGCGCCGATCGAACCGCAGTAGACCACCGCGCTGGTAGAGGCAACTGACTATGCGGATTGCGATCTGGCACAACCTTCCGAGCGGTGGAGGCAAGCGCGCGCTCTACTATCACGTCCGCGGCCTCGTCGAACGGGGCCACACCGTGGAAGCATGGTGCCCTCCGACTGCGGACGCGACGTATCTGCCTCTTCGGGATCTGATTTCAGAGCACGTGGTGCCGTTCGACTGGCACCCGGTGCCGGAGCACCATCGCGCGGCGCGCATCATGGCTCCCTACCGCAACATTGTGACCAAGCTGGAGGCAATGGATCGACACTGCCGTCTCTGTGGAGACGAGATCAACCGCGGACGCTACGATGTCCTCTTCGCCAACTCCTGCACCCTGTTCCGCGTGACCTCGATCGCCCGGCATGTCGATATTCCGAAGCTCCTCTACCTGCAGGAGCCGTACCGGTGGCTCTATGAGGCGATGCCGGAGCTTCCATGGCCCGCCCTGCCGCTCCCGCCCGGCGGTCGCTGGACCGTCGCGTATCTCCAGCGGTTCGTTCAGAATCTCATTCAAGTTCAAGGCCTTCGCGTCCAGGCAAGAGCGGAGCTCGAGAACGCGCGCGCGTTCGATACGGTCCTGGTCAACTCGCTATTCAGCCGGGAGAGCATCCTCCGCGCCTTCGGGATCGAGGCGAAGGTGTGTTATCTCGGCATCGATACCGAGCTTTTCGTGAACCTGCAGCGTCCGAAGGAGGCCTTCGTAGTTGGCCTCGGCAGCATCGTTCCGGGAAAACGCCTCGAGGTAGCCATCACCGCACTTTCACGGCTGCCAGCCCCTCGCCCAGGCCTCGTCTGGATCGCCAATGTTGCGATCCCCCACCATCTGCAGAGAATGGAGCAGCTTGCCCATTCCCTCGGTGTGTCCTTCAGGGCGGCGGTTGGGATCGATGACAAGGAAATCGTCGACATACTGAACCGTGCTACCGCGCTTGTCTATGTGTCTAGACTGGAGCCATTCGGCTTGGCGCCTCTCGAAGGCAACGCGTGTGGTTTACCAGTTGTTGCTATTGCTGAAGGAGGAGTTCGGGAAACCGTTTTCGACGGCGTCAACGGGCTTCTCGTCGACGACGACCGGGATGCGATCGCGCTGGCGATTCAAAGGCTCCTCGATGACCCCGCGTACGCCGCCCGGCTGGGAGCCACTGGGTCCGAGATGGTATCCCGTCGATGGTCGCTGGGGGCCTCGATCGACCGCCTCGAACTGCGGCTGGCGCAGATGGTGAGACCGGAAACCCAGCTGTGAGCCATATCCCTCGATTCCTCCGCCTCACGGCGAAACGACTGGCGCAGTCCATCCCCGGCTTGGCGGATGTCGTGGCCGTCCGAGAAGAGGCTCGTCGGGCGCCGCAATTCGTGCCGCCGGGACACTTTTACTCACCGATTCCAGCTCTCGACGAATTGAGGCGCGACCACGAACGGCTTTTTGCGCCGCCGCCTCGCGCCCTGCCCGGGATCGCGCTCAATGAAGATCGCCAGCTGCAGTTGTTGGGGAAGTTCCGGACGTATTACGCGGATCTCCCCTTCCCGGTGCATCAGACGCCTGGGCACCGATATTTCTACGAGAATCGCTACTACTCGTACTCCGACGCCATCATCCTCTACTGCATGATTCGCTATCTCCAGCCGAAGCGGATTATCGAGATCGGCTCCGGCCACTCATCCTGCGTCATCCTCGACACGAACGAGCGATTCCTTGGCGGCGGTATCCAATGCACCTTTATCGAGCCGTATCCCGATCGCCTCTTCTCGCTCATTCAACGGGAGGACGTCGACCGGATCCGTCTGTTGCCACAGCGTCTACAAGACGTGCCTCTCGAGCGCTTCCGAGAACTGCAGGCACGCGATATCTTGTTCGTGGACTCTACCCACGTTGCAAAGGTCGGCAGCGATGTCAATTACATCGTGGGCGAACTACTCCCCAACCTGAAGCCGGGCGTCCACATACACTTCCACGATATCTTCTATCCCTTCGAGTATCCCGCGGACTGGATATACAGTGGCCGCGCCTGGACAGAGGCCTATCTGCTTCGCGCGTTCCTCGCGTTCAATGACTCATTCGATATTGTATTCTTCAATACATTCCTCGAGCGTTTCCACCGCCAGGAGTTCGAGGAACACATGCCCCTCTGCCTTCGAAATGAGGGGGGCAGCCTGTGGATTTCTCGCCGCGCGTAGGGGCAACGCCTCGCTCCTCGATATGCGTCACCGTTCGAGTGATCACCGCCCGCAATTCGTCCAGGTCTATGCGGAAGTGTCCGTGGCCGGCGGGCGCGCCAACGACGGCGTCGTAACCGAAGCCAAAGGCATGAGCCAGCCAGACGAAGTGCGGACTGATGAAGTCGGGAGCGAAGAGCTCCACCAGTTCCAGCGGCTGGCCGATTCGGAACAGTAGATTCGCCAGACCCGCGCCGTGATTGGCAACCACCATGCGGGCCTGCGAGAACAGTTCCATCTGCTGGGCCAAACTCATCTCGTCGGTATCCACGATCTCGAAATCAAATCCCGCAAGGACGTCCCGGAGATCCGGGAAGTTCAGGAGCAGTCGCTCTCTCCGTGGGCCTCGGTTCAGGAATATCCGACGTCCCGAGGGCCGAGGCGTAGGGGGGTCGAGCATCTGCAGGGCGTACTCGAGGTTCGCCTTCTGGAGAGACATCGGCACCGGAATGACCAGCCGTTGGAGCTCGAGCATGGATGTGTGCTCCACCCAATTGCGCTCTCGCAGCCGCCCGCGGGCGATCGCCTGAGCAAAGAAGGGCTGGCGCCACACCCGAGACCCGACCAACAGGGGAACGTCCTTCGGAAGATCGAGCTCATCGACGAGCCGAAGTTTGCTGAGGAGATCGTCAAAGAAGTGCCAGTAGTTGCCTTCGCCAACACAGCGTAGCGACACCGCCGTATCTAGTCGGGGGATCGACCCGTTTCGACCGGCGATGAGTGATATCGCCGCCCGAGAGGGGGCCTCTTCGAGGAGCCGGTGATAGTTGAAGGGGTTGGTCAAGACCTGGCCGCGAGGTCCAAGCACGAAACCTCGGCGGGGCTCAAGATAGGACGCCTCTCGGAGATCGTAGAGCCACTCGCGATGCAGGTGCCGCGCATACCGGGCCATGGATGCACAAAATCGAGGGTCGGCAACAGACGTCCGAAACGCGAGTGGATGCGCGTAGCGCTCGCGCATCAGGTATTCGCGATCGATGCGACGATTGAAGCGCCACGAATACGCACGCCAGGCGCCCCTGGAAACGAGCCCCACAATGTGTCTCATGCGGAAGCTACAGGTCTCGCCGCCACGATGAGGGCCTGAGGACAGCGAGGTTCGTTGTCGAGAAAGTCGAGCACCTCGAAGGTCTTGCTCCATTGCCTCTCGACGTATGCCTTGGGGATACACGTCTCGCCGTAGAAGGATGTCTCTAGCACTCCGCCTCCGCCAGTGGCGCTGTGACAGTACGCGCCCGTGTCGTACCTACGGAGAGACTCCTCGGTGTCAGGGAATGACGCCATGCCTCCTTTGGCATATTCGGGTACGTCGCGCCGACGCCGGAGCTCCGCGCACTGCAGAATGAAATCCCGCTTCCGCGTGGTTACAAAGAGGAGGCCGCCTGGCCGGAGGAGTCGATGAAACTCCTTCAGCCACTTGAGGTGCGCTTCCTCCGAGAGGTGCGAGAAGACCGAGTAGAGGTAGATCACATCGAAAGACTCGCTCGCGAAGGAGGATGGGGGCATGGGGTCGATCAAACGAAAGTCGCACCACGCGTTCCCGTTCCTCGCGGCCTCCAAGGCCTCACCGTAACAATCACAGCCAACCAGATTCCCAGGCTCGATGTCGCGGAGAAAGAACCGGATTATTCGACCCCAGCCGCAGCCGAAGTCCATGACTCTTGTCGCGGGGCGAATGTCGCGCCCGTATCGCCGCGCGACGTCACGGACCAACCGATAGAAGTCGTAGGCTTCGCGAAGGGTGGCCTCGCCGGCCGAACCGGTCCAGTTCTGCTGAATGCTCTCCGCGGGCAGACCGGGAATGACGTCGCGCAGGGCCGGGGTCGTCTGCCTCCCCCTGACCAACACCCAGTACCAGTATCTGTCTGAGGTTCCCTTGAAGGCAGAACGAGGGGTGATCGCTCTCTGTCGGAGCATGGCGGTGAGAAACAGCCGGATCCGATAGAGCAGGTCACGGCTCAAGCCGGCGCGCCGCAACAGCGCACGTCCGGGCATCTGGCTCATAAGATCTTCTTCCGGAAGAGTCCGCCCCCTAGACTGCGTCGCGGTTTCACGCAAGAAGGGGAGCAAGTTGACGTCCACCGCTCGGGGCAATTATCACTCGGCGCCATTAGCGTTTAAATCAAAATTTACGTCGTGATTGGGTTGGCCATACGTCGACGTAGCCGTATACTGGTCTACGTGGTCGGGCCTGGCCTCAGATATCCAGTATGCCCGGTAGGTCGAACCGAAACGTCGCTATCATGAGTGGGAGGGTTTCTTGTCCGGAGGACTGAGTTCTTCGAGCGACTCGGTGGTGCTGCTGACCACCACGGTGATCGAGCCCTCCAGGGGCTGGGTGCCCCTAAGACTGGGTGAGCTCTGGGAATACCGGGAGGTTCTCTATTTCCTGATCTGGCGAGACATCAAGGTTCGCTACCGGCAGACCCTGATCGGCGCCGCCTGGGCGATCATTCAGCCGTTCATGACCATGGTCGTTTTTACCGTGTTCTTCGGCCGGCTGGCCAAGATGCCCTCTGACGGCATTCCGTATCCGCTCTTTGCGTTTGCCGCGCTAGTGCCCTGGACCTTTTTCGCCAACGGCCTGACCCAGTCCGCGAACAGTCTGGTCCACAGCGGCAATCTGATCACCAAGGTCTACTTTCCCCGGCTTCTCGTGCCCATGGCGCGCATCTTGAGCGGGCTGCCCGACATCGGGCTGTCGTTCCTGGTCCTCGTCGGAATGGTCTGGTGGTATGAATGGCTTCATGTCGGACCTCGCCTACTGTGGCTGCCTCCGCTCGCGGCCCTGGCATTTGCGACCGCTCTGGGCGTTGGACTCTGGCTATCGTCGTTGAACGTGAAATACCGAGACGTCCAACATGCGGTGCCGTTCTTGATCCAGCTATGGCTCTTCGCGACGCCGATCGCCTATCCGTCTAGCCTGTTGTCGGAGCCCTGGCGTACTGTCTACGGGCTCAATCCCATGGTTGGTGTCGTCGAGGGCTTCCGATGGGCACTTCTCGCCACTGGGCCCGCACCCAGCCCTACGATCATTGCCTCGTCACTAGCGGCAGTGAGTATTCTCGTCAGCGGGGCCTTCTTCTTCCGCCGTGTGGAACGCACGTTTGCGGATGTTGTCTGACAGCCCGTGACCGACATCGCCGTTCGCGTCGACAACCTCGGGAAGCTGTACCACATTGGGCCGAGTAGCCACGGCGGCCAGCTCATGCTCCGAGAGGTCCTCTCCAGGATTGTGACCGTTCCCGTTCGCAAGATGGCGGGCGCTGGCCGGAGCCTCTGGACGCGCTCTCGCCGCGCCGCCCCTCCAGCTCGCACCTCATCGGCGCGTCCGGATCACATCTGGGCCCTCCGGAATGTCTCGTTTAACATCGAGCGTGGCCAGCTCGTCGGGATCATTGGCCCTAATGGGGCGGGAAAGAGCACGCTGCTGAAGATCCTTTCTCGCATCACCGAGCCCACAGAGGGCCGGGTCGAGATTCGCGGGCGCGTCGGCTCTCTCCTCGAGGTGGGCACGGGCTTCCACCCGGAGCTGACCGGTCGCGAGAACGCTTACCTCAGTGGCGCCCTTCTCGGAATGCGGAAGATTGAGATCGACCGCAAGCTGGACGAGATCATCGCGTTCGCCGAGATCGAGAAGTTCGCCGATACACCCGTGAAGCACTATTCCAGTGGCATGTACGTCCGCCTCGCCTTTGCCGTCGCGGCGCACCTGGAGCCTGAGATTCTCATCGTGGATGAGGTTCTGGCGGTAGGAGATGTCTCCTTCCAGCGCAAGTGTCTCAACAAGATGGAGGATGTCCGGGAACATGGCCGGACCGTGCTTTTCGTGTCTCACAACATGGCCGCCATCACCCGCCTCTGCCAGCGCGCAATCCTCGTCTCTGAGGGAAGAATTCAGCAGGACGGTCCCGCAGCCGAGGTTGCCAGCGCCTACCTGCTGTCTAGCTTACGGGCAACTGCCGAGCGGAGCTGGCCGTCCGTGGAGAGTGCCCCTGGCAACGAGATCATGCGGCTCCGGAGCGTCCGCATTCGAGACGAACAGGGGACGACCGTCGAGAACGTGGATGTCCGGTCGCGCGTGGGAATAGAGATGGTTTTCGATATTCTCGAATCAGGCCATGTCTTGTCGCCGTACTTCGCGTTCTACAACGAAGCTGGCCTCTGCCTCTTCGGCACGACGGATCTCGACCCCGACTGGCGCAGCAAGCCGCGGCCCGCTGGACAGTTTACGAGCACGGTCTGGATCCCCGGTAACTTTCTCGCCGAGGGAACGGTCCTCGTGACAGCGGCAGCCAGCTCGTTCCGGCCGGTGCGTCTTCACTTTATGGTGAGAGACGCGATCGCCTGTCATGTTACCGACACACTCACTGGTGACTCTGCGCGCGGCGATTGGGACGGGAACTTTTCTGGGGTAGTCCGACCGCTACTGCCCTGGACGACCGCGTTCAAGGGAACCGCATGAATTGACGCGACACCGGATCTACGAATCCGGCCGTCCGGTCGAAGTCTCAGGCGGACCATCGTCACGCGTTGGCGGACAGAACACGAATCCTCCGGGATTCGGGTCTAGAATGGTGAGTCCGGGCGCCAAAGGCAACGTGATGGACTGGTACCCTTCGCGCTTGAGCATGTCCAGATACCGAGGCACGCCCATGTTGGCCAGTTTCCGCTCAAGATCTCCTGGTGGCGTCCCAGGGAGGGCCCTCTGGTGGTTCCAGGCGGTATCGTGAAACACCACAAGCGCGTTCGGCGTGAGCCAGGGCCGAAACAGTTCAAAGTCGCTCCGAACACCTTCGAAGGAGTGGTCCCCGTCGATGAAGAGCAGATCAATGGGGGTCGCCCAGGATTTGGCGGCCTCTGCAGAGGTCGCGGTGATGACTTCACACCAGTCTTCCAGGTGATAGTCGCGCAGGCGCGCTCGGAGGAATACCTCGGTGTCCCCCGCGGTGCCGATCTCTGTCCAGAGATTGATCGAGTGAGGGTCGATGGCATACACGCGGCCGACGCCGTTCTGGCGGCAGGCCAGGGCCAGTGCACAGGTGCTGCGGCCCCGCGCGCTTCCGATCTCCACGATGACTTGGGGGTATTTAGCCCGGACGAGGCTGTAGAGGACGAAGACGGCGTCACCGAGTCCGGAATGCCACTCCACCCGGCTGGCATACGGGGGGACAAAAACGTCGGTGAAAGCCCGGAACTCGGAGATTGTGCGCAGGAGTGAAAGTGCTACTCGGCGGACGCATTGCGCAGCGAGTTGTCGAAGGCTGTTGCTAGATGCCACTGTGTTGGTAGCGGGCTCGAAGCGACCGCGTTCTCAGCGCCCCAGCGACCGGACGTTCTGCCGCCAGTATGTGAGGAGGTCCTCGAGGGTGCGCTCGAAGGGTATTTCGACTTGCCAGCCCATGGCTCTCCGGATCTTCGAGGGATCGCCTTCCAGGATCAGGACGTCCGAGGGACGGAGCCGGTCGGGGTCGATCTCGACCATGACATTCTTGGCTGTTGACCGGTCCAGAATAAAGTCAAGCACTTGCTGGATGGTCCAGGAACGCCCGGAGCAAAGGTTGTACACCTCGCCTGGCTCCCCTCTGTGCAGAAGGGACCAGTAGCCGCGGACGATATCGCGCACGTCGGAATAATCCCGTCGCGGCTTTAGATCGCCTACGAAGATCAGCGGCTCGCGAAGGCCAGCCTCGATTTCGGCTACCTGTCTGGCAAAGTTTGAGGTGACAAAAACATCGCCTCGGCGTGGGCCCTCGTGATTGAACGCTCTGGTCCGGATGATCGGCAACCCGTAACTCCGGAAGTACTGGAAGCCCATTAGGTCTTGCGCGACTTTGCTCACGGCATACGGCGATAGTGGCCGGAGCGGGTTAGTCTCTTTGATCGGTAACTCGTCTGGGTGGACCAAGCCGTACTCTTCACTCGTGCCGATGACCAGGAAGCGAGGCGCGATCTTCAGATCTCGAATGCTCTCCAGCAAGTTGATCTGGCTCGCGGTATTCGTCGAGAAAGTCTCCGCCGGCGTGTGCCAAGAACTGCCCACGAAGCTCTGGGCCGCCAGATGGATGATGTGGGTGGCGCGGCTAACTGCCAGGAGCCGGCGCACCGAGAATGTGTCGCGCAGATCGCATTCGACGAGCTCGACTCGACCGCGGAGGTGTTCGATGTTCTCCATGCGGCTGCGCCACCGCACGGAACCGATGACGGTCGCGCCTTGGGCGAGCGCGTACTCCGCCATGTGACTTCCCACGAACCCCGTGATTCCGGTGATGAGCAGGCGCATCGTTCATATCGTACACGATGCTCGAGGCGATATTCTTCGGAGTCGCTCAGGCCCTGGGGCGTACGAGCTGGGAGGGGACCCTAAAAACACTTGCGCTGGCATGGCCTACTAAGGCCATGCCAGCGCGTCTACAGTTGTCCTGACTCTGCTGCTAAGTTTTGACTAAGCGTTGGGGGCTTTGTTCCCCTTCAGACGCCGCCGGAGAACCGCACCAACTCCCGCGAGCGTAGTACCGAACAGCAAGAGCGTGGTGGGCTCGGGGACCGGGTCGAGACACCCGTCACAGGTGAAGGTGATACCCGACTGCGTCACGTGGCGATCAGCGAAGAAGAGGTCGACGAGATAGTCGCCCGCGCCGAGGGTGGTGCTGCTGGTCGTGGCGAGGCCGACCGCTTTGACACCGCCATTGTCCAGCACCCGGCCACCGTTCAGGAAGAGCCACGCGTCGTCGTCAGCGCTGAGCGTCAGAGTTGCCGTGGTGGCCACGTGGAACAGACCGGTCCAGTGGACCGAGCGGTACCCAGCGGTGTCACTGGTGGTGCCCGTCGGGTAGAAGCCGGACGCGAAAGCACCGCCACCCAGCACACCGCCAGTGATGGCATCCACCCGAACCGGGACCGAGTCGGCGGTCACGATGCCGGCATGAGCCGTCCACCATTGGATCCTGCCTGCACCATCCACGTCCGTGATCGCGCCCGAGTTCGGCGCGGGAATCCCGCTGAAGACCGGGAGGCCAGCGTTGAGCGTGGGCAACACGAGGCCTGTCACGGTCGCGTTGTCGATCTTGCTGTTCAGGGTCGAGGTGTCCGGATTGGTCGGCGACAGCACGAAGTAGTTGCCCGTGAGACTAAGGGCAAGTGCCGGCGACGTGGCCAGAGTTAGGGTTAGAGCCATCCCGAGCCCTACCATCGTCAGCATCAGGCTCCGTCTCTTCATGTTCGCTTCTCCCTTCGATCAAGGACTGAACTGGTTAGCTCGGCTGCGGCTACTGAAAGCAACCGCAATGCCACAATGGTGACAATAATTACGCTCATTGTTTCAACAAGTTACAGCTACGGTCCCTGCTAGCCCTGTGAACTTGGCTGCACAGTCCGTACGCCAAGCTTCAGGCCCTAGCACCGCCGCATCACAACAGGCTCGTCCTTGAGCCAACCCAGCAGTCCGTTTCTAGAGCAAGCGATATACCACTGGTGACCCTCAATCCAACTGGTTGTTTTGGTTTGAGACTTAAGGGGGTGGCCGAGATGACCACAGGAAAGGATTTCCACAGATGTCCCTGTTCTGGGACGTAACTTCCCGTTTCTCTACCCGAGGCTTGCGGACATCACTTCCCAGGAAGTAGCGTAAGGAGACCTCCCGATGTCCGAGAGCCAGACCTTCCAACCCAGCGTGAGCAGCGAGAGCGCTCCGGTTCCACCTCCGGCGTGGGGCCAGGTCCTGTTGCTCTCCCTTGGATTGGCCGTGATCCTCGTCCTGCTATACTGGCCCGTCCTGCGCGACCTGAGCGCCCAGTGGTGGGACGACGCCAACTACAACCACGGCTTCCTGATCCCGCTCTTCAGCGGGTTCTTGATCTGGCGAGAGCGCCGGCTGCTTCGCGCGATCCCACCCTCGGGGAGCGCGCTTGGGCTGCCCGTGCTCCTCGGTGGCATCGGGCTGCTCCTCCTCGGGGACATCGGCGCCGAGAACTTCCTCACACGCAGCTCGCTGATCGTCATCCTGGCCGGCCTGATCCTGTTCCTGGCCGGTCGTGCCACCTTCCGGGCGGTGCTGTTCCCGCTCGCGTATCTGTTCTTCATGATTCCCCTGCCCGGCATCCTGTTCTACGCGATCACCTTCCCGCTGCAACAGATCGCCGCGGAGCAGGCCGCCTGGACGCTCGAGCTGCTCGGCGTGCCGGTTCTGCTCGACGGCAACATCATTCACCTGAGCCAGATCAGCCTCGGCGTGACGGAGGCCTGCAGCGGCATTCGCTCGCTGATCTCGCTTCTCGCCGGGGCGGCCGCGTGGGCCTATCTGATGCTGCCGGTCGGCTGGTCGTCGGTGCTCTTCGTCCTCGCGGCGATCCCCATCACGATCCTGGCCAACGCGGCGCGTGTGGTGGCGACCGGGCTGATTGGACAGTGGTTCGGCGTCGAGTACGCGTCCGGCTTCTTCCACGAGTTCGCCGGCTGGGTCGTTTATATCTTCGCCTTCGTCTGCCTGATGGGTGTCTACGGCCTCATCCAGGCCTGGCGAGCCGCGCGTAGGAACCGGCCGGCATGACGCTCCCGATCCGGGCGGCCCTCGCCGCGGTGCTGCTGCTCGGGGCCCTCCTGGTTCTCCAGTTCCGCTCCACCGGGGAGGCGGTGCCGATCCGGAAGAGCTTCGACACTTTCCCGTCCACCATCGCCACGTGGCGGGAGCGTCAGAGCAACAATCTCGACCTCGAGGTCGTGAACCTGCTCAAGGTGAACGACTACGTGATGCGGCGCTACATCGACCGAGATGGGCGCACCCTCTGGCTCTACATCGGGTACTGGGCCACCCAGCGAAAGGGTGCGCAGATCCACTCCCCGCGGAACTGCCTGCCGGGTGGCGGCTGGGAGCCGATCGAGGCTTCGCGTCTCGTCGTGACGCTGCCGGCGCCGTATGCGGCGATCGAGGTCAATCGCTACCTCATCCAGAAAGATCGCGACCAGCAAGTGGTACTCTACTGGTACCAATCACAGGGCAAGGCGGTCGCGGGCGAGCTGGACGCGAAGATCGAGATGGTTCGCAGCGCGATCATTCGCAACCGCACCGACGGAGCGCTGGTGCGGGTGTCGGCTCCGGTCAGCGGTGGGGTCGCGGAGACCACCGACGGCCTGGTTCGCTACGTCCAGGCGCTGTATCCGCTCTTGGCGGAATATCTCCCCGAGTAGGAGCAACGAGGGCACGCGAATGTCGTCGAGCGCACGGGTCGGTACCGTCTTCCTCATGATCGCCCTAGTCTTGGCCGGGTGTGCCCGGACCCCCGAGGCGAAGAAGGCGCGGTACCTCGAGCGCGGCAACCGGTACTTCAAGCAGGAGCAGTACCGGGAGGCGATCCTCGAGTACCGGAACGTGCTCCGGATCGATCAGAAGGAGCCGGCCGCCACCCGGCAGCTCGGCCTGGCCCACTATCAGCTCGGTCAGCTCGGCGTCGCCTTCCGGTACCTCACCCAGGCGCAGCAGCTCGATCCGGACAACACCGAGGTGCGGCTGAAGCTGGCGAGCATCTACGTCCTCGGTGGCCGGCCCGACGACGCCACCGCCCAGATCGAGGAGGTGCTGAAGAAGGAGCCCGGCAACCTGGACGCCCTCGTGATCTTCGCGGGCGCCGCCAACACGCCGCGCGAGATCGACGAAGCTCTCGCGCGCATGAGGGCGGTTCAGCCCACGTTCGGCACAACCGCCAAGCTGCATCTCGCGCTGGCCGGTCTCTACCTGCGCAAGCAGGACACCGCCGCGGCGGAGCGCGAGTTCCGCGAGGCCGTGGCGCGCGAGCCAAAGTCGGTCGAGTCCCACATGGCCATGGGCAACTTCCTCGTTTCGCGCCGGGACCTG